>Ga0068714_10001276_pt1 | contig 38275 bp, 32 predicted proteins | sample MTBNYHSulfiMetaG_FD_62988 | JGI IMG/M metagenome (GOLD analysis project Ga0068714, IMG submission 62988) | Enrichment culture microbial communities from rom New York Harbor, USA that are MTBE-degrading - MTBE-NYH (New York Harbor Sulfidogenic)... | ecosystem: Environmental > Aquatic > Marine >...
GAGGAGCTGGGCGACCGGCGCTCAAGAGCGGTGACCCTGGGCGACATCGCCCGGATCCGGGTTTCCAAGGGCCAGGTGGACGAGGCCCTGAAGCTCCATGAGGAGAGGCTTCAAGTATTCGAGGAGCTGGGCGACCGGCGCTCAAGAGCGGTGACCCTGGGCGACATCGCCCGGATCCGGGTTTCCAAGGGCCAGGTGGACGAGGCCCTGAAGCTCCATGAGGAGAGGCTGGCCGTCTTCGAGGAGCTGGGCGATCTGGATTCCAGGGCTGTCACGCTTTGGGATATCGCCAGGATCGAGCTGAGCCGAGGAAAGCACCAGAGAGCCTTTGACCTTCTTGATGAATCCCACCGGATCAACCTGAAGCTGGGCAGGCTGGATGGGATCTGTTTTGTGGGCGTGGACCTGGGGCAACTGCTCTGCGCCGGGGGGAACATCAAGGTGGGGAGAGAGGTTTTGACGCGGTCAAGGGATGGGTTTATCCAGCTCGGCCAGGAAGAACTGGCCCGGCAGGTGGAGGAGATGCTGGAGCGGTGGAAGGAGGAGTGAGCTTTAAAAGGTAGTGGGTTTGGACGGATTCGAGTTCGACTCGATACGCCGACAATCATGGATGCTCCCCTCACCCTGACCCTCTCCCCCCATGGGGGGCGAGGGGATTGGGAGGAGGTGTCATTGAGGGCAGGGGTAAGGTGGGTTACGCTTCGCCAACCCAACCTGCAAGAGTGAATTTTGATGGATGCGTTGGCGGCGCCAGGGAGGTGACTCTTATACCACCTTCAATCTATTGAAATAATAATAACAAATTGACATTTAGTTGCGCTTCGCCAGCCCAATCTCCACAACCCACGGCTCAGGTCGCGGCCTTCCGGGCCGCCGAGGCCTTGCCCCCCGCGGCCGGCAGCCAGTAGATCATCACCGAGGCCAGAAGGGGAACCGCCGCCACCACGGCCAGGACGCTCCGGATGGAGAAGGCCTCGGCCAGGGAGCCGGTGATGGGGGTCATGATCCCGCCCAGGCCGTAGGCGAAGCCCATCATCAGGCTGGAGACGATGGACCGGCCCTTGGGGGCCAGCTCCTGGGCCAGGGAGATGGCCGGGAACATGGTCGCCAGGGTGAAGAACCCGGCCCAAAAGGAACTGACATAGACCCACTCTCCGGGCAGGTAGAGGAGGAGGTAGAGGGCCGGGGTGGCGGCGATGTAGCCCACCAGAAAGACCGGCTTGTAGCCCAGCCGGTCGGCGGCGTGGCCGGCGGCGATGCCGGAGAGCGCCCCGGCCACGGTGTAGGCGGCGATGATGGCCCCGATGGAGACCAGGCTCCGGCCCTGGTGGGAGTAGTAGAGGGGCAGGAAGGTCAGGAAGGACTGGCTGGCAAAGGTCCGGATCAGGACCAGGACCCAGATCAAAAGGATCGACCGCCAGGCCGGACCGATGGCCTCCCTGATGGAGCCCACAAAGCCCAGGCTGCTCATCCCCTCGCTCTGGGGCTTGGGCACCAGGAAAAGAAGGAGAACCAGGAAGGCCAGCCCGGGGATCATGGTGTAGGGCAGGGCGGCTATCCCGAAGCGCTCGACCCATTCGGTGGCCCACAGCGGCCCGACCCCGAAGGCCAAAGTCCCCCCCAGTCCGAAAAGGGACATGGACAGCCCGGCCTGGTTCCCCCCGTAGGTGGAGACCATCCCGGCCGCCGGGGGGTGGAACATGGACTGGCCGATGGAGCCCAGGGCCACGCAGACCAGGAGGAGGGTGAAGGTGTTGGCCAGGCCCATCAAGGGGATGAAGACCACGGCCAGGGCCGGACCGCCCAGGACAAAGACCCGGGTCTGGTAGCGGTCGGCCAGGTAGCCCACCGAGGGTTGGACCACGAAGGCCAGGAGGCGCATCATCCCGGTCAGGAACCCGACCTGGGTCAGGCTTAAGCTGAAGTTGTGGGCCAGGACCGGGAGGAGGGGGATGACAAAGGAGGAGTAGAGATCGCCGGTGAAGTGGACAAGGAACAGGGCGAAGATGACCTTGACATCGGCCGAGCCGGGGAGCCTTTTCATGACCTCCCTCTCTTGCTGCCGGCCTCGAGAGCCAGGGCGCCATGAACAATCATATCAGTCATCCGCAAGGAACTTCGGCTAAGCTACTGTCAGCCCGGGTATTTCACGAGTCAACTTGGTTGCAGATGCATGGCGCGGGACTTGGAAGGCCTGGTCACCCTCTGGTGAGGGCCACACCCGCAGCAAATGCGGCCCAATCGGCTCGATCCATTACTCCCCGGAGGTTAAGGCCGCCAAACTTTTCTCTCACGGCCAAGGTTACTTCCAGTCACCGCGGATTACTACCCTAAAGTAATCGTAACAAATTGAAATGTAACGCTATTGTTTTTCCCTTCGACGGTCTTGGTGAAATGTTCGGGTTCAGGCCTGGTGGACGATCTCCCCGCCGATGATGGTCAGCTTGACCTTGACCGAGGGCCACTCCCGGGGCGGGAGTTGGAAGAGGTCCTGGTCAAGGACGGTCAGATCGGCCAGCTTGCCCGGGGCGATGGAGCCGAGAAGATCCTCCCGGCGGGCGGTCCAGGCCGGGACCTGGGTGAAGCCCAGGAGGCTCTCCTCCAGGGTCAGGCGCTGGTCCGGGAACCAGCCCCCGTCCGGCTCGCCCTGGCAGGTCTGGCGGGTGACCGCCGCCTGGAGGCCGAGGACGGGATTGATGGGCTCCACAGGGGAGTCGGAGCCGAACTGGAGCTTCAAGCCCGCCTCGAGCATGGTCTTCCAGGCGTAGCCGTGGATACACCGCTCCCGGCCCCACTTGGCCTCGGCCGTGGACCAGTCGGTGGGGACGAAGACCGGCTGGACCGAGGCCACCACCCCAAGCCTCCGGAAGGCCTCCAGGTCCTGGGGCCGGTGGAGCTGGACGTGCTCGATCCGGTCCCGCCAGGCGCCTGGCCAGGCTTGCCGGGCCTGCTCGATGGCGGCCAGGGCGTTGGTCACCCCCTTGTCGCCGATGGCGTGGATGGCCACGTCGCAGCCGTGGGAGTAGGCCAGCTCGACCCCCTCCCTAAGCTCCTCCAGGCTGGCGTAGGCCAGCCCCCGCTGGTCCGGCTGGTCGCAGTAGGGCTCGTGGAGGAGGGCCGAGGAGGCTCCCAGGGAGCCGTCGGCAAAGAGCTTGCACCTCCCGAACCAGAAGCGGCCGGAGCCGGCGCCGGGCTTGATCCCTAAAGCCTCGGCCTCGGCCACCTGATCCGGGGGGAGGAGGAGGTTGGTCCTGAGCTTCAGGCGCCCCTCCTTGTCCAAGGCGGCCAAGGCCTCTCCCTCGGGCAGCTTCTCGATGGTGTGAATCCCGGTCAGGCCCAGCTTGATCGCCTCGGCCTGGGCCTCCAGGGTCACGGCCTTGAGCCGCTCCTGGTCAGGGGCCGGGAGGTGGGCGTCCACCAACTGGCGGGCGTTGCGCAGGAGCCCGCTCAAGCCACCGTCGGCCTCCCGGTCGAGCCGGCCATTGTCCGGGTCCGGGGTTTGGGCGGAGAGGCCGCAGATCTCCAGGGCCCTGGTGTTGACCACCACGCTGTGGCCGCAGGTCCTGGTCATCATCACCGGGTTGAGGGGGGTGATGTCGTCCAGGCCGTGGCGGTCCGGCTCCCGGTGGTCGGGCCAGAGGTGGTGGTTCCAACCCCAGCCCAGGATCCACTCCCCCGGCCTGGTCTCGGCCGCGGCCGCCTTGATCCTGGCCCGGCACTCCTCCCAGGATCTCAGACCGGCCAGGTTGACCATGTTCAAGAAAAAGCCGAGATGGCTCAGATGCATGTGGGCGTCGGTCAAACCGGGGGTGATCAGCCGGCCCGGGAGGTCCAGGGTCCTTGTCCCGGGAGCGAGAAGGTCCCTGATCTCCCGGTTGGTTCCCACGGCCGCGATCCGACCGTCCTTGATGGCCACCGCCTCGGCCCAGGGGGCTTTAGCCTCGGCGGTGAAAACTCGGGCCGAAAAAAGTGCCAGATCCACATCCAACCTCATCATTGATTTTGCGGTTCGGCTTACTTGCCCAGCCTAGTGGTGTGCGGGTCAAGGATGTCCCTCAGCCCGTCGCCCAGAAGGTTGAGCCCCAGGACGGTGATGAAGATGGCCAGCCCCGGAAAGATGCAGATCCAGGGGGCGGTGAACATCTGCTCCCGGGCCATGGCCAGCATTCCCCCCCAGGAGGGGGTGGGCGGCTGGGTGCCCAGACCCAGGAAGGAGAGGGAGGCCTCCAGGAGGATGGCCCAGGCCACGCCCAGGGTGCCGATGACCAGGATGGGGCCGACGATGTTGGGCAGGATCTGGGTGAACATGATCCGGATCCGGCCGTAGCCCAGGGCCCGGGCGGCCTTGACGTAGTCCAGGGACCGGGCCGAGAGGACCTGGGAGCGGGTGATGCGGCAGGTGTAGGACCAGTTGGTCAGACCTAGGGCGATGAAGACGTTGATCAGCCCCGGGCCGAGCAAGGCCATGACCGCCAGGGCGAAGATCATGGAGGGGATGGAGAGCATGATGTTGGTCAGCCCCATGACCACGTCGTCCCACCACTTGCCGAAGAAGCCGGCGGTCAGCCCCAGGATGATCCCGATGGCGGTGTTCATGGCCTGGCTGACCAGCCCCACGGAGAGGGATATCTTGGAGCCGTGGATAACCCGGGAGAGGATGTCCCGGCCCTGCTCGTCGGTTCCGAAGAGGAACCTGGCCTGGGGCGGCTCCTCTGAGTTCATCAGGTCGGCGTCGTCGGTGGGGTGGTAGGGGGAGAGGACCCCGGCGAAGAGGGCCATGATGATGACCAGGAGGGTGATCAGCCCGCCCACCAACAGGCTCGGCTGCCTTTTCAGCTTCTTAATGGTATCGCTCATCTGTCTTCGATCACTTGTACTCGATCCGGGGGTCGATGACGGCGTAGAGGAGGTCGACAACCAGGTTGACCACCAAAAAGACGAGGATGATGATCAGGACGCAGCCCTGGGTGACGGGGATGTCCCGCTGGAAGATGGAGTCCACCAGGAGGGAGCCGATGCCGGGCCAGGAGAAGAGCTTCTCCACGATGACCGTCTGGCCGATGAGCGAGCCGAACTGGAGCCCGGCCGTGGTCAGGACCAGGATCATGGTGTTCCGGAAGACGTGCTTCTTGTTGACCTTGAGCTCGGACAACCCCTTGGCCCGGGCGGTCCGGATGTAGTCCTGGGTCAGGACCTCGACCACCGCCGCCCGGGTGGTCCGGGCGAGCAAGGCCATGTAGCCCACCCCCAGGGTGAAGGCGGGCATGATGAGATGGATGAAGCTCCCCTCGCCGTAGCCCTGGGGCGGCAGCCAGCGCAGCATCACGGCGAAGAGATACATCAAGAGAAGCCCCAGCCAGAACTGGGGCACGGATATCCCCGAGACCGCCCCGACCATGGAGGCGGTGTCCATCCAGGTCCCCTGTTTCAGGGCCGAGACAAAGCCCAGGGGGATGCCCACCCCCACGGCGATGGCCATGGCCAGGATGGCCAGCTTGAGGGTCGGCCACAACCTTGGGGCGACGGCCTTGTTGACGCTCTCCTGCCGCAGGAAGGATTTGCCCAGATCGCCCCTGACCAACCCCTTGATGTAGGTGTAGTAGCGGATGTGGAGGGGCTGGTCCAGGCCCAGCTCCTTTCTCAGGGCCTGGGCCGCGGTCTCGTCCAGCTGGCGTCTCATGTTGCCGGACATGATGATGGCGTCGCCGGGCAGGACGTTGAGAAGAATGAACATGATAATGGAGATGATGACAATGGTCGGGATGAACTGGAGGATCCGCCTGACGGCGTAAGCGAACATTCGGGTCTACCTGGTTCCTAGAAGGCCGCTTAAGGCCGGGCCGGGAGAAACCCGACCCCGGAGGACCCTCCGGGGTCGGGTTTCCCTTATCGGCTCTCAGCTTTCAGACGGCCTGGTCCGCCCTACTTGGCGTTGGCCCGGGGGGAGTTTTCGTCCACCCAGACGTCGGTCATGTCCTGGTACATCATCTCCACGGCCACCGGCTTGAGCCCGTGGACCCAGGGATGGTGGGCCATGACCGCCTTGTTGTAGTTATAGAACCAGATCGGCGGGTCCTCGATCAAGAGCTTGTCGGCCTGGGCCAGGAGGGCCATCCGTTTGGGCACGTCGCGCTCGGCCGCGGCCTGGTCCAAGAGCTTGTCGAACTCGGCGTTTTTGTAGTTGCCGTAGTTTCCGGCCGCCCGGGTGTTCTTGGAAGACCAGCGGCTCAGGGCCACGATGGGGTCCGGACCGGAGTCCAGGGACCAGATCAGGGCCTGGAAGTCACCCTTCTCGGCCCTGTCGCCCATGGCCGCCCCTTCCATGAGGACCGGCTTGATGGTGATCCCGACCTTCTTCAGGAAGGGGATGGTGGCCTCCACGGCCTTGACCCCCCAGGCGCCGTTGTTGGTTCCGATGCACTCCACGGTGAAGCCGTCGGGGTAGCCGGCCGCCTTGAGGAGCTCCTTGGCCTTCTCCGGGTCGTAGGTGTAACCCTTGGCGTCCTTGTCAAAGGCCGGCGAGGTGGGGGGCAGGTAGCCGATGCAGTCCACGGCCTTGCCCTTGAGGAGCTTCTCGTTGATAAGGGAGGCGTTGATGGCGTAGTTGAAGGCTTGGCGGACCTCTTTTTTCTTAAAGGGCTCGTAGTCCATGTTGAAGCAGATCAGCCTGGTCCACAGCTCGGCCACCTCGATCAGGTTCTTGGAGATGGCCGGGTCGCTCTTGTACTCGGGGTAGTTGACCGAGCCGACGATGGTCGCGTCCAGATCCTTGGCCTTGAAGGCCATGTCCCTGGCCGCAGCCTCGGACATGATCTTGTAGATGACCTTGTCCAGGAAAGGCTTGCCCTGCTCATAGTAGCCGTCGAACTTCTCGATGACCACCTCGGAGCCCTTGACCCACTTGACCAGCTTGAAGGGACCGGCCCCCACCGGCTCGGTGCTGAACTTGTCGCCCAGCTTCTCCACCTCCTCCTTGGGGAGGATGGCCGTGCCCGGCTCGTAGAGGGGGAAGGAGGGATCGATGGGGTTCTCCAAGGTCATCTCCAGGGTGTAGTCATCGATCTTCTTCAGGCCGGAGATGGTCTGGGCCTCGCCCTTCTCATAGGCCGCCGCGCCCTTGATGACCCTGACGTAACGGGCCGAGGGGGAGGCCAGCTTGCCGTCCATGATCCGATGGTAGGACCAGATGAAATCGTCGCAGTTCATCTCCCGGCCGTTGTGGAACTTGACCCCTTTCTTGAGCTTGTAGGTGAAGGTCAAGCCATCGTCGGAGACGGTCACGCTCTCGCCCAGCTCCAGAACCGGCCTGGCCTCGGCCGCGGACCAGCGGTAGAGGGACCGGTTTAGGTTCATGGAGACTAAAAAGTCCTGGATCCGATTCGATTTATGAGGATCGAGGGTAGCCAGGTCGCCTCCGTAAGGGGCCATGAAGTTGAGGGTGCCACCAGGACGGACGGCCAGGGCCTCGCCGGCCATGAGGCCCAGGAGGACCGCCAAGACAAGAATAAAAATGCCGAACTTCCTCATAAACTCCTCCCAATAAAACGTGTTTGCTGCGGATGGGTGCGATTGAAACCAAGTCTCAGCCTAAGCCTTTGGCCGGTCCTCTGTCAATCTTCTAGGGGCATGAGGGAGCGGGAATTTTGATAATTTCTCAATATTATTTAATTTTTAATAATAAATAGAAATTTGCCCAGCCCCCTGGGCAAAAAGGGGAGGACCGTGCTACTATCCCGCTTGGTCCGGTCTCTCATTTTTTCCCAACCTCTCGAGCTCGGGAGTCACGATGCTGGATCAGAAGCACCTCCTCCAGGTGCGGGGGCTCAAAACCTACTTCCACACCTTTGACGGGGTGGCCAGGGCCGTGGACGACGTCTCCTTTCACCTGGACAAGGGCGAGACCTTGGGCCTGGTGGGCGAGTCCGGTTGCGGCAAGAGCGTGACCTCGCTCTCGATCATGCGCCTCATTCCCATCCCCCCGGGCAGGGTAGAGGGGGGGGAGATCATTTTTGCCGGGATCGACCTGCTCAAACTGCCCATCAACAGGATGCAGGCCATCAGGGGCGACCGGATCTCGATGATCTTCCAGGAGCCCATGACCTCCCTCAACCCGGTCTACACCGTCGGCGATCAGATCGCCGAGACCCTGGTCCTCCACCAGGGGCTGTCCAAGAGAGAGAGCATGTCCAGGGCGGTGGAGATGCTGGACAAGGTTCAGATCCCCTCGCCTCACAACCGGTCCAGGGAGTACCCCCACCAGCTCTCGGGAGGGATGCGCCAGAGGGCCATGATCGCCATGGCCCTGGCCTGCAACCCGGAGATTCTCATCGCCGACGAGCCGACCACGGCTCTGGACGTGACCATCCAGGCCCAGATCCTGGAGCTGATGATGGAGCTGAAGACCGACTTCGGGGCGGCGATCCTGATGATCACCCACGACCTGGGGGTCATCGCCGAGATGGCCCAGCGGATCGTGGTCATGTACGCCGGCAAGGTGGTGGAGGAGGGTCCCACCCTGACCATCTTCGAGGAGGCCAGGCACCCCTACACCAAGGGGCTGCTCCGCTCCATTCCCCGCCTGGGGGAGAGGTCGAGAAGGGGGCGGGAGAGGCTTTATGAGATCAAGGGGATCGTCCCCAGCCTCTACGAGCTGCCGGTGGGCTGCGGGTTCCACCCCCGCTGCCCGGAGGCGATGGATGTCTGCCGGACCAAAGCGCCTCTGTTGAGGAGCCTGGAGACGGGTCACCTGGTCCGGTGCTGGCTGGACTTTGGTTGAGGTCAAACCCGCGCTTTTGCCGGCCGGCAGGGACCAAGCCGTTTGCCGGCTTTGATCGCGGAATTGATAAGAGGAGCCGATCTTTTGGAAGAACTGCTCAGGGTTGAGGATTTAAAGGTCCACTTCCCCATCAGAAAAGGCGTCTTCTCCAGGCTGGTGGGCCGGGTCCACGCCGTGGACGGGGTCTCGCTGAAGCTCCACAAGGGCGAGACCCTGGGCCTGGTGGGCGAGTCCGGCTGCGGCAAAACCACCACCGGGATGGCCATCCTGAGGTTGGTGGAGCCCACCAGCGGCTCCATCCTCTTCCAGGGGGCGGACATGTCCCGGATGGACCGGGTCAAGATGAAGAGCCTGAGGAAGGAGATGCAGATCATCTTCCAGGACCCTTACTCCTCCCTGAACCCCAGGATGACGGTCAAAAGGATCCTGGCCGACCCGATGAAGATCCACGGCCTCTACCAGGGCCGGGCCCGGGAGGAGAGGGTGTCCTATATCCTGGACAAGGTGGGCCTGACCCCGGAGCAATCGGTCCGCTACCCCCATGAGTTCTCCGGGGGGCAGCGCCAGCGGATCGGAATCGCCCGGGCCCTGGCCCTGGATCCCCAGCTGATCATCGGCGACGAGCCGGTCTCGGCCCTGGACGTCTCCATCCAGGCCCAGATCATCAACCTCCTCATCGACCTCCAGGAGGAGTTCGGCCTCTCCTACCTGATCATCGCCCATGATCTGGCCGTGGTGGAGCACATCTGCGACCGGATAGCGGTCATGTACCTGGGCAAGGTGGTGGAGACCGCCCCCTTCAAGGAGCTCTACACCAATCCCCGTCACCCCTACACCCAGGCCCTTCTCTCGGCCGTGCCCACGGCCGACCCCCGGCGCAAGAAGGAGAGGATGATCCTCAGCGGGGACGTGCCCAGCCCCATCGATCCTCCCTCGGGCTGCGCCTTTCATCCCCGCTGCCCGGTTCGCAAGGAGGGCTGCAAAGTTCACCAGCCGGTCCTGGCCGAGGTGGCCCCGGAGCACCTGATCGCCTGCAACCTCTAAGAACTGGTTTCAAAACCTTCAATCGGGTTCGGGATCAAGGAAGGCGAAGAATCGCAACCGGAGGAATATATGACCATATTTCGAGGATTGCGCTTCAAGCCCGACGCAGCGATCGGGCCCGAGAGGAGGTTTTGAAGCCAGTTCTAGCCTAGGCGGGTGCCATTGGGCAGGGGCCGCTCCGGCACGGCCAGGGCCGGGGTCAGGCCGTCCTCGTAGCCCAGGTCGATGATCATCCCCTGGCTGAGCTGGCCCATCATCTTCTTGGGCTCCAGGTTGACCAGGAAGAGGGCCTGCCGTCCTTCCACCTCCCGGGGATCGTCGCGTTCCTGCTTCATCCCGGCCAGGATGGTCCTTTGGTGGTCGCCCAGGTCCACGGTCAAGCGGAGGAGCTTGTCCGACTTGGGAACCTCCTCGACCCTGAGGATGGTCCCCACCCGGATGTCCAGGCGGCTGAAGTCCTGGAGGCTGACCAAGGGCTTGATCTCGGCGGGCTTGAACTCGGGCATGGGCTGGGCCTCCCGGGGCAAGGTTCCGGAGTTTGGGAAGAGGATACCCCAAGCCGGGCTTCCCGGGAAGGGCCGCCCGGGCCGGTCAGGGGTATGACCGATCCGAGGGCGGGGAGAGTTGGGCAAGGAGGTGGAAGGGATGATCAAGTACAACGGGGTCAACCATCTGGCCCTGGTCACCGGCGACATGGACAAGACGATCCGGTTCTGGCGGGATCTTCTGGGGATGCGGCTGGTGGCCGGCCTGGGCCGGCCCGGCTACCGGCATTACTTCCTGGAGATCTCCGGGACGGACCTGATCGCCTTCTTCGAGTGGGAGGGGGTGGAGCCCATCGAGGAGGTGGACCACGGCACCCCCCGCCAGGGGGGGTTGGTCTTCGACCACGTCTCCTTCGGGGTGGAGAGCTTCAGCATGCTCTGGGAGCTCAAGGACAAGCTGACCGCGGCCGGGTTCTGGGCCTCGGAGATCATCGACCACGGCTTCATCCACTCCCTCTACTCCTTTGACCCCAACGGCATCCCCATCGAGTTCAGCCACCAGGTGGAGGGGGTGGATATCCGCTCCCGGCCCCGGATGGGCGACCGCTCGCCGTCCCCGGCGGCCTTGGAAGGGGCCGAGCCCAGACCTGAGGTCTGGCCCCGGGTGAAGAAGGCCACCCCGCCGGAGGAGCGGAGGGTCTACCCCGGGGCCGGCTCGGAGCTCTTCCAGGGCTTGAAAAAAGAAGATCAGGGCTGAGGAGGGCCTGGGCGGGAAAGGCGACCCGAGGCCGAACCGGTTGCCCCGGGGCGGCGGGTTGGGTTAGGATGGCCGGCTGAGGTCATTGGCCATGATCCGCGGCCGGGGCCACGGCCGGGCAAGGCTTTGGGGAGAGGTTCGCTGGCATGGAAATGGAGATGGAGGTCAGCTTTCCCGGCGGGAAACGGGTCGACGCCGAGTTCAACGGCTATTCGGTCAGGACCGACCAGCCCCCGGAGTGGGGCGGCCAGGGAACCGTCCCCGAGCCCTTCCAGTACTACCTGGCCTCCCTGGCCACCTGCGCCGGGATCTACGTTCTGGGCTTCTGCCAGGCCAGGGGGATCGGGACCGAGGGGCTCAAGCTGACCCAGAGGGCGGAGTGGGACGAGGAGAAGAAGAGGCTGGCCAGGGTCAAGATCGAGATCGGCCTGCCCCGGGGCTTCCCGGACAAGTACCGGCGGGCGGTGGCCCGGGTGGCCGACATGTGCGCGGTCAAGAAGTCGATCCTGGATCCGCCGGAGTTTATCATCGAAGCGGTTTGAGGCTGACCCGGGGCCGGGGCCGCCCCGGTTTTTTCAGGTCAAGATGACCCCCCAAGCCGGCCTGTCTTGGCAGGGAGAGGGTTGGGTACCCAGGTGGTCGGACCAGACCGGAAACTCTCGCCCGAGGCCATTCTCTCCTCGGCCGAAACCCTGGGCCGGATAGAGGCGGTCTGCCGCCGCCGTTTTCCGGATCCCAGCGAGGCCGACGAGGCCTACCTCTATGTCCTGGAGGGTTTGAGGGCGGACGATTACCGCCGGTTGCGCTCGTTCCAGGGCCGGGCCAAGCTGACCACCTTCCTCCACACCCTGGTCAACTCCCTGGCCTCGGACTTCAAGCGGATGAGGTACGGCCGTAAAAGGGTCCCCAAGCTGGTCTCCGGTCTGGGCGCCTGGGCCGAGAAGGTCTACCGGCTGGTCTGCTGGCAGGGTTACCCCCTCCGGGAGGCCTTTGAGATCGTCCGCCTGGAGGGGCTTTACCAGGGCGGCTTCGGGCGTTTTTTGCAGGAGACAGAGGCCATCAAGGACGCCCCCTGCCGGGAGAACCCCCGCTTTTTCTCCCTGGACAACGAGGAGGGACCGGGCCGGGAGTTCCCGGACCAGGGCATGAACCCCTTGGAGGAGCTTCTGTCCGCCCTGGAGGAGGAGAGCCGGCTCCAGGCGGCCAGAGTAATCCGGGAGGTTGTGAGCGGGCTGGACGAGGCGGACCGGATCCTGATCAGGCTGGTTTATGAATCCGATCTTTCCGCAGCCTCGGCCGGGCGGGTGGCCGGGCTTTCCCCCAACGAGGCCAGGAAGAGGCTCAAGTCCATCCTGACCGGGCTCAAGGAGGTCCTCCTGGCCAAGGGGATCGGCCGGGGTTGAAAGGGGGAGACACCAAGGTGGGTTTGGAATGTTACCCGGATCAGGGTGCCCGGTCGAGGGCGCCGGGCTTGATGGGGCTCTTAAGAAAGTCGAAACCACGCCTTTGCCGGCCGGGAGAGAAAAAGACGGGAGGCGGCTCTGAGGGCGATATATAAAAGAGCGGCGGTGTCCGTCTAAAGATTATGATCGGACTTTTGAGGTTTGATGCGCGGCTTGATTAAATGGATCCTGGCTCCCGGAGCCGGGTCCGAAGGGGAGCACCCTTCTCCCGAGGACCTGGCCCGGCTGGCCGACGGCCTGGTGGACGGGGTCGAGCGGGCCGGGCTGATCAGGCATCTTAACCGCTGCGAAGATTGCTACCAGGTCTTGAGCCAGAGCCTGACCGGGTTGGGGGAGGCGGCGGTCCGGCCGGCCCGCCGCCCCTGGTGGCGGACCTACGCCCTGGCCGCCTCCCTGGCCGTGGCGGTTATAGGCTACGGCCTCTACTCTCACGGTCCCTTTTCCGGGCCAGGAGCCCCTCCCGCCCCGGAAACGGCTCCCCGGCCGAGCCTTATGGCCAGCCCCCCGGAGACGGGGCCCAGGATCGACCGGGAACAGCGGCAGGAGCAGGCGCCCGGTCCCGGGGAGAAGCCGGGGCGTTTGGTCGAGCCCGCTCGACCCGAGTCCGGTGAACCCGCCCCGGCCTCTCCGGCTCCCAGGATCGAAGGCTCCTCCCCCAGGCCGAGGCCGGCCCCCCAGGGTCTGGTGACCACCAGGCCGGCCGGGGACAGGTCCGGGACTCCCGCCGGCGGGGCCGGCAGGGAGGGCCCCGGAGCCGCCCGGGGGCGGGTCTTCGGGCCAGGCCAGGGGGCGGCCGGGGAGGGGGCGGCCCCCGGGGCCGGACCTGAGCTCCGGGCCATGGCCGCTCCGGAGGCAAAGGAAGCCGCGACCCCCAAGGGGGAGGGGAAGAGGAGTTCGACCAGGGTGCGCCTGGACCCGGCCCTGGCCGACTTGCTGAGAGCCTTAAGGGCCGGCGGCTGGCAGGACAGGGCCCTGGTGGGACGGTTGGAAGGCCTGCTGCGGGCCATGGGGGTCCCGGTGGCCGGGGTGGAGCGGGTTATCCTGGTCGGGGCTTTGGAGGAGGAATCCGGCCGGGAGGTGGAGATACGCCAGGAAGGACCGGTCCTCCACCTGAGGATTGTTCCTGACAATGACTAGGGCCGAAACAAGACCTGCTGCCCTGCCCCAGGTTTGAGATAATCAGGTCAAGGGCGGCGGAGTCATCTTGAAACCAGCCGCCCGCCCCGGCGGCCTTTGATGGCGGCCGCCGCTGAGGAAAATTATTTGCCGGAGGAGCTTGCCTGGAAAAGTGAGGTATTTTATCTGTTGCCAAAATACCTTCCCTGACCCTGGGATCTCTTTATGTCCAGCCATGGAAGAGTTTAACCGACCTGATCGAGGCCAAAGGGGGAGCAGAGACCATGGACGATTTCTACACGGACGATTTTTTGGAGGAAGAAATTTTCGAAGATGATTTTTACGGGGACAAGCTAGTTGAGCGGGATGATCCGATCCTGGTCCTGATCGACCTCCAGGAGAAGCTGATTCCGGCCGTGGCCGGGAGCGAGACGGTGATCGAGAACGTGGTCCGACTGGTCAAGTTCGCCGGGCTGATGGGGATGCCGGTGGTGGTTACCGAGCAGCGGAAGCTGGGCCCCGCCGTGGCCCCCCTCCGCCAGGTTCTGGGCGGCTACAAGCCGGTGGAGAAGGTGGTCTTCAACTGCTTCGACGACCCGGCCTTTGTGGAGCGCCTGGCCCAAGCCGACCGCCGGACCCTGATCCTGACGGGGGCCGAGACCCATATCTGCATTGTTCAGACCGCCCTGCAGGGGCTGGACAACGGCTATCGGGTCCAGGTGGTGGCCGACGCCGTCTCCTCCCGGACGGTGGAGAACAAGGAAAGGGCCCTGACCAGGTTGAGCCAGGCCGGGGTCCCGGTGACCACCACCGAGATGCTGATCTTCGAGATGACCCGCCGGGCCGACATTGATGAGTTCAAGTCGGTTCTGGAGCTGATCAAGTAAGGCCCCCCGGCTCCTTTCGGAGCCGCCCATGAAAGACCCGGGTTGGGCCCCGGGGCGGCTCGGTTCCCCGGTGACCGGAGCAAGTCCGGCCCGGAGCCGGGATTTGAATCCCCGCTCCGGGCCGGTTGGTTGGCTCCCGCTTTTTACCTTTAGAGAGCGTACATGAAGGCCACCAGGGCTTCCTTCTCCTTATCGGTCAGTCCCAGACCCTGGATGAGGTTGAAGAACTCGACCGTGTCCTCCAGGGTCAGGAGGCGGCCGTCGTGGAGATAGGGCGGCGACTCCTTGATCCCCCTTAGGGGGAAGGTCTTGATGGGCCCGTCGGAGGCGGCCATCCGGCCGTTGATCATCCGGGGCTCGTAGAACCGCTCCGCCTTGAGGTTGTGCATCAGGTTGTCGGTATAGTAGGGGGCCGGATGGCAGGCCCCGCACTTGGCCTTGCCGAAGAAGACATCCTGGCCCAGGAGCTCGGTCTTATTGGCCGTCTTCTCGTCCAACAGGCCGTAGATATTGAGCTTGGGGGCGGGGGGAAAGTCCAGGAGAGCCTGGAACTCGGCCATGAAGTGGGCCTGGCTGCCCCGCTCCACGATGTTGACCCCCTTCTTGGTGGCGATGACCGGGTCGCCATCAAAGTAGGCCGCCCGCTGCTCGAACTCGGTGAAGTCCTCCACCGTCTTGAGGGCCCGCTGGGAGCCAAAGAGCCGCTGGATGTTGACCCCCCGCAAGGAGGGGGTGTCGAGCCGGTGGCGGAACTCCTGGGGCCGGATGTCGCCCACCAGGTGGGTGGAGGCGTTGGTGTGGCCGTTGAGGTGGCAGTCGAAGCAGGTCACCCCCAGGCTGGGCCTCTCGCTGCGGCGGTCATCGGTGGCGTTGAACTGCTGCTGGGGGAAGGGGGTCACCAGGAGGCGCAACCCTTCCAACTGCTTGGGGTTGAGCAGGCCGTTGAAGAGGTCGAAGTAGTTGTCGGTGGTGATCACCTTGCCCTGGGAGACGTCCCCCAGGTCGGGCCGGGTGGTCAGGAAGAGGGCCGGGGGGAACTCGGGCAGGAGGTGGTCGGGGAGGTCAAAGTCCAGATCAAAGCGGGTCAGGTCCCGGTCGGTCTGCTTCTTGATCTCGTCTATGTGGACCTTGGGAAAGAGCATCCCCCCCTCGGGATGGTTGGGGTGGGGGAGGGGGAAGAAGCCGGCCGGCCAGAGGTTCTTGGCCTTGATCTCCTCGGGGCTTAATCCCGCCAGCTGCTCCCAGGTCGCTCCGGCCGGCAGCTTGACCCGGACCCCTTCCTGAACCGGCTTGCCCCTGGTCATGGTCACCCCCTGGGCCGGTCGGTCGCCCAGGTCGTACCTCTCCTCCAAGAGGTCCATCTGCCGCTTCATGACCTCGGGCTTGGCCGCCTTCATCCGCTCCATGATCGCCCCGAAGTCCTCCTTGATGACCACCGGGGCGTAGCTGGAGGCCTTCTGGCCGGCCTCCCCGGCCGGAGCCGGGCCGAGGAGGGCACCCGTCAGGGCCAGGGCCGGCACAAGAAACAACAGAAGCATCTTGATCTTCATGGTCTTCTCTCCCTCCCTAACTCGTTCAAAGGTCTTTTTGCCTGGAGTTGATCGGGCCTTCCCGCCGGGAGGCCCTCCGGCCGACCGTCTGGCGGGTCCGGACGGGCCCTGGTTGGAAGGGCCTATTTCTTAGTCTTTCCCTTGTGCTTCCGGGCCATCTCGTCGACCTCTTCCGCACCGTGGCCCATCAGCTTCTCCTCGTCGGCCAGGAGGATGTTCAGCAGCCGCTGGAACTCACCGGCGTGCTCCCGCTCCTCGTTGGCGATGTCCTGGAGAACCTCCCGGGCCAGGGGGTGGTCGGCGGCGTCGGCCAAGGACTCGTAGAGGTGGATGGCCTCCTCCTCGGCGGCCAGGGAAAGCCTCAGGGCCCGGGTCAGCTCCCGGGCGGTCATCTTCCGGTCAGGGGTCATTCCGCTGAAGGGGTTCATGAAATCCGGCATCGTCGTCTTCCTCCCAGGTTGGTCTAGGTCCCAACTCCCCTTTCCAGCGCCCTTTCCCCCCAGGGCGAACTTATGCTGCCGCTCCCTGGCTTCACCAAGGCGACGGGTCGATCCTCTTGGCCTTCACCGGACATGGGCCTGAACCTATCCCCTCACCCGGGAAGAGGTTGAAACCCAGGTTCCGGCGAATCCCTATCAAATTTGTAATGTACTGGTATCAATACCTGTTTCTTAAAAATACCATCTCCCCAAAGGTTCGCAAGTCGGCGGGCCAAACCGCCCCGGTGCTTGGTCAGGGGGACGCAAAGGACGGGGAGTGCTTTTCCGGGCTGGGTCCCGGCCAAAGGCCGGATCAGGAGGGGGGAGCCATTCCCCGGGGGTCCGGACGGGCGCCGATCCGGGTCAGGGCTGCTTGGGGCGGGGGTTCCCTAATTCAGGGCCGGAATATCTCCCCCATCCCCACCGGCAGGCTGGTCTCCGGGTTGGTGTGGGCCAGGAGAAGCTGGAGACCGGTCAGGCCCCTGGTCTCCGCCAGCCGGGCTCCCTTGAGATCGGCCGCGGTCAGGTTGGCCCCGGCCAGGTCGGCCCCGGTCAGGTCGGCGTACTTGAGGTCCGCGCCCTGGAGGATGGCCCGGCTCAGGTCGGCCCCGGTCAGACCGGCCTCCCTCAGGCGGGCCCCCTTCAGATCGGCCCTGCTCAGGTTGGCGGCCCTGAGATCGGCCCTCCAGAGGTTGGCCCGCCGGAGGTCGGCCCCGGCCAAGTCGGCCCCGGACAGGTCGGCCAGCTTGAGGTCGGCCCTCCATAAGACGGCCCGGCTGAGAAGGGTCCCCTTGAGGACGGCCCCGGTCAGCCTGGCCCGGCTGAGATCGATCCGTCTCAGGTCCCTGCCGCTCAGGTCCTCCTCGGGGAGGGCCATCCCCCTTAAGCTATGGGGCGGATCGCCGGCCCCGCCGGAGCCGAGCCAGGCCTCATGGTCGGCCAGAATGGCCCGGAGCCGATCCGGGGCGGGACGGCGGCCTTCCCGGGGAGGTCTCATGGTTCAAGCCAGGCCGGGAGAGCTTACCAGCTCAGGCCCGTGGTTCTGAGCTTGTTCCGGACCTGGGCCACCCCGGGCTGCTCCGCGGCGATCTTCTGGGCCAGGACCGAGGCATCCTTGTCGTAGACAAAGCCGTTGAGCTCCAGCCGGCCCTGGTCGTCGACCGAAACCTCGATGGACCGGTAGGTGGTGGTGGCCACCTTCTTTTTGATGGCCGACTCGACCCTCTTGGCCAGGGCCATTCTCTTCAACCGCTGGGGCAGGCCGGCCTCCGAGCGCCCCTCCCCCCGGGCCCGGAAGGCGGCGGCGATGACCTCGGCCCCGGCATCGGGGCTGTAGTGGTGGGTGTTGAGGACCAGGTCGTAGAGCGACAGGTCGGTGAGGTCCCGTTGGTAGACGAGCTGGATGAGAGCCCGCCGGTTCCGGTCGTGGTCCCGGACGAAGTCCACCGCCTGGTCCACGGTCAGCCCCTCCCGGTCCTTGACCCTCTTGATCCTGACCTCCCTGGGGGCCACCACCCGGGCCCGGAAGACCCCGGGGATATCGGCCAGGGCGATCTGGACCCCCCTCCCCACCAGGACCACGTTATCCCGGGCGGCCAGCTCGTAGGTCAGGCTTTCAAAGAGGCTGGTGTGGGCCGGGTTGGAGAAAAAGATGCGCTCGAAGAAGCTGGGCTGGGTCTCGGCCTCGAAAAGGGTACAGGAGTCCTTGAAATCTCGGTCGCAGCTTTGGGCCAGGGTGTGGATCTCGTTGCGCCCGACGAACTGATAGCCCAGCTTCCCGGCCACCAGGGAGGCGATCTCGTCCCCCCAGCTGCCCACCTGTCTGGATATGGCGACGACGCCCATGGCCTGACCTCCCTGGCTGAAGGATCGAGTTAGTGCCCCTTTAAATTTAGCCTGGAGCGGGCCCCAAGCCAAGGCGGAAAAGGCGACCCGCCCGGGTTCAGCCTCGAACCAGGCCCCGGCCCCGGAGGATGGGGATCAGGGGCAGGATGTCGGCCTGGGCGCAAAAGAGGACGTCCTCCCGGTAGCCCAACCGGTCGAGCCTCCGGCCGCTCTCCGAGCCGGAAAAAACCTCGTCCGCCTCCAGATTAAGGAGCCTCTCCAGCCCGGCCCCGGGCTCGAACCCGGCCCCCATCCCGGCCAGGGCCAGCCCGATCCGGCCGGCGACGTAGAGATCCTCCTCCGCCTCCCCACCCGATCTTCCGGCCGGGAGAAGGGCCAGGTCGGCCTTTTTCTCCCGGGCCAGGCCAAAGGCCCGGGCGGCCACGGCGGTGAGGTTGGGGAGGGAGCCCACCAGGACCGCCTCGGCCCCGGCCGCCCGCTGGATGGCCCTGGTCCCGTTGGAGGTGGTCAGGACCAGGACCGCCCCCCGGAGCCGCTCCCGGTTCTCCCGGAGCTGGAGGGGGGAGTTGCCGAAGTCCAGGTCCTCGACCCATCGCCCGCCCCGCTCCCCGGCGGTCAAAAACCCCTCCCGGCCCTTGAAGCCCCGGGCCTCGTCAAGGCCGACCACCGGAATGACCTCCCGGGCCCCGGCCTCCAGGGCCGCGGCGATGGTCACGCTGGCCCGCAAAGCGTCGATGACCACCGCCACCAGCCCCGGACCGGGCCGGGCCGGGTCCGGCCCGCCGGCCGGCTCAAGGAAAACCTTCACTTTTCTCCTCCTTGGGGAGCGATATTACCTCCCCCCACCGGCCCGGACAAGGTGGTTGACCCATTACCCCAGTGGAGTATCATCCCCAGACCGGGCAAGGGGGCCGGCGATCGTGGACCAAAAAGACTACGGGCTTAAGGAGGGGCTGGTCAAGGGGGCCAAGACCTTCGTCTGGCTGCTGAAGATCCTCCTCCCCATCTCCCTGGGGGTGACCCTCCTGGAGTGGTCGGGCTGGCTGAACCAGGCCGAGTTCATCCTCAAGCCCTTGATGTCCCTCCTCTCCCTCCCCTCCCAGGCCGCCCTGCCCCTGGTGATCGGGATCGCGGCCGGGCCGGCCTCCGGCCTGGCGGCCATGGTGGTCCTGCCCCTGACCAAGGCCCAGATGACCTTACTGGCCATCTTCATCCTCATCTGCCACGGGCTGACCATGGAGGCCGTGGTCCAGGTCAAGGCCGGCTACAACCCGGTCAAGGCGGTGGTCTTCCGGCTGGCGGCCGGGGTGGTGACCGTCATGGTCGTGGCCCCTTTCGTGGGGGGCGGGGAGGGGGCGGCGGTGGCCCTTCAGGCCGCGGACCAGGCCTCCCTGGCGGCCGGGGAGATGTTCCTGGGCTGGCTGGCCGACATAGGGAGCCTTCTGGCCAAGCTCCTGGTCCTGATCATGGTCTTCATGGTCATCCTGGAGATGGTTCGGGCCCGGGGCTGGATTGACCCCCTGGTCCGGGTCCTCTCCCCGGTCCTGAGGACCCTGGGCCTGAGCCCCCGGGTGGGGGTCCTGTGGGTCACGGCGGCCGTCTTCGGCCTGGCCTTCGGGGCGGCACTTCTGGTGGAGGAGGCCAACTCCGGCCGGGTGGACCCGGAGGAGCTGGAGGCGCTCCACCTCTCCATCGGGATCAACCACGGCCTTTTCGACGACCCGGCCCTTTTCCTGGCCCTGGGGCTGAACCCCTTCTGGATCTACGTCCCCCGGCTGCTGGCGGCCATGGCCGCGGTGCGGTTGCTGACCTGGTGGCGGGTCTGGCGAAGGAGGCTGGGAGCGGCGGGGTAGGTCCCGCCAAGGGCGGATCAGAGCCGGATTGAGCCGGCCGGTTTCCCCCCCGGCTACAACCCCTCTACTATCCGGCTTAAGATCCCGGCCTGAAAGGTCCTCTCCAGGAGCGGGCCCTGGGCCAGGGAGGGCAGCCGGTCGGTGTAGGACGGCCGGGACTCGTCGAGAAAGATCAAGCCGAGGGGTATCTTCTCCTCCCACTCTTGGCTCATGGCCCAGGCCGCCTCAAAGGAGACCGGCTCCCGGACCTCGTAGATCCTCTCCCCGTACCACTTGGCGGTGTTGAGCCGGTTAAAGCTGGGGCAGGGTTGGAGGACGTCGATGAAGGCCAGGCCCCGGTGGCGGAGGCCGGCCATGATCAGCCCGGCCAGGTGGTCGGGCTTTCCGGCAAAGGCCCGGGCCACGAAGCCCACCCCCAGGCCCAGGGCCAGGGCCAGGGGGTTGAGCCCCTGGGCCATGGTTCCCTTGGGCTGGGCCTTGGTTTTCATGCCCAGGGTCGAGGTGGGCGAGGCCTGACCCTTGGTCAGGCCGAAGACCTTGTTGTGGTGGTGGATCACGGTCAGGTCCGGGTTGCGCCGGGCGGCGTGGAGGAAGTGGTTGCCGCCCTCGGCAAAGCAGTCGCCGTCGCCGGTGTTGACCAGGATCTTCAAGCTGTGGTTGGCCAGAAGGGCGCCCGTGGCCAGGGGCAGGGCCCGGCCGTGGAGACCGTGGATGGAGTTGCAGTTCAGGAAGTGGGGGGTCTTGCCGCTCTGGCCGATCCCGCCGACGATGACCACCTCCTGGGGCGGCAGCTCCAGACCGGCCAGGGCCTGCTTCATGGCCTTGAGGATGCCGAAGTTGCCGCAGCCGGGGCACCAGGTGTTCCGGAAGTCGTTGTCGTAGATTTTCGGGTCTGACATTATCCTGTTGCCTTTACCCCGCACCCGTCCGCCGGGGCAGACCCTGAACCGGGGGGCCTCCTTCCTCGGCCTCCGGCCGAGGCCGGTTCAGAGGGCGAAAAGGCGGGCGACCGTTCGGACCAAGGTGAAAACCGACCTTAAAATTTTATCACATTCCGGCCGGGGGAACAGGCCCCGGAGACCCGGCCGTCGTCTGTCATCCGGGGGTCGATAATTTCCATCCTAACGGCCTGCCGGTCCTCTGCGAGTTCGAAGGCCTTGATCCCAACCCCAACACCAGGACGATCGCCGGACAGCACGGCCACCGCGCAACCGATTCAACTCTCCGGGAGTGCGCCGAGGCCATGGAAGCCCAGACCGGGCGGCTGGCCGGATGGGCCCCAGGAGACCGGGCGAGGCCTGCTTTTTTGGAAGCTCCTCGGTCAGATCGAGACCATCATCTAGCCGACCATGAGTAGTAAGGCGGGAGCGGGGGCCGGGAAAAACCGGTGTAGGAGCCGCCTTCAGCGCCCGGCCCCGGCCGGGCCACCGGCCGGGGGAGGGGGGAACCGGTTCAGCGGTCAGGTCCTGTATTTCTCGACCGTTTCCTTGACCAGGCTGTCCACCTCCTTGATGTCCTCGGACAGCCAACGGCTGATCTTGTCCGGGTTACGTTCCTTGATCCCTTCCAGCATGAGCCGGTGACGGTTCAAGTCCCGGCCCCAATCAACGTCCTCTTCATTGTTCAGGGTGATGTACAGGTAGGGGCTCAAACGGTGCCACACGATCTCGATGAGCTGGTAATAAAAGGACCTGTCAATGGACCGGTAAATCCCGTGATGGAAGCGCTGGTTCCATTCCAGGTACTCCTTGATGGTCGACTTATGGCTGGTCTGGGCCATGCCCAGATAGTACCGCTCCAGCCGGTGGATCGTCTCCCGGGAGGGGGCCAGGGCCGCCTTGCGGGCCGCGGTCACCTCCAGCAGGAGCCTGATCTCGGTTATCTCCTCCAGGTCGGAGAGGCTCAGGTCGCTGACGATGAAGCCGCCGCCCTTGAAGGCGGAGACAAAGCCCATGGCCTCCAACCTGGAGAGCGCCTCCCGGACCGGGGTCCGGCTGACGCCCATATTGCGGGCGATCTCCTGGGCCATGATCCGTTCACCGGGAGGGATCCGGCCCGAGAAGATGGCCCGGTGGAGCTCATCCATGACCATCTCCTGGAGCGGCTTGGCCTTGAGGGGCGGCAGAACCGAGGCCGACGCGGCCTCTGGAGGGGCCTCGCCGCTTGGGGACCGGTAGCCCTGGAAATGGTGGTGGTAGGTCTTCCTCAAGGTGACCAGCCCGGCTGGCTTGATCAGGTTGAGACGGGCAAACCAAACCTTGACCAGGCGGGAGACGGTTGACAGGCCCAAGGGCGTATCGCCCTTCCGGGTGGGGAAAAGGTAGTCCCCGGGCTTAAGCCTGTTTTGAGACAGGTAGCGGACAATACTCTGCCTGGTGGTCGGATCCAGGGCGATGGCCCCGGACTCGGTCTGAAGGCTCTCCCGGGCGACGACCCCTTCGGCGTTGTTCAGCCCGGCCACCTCCTCGACCCTGAGGTCCAGAAGGTGAGAGGCGCTCAGACCGGTTCTGACCACCAGATCGAAAAAGAGCAGGTCCCTGGGCCGGTCACCCAAGAAGGCCCTGAAGGCCTCGATTTCCGGCCAAGTCAGAGTCTGGTCGATGATCCCACTCCTTTCCGCATTCTTGAATTTATTGCATTAATCTTGCCTGTCCATCCCGTATCTGTCAACCCTTATCGCCTCCTGACCGCTCGCCTGATCGAATTAACCCGAAATGCCGACTATTTATTATCACGATATATTCGAGTAATAAATTAATATGGTCAGCTTTTTAAGAAAGATTGCCCGAAAAGACCGGGCGACCAAAAAAAATATTGACAAAAAATTCATGATCTGGTATACAGCATACAGTATTTTGATTTTGGGTCTTGCCGCCAACCTGACACCGGGCCCCGGACGGCCGAGACGGACCAAGCCGGGTTCCGCCGCCGAACCGGTGTCCGAAACGCATGCCTTGGGAGAAGGAGACGGGTGGGAGATGAAACCAAAAGCGCAAGACGAATACTCCAAGTGGCTGGAGCCGGTCCTGGACAGGTACCGGGCCCGGACGCCGGTTTCGGCCCGGCTCCACGGCGAGGCGGCCGAGCACCTGCCCGGGGGCAACACCCGCTCGGTGATGCACTTCGACCCCTATCCGGTCCACCTGGTCCAGGGGGAAGGCTGCCGCCTGAAGGACGCCGACGGACACACCTACCTCGATTTTATCAACAACTACACCAGCCTGATTCACGGCAACGCCCACCCGGGGATCACCGAGGCGGCCGGGAAGCAGATGGCCCTGGGCGTCTGCTTCCCCGGCCCACACCGGACCCAGGCCGGCCTGGCCGAGATGATCTGTGACCGGATCGCCTCGGTGGAGCAGGTCCGGTTCTGCAACTCCGGGACCGAGGCCACCCTCCACGCCATCAGGGCGGCCCGGGTCTACACCGGCAAAACCAAGATCATCAAGGTCGAAGGGGGCTACCACGGGACCCACGATTCGGCCGAGGTCAGCGTTCACCCCGATCCCCTCGCCGCCGGTCCGGCCGAGGCCCCCTTGAGCCTGCCCGAAAACGCCGGAATAAGCCCCAACACCTGCCAGGACGTGGTCATTATCCCCTTCAACGACCCGGCCACGGCCGAGCGCATCGTCACCGAGCAGGCCGGATCGGCCGCCTGCTTGATCGTCGAGCCGATGATGGGCGCGGCCGGCTTGATCCCCCCGGCCCAAGGTTACCTGGAGCTCCTCCGGGACCTGACCCAAAGACACGGCCTCCTGCTCATCTTCGACGAGGTCATCACCTTCCGCCTGGGCCTTGGAGGTCTCCAGGGGGTCCACGGCCTCTCGCCCGACCTGACCGCCATGGGCAAGATAATCGGCGGCGGCTTCCCGGTGGGAGCCTTCGGCGGTTCCAGGGAGGTAATGAAAAGCTACTCTCCCGGGGTGACCCCGGGCGTGGCCCACTCCGGGACGTTCAACGGCAACCCGGTGACCATGGCCGCCGGCATGGCCGCCCTGAAAGCCTACACCCAGCCGGAGATCGACCGGCTCAACAGCCTGGGCGACCTGATGCGGGCCGGCCTGGGCCAGGCCATGGTCCGCCAGGGGATCAAGGGCCGGGTCAGCGGCCTGGGCTCCCTGTTCCAGCCCCATTTCACCGGCAAACCCGTGACCGACTACCGCAGCGCCCAGAGGGCCAACGCCAGGGTCATGGACCTGGTTCACCTGGAGCTGCTGGAACGGGGCATCTACATCGCCCCCCGGGGGCTGTGCGCCCTGTCCACCCCCATGTCCGCCAAGGAGGTTGATGGTTTTGTCTCCGCCTTTGAGGAGGCCCTGGCCGCGGTAAGGCCCTGCATCGAAGCCCTGGCGCCGGAGCTGCTGGTCTAGTCCGGTCTTGATTGGCATTTAAGAAGGAGAAATAAATAATTAATTCTTTACAAGGAGGGGGAGCGATGAAGCTAAGGACCTTAACCCTGCTGGCAGTCTTATCGATTTTCGTGATTTCTCTGACCGTTCTGAGCAGTCCGGCCCTGGCCGCGGACAAGACCTTCAAATGGCGGTTGGCGACCCTCTACCCGAGGGGGGTAACCTACGGGGTGGTCTACGAAAGCCTGGCCGAGAAGGTTAAAACCATGTCCGACGGCCGCCTGACCATCGAAATCGTCTACGACGGGGAGGGCGTGGCCGCCACCGAGGTCTTCTCGGCGGTCAAGACCGGCCTGGTGGAGATGGGGGTCCCCTTCATGGCCCTCCACGCCGGGGAGATGCCGGCCGGGGTGGTGGAGCTGGGCCTCCCCGGCGCGGTCCATGACTTTCTCCAGATCAGGACCCTGTTCTACAACTACGGCTGGGACAAGGCCGTGGAAAAGGCCTATGGAAAGCACGGCATCCAGTGGATCGCCGAGTGGTCCTCTCCGGAGACCTACCTCCTGACCAAGAAGCCGATCAAGAGCATCGCCGACCTGAAACAAATGAAGATCAGGGCCCCCGGGCCCAGCGGCGCCTTTTTGAAGTACGTCGGCGCGGCGCCGGTGACCATGGCCTTCGGCGAGGTCTACACCAGCCTGGCCACCGGGGTGATCGACGGGGTGGACGGGACCAACATCATCGACATCTATGACGGCAAGTTCCACGAGGTGGCCAAGTACCTCTACCCCCTGCCGATCCTGGGCTCGGAGACGACCCCCATCCTGGTCAACATGAACGCCTGGAAGAAGCTGCCCCAGGACCTCCAGGCCATCCTGACCATCGCCGCCCGCTGGTGCGGCACCGAGTGGGGGATGCTCTCCCTCCGGCTGGCCAAAAGCTACCTCCAGGAGATGAAGGCGGCCGGGATGGAGGTCACGGAGATGCCCTCCCCGGAGGATCAGGCCAAGTGGGCCGAGGCGGCTGACAAGGTCTGGCAGGAGTACGAGGCCATTGACGAGGACTGCGCCAACTTGATCAAGATCCAGCGGGCCTTCAAGAAAGAGCTGAGCATCAAGTAACCAGAGCCTCAACCATGGATCAGGGCCGGCCCGGCCGGCGAAGGCCGGGCCGGCCCACCCCAAGGGCAGAGATGAAGATAATCAAGATTTACATCAGGCTGATAGACGGGCTGAACAATATCATCGGCCGCTCGGTCTCGGTTCTCCTGCCGGCCATGGTCCTGGTTCTGGCCATCGAGGTCGTGGCCCGCTACATCTTCAAGAGCCCGACCCTGTGGGCCTACGACATCGCCATTTTTATGTTCGGCTACACCGGCCTTCTGGCCGGCGGCCACGTCCTCAGGGTGGGCGAGCACGTCAACGTGGACATCATCTACGCCAGCCTCTCGCCCCGGAGAAAGGCCATCGCCGACGTGGTGACCGGCCCGCTCTTCTTTTTCTTTATGATCCTCCTGGTCATCTACACCTCCAAGACGGCGGTCATGGCCCTGGAGATGCACGAGAAGACGCCCACCGCCTGGGGCCCGCCCATGGGCCACTTCAAGCTGATGATGCCCATCGGCGGCATGCTCCTCCTCCTCCAGGGCAGCGCCATGTGGATCCGGAACCTGTACAAGGCGATCACCAACAAGGATCTGGAAACATGAGCATCGGCCTGCTGACCGTCCTCCTGATCGCGGCCATCCTCCTCGTCTTCGCCGCCGGCCTGCCGGTGGGCTTCGGCTTGGGCAGTGTGGCCATGGTCTTCGGCTTGTTCACCTGGGGTCCCCAGTCCTTCAACATCATCGCCCACACCGCCTTCAAATCCGTCTCGGGCTTTGTTCTCCTGGCCGTGCCGCTGTTCATCTTCATGGGCCAGATTCTGCTCCGGTCCGGCCTGGGCGAGGCCATGTTTCACGCCATGCACGTCCTGGCCGGACGCCTTCGGGGCGGCCTGGCCATCGGGGTCATCGTCGTCTGCACCCTGATCGCGGCCATGGTCGGGATCATCGGGGCCGGCATCCTGACCGCCGGCACGGTGGCCCTGGGGCCCATGCTCAAGCGGGGCTACGACCGCTACCTGGCCCTGGGCTCGATCATGGCCGGCGGCGGCATGGGCATCCTCATCCCGCCCAGCGTGCCGATGATCATCTTCTCCTCCATGACCAACACCTCCATCGGCAAGATGTTCGCCGGCGGGATAATCCCCGGCCTGATTATGGTCTCCTTTTTCATCATCTACATCGGGGTCAGGTGCCTGATCAATCCCCAGCTCGGCCCGGCCATCCGGCCCGAGGAGGCCGGCACCCGCCGGGAGAGGATCGTGGCCGTCCGGGACGCCGGGCTGTCCTTCGGCCTGATCTTCCTGGTCCTGGGCTCGATCCTGGTGGGCGCGGCCACCCCCACCGAGGCGGCCGCCATCGGGGCCATCGGGGCCGTCCTGATCGCCCTCTTCTACCGCCGCTTCAACTTCGGAGTCCTCAAGGAGGCCAGCTACAGCGCGGCCAAGCTGACGGCCATGGCCGTCTGGATCCTCATCGGGGCCTCGGTCTTCAGCGACTTCCACATGCTCATGGGCGCGGGCAAGCTGATCAAGAACGCCCTGACCGGCCTGAACCTGGGGCCCTGGGGGGTGATCATCTTCATGCAGCTGATCATGCTCCTCATGGGGACCATCATGGAGGAGTGGATCATCATCATTGTCTGCTCCCCCCTCTTCACCCCCATCGCCGTCTCCCTGGGCTTCGACCCGGTCTGGTTCGGCATCCTGATGATCCTCAACGTGGAGATCTCCATCCAGACACCGCCCTACGGCTTCTGCCTGTTCTACCTCCGGGGCATCGCCCCCAAGGACATCACTATGATGGATCTCTACAAATCCATCGGCCCCTTCGTGACCATCAAGTTCATCGTCATGGCCTTGTGCATGATCTTCCCCAGGATCATCACCTGGCTGCCCAACCTGATCTTCAAATAACCCGGGTATTTCATGAAGACTGCCAAAAGGTAAAGATAATATACCGTCAATCAACTAGTTACGTTGATTTGGAGAGGTTTTCGGATGGTGACAGTTAGTCCCCTTTGGCTGGTCAGTCATCTTTGGCAGTCTTCACCCTTCGGGCGAGCCGATTTGGCCGCATCTGCTGCGTTGCGTGACACTCGGCAGAGGGTGACTATAGCCTCGTGTCCCGCGCCTTGCATCTGCGGCCAACTCGACTCGTGAAATATCCGGGCCAACCCGCCGGCCGAGGTAGTCCATGACCGGACCGGAATCGACCCAGCAGGCCTTGAACAATATTCTCAACGCCCGCTCCCTGGCCTTGGTCGGGGCCACGGCCGACCCGACCAAGTTCGGCCACATGACCCTCAAGACCATCCTCGGCGGCGGCTACCGGGGCGGGATCTACCTGGTCAACCCCAAGGGCGGCCTGATCGAGGGGCTGCCGGTCTACCGCTCCCTGGCCGAGCTGCCGGAGAGGCCGGAGCTGGTCATCATCGCCGTGGCGGCCGAGTTGGTGGCCCGGGTCATCGACCAGGCCGCCCAGCTGGGCGTTCGGGCCGGCCTGATCCTGACCGCCGGGTTCCGCGAGGCCGGACGAAAGGACCTGGAGCAAGAGCTGGTCGAGGCGGCTGGCCGGCACGGGCTGCGTTTCCTGGGGCCCAACGTGGCCGGGTTCAACCACCTGCCCAATCACCTCTGCGCCATGTTCTTTCCCCTGATCACCGCCCGGGGGCCGCTGGGCATCGTTTCCCAGAGCGGCTCGGTGACCAACGCCTTGTCCGAGTGGGCCGCGGACGAGGGGCTGGGAATCTCCACGGCCGTCAACCTGGGCAACCAGACCGACCTGGCCGAGGTGGACGTCCTGGAGTTCCTGGCTGCGGACGACAACACCAGGGCCATCGCCCTTTACCTGGAGGGGGTCAAGGACGGGCGGCGGTTCATCGAGACCATCCGGCGGATCGGCCGGGAGAAGCCCATCGCCGTCCTCAAGGGCGGCCGGACCGCCGACGGCCGCCGGTCGGCCGCCTCCCACACCGGCTCCCTGGCCGGAGACCATAAGGTCTTCGGCTCCGTCTGCCGTCAGTTCGGCCTGGCGCCGGTCGGGGATCTGGAGAGCCTCTACGATTGCGCCAAGGCCCTGGCCACGCTTGGCCCCCCCCGGGGCGGGCGGGTCTTCTTCATCTCCTCCTCGGGCGGCTCGGCCACCCTGGGGGTGGATGAGGGGGCCAGCCTGGGCCTCTCCTTCCCCCGGCCGGGACCGGCCTTCGAGGCCGAGCTGGCCGGGCTGAACCTTTCCCCCCTGGTCCACCCGGGCAACCCCTTTGACCTGTCGGCCGTCTTCCCCGAGCCCTTTGAGCGGGTCCTCAGCCTGGCCGACCGGCACGACCTGGCCGATCTTTTCGTGGTCAGCTTCGCCGACCCGGTGCCCGGCGGCGGGGAGATGGTCATCGACCTGGCCGGCCGGATCAGGGCCGGCCTGGCGGTGGTCTACTTTGCCGGCGGCCAGGAGGAGAAGGCCGGCCGGGTCCAGATCCAACGGGCCGGCCTGCCGGTCTTTCCCAGCCCGGAGCGGGCCATGCGGGGTCTGGCCGCGGCGGTCAACCGGGCGGCTTACTTAAGACGGAGGGAGGAGGGGGGCGATGCTTGAGCTGGGGGCCGGGGCGGAGACCGGCCGGGAAACCGATCCCGGAACCGTTCAGGCGGGCCGTTTCCTGACCGAGGTGGAGGCCATGAAGCTCCTGGCCGAGGCGGGGGTGCCCTTTCCGGAGCACGTCCTGGCGGGATCGGCCGAGGAGGCGGCCGGGGCCGCCCGGCGGCTGGGCTGGCCGGTGGTCCTGAAGGTCGTTTCGCCGGAGGTGGTCCACAAGTCCGACCTGGGCGGGGTGGCGGTGGGTCTGGCCGACGGTCCGGCCGCGGCCGCGGCCTATGAGCGGATCGTGGGCAATGTCCTGAAAGCGATTCCCGGGGCGGTCATCGAGGGGATTCTGGTCTGCCGCCAGGCCCGGGCCGGGGTGGAGGTCATCGTGGGGGCCCTCCAGGACCCGGTCTTCGGGCCCACGGTCATGTGCGGCCTGGGCGGCGTCTTCACCGAGGTTCTCCAGGACGTCTCCTTCCGGGTGGCCCCCTTGGGGCCCCTCGACGCCAGGGAGATGATCCAGGAGCTCCAGGGCTACCCGGTTCTGACCGGGGCCAGGGGCACATCTCCGGTGGACCTGGAGGCCCTGGGCCGGTTGCTGGTCCAGGTGGCCGACCTAGTCCACCAGCACCCCGAGATCGTCGAACTGGACCTCAACCCGGTCCGGATCTTTCCCCGCGGCCTCCTGGCCCTGGACGCCAGGGTGAGGCTGGCCGGTATCGCTCCCTGAGCCCGTAAAAAAGGAAGAAAATTCCATGAAAACGAACGATTATGTTTGGGATTATCGTGACCCCTACGAGTGGATGAGGCGGGCCCGGACCACCTCCTTTCCACCCTTGATCGTCTGCTGCGCCATCACCGGCGGCATCCAGGGCAAGGAGGCCAACCCGAACCTGCCCGAGACCATCGAGGAGCAGGCCCAGGCGGCCCAGGAGGCCTACCGGGCCGGGGCGAGCATGGTCCACACCCACGTCCGCGACCCCCAATGTCTCTTCAACTGCTCCGGCGACAAGGAGCAGTACCGGAAGGCCAACGCCCTCATCCGGGAGAGGTGCCCGGAGATCATCATCAACAACACCACCGGCGGCGGTCCGGGCATGACCGCGGAGGAGCGCCTGTGCGTCCTGGAGGCCAACCCGGAGGTGGCCACCTTGAACATGGGCCCGGACGTGATGATGATGACCTTGAAGGAGCGCCGGGCCCCGTTGCCCCATCCCCGCCCGGAGCGGAAGATCGAGGGGGTGACCCCCATCGATTACGCCGAGGTGGAGCTCTTCGCCCGAGAGATGAAGAAGCGGGGGATCAAGCCGGAGATGGAGGTCTACCAGCCGGGCCAGTTCTGGACAGCCTGGCACGTCATCGAAAAGGATTTGGTGGCCAGGCCCTACCTCTTCCAGTTCGTCATGGGCTACCAGACCTCCTTCTACGCCACCCCCAAGAACGTCATCAACTTCATCGACGAGCTGCCGGCCGGCTCGATCTACGAGGTGGCCGGCCTGGGGCCCTACCAGCTGCCCATGACCTCGCTGAGCATTATCCTGGGCGGTCACGTCCGGGTCGGCCTGGAGGACAACGTCTACCACAGCCGGGGCCGGCTGCTGGAGAGCAACGCCGAGGCGGTGGAGCGGGTCGTCCGCCTGGCCCGGGAGATGAACCGCCAGATCGCCACCCCCAAGCAGGCCCGGGAGATGCTGGGGCTGAGCCAAACCCCGACCAGGTACTGACCCTGCCTTTGGGGCCGCCGCGATCCGGGGCGAAGGAGGTTGTCCCGGGTCCCGAAGCGGCCCCCTGACGGCCCGCCGAGGCCGACCATCGCGGTCCGGGTCGCGGCGGAGAGGGCCGAGGCCAGGGGCAGGGTGAAGGCCTCCCTGCCCCGGATATTTGATGAGCCGATATTGAAGCGTCGGCCAACCCCCGACCGCCAGCCTGGCCTCCCTTAAGGGGGTTTATCCCCCCCGGCCGGCCTTAAGTTGGAAAGCCGCCTTCCAGGGCGACGCCCCGTTGACCGGGGCGAGGTCCTTCGCCGCTTCCCGTCCCGCCTTCCCAGGTGGTTTCCCAGGACCCGTCAGCGGACCCCCGGATCAGAGAACCCTGGCTCTTTGGGCGGCCCCCTGAATGGAGACACCTTTCAGAAGGGCCGGGGGCCTCGGGGACGGAGGCCGGCAATTGCCTCAAACCATATTTTTAAAGTAGGATTACTGGCGGATCAGGTTCGGAATCCTGGTTTGGCGAAAAGGCCCGCCCGAATATGGGCCGGGGTCCGGCCTCGGGCGGGAGGCAAGTTGGTGGTGGAGATGGGATCGGGGGGGGGTGGTAGGATTGAGGTCGGGAAAGAGGTGGTCGATCCCCATGAACCGATCGTCGGAGGCCGAGGGTGCAAAAAAAACCGGCCCGAGGTTCATTTAGCCGCCCGACCAGGTGAAACGTGCCGGTGACCCTCCAAAACCAAGGCTCACCCCATGGCCTCGTGTGAGGTCCACGGGCCATCCTGCTTTCAGGCGGCCGGGGATCTCCCGGAAAGCGGACCGGGGGTTGAGGCGGTCGAGGGATGGCCCGCTTGAGGGACGGGAAAAGGGCGGCAGGTCAGATTACGATATTAAATTTTTACTTCGGGTTGAGCCGGTAAGGGGGCCAGGACTCAAGGTCGTGGTCCGTCGAAGGGGGCGGCCGGCCGGCCCGGTGGGAGCCAAAAGAGCGGTCACCAGGAGGAGCTTTTTGCCCCTCAATAAAGGCGAGGTTTGTCTCCAAGGCTTTTCCGCCCGAACCGTAAGGTGAGATGCCCAATGGGATGGATCATGAGGAATAAACTGATCTTGATCTGCTCAACCCTGGCCGCGGCCTATTGGCTCCTCGAGTCGGTTGTTGACGTCCTTTTCGCCGGCGAAACCAGCTTCATGAATCAGGTCTTCAGTCCAGACCCCAACGAGCTCTGGATGCGTTTGACCACGCTCGCCCTGTTCATCTCCTTGGGGGCGTACGCCCAGGCCCTGGTCAATCGGCACCGGAGAATGGAGGAGACGGTTCGCTCAAGCGAGGCCAGTCTGTCGGTCACCCTCCACAGCATTGGCGACGCGGTGATCGCCACCGATCTGGAAGGCCGGGTGACCCTGATGAACCCGGTGGCCCAAGAGCTGACCGGGTGGCGGCTGGAGGAGGCCAAGGGTAGGCCGGTCTCCGAGGTCTTCCGGATCATTAACGAGGCGACCAGAAAGCCTGTGGAGAGCCCCATCGAGAAAGTGTTGCGGGAGGAGGTCGTGGTCTGGCTGGCCAATCACACCTCTCTCCTCAGCCGGGACGGCCGGGAGATACCCATAGACGACACGGTGGCGCCCATAAAGGATGGAGAGGGAAAGGTCAGCGGCGTGGTCCTGGTTTTCCACGATATCACCGAGCGGCGGCGGGCCGAGGAAGGGCTGCGGGAGAGCGAGGCCAGGTACAGGAGCTTGGTTGATGCGGCCGCCAACACGAAACAAGGCATCGTGGTTCTTCAAGATCAGGAAGGGGTGGAAGCGGCCTGTATTTTTTCAAACGCCGAGGCGGAAAGGCTGATCGGCTCTCCGAAAGGCGTTCTGGAAAAAAGCTCCTGGTTTGACCTCCTGGCAGCAAAGGATCGGAACACCGCCCGGGAAAGATACGCCATGAGGTTGAGGGGGGAGAGTTACCCCAAGGTTGAGATAACCCTCCTTTCCCAGGACGGTGAGGAGATTCCGGTTGAGGTGAACTCGGCAAGCTCCCAATTTGAGGGGAAGGAGGCCTTGGTCGTCTTTTTCCGGGACATCCGGGAGCGAAAGAAAGCCGAGGAGAGGAGGAGAGCTCTCGAGCTGCAGCTGGCCCAATCCAAGAAGATGGAGTCCCTGGGCACCCTGGCCGGAGGCATCGCCCACGACTTCAACAACATCCTGGCGGCCATAATCGGCTACTCGGAGCTGGCCCTGGCCGACGCCGAGAAAGGCGTTTCCAACTCCTCCCAGATCAAAGAGGTCATCAAGGCCGGGGAACGGGCCAAGGAGCTGGTGACCCAGATCCTGACCTTCAGCCGGAAACTTGAACCGGCCTTCAAGCTGATCGATCTGAACCAGGTCATTGACCAGACCGAAAGGATCCTGGAGCGGACCATTCCCAAGATGATCGAGATCGAGCACCACCTGGCCGAAGATTTATGGTTGATAAGTGCCGACCCCAGCCAGATCTCCCAGGTGTTGCTGAACCTGGGGGCCAACGCCGGGGACGCCATGCCCCAGGGGGGGCGGCTGGTCATCGAGACGGAGAACGTGACCCTGGACCAGGATTACGTGGAGCAGCATCTCGAGGCCTCACCCGGCGATTACGTCAAGCTTACCGTCTCGGACACCGGCCACGGGCTGAACAAGGAAACCCTGGAGCAAATCTTCGACCCCTTCTTCACCAACAAGGAGGTGGGCCAGGGGACCGGCCTGGGACTGGCCACGGTTTATGGGATAGTCCAGAGCCACCACGGCTACATCATCTGCTACAGCGAGGTCGGCCGGGGAACAACCTTCAAGGTCTACCTCCCGGCCGTCCGGTTGACCGAGCCACCGGAAACAATCGCTGAGGAGGCCGTGGAGGGCGATCTTGAGGGCGGGGACGAGACGATCCTCCTGGTGGACGACGAGGGGGTCCTCAGGGAGCTGGGCCGGCAGATCCTGACCCGCCAGGGCTACCGGGTTCTCCTGGCTAAAACCGGAGAGGAGGCTCTCGACCTTTACCGGGAGGAGGGGGGCGGAATCGACCTGATCGTCCTGGACATCAGCATGCCCGGCATGGGGGGCCACCGGTGCCTCCAGGGTCTGCTCCGAACAAACCCCCAGGCCCGGGTGGTCATCACCAGCGGTTACTCCCGCAACGGCCAGTTGAAGGACACCCTCTCCTCCGGGGCGGCGGGGTTCATCCCCAAGCCGTTCTCCAGAAGGGAGCTGCTCAAGACGGTGCGGGAGGTTCTAGACGGCTGACCCGCTCCGGGTCCGGCCCGGCCGGGGCTGTTTCGTTCCGCCAGGGGATGATCGCCAGGCCGGTCAAGGCCCGCCAGCCAATGACAGGGGGAGGCCCTTGAGGGCCCCCCCTAGATGAAGCCAATCCAGGGGAAAGACCGGCCTCCAGGCCCCCCTATCCCCGCCGTTGCCAAGGTTGGGAGTTGAGATCTCCCTCCACAGGACCTCCCCAGGCCCTTGCCAGGTCCTCCTTGTTTAGCCCTTTTCCGATCCGGCCCCAGTTTTTTATTGACCTGGAGGACGGGGTCTGATACGAATTAACTGTTGACTGTTAACAGTCAACAGTTAATTAACGAGGTCCATCCAGAAGACAACCATCACCGGCCCGGAGGAGAAGGTGGCTCCAGAAAGCCTGTTCGGGAGCCTCAGGGTGACCAAGACCCCGACCCTGAGGGACCAGGTCTACGATCTTTTATCCAGGGAGATCCAAGAGTACCGGCTCAAGCCGGGCGACCGGCTGGTGGAGGCCAAGCTGGCCGAGGAGCTGGGCATCAGCCGGGGCCCGATCCGGGAGGCGGTGGCCCGGCTGATCGCCGAAGGGTTGCTGATCGACGGCCAGGGCTCGGGGGTCTACGTGGCCCCCCTGCCGTCGGTCAAGGAGATAGAGGACAACTACCTCATCCGCGGCCTTCTACAGAGCCTGGCGGCGCGGCTGGCGGCCACCAACATCACCAAGCTGGAGCTGGAGCAGCTCACCGCCTGCCTGGAAAGCGCCAAAAAGTACATCGCCCAGGGGGAGGCGGAGGTCTTCTTCGAGCACAACCTGGAGTTCCACCGCATCATTGAGAAGGCGGCCTGCTCCGAGCGGCTGGAGGACGTGATCAACTACCTCCGCTCCCCCTTCTATCTCCGGGTCTCCCACAAGCTGCCCCAAATACATCGCCTCGGGGTGGCCCTGGACGAGCACCAGGCCATCCTCCAGGCCCTGATCCAGGCCGACGGCGAGGCGGCCGAGAGGTTGATGAAAACTCATCTGGAGAACGCCAAGTGGAGTCTCCTGGACAAGTTGAAGGAAGAGGAGGACGCCTAGTGGAAGGGATCAAGATCCTGTGTCCGACCGGTCACCTGGGCTTCACCCCCATTGAGAAGGGCAGTCTTTATGAAGGGATGAAGCACAAGCCCGATTTCCTCATCGCCGACTCGGGGAGCTGCGACATCGGACCCTATCCCCTCGGCGCGGACGATGCGGCCAGCCCGGAGGAGTGGCAGCGGCACGACCTGGAGGTGATGCTCCTGGAAAGCCGGAAGCTGGGGGTGCCGATGATCATCGGCTCCGCCTCGGACACCGGCGCGGACCGGGGGGTTACCCAGTACATCCGCCTGATCAAGGAGATCGCCCGGGAGCACAAGCTGCCCCGCTTCCGCCTGGGTTACATCTACTCCGAGCAGGACAAGACCGACCTGGCCGGAAGAATGAAAAACGGCCTCCGTATCGAGGGCCTCAGCGGCCGGGCCGACCTGACCCCGGCCGACCTGGAGGCGACCGATCACGTGGTCGCGGTCATGGGGCCGGAACCGATCATCAAGGTCCTGGACATGGGGGCCGAGGTCGTCATCTGCGGCCGCTCCACCGACAGCTCCATCTTTGCCGCACCCCTCCTCCGGGGCGGCATCCCCGAGAACATCGCTTGGTACGCCGGCAAGGTCCTGGAGTGCGCCTCCTTTGCCTGCGAGCCGTTCATGGGCAAGGAGAGCATCCTGGGGACCATCAACCAGAGCGAGGTTTTCGTGGAGCCGATGCATCCCGGTCAGCGGGCGACCATCGCCTCCATCGCCGGCCACGCCATGTACGAACGGGAGAACCCCTTCCACCAGAGGGAGCCGGGCGGCCTCCTGGACATGACCGATTGTCTCTACGAGCAGTACTCCGAGAGGGTGACCCGGATCACCGGTCCCCGGTTCATCCGCGATGAGGTCTACAAGGTCAAGCTCGAGGGCTCGGGCCGGGTGGGGGAACGGGCCCTGTCCATCGTCGGCATCCGCGACCCCTACACCATCGCCCATATAGATCAGGTTATCGCCTGGGCCAAGGGCAAGGTGGAGGAGCGTTACGGGGAGATCGGACCTAATTTCCAGCTCTACTACCACGTTTACGGCAAGGACGGGGTCATGGGCGAGTGGGAGCCCCATAAGGAGATCACCGGCCACGAGATCTGCGTGGTGGTGGAGGCGGTGGCTGAATCCTTCGCCCTGGCCAAGGTGGTCTGCAACTCCGGGGCGAGGAACATGTTCTACGCCCGCCTGCCCGAGGTCCGGGGCACAGCCGGCACCGCGGCCCTGATGATGGACGAAATCTTACAGGGACACACCGGCTACAGGTGGACCATCAACCACGCCCTGCCGGTCAAGGACCCCTTGGAGCTATTCACCATCGGCCTACAGGAGATGGGCGGTTAGGAGGAAAATATGGCCAGGCTGCTGGAACTCGCCAAGACCATCCGCAGTAAAAACGCGGGCGTGGACCACATCACCTTCGACATCATCTTCACCAGCCAGGACAATTACCAGCGGGTCAAGGAGAGCGGGGTCATCTCCCGGGAGGCCATCGCCGCCCTGTACAACCTCGACCCGGCCCGGATAACCGAGCTGGTCAACTACGACCCCGGCCGGGCGATCAAGTTCACCATCAGGCGGGCCCGGCCCAGCGGCACCCCGGGCGAACGCGATGTGCTGGGGGCCCAGCAGTACCCTCCGCTGTTTGACATCGAGGTTCCCTGACCCGGATATTTCATGAAAACCGCCGAAGGAATAAGATAAAAGATAGCCAATACAAATAGTTGGGATAGTTTTGAGACAGTTTTACCCGGTAACAGTTCACACCCTTTGCCCAGGGAGGAGGTTTGGCGTTCTTCACCCTTCGGGCGAGCCGATTTGGCCGCATCTGGGGCGTCGCGTGACACTCGCCATAGGGTGACTATGGCTTCGCGTCCCGCGCCTTGCATCTGCGGCCAACTCAACTCGTGAAATATCCGGGTTAAGGGACGGGAGGAGGACGGAGGTGGACCTGGAGGAGAGGCTGGACAGGGTCGGGACGACCATCGACCGCCTGATCACGGTTGATATCCGCAGCCGGGGGAGCATCGGCCCGCTCTACGATTACGCCCGGCAAAAGTACGGCCGTCCCCTGACCATGCTGGCCGCCCGGCGGCTGAAGGAGCGGGTCAAGACCGGCAGCGTGGTCATGGTCGCCACCGGCTGGCCTGATCGCCCCTGGATCGATCCGAACATCGCCGAGTTGGACGGTCCGCCGGGAGCGGCCGCCCTGGCCCGGGCGCTCCACGTGGGGCTGAAGGCCGTGCCCATGATCGTGGTCGAGCCGCAGCTGGTCGGCCCGATGGCCGCGGTCATGACCGGAGCCGGCTTCCGGGTTCTGCCCCCGGACGAGGCGGTGGCCGCGGCCGGATCGCCCTCGCCCATTCACGGCGCGGCCGTGCTGCCTTTTCCCCTGGAGGTCGAGGCGGCCAAGGAGGAGTCCCTCCGACTCCTGGAGCGTTACTCGCCCACGGCCCTGGTGGCCATCGAAAAGGGGGGGATGAACCCAAAGGGGGTCATCCACAACGCCCGCGGGGCCGACACCAGCGCCCACATGGCCAAGGCCGACCTCCTCTTCGAGGCCGGCCTGGCCAGGGGCGTCCTGACCCTGGGCATCGGAGACGGAGGCAACGAGCTGGGCATGGGGGCCATCGCCGAGTTCATCCGGGAGAACATCCCCTACGGGGCCAAGTGCCAGTGCCCCTGCGGCGGCGGCCTGGCCCCGGCCACCAGGACCGACCTGGTCCTCCCGGCCGCGGTCTCCAACTGGGGCGGTTACGGCGTGGCCGCCGCCCTGGCCGTCCTGCTGGAGAATGGGGAGGTCCTCCACCAGCCGGAGGTTGAGGAGCGAATCCTTCGCCTGGGGGCCGACGCCGGCCTGATCGACGGCATGACCGGCTGGTGCCTCCCCGGTGCGGACGGGATGGCCGACCGGCTCCACCTGGCCCTGAT
>Ga0068714_10001282_pt1 | contig 38127 bp, 32 predicted proteins | sample MTBNYHSulfiMetaG_FD_62988 | JGI IMG/M metagenome (GOLD analysis project Ga0068714, IMG submission 62988) | Enrichment culture microbial communities from rom New York Harbor, USA that are MTBE-degrading - MTBE-NYH (New York Harbor Sulfidogenic)... | ecosystem: Environmental > Aquatic > Marine >...
GCCGGGCAGCGTGCCGATGGCGCTGGGGTAGACGATCAGCTCGGCGCCCTTGAGCCCGTAGATGCGCGCCGGCTCGGGGAACCACTGGTCCCAGCAGGTCGGCACGGCGAGGTCGAGCAGAGAGGTGCGGAAGACCGGATAGTCGGTGTCGCCGGGCGTGAAGTAGTACTTCTCGAGGTAGCCGGGGTCCATCGGGATGTGCATCTTGCGCGAGCGCCCGAGGAACGTCCCGTCGCGCTCGATGACGACGGCGGTGTTGAAACGCACGCCCTCGCGTACGTGCTCGAAGAGCGAGCCGACGACGACCGCCTCGAGCTCGCGCGCGAGGCCCGCGAGGCGGCCGGTGAGCGGCCCGGGCACCGGCTCGGCCAGGGCCGCGTGCGCGGGGTCGAGCTCCCGGCAGAAGAAGCGGCCGGAGAAGAGCTCGGGGAAGACGATCACCTCGGCCCCCCGCTCGCGAGCCCGGCGGGCGAGCGCGAACGCGTGCTCGATGTTGGCCTCGCGCTCGGGCCCCATGGCCATCTGCACGAGCCCGAGCGCGACCGACGGCTTCACGGTCTCGACCTCCTCCCTCGCGCGGCCTCGCCCCTGGTCTCCGCGCCGGCCCGTCTCGCCCGGCGCGGAGGCGCGAACGGCGGCGGTGTCACCCGGCGACGCCGCACCAGCGCAGCAGCACCAGCGCCACGGCGGCGGCGTGGTCGACGAGGTCCTGCACGGGCACGAACTCGTCGACGACGTGCGCCTGGGCGAGCGACCCGGGACCGAACGAGATCGTCGGCGTCGCCGCGCGGCGGATGAAGACGGCGGCGTCGTGCCACGAGTCCATGCCGGTGACGATGCCGGTGCGGCCGACGTCGTTCGCCGCCGCCAGCGCCGCCGTCACGATCGGGTGATCGGCGGGGACCTCGTCGGGCACGATGTCGCAGGGCCAGTGCCACCTGATCGGGTGCTCCTCGAACCAGGGGTCGGCGGCGACGGCCGCGTTGAGCCGGTCCTCGACCTCGCCGAAGACGGCGGCGCCGGAACCCTCCGCGTCGACGCGCGCCGGCATGTACTGCACGGAGAGGGTCACCTCGCACGAGGAGGGGTAGGTGACCATCCACTCGCCGCCGCGGATGACCGTGGGCAGGATGTCGGGGGGCGAGAGGTACGGGTGCGCGTGCTCGGGGCGTGTGCGCCAGTCCTCGCGCAGGTCACGGATCGCGCGCTGCACGAGCTCCCACTTCTCGATGGCGTTGACGGCGCCGCCCACGCTCCAGTGCGGCTGCGCGGTCTCGGAGTGGCCGGTGCGGCCCTCGATGGTGAGGATGGGATTGACGCCCCCACGGCAGGCGACCCAGGCGTCGAACCCGGTCGGCTCGGCGCAGAGGCCCGCGTCGGCGCGCACCCCATGCGCGACGCAGGCGTAGGCGCCGGCCCCCGAGGACTCCTCGTCGGTGTCGGTGCACCAGACGACGTCGCCCGCCAGGCGCACGCCGAGACGCTGCAGCGTCTCGGCGGCGAAGAGCATGCCGGCGATGCCGCCCTTCATGTCGCAGCTGCCGCGGCCGTAGAGCCTGCCGTCACGGACCTCGGCCTTGTGCGGGTCGCTCGTCCAGAGGTCCCTGGGCTCGGCCGACACGGCGTCGACGTGCCCGTTGAGCAGGAGACTGCGGCCGCCGCCCGCGCCGCGCAGCTGCGCGGCGAGCTGCGGCCGCCCCGCGAAGTCCAGATCGTCGGGCACGAAGCGGTTGCCGGTGCCGGTCGGCTCCGGCTCCCAGAGGTCGGTGCTCGCGCCGAGCGCGGCGAGGCGCGTGCGCAGGTACTCCTGGAGCGCCGCCTCGTCGCGCGCGGGGTCGCCCGGGTTGCGCGCGGTGGTGTCGAACGCGACGAGGTCGCCGGCGAGCGCGACGAGCTCCTCACGACCGTCGGTGATGGCCGCCAGCACCCGGTCTTCGAGTGCCGAGCGTGCGCCTTCGGCAGCGGTCATGGCAGCCTCCTTGAAAGAAGAGGCCGCCGGCGGCCGGGGCCTGACCGCCGGCGGCGGAGCGGCGACCGGGCGCGGCGAGGCCGCGCGGGCCGCCGGTCGTCGGAGTGAGGGCCACGCGGCGTCGTCGAGGGGGAGACGACGCCGACTCCGCCGCATCACTCGGGAGCGACTCTCGAGACGGAGCATGGCCCCGGCTCGCCGTCAGTTCGACTGACCGGTCAACTGACTTGTCGCAATACTAGCCGCGCCGCACGCGCTGTCAAGACCCGATGCGGGGGTCGCGGGGCTCGCCACGGCGGCGTCCTCCCGCCCACGCCTCGGCCACCGCGACGGCCGCGTCGGTCGCCCCCTGGGCGGCCTCGGTGCGACGGCGAGTGGCGGTGCGACCCCGCAGAGATGTCGTAGGATTGGAGCGGTTCCACGGGACGACACGGCAGCTCGAGCCGAAGGGTCGGGAACGCATGGAAGAACCGGTACGGCGTCCGGTCGAGGGCGATCCCTTCGCCTATGCCACCGCCCGGCTCTCGCCGACGGCCCGCCGCATCCTGGAGGCCGCCCGCCGCATCCTGACCCGCGACGGGTACGAGGGCCTCACGCTGCGACGCATCGCCGCCGAGGCGGGCGAGACGAAGTCGCTCATCATCTACCACTTCGACAGCAAGGCAGGCCTCGTCGCCACCCTGGTCGACTCGCTCTGGCACGACGCCGACGTCGCGCTCGTCGCCGGGCTCGCCGAGCCGCCCGACCCGCTGACCGGTCACGCCCGCCAGCTGATCGGCCTGCACCGCGACCTCGCCCTGCAGACACCCCTCTACGCCACGTACTTCGACCTGCTGCCCTACATCCTGCGCGACCGCGTCGCCCGTTGCCGCCTGGCGCAGTTCTACGACTCCTACCGCCGCATCGGCGTCATGTGCCTCGAGTCGTCGACCGTGCCGGTCGGCGACCGCGCGACGCTCACGACGCTGCTGCTGGGCATCGGCGAGGGCGTCGCCGTCCAGGCGCTCATCGACCCCGACGGCGTGGACGTCGCGGGAGTCTTCGCGCTCCTCGCCGAGATGGTCCATGCCGCGCTCGGAGGAGCACCCAGCCGCGCGGTCGCGCAGGTCCGGGAGGCCGTGGACTGGGAGTCGGGCGCGCCGGCCCCGCGCGCCGACGTGGGGCCGGACCCGGCGGCCGGCCTCTCGCCGGTCGCGGCCAACCTGCTGGCCGCGGCGCTGCAGGTCCTGCACGAGCAGGGTCTGCGGGCGCTCACGCTCGAGGCCATCGCGACGCGCGCGGGAGAGTCGCGTTCGGCTGTCTCGTACTACTTCGGCGACAAGCACGGCCTCGTCGACCGCCTGCACGCGTCCATCGATCACGAGAACCGGGACCTCGTACGCCGGGCGGTCCGCCGCCTGCCCGCGGGCATGGAGAGGATCCCCTCAACGATCGCCGCTCACCGGCGTACGCTCGCGCAGATGACGCCGTATCGCCGCCACTACGAGCTGCTGCCCGCCGTCCTCCGCGACGAGGACCTGCGTGCCCGACAGGCGGCCACGCTGCGCTGGCGCCGCGACGCCCTGGCCGGCTGCATCGCCGGCGGTGACGAGCCCGAGCGCGTGCGTCGTCTCCAAGGTCTCGCCTCGCTCACGATCGCCGTGCCCGCCGGCGTCGCGATCCAGCGGCTGGTCGCCCCGGAGGGCGTCGAGACTGACCCGATCCTCGACCTCTGGACCGGCGTGGTGATGAGGGCGCTCGGCGCGCCGGCGCCATCGGTGTGACGCGCCGGCGCCGCTCGCATGACGCGCCGGCGCCCGGCGCCGGGACGCATCAGGTCGTCTGCCCCCAGGGGCAGACGGCGATGCAGACACCGCACACCCCGCCCAGGTCCGGGTGCCGGTCGGTCTCGGCCTCACAGGCCTTCTCGTCGTAGAGCGCGTCGCGCGGCATCCCCGCCCGCCAGGTGACGTCACGCCCGGCGCCGGCCGGGCAGGCGTCGACGCAGCGCCGGCAGGCGCCGCAGCGGCCGGCGGTGACGGCCGTCCCCGCGTCTAACTCGAGGTCGGTGAACACGGTCGCCAGGCGGACCCGCGGGCCGAACTCCGGCGAGACGAACAGCGCGGTCTTGCCGATCCACCCCAGCCCCGCTCGCGTCGCCGCGGTCTTGTGCGGGAAGACGCCGGCGTCGCCCCAGTCGGTGACCGTGCCGCTGAGCTCCTCCGGGATGGTGGCCGCCACGCCCTCGGCACGGGACCCGGCGGCGCGCAGCGCCTCGACGAGCGTCGCGGCGGCCGCGTCGAGCGCCTCGTTGAGCCGCAGGTAGCCCGCATAGTAGACCTCGTGCGGGCCGCTCTCGACGCCGCGCAGCTCCTCCGCCGTGAAGCGCCCGAGCAGCGAGATCGCCGTGGGAAGCGGCGGCGCGAGCGGCAACGGCGGCGTGTTCGCCGCGACGCCCCAGGCGTCGATGCCCGCGCGCCTGAGCACCTCGTCGACCGCGTGTCGGTCCCAGCTCCGGTCCATCGTCCCTCCCGCGTTCGCCCTCGCCGCCGAGCTTAGCAGGCGAGGCCGCCCGGCGGGAGCAGCGGACCGGGCGGGAGGAGCGGACGGCGCGCTGCCGGGCGCCGCTCGGGCGGAGCGCCGCAGGGCGCTGCCCCGGACGGCGCGCCGCAGGAAGCTGCGCCGAGGGCGCGCCGCGGACGGTTCAGCGGGCGACGCGCCGGTCGCCGACCTCGACGTCCACGGCGACGATCGCCACGACGTCCCCGTCGCCGTCGCGCACCGGCGCCAGCGCCCGCACGTGCGGCGCGCCGCCGCGGATACGCGGGTCGAAGAACGGCGGGTCCCCGCTGTTCGCCGCCCGCCCGCGGAAGGCCTTCCTCATGCCCGGCTCGATCTCGTACGCGGCCAGCCAGGCGTCCGAGTCGGCGGGGTCTTCGGCGGCCTGCAGGACGACGCCGGCGGTGCGACGGTCGAGCCGGACCATCACATACAGGCACGTCACGCGGTGGCGCGCCCGCAGCCGCGCGAGCAGATCGCGCCATCGCCGGTAGTTGGCGCCCCGCGGTTGCCCGCGCTCGACCAGGCGGCCCATGGCGTCGCCGAGCTCGGGCGAGACCCGGCGGGAGAGTTCCTTCGCGATCGCCAGCGCCGTCGCCCGCGAGACGTCGGCGGCGCTGCCGTCGGGCCGCTCCTCCGCGGAGACGGGCACCGGTCCCCCGCCGACGCCGTCCGGCTCCCCTTCCTCACGCGCCGCGACCGCCGCGGCGCCGGCCACGGTGGCCAGGGAGAGCATGAACGCGATGACGGCGATGAACCTCACAGCCCCACTCATCGATCGCCGGCCCGGACGAACGACATCGTGTGAGACTACGTACCCGCTACGGCGAAGACCTCACCTTGGCGGAGGGCCCGCGGGAGGGTACCGCAGCCGGCCCAGCCGGCGGTAGACCGTCTCGCGCGCGAGGTCGGTGAGCCCGGCCGCGACGTCGGCGGGCGACGGGGAGGTGCGGAGCCCGGGGTAGCTCGGGACGGGTCGTGCGGAGAGCCGCCGCAACCACAGCCGCCCGCGGAACACCGGCCGCTTGACCCGGTAGGTCTCGGACTGCGAGGCGATCATCTCCTCGGGCGTCGCCTCGCTCAGCGCGAGGCGATCGGTCATGAGGTCGCGCACCAGCCGCTCGCCGGCCGCCGTGCGGGCGATCACGTCGCTCACGCCGTCGCAGCCGGTGAAGCGCTCGAGCCAGGTGTCGCCGACGGAGATGTCGGCGAGCTCGGCCAGCGCGTCGGGGCAGACGCGGCAGCGCGGCGGCGTGCAGGCCGCCGCGTACTCGTCGTAGTAGTCCGGGTACGGTACCTCGGTGACGGCGCCGGAGCTCGTCTCGAGGCGCAGCACGCCGGGCCAGCCGGGACCGCGGTAGCCGACGCGCACGAGGTCGGCCGGGTCGACCCCGGCGCGGCGCGCCGCCAGCACCGTCGCGCGCGGCTCGCCCGTGAGCCCGCAGAAGATGCCGAGGGCGAGGACGACGCGCTCGCGCAGCCGGCGCGAGTGCCGCTCGGCCAGCCGCAGCCCCTGGAGGTGACAGGGGAGCCCGACCAGCGCGTAGCGGCCGGGCTCCTCCAGGACGGTGCGCAGGAGCGTGTTCAGCGCGGCCACGTTGTACTTCGAGCCGCGGCAGGCGGCGATCTCGTCGGCCGTGCGCGCGACGACGGGCAGCGTCGCGAGCGCGTTGTCGGGGTCGCTCCCGACGAGGAGCGCCGCGTCGACGACGCCGCGCTCGAGCGCCCCCTGCAGGATGGCGGTGGCGACCCCGCCGGAGGCGCCGGCGTGCCGCGTCCCCGCGTCGCTCGCCCAGCCGAACCAGAGCCCGCGCCACGGCCCGAGGAAGTCGGGCGCGGGGATCCCTTCGTGCTCCCCGCGCCACCACGCCGCCGGGGTGAAGTCGAAGCCGGCGCCGGGACAGACCGTCAGGCAGTGGCCGCAGTCGTCGCAGGCCTCGGGGTCCACCTCGACCGCGTAGCCCTGCTCGCCGCCCCAGCGCAGCTCGACGGCGCCCTTCGGGCACAGCGCGGCGCAGGTGCCGCACTGCGTGCAGAGCCCGTCCTCGTAGATGCGCCGGACGCTCATCGACGCCATCGTACCCCAGCGCTGCGCGGGGTGGTGCGCGCCGGCGGGCCGCGGGTACACCTGCGGTGTGACCTCCCCGAGCCGCCCACGCGCCCGCTTCGTCGCCCGCCTCGTCCTCGCGCGCCTGCGGCGGCGGCCGCACACGCTGAGCCAACTCGTCACCTCGCGCTGCAACGGACGCTGCCCCACCTGTCTCTGGCGCGACCAGTCCGACCCGGAACTGGACGCCGCAAGCGTGGCGTGGCTCTACGACCAGGCGGGTCGCGCCGGGTTCGCCCACCTGGTCGTCTGGGGCGGAGAGCCGCTGCTGCGTGACGACCTGCCCGGCCTGCTCGCGGCGGCGAAGCGGGCGGGGCTGCTCGTCACGCTCATCAGCAACGGCTGGCTCGCCGGCGAGCGCTGGGAGGAGCTCCGCGACGTCGTCGACGCGCTGATCCTGAGCCTCGACGACGTGGGCCCGGCGCACGATCGCCTGCGCGGCCTGCCGGGCCTCTACGACCGTCTGGAGACGTTCGCGACCCGGCTGCGCGACGAGCCGCGGCGTCCCGTGCTCCTCGTCAACACGGTGCTCTCGCGCGAGAACCGCGGCGCGCTCGAGCGCGTGGCGCCGGTCGCGCAGCGCTGGGGCGCCGGTCTCTACTTCTGCGCCATGGAGACCGGCGGCATGGAGACGGCGGGGTTCGTCGACCGCGTGGGCACGCTCGCGCTGCCGCCGGAGGAGCTGCGCGCCGCGGCACGCACAGCCCGCAGGCTCAAGGACGCGGGCTATCCTCTGCTCGCGACGCGCGCCTTTCTCGACCTGCTCGAGCGCGACCCGGCACTGAATGACTACCGCTGCCGGGGTCCGCACAGCCTGCTGACGGTCGAGGCCGACGGCACCGTCCGCGACTGTCGCCGCCGCGACCGGCCGCTCGCCGACGTCGACGACCTGCGCGTCGCCGGACGCGACCTGGCCGAGGTCTTCGCCCTGCCGCGGCGGCGCGAGCTGCTCGCCGAGGCGGAGGGGTGCACGGCCTGCAACAACCCCGACGTCATCGAGACGTCGTGGCTCTGGGACCTGCGGCCGGCGATGCTGGGCAAGGTCGCCGAGCTGGCCGGCCGCTGACGGGCCAAGAGACGCCGAGGGCCTCGAGGCGCTCGTTCGAGGGCCTCGAGGCCCACACACACCGGCGCCCCCTCGCGCCGACGGGCGTATACCCCTCCAACGGCGGCGGCCGGAAAACGTTACAGGGGCTCCCGGGGCTCGAAACCTGCGACGTACCCGCGCCCCGTCGGCGGACCGACCGCGCCGCCGGCCCAGGACGGGGCCAAGGCCGCCGCACTCCACGCCGCGGACTCGCGTAACCCCTTGATTTACAGGCGGTTCTGGTTTCGGCGTCGGGCGCTCGGGGTAGCCGTACGGGAGAGCGACGCGACCCCGCGGACACCGCGTCGCGAGGCAGGTGAACGCCCGTGAAGGAGGTGGCGCCATGGCTCCCGCGCACTGGGACACCCTGCGCGATCTCGGGGACCTCCAGGACCGGCTGGCCCGGGTCGCCGGGTCGCTCGGATGGACCGACGGCCGCGGGGCGTGGCTGCCGGCGGTCGACGTCTTCGACAGCCGCGAGGCGATCGTCGTCAAGGCCGACCTGCCTGGGCTCAGGGCCGAAGACGTCGACGTGCGCCTCGAGGAGAACGTGCTCACGCTGCGCGGCGAACGCAAGCCCGACACCGTGCCGGAGGAGGAAGAGGTCTACCGGATCGAGCGTCCGGTGGGCCGCTTCGAGCGCCTTGTCGCCCTGCCCCAGGGCATCCGCGGCGAGGAGTGCACGGCGGAGTTCGCCGCCGGTGTGCTGACGGTCCGCGTGCCGAAGCGCCCCGCCCCGCAGCCGCGCCGCGTGCCGATCGAATCGCGTGGCGACGCTTAGGGGAGGGACGACGGAGGCGCGGCGTTTCCCGCGCTGACAGCGCCGATGAGTCAAGGCGCCCCGACGCCCGGCCGTTAAGCGGAGCGAAGGAGTCTCACCCGCCAAGTCCGAACGCCGGAGGTACCCATGCGTCTCCTGTGGATCATCGTCTTGGTGGTCGTCGCCGCGCTCGGCGTCACGAGCGTCGCGTCGGCCGCGATGCGCGAGGAGGTCGCCGCGCTCGTCGACACCGTCGCCAGCCTGACGACCGACGACGACGGCGGCATCCCCGAAGAGCCCCCCGCCCCCGACCCCGACGAGGGCGACGACCCCACTGACGGCGACGACCCCGCCGATGACGGTGACGACCCCGCCGATGACGGTGACGAGGGCGAGCCGGCCGACGACGGCGGCGACGACGAGGGCGACGCGACGGACGAGTATGGCGACGGCGCCCAGAACGGCCACACGTGGCGGATCGGCGACTACCGGAACCACGGCGAGGCCGTCTCGGAGATGGCGAAGTGCAAGGACGACACCGGGCAGAGCCACGGCGCCGCGGTGTCGGCGGTCGCCAGGTCGCAGGCCGGCAAGCCCGACAAGTCCGCCAAGTGACGCGGCGGACGGCCGGCGCGCGGCGCGGCTGAGGCGCCGCGCGGCGGACGGGGCCACGCCCGCCGACCGCGGGCCGGTACGAGAACGGCGGCGGGCACCCTCTCCAGGGTGCCCGCCGCCGTTCGCGTCTCCGGCCACCGCGCCCCGCCGGGCTTGACAGCGCATCCGCCGTGCGCTTCCCTTCTCCGCATGTTGTGCGTGGCAGCACACGACTTCTGCAAGCGCCCGGCGCTTCCGCGAAAGCGCTAGGGCGCTCGCCCCTGCTCGTCCCGCGGCGAGCGCCCCTCCTCTCCGACGTCCTTCACATCCGCTGAACGAGAGGTCTCGCCGTGTCTCTGCCACACCCTTCGTCCATCTCCGCGTCCACCCCCTGGCCGGCCACCGCCCACTGGGGCCCCTACGGGCTCGAGGTCGGCGGCGTCCCGGTCGTCGAGCTCGCCGCCGAGTTCGGCACGCCGCTGCTCGTGCTCGACGTCGAGCACCTGCGGCGCCGCTGCCGCGAGCTCACCGGCGCCTTCCCGCGCGTGTACTTCGCGGCCAAGGCGCTCACCTCCCGTCGTCTCCTGCGCTTCGTCAACGCCGAGGGGCTCCGCGTGCTCGCCGCCTCGGGAGGCGAGCTCGATGCCTGCCTGCGCGCCGGGCTCCCGCCGCGTCACCTTGCGCTCCACGGCAACAGCAAGAGCGACACCGAGATCGAGCAGGCCGTGGCCGCCGGCGTCGGCCTGCTCGTCTGCGACCACCTCGAGGAGATCGCCCGCGTCGAGGCCGCCGCGCGCCGCCTCGCCCGGCGCCAGGACGTGCTCGTGCGCGTCGTGCCCGAGGTCGCCGGCGGCGCCCACCCGTCACTCGTCACCGGCACGGCGGCGTCGAAGTTCGGCGTGCCGATCGAGACGGGCGCGGCGGCGGCCGCGGCCGTCGCCGTAGCCGAGTCGTCGGCGCTGCGCTTCAGAGGCCTGCACGCGCACATCGGCTCACAGATCCTCGAGCCCGAGCCCTTCCTCGCCGCCATCGACCGTCTGGTGGCGTTCGCCGGCCTCCTGGCGCGCCGTGACGGCGTGACGACGGAGATCCTCGACATCGGCGGCGGGTTCGGCATCACCTACGTCGACGAGGACCCGCTCGACCTCTCGTCGAGCGGGCGCGCGATGTCGCGGCGCCTCCGTGCCGCCGCCGCGCGCGAGGGCATCCCCGTGCCGTGCCTCGCCGTCGAGCCGGGGCGCGCCGTCGTCGGCGGAGCCGGCCTCACGCTCTACCGTGTCGAGGCGGTGAAGACGGCCGCCGACGGCCGCCGGATCGCCGCCGTCGACGGCGGCATGAGCGACAACCCGCGACCGATGCTCTACGGGGCGCGGCACACCCTGGCGCCCGCGGCCCGGGCGACCCCCGGCGACGCGCCGGCGACCACGGTCGTCGGCCGTCACTGCGAGTCCGGCGACGTCATCGCCGAGGGCGTGCCGCTGGGTACCGACCTCGCCGGCCAGGTGCTGGCCGTCGCCGCGACCGGGGCCTACTGCTACACGCTCGCGAGCAACTACAACCGCACCCCCCGTCCGGCCGTCGTCGCCGTGCGCGACGGGAGTGCGGGCCTGTGGCTGCGCCGCGAGACGCACGACGACCTCGACCGGCTGGAGGTGCCGGTGGCGTCCGGGGTGGCGGTGTAGAGGCGCGACGGGCGGCGGGCGCCCGAGTCGCGACGGACGGCGGGCGCCCGAGGCGCCCGCCGTCCGTCGCGACGGCCGCTCAGGACTGCACGGCGACGAGCGACAGCCCCATCGCCTCCTCGGCGACGCGGATCCTGTCGAGCTGAGTCTCGTCGGGCGCGGCCGGCTCGGCCAGCAGGACCGGCCCCATTCCCTCCATGGCCTTGCGCAGCCGCTCCTCCCGCTCCGGGTCGAGCGACCGGCAGGCGAACGCGACGAGGGTGAGGCCGAGATCGTCCTCGAGCTCCCTGATCCTCTCGACCTGCTCGTCGCCCAGGTTCCTCGCGATGTCGCACAGCATGTCAGTCATCCTCCTTGGCCCCGCCGACGTGGTCGTTCTACCCCAAGGCGTGCGCATCCTCCCCCCGCGGGGGTGGACGAGGGCCGCCCGAGTTCCCTCCGCGAGCCGAGGCCGGTTCCTCTCGCCGGGGGGCGACCGCACCGTCGTGCGCGGGTAGTCTGCCGGTAGCACGCAGGACACTCAAGAGAGGAGTGCGAGATGGAGACCACGGGAACACCGACCGCCGGGGGCCAGGCACGCATCGACATCGGCTTCGTCCTCAAGCACGGCTGGCGGCTCTTCCTCAAGGACATCGTGCCGCTGCTGCTCGGCACGCTGATCGCGACGGCGCTCGCGATCGTCACGCTGGGGATCCTCGCCGGCCCTCTGTTCGCCGGCCTCTACGGCATGATCGTGACCCGCATCCGCGACGGCCGCGAGCCCGCGGTCGGGGACGTCTTCTCGTGCATGAACCGCTTCTGGTCGTTCTTCGGCGGCTCGATCGTCCTCGCGCTGGCCGTCGGCTTCGCCTGGATCACGGTCGTCGGCGGCGTCCTGCTCACGACCATCTGGATCTACGTCTTCCCGCTGATGGTCGACCGCGGCATGGGGTTCTGGGATTCGCTCGGCGCCAGCTACCACATGGTCGTCGACGGCGGCTTCTGGGAGCACCTGGCCCTCGTGCTCATCTTCATCCTGGTGAGCTCGATCGGCAGCGCCGCCGCGGGAGTGGCCTTCCTGCTGACCACGCCCTTCACGGTCGCCACCCTCGGCGCCGCCTACTACACGGTGCAGGCGCGCGGCGCAGAGGTGGAGCGCGCCTGAGGCGCACGCAGGGAGCGAAGGGCCGAGAGGGCCGGGGAGGCGTCGCCTCCCCGGCCCTCTCGCTCACACGGCGGGGTCCGCGGGCGCGGAGGCCTTGAACCGCGGGGCGAGCGCCAGGTACAGCGCGGCCCCGGTCGTCCCGCAGGCCAGGACGACGAGCGCCGCGCCGGCCTCGCCGAGGGCGTCCATCGCCCAGCCGCCGAAGAGCGGCCCGAGCGCGTAGCCGGCCATCTGCACCAGCGTCCACGTCCCCATGTAGCGCCCGCGCAGGGCGATCGGGGCGAGCTCCGCCGACACGGCCGAGGAGATCGGGATGAGCAGCAGCACGCCCTGCCCGAGGACGAAGACGCCGACGAACGTCCACACCCCCCACGGGAGGAGCACCGCGCCCGAGAGCCCCGCACCGACGAGGAGACTGGCCGCCGCCATGAGCAGCACGTGGTCGCGGCCTCTCAGCAGGCGGATCACCGGGTACTGGAGCACGGCGAGACTCACGGCGTAGAAGGAGAGCAGCACCGCCCACTCCCCGGGCGACGCCCCGTGGCGGTTGCGCAGCATGACCGGCAGCATCGACCAGATCTGCCCGAAGCCGTAGAGCGGCAGGGCGGCGACGGCGCAGAAGGCGAGGAAGCGTCGGTCGCGCAGTACCGCCCCGTACCCCTGCAGCGTCGCGCGCATCGAGGCCTCGGCCCGTGCCGCGGGCGGGCGCGTCTCGTGGAAGAGCGCGAAGACGACGGCGGCGAGAGCAAGGCAGACGGCCGCGCCGGTGAGGAACAGCGAGCGGTAGGTCGGGTCCCGCGCCAGGATCACGCGCGCCAGCAGCGGTCCGACCACCATCCCCGAGTTGAGCGTGACACGCGTGATGCTGTACGCCTCGGCGCGACGCCCGTAGGCGACCAGGTCGGCGATCATCGCGTTGCTCCCCGTGAGGAAGAGGGCCCAGCCGAAGGCGGCCTCGGCGGCGACGGCGACGGCGATCTGCCAGAGCTCGCGGGCGAAGGCGAGGGTCAGGTAGAGCACGACCACGAGGCAGATGCCGGCCACCATGGCCGGCTTGCGCCCGTAGCGGTCGGCGATGGCCCCGTCGACGACGTAGAAGGGGATGGCGGCGACCAGCGGGAGGCCGAGCAGCACCCCGATGGTCGTCATCGAGTAGCCCAGACGGCCGTGCAGGTAGGTCGTCTCGAACGGGAAGCACATGTCGATGCCCACCATAAGGCCGAAGAAGCAGGCGGCCAGCAGCCAGAACTGCCGCGGGAAGGCGCGCAGCTCGGCGCCGGCGCGGCCGGCGAGGCCGCGCGCCCGCGCGGCGGACGTGAGGAGGCGGGTCATGGCGCGACGATGCTATCGGGTCGCGCCTCTCCCCGCCTCCGTCTTCACGGCGCCGACCGCACGCGGCCTGGCGGGCGCGCGGGCGTCGCGCGGCCTGGCGGGCGCGCGGGCGTCGCGCGGCCTCATGGGCGCAGGGAGGTCGCGGACGCGGACGACGAGGCCGGCGGCGGAGTGTACACTGGTCGGCGACGCCCGGCGGCGCCGCGCCGCCGGGCGTTCGAACGCCCGCCGCGCCCTCCCGTCCCCTGGGCCCGGCCGCCGGTCACAGCCACGAGAGAGAGACCACGCACGTGCACGCCGCCGACAGGATCCGCAACCTCGCGATCATCGCCCACATCGACCACGGCAAGACGACGCTGATCGACAGCATCTTCCGCGCCGCGCGCGTCTTCCGCGAGAACGCGCGCGTCGAGGAGCGCGTCATGGACAGCAACGACCTCGAGCGCGAGCGCGGCATCACCATCCGCTCCAAGCACTGCACGGTCGAGTGGGGCGGGCACCTCGTCAACATCATCGACACCCCCGGCCACGCCGACTTCTCGGGGGAGGTCGAGCGCGTCCTCAGCATGGTCGACTCGGTGCTCCTGCTCGTCGACGCCAACGAGGGACCGATGCCGCAGACGCGCTACGTCCTCATGCGCGCGCTGCGCCTCGGGCTGCGGCCGATCGTCGTCGTCAACAAGGCCGACCGGCCCAACGCCGACCCGTCCGGCGCGCTCGACAAGACCTTCGACCTGTTCGTCGAGCTCGGCGCCGACAACGACCAGCTCGACTTCCCGGTCCTCTACGGCTCCGGGCTCGAGGGCTGGATCGTCGCCGATCTCGACGAGTACCAGAAGGAGGAGCACGAGCGCGAGGAGCACCTGAGCGACGGAGGCGGGCTCTCGCCGGCGCTGCGCGCCGAGCTGGCCGCCGCCGGCATGGACGACCTCTTCGCGACCATCATCGCGAAGGTGCCGGCGCCGCGCGTCGAGCAGGACGCGCCCTTCCTCATGCAGGTCAGCACCCTGGGCTGGAGCGACTACATCGGCCGCATCGGTTGCGGGCGCGTCGTGCAGGGCCGGCTCCGCGTCGGCGACGAGCTGCAGCGGGTCGCGACGCGGCGGACGAGCGCCCCGGGCACGGCGGACGCGGCCGGCGACGGCGCGACGGACGCGGCGGAGGCCGCGTTCGAGGTCGCCGGCGTCGAGGTCGCGCGCGTCGCCCGCCTGTGGGTGACGCGCGGCCTAGAGAACCGCGAGGTCGACGAGGTCGCCGCCGGCGACATCGTCTGGCTCGCCGGGCCCGACGAGATCGCCCTCGGCGACACGCTGGCCGCGCCCGGCCTCGACCCGGCGTCGGCCGCCCTGCCGCCGCTCGAGATCGAGGAGCCCACGGTCAGCATGTTCTTCCTCGTGAACAACGGCCCGTTCGCGGGCCAGGACGGGCGCGCCGCGACGCTGCGCCAGATCAAGGACCGCCTCGGGCGCGAGGTGCGCGTCAACGTCGCCCTGCGCGTCGAGGACCTCGGCCGCCCCGACGGCGTCAAGGTCAGCGGCCGCGGCGAGCTGCACCTCGCGATCCTCATCGAGGAGATGCGCCGCGAGGGGCTCGAGCTCTGCGTCAGCCGCCCCGAGGTCATCACCCACCGGGACGCCCGAGGCACGCTGCTCGAGCCGATGGAGCAGCTGATCATCGACGTACCGGAGGAGTACCAGGGCACGGTCATCCAGGAGCTCAGCCTGCGCAAGGGCGAGCTGGTCGCCGTCGAGTCGGCGCGCACCGGCCTCGTCCGCCTCGAGTTCACGATCCCGACGCGCGGCCTCATCGGGTATCGGTCCGACTTCCTCACCGAGACGCGCGGCCTCGGCGTGATGAGCTCGCGCTTCACGGGCTACGGCCCGTGGCGCGGCGAGCTCCCCGGCCGTGAGCGCGGCTCGCTGGTCAGCCAGACCGCCGGCGAGGTGGCCGCCTACTCGCTCGAGAACCTCCAGCAGCGCGCGACCCTCTTCGTCAGCCCCATGGAGCGCGTCTACGAGGGCATGATCGTCGGCGAGAACTCGCGCCGCGACGACATGCTCTGCAACCCGACCAAGCGCAAGCAGCTCGGCAACTACCGCTCGTCCACCAAGGAGATCGACGCCGGTCTCAAGGTCCCGCGGCCGTTGACCCTGGAGAGCGCCCTGGAGTGGATCGCCGACGACGAGCTCGTCGAGGTCACGCCGAAGACGGTCCGCGTGCGCAAGGCGATCCTCAGCACCGAGGAGCGCAAGAAGGCGCAGAAGCAGACGGCGCCGGTCGCCTGAGCGCGCCCCGACCTACTCGACCGCGAGGCGCGCCTGCATGCGGCGGGCGAGGGCGACGACGGCGACGAGGGCCGCCAGGGTGAGCCCGAGGGCGATGGCCAGCTCCCACCAGACGTCGGCCAGGGTGTCGCCCTGCAGCGCGACGCGGTAGAGCGGGTCGATGAACCAGTAGGTCGGGAAGATGCGCGCGATCCACTGCGGCCAGTCGGGGAACAGGTAGAAGATCACCGGGCCGACGATGAGGAACCCGGTGCCCTTGATCAGGGCGAAGAGCATCTGCACGTTGCGCGCCGCCGTGGCGAAGACCAGCCCGAGCGCCGTGGACATGGCCGCGGCGACGACGACGGTCACCAGCAGCCCGGCGGGCGAGCCGCCCAGGGCGTCGTTGAGCACCAGGGTCACGAAGGCCATCACGACGGCGACGACGAACCCGAGCGACCCTTTGGCGAGCAGCACCTCCCCGAGCCGGACGGGCGTGACGATGAGCGCGTCGAGCGTACGCTTCTCGCGCTCGTCGACCACGGCGAAGGCGGTGAGGAAGACGCCGGCCATGACCAGGGCGTACATGACGATGAGGGGGACGAGACGCGAGGAGAGCGGCAGCGTCCCCCCGCCGAAGTCCTCGACCACCACGTCCACCGGAGCCGCGGCGCCCTCGACGGCGCGGACCAGGTCGAGGGTCGTGACGCTCAGGATCACGCGGTTCGAGGCGAGACTCTCGCCGCCGATGTAGAAGCGCAGCTCCGGCTGCCGGCCGGCGCGCAGGTCGTCGTCGAAGCCGGGCGGCAGCACGAGCCCGGCGTCGAGGTCGTTCGCCTCGACCAGGCGTCGCAGCCCGGCGTCGTCGTCGAGGCGCGAGACCTGGATGCCGTCGAGCCCCTCGGCCGCCGCCGTCAGCTCGGAGTCACCGCGGTCGACGATGCCCAGTCGCGGCGCCGGCTCGAACAGGCTCGTGAAGGCGACCTGCACCACGAACGTCATGAGCACTGGCAGGATCACCGCGTAGAGGAAGATCGGCGAGCGCGGCCCGAGCTTCAGGTCCTTGCGGAACACGGTGAAGATGCGCGCCGCGCTCACAGCGTCCTCACCTTGCGCCGGAGCACGAGCAGGCCGGCGCCGAAGACGGCCGCGCACCAGAGCGCGGCGAGCGCGAGCGGCCCCCAGAGCTCCGCCCAGGACTCGCCGTACGAGGTCACGCGCACGAAGACCTCCATCACGCCGTAGGTCGGCAGCGCCTTGACCCACACCGCCGTCGACCCCGGGAAGAGCACGGTGACGGCGGGGATGGCCAGCGGCACAAGCAGGACCATGCTCAGGAAGAGGGTACCCATGAAGTCCCGCCCCGCAGCGCCGGACACCAGCGCCGTGCCCGTGACGATCACCGCGCCGAGCAGCGCGGCGGCGAGCAGGACGCTCCAGCCGGCGCCGAACGACCGTGTCAGCGCCAGCATGAGCACGGCCTCCGAGAAGGCGAGGGAGGTGCCGAGCAGCGACTTCGCGGTCAGCACGTCGGTCAGGCTGGCCGGCGTCACAAGCAGGGCGGTCACCGTGCGCCGCTGGATCTCGACGGCGATCAGCCCGGCGAGGGCGAGCGACTCCATCATGAGGACGAAGAAGGCGAGCAGCGGCCGCATGCGCTCGCGCAGCGGGACCTGCTCGCCGGCACGGTCCGGGCCGAGCACGACGGTCTCCTGGCGCACGGGCACGACGTCGGCCGGGTCGGCGCCCTCCGCCGCACCGGCGGCGAAGTAGGCGATCTCGCGCACGGCGCTCTCCATCGCCTGCCGCACCTCGGGCGGGACGCCGCTCGCGACGTACACCGTCACCGTCACCGGCGCGCCTCGCTCGATGGCGCCGGCGAAGTCGGCGGGGAAGGCGAGGCCGACGGCCACGTCGGGGCCGTCGGCCTCGCCCGACACGACCGCGCGCAGCTTCGCCGCGGAGTCGAAGCGCACGACTTCGAGACCCTGCGTCGGCTGCGCCTCCTGCGAGGCCGCGTCACCGGTGCCGCCCCGCGTCTCCTCCGCGCTGAACCCTATCAGCGTGTCGGCGAGATCAGGCGGCGTGACGCCCACGCGGATGGTCTCGTCGACGCTGCCGGGCAGCAGCCAGAAGACGCCGATGAACAGCGCCAGGCCGACGATCGTCAGGATCAGCCACAGGCGGTCGCGACCGAACTCGCGCAGGTCCTTGCGGACGATCGCCGCGACGACGGCGGCGTGCGACACGGGGCGCGCCATCAGCCCACGCCCGGACCGGCCGTCGCCTGTGACGCGCGGCACGCCATCAGTCGAGACCCCTCCCCGTCATCTGGATGAAGATGTTCTCCAGGGTGGCCTCTTCGGTGTGGATCGTGAGAAGGCCCTCGGCGGCCACCGCGTCCTTGAGGCGCTCACCGGTGTCGTCGGCGTCGAGCGCCACCGAGCGCTCGACGACCTCGCCGTGCTCGCGCACGCGCACCTTGACCGAGCGCTTGCCGTGGCGCAGCTTGAGGTTCTCCGGGGTGTCGACCGCGTACAGGCGGCCCTCGTTGATGAACGCCACGCGGTGGCTGAGCTCGTCGGCCTCCCACATGTCGTGCGTCGTGAGCAGCACGGCCGCGCCGCGGCGCGCCTCCTCCTCGATCAGGGTGCGGATCGCCTTGGACGAGACCGGGTCGAGCCCGTCGGTCGGCTCGTCGAGGAAGAGGACCATCGGCCGGTTGACCAGCGCGCGCGCCACCATCAGCCGCTGCCGCATGCCCTTGGAGAACCCGGCGACGCGCGTCTTCGCGCGGTCGGCGAGCCCGACCCGGTCGAGCAGCGCGGCGGTGTCGACGTCCCTGAGGCCGAAGAGCGCGGCGAAGAACCTCAGGTTCTCGTCGGCCGTCATGCCCTCGTAGAGGTTCTTCTCCTCGAAGCAGACGCCGATCTGCCGCTGGGTCTCCGGGTCGTCGCGGCGCACGTCGCGACCGAGCACGCGGGCGACGCCAGACTTCGCCGGGAGCTGGCCGGTGAGGATCTTGATCGTCGTCGACTTGCCGGCGCCGTTGGGCCCGAGGAAGCCGAGCACCTCGCCGGGCGCCACCTCGAAGCTGATGCCCTTGACCGCCTCGCGGTCACCGTACGAGTAGCTGACCCCGTCGACCTCGATCGCTGGACCGGCCATGCGCTCCTCTCCCTGTCGTGGCGGCGCCGGCCGCGGCTCGGCGCCGTCCGGCGACGGCCGGCCGGCCGTCGCCCTGCCGCCGGCCCCTCCACGGCCGGCGGCGCTCCCTCAAATTTAGCCGTCGCCGCGACCGCCCCTGCAACCTGCCGCGGTCTCCCGGGCGACCGCGGGGGCGCGACAGCGTCAGCGGCGCTCCGCTCTCGACGGCGCCTGCTCCATGAGCTCGAGCTGCCACTGCGCCACGTGCCCCAGCGCGAGCTGGGTGGGCCCGAGCGGCGGCTCGTACTGCGGGCAGAGCTCGTTCACGTCGGCGCCGACCACGTCGAGGCCGCGGACGGCACGGAAGAAGCGCTTCGTCCACCAGAGGTCGGGCCCGCACACACACGGCGTGTGGCAGGCCGGAGCCACGGAGGCGTCGAGGAAGTCGGCGTCGAAGGTGAGGTAGACCGGGTTGTCGCCGACGACCTCGCGCACACGCTCGGCGGCGGGCAGCGGGCCCTCCTCGAGGCACTGGTCGCCGCTGATGACCACGGCGTCGGAGCGCGGCGCGTAGATGTCGGCCTCTGGCGCCACGCCTTCGACCATGCGGATGCCGAGCTGGACCGACGTCGACAGGTCGAGGCAGCCCTCGTCGGCCAGCTCGGTCACCCAGCTGCCGCCCCACGAGTACGGGAACGTGTCCCAGTTGTCGAAGTGGCCGTCGAAGTGCACGAGTGAGAGTGGTCGCCCCAGGTGCTTCGCGTAGGCGCGCACGATCGGCAGCGGGATCATGTGGTCGCCGCCGAACGACAGCACGCGCGCGCCGGCGGCGAGGATGCCGGCGACCGCCTGCTCGGCCTGGTCGAGGAAGTCGAACATGTTGCCGGCGTGGAAGAAGAGGTCGCCGTAGTCGACGCAGCGCAGGCGCCGGAAGAGGGTGAAGTCCTCCTCCTCCATCACGTAGACCGTGGTCTCGCGGAGGGCGCGCGGGCCCATCCGCTGGCCGGAGCGGTTCATCGGCGTGCCGTCCCACGGGAGGCCGAGCAGCGCGACGTCGACGCCCTCCAGATCGCGGGTGTGCGGCTGGCGGAAGAACGTGAGGATGCCGGCGTAGGGGAAGTGGCCGCCCATCATCTCGACGCCCTCGACGAAGGCGGCGCGGTCGAAGCCCGGCTTCGCGTGCTTCGGGTGGTAGTCCCTGGGGTCCATGGGCACCTCGGTCGTCGCCGGCGCGGGCTCTCCTATCCTGTCACAGCGTCGGCGCGGGCGGGAGGCGGATGCGACGGGCGCGAGACGCGGGGGCGAGGCGGAGGCGGGGGCGAGAGGCAGGGGCGGGGCGGACAGCGGGCGAGGGTGAGAGACGGGGCGGGGCGGGCGCATCCCGCGCCCGCCCCGCCCCGTCATCACGTCCGCACCGCGACCTGACGCCACGGCCGCGACGGCGACCGCCGCCGCGGCCGCCCTTTCACTGCGCGAAGGCGGCCAGGAACTCGTCCCAGTGCGTCGCCTTTGCGAACTCGAGCGTCCGGTAGAACGCCCAGTTGTCGATCTCGTTCGGCGTGTACGTCAGGTCCTCGTAGGTGCGCGGCCACCAGATGGTCACGCCGTGCGAGTCGCGATACCGCTCGGAGCGGTACATCGAGAACAGGACCGCCTCGTCGACCGCGTCCATGACACCCTGCGCCGTCGCGTCGATCAGCGGGTCGTCGACCACGAGGGCGATCTCGTGAGCGAGGTCGTAGAGGTCACGGTTGTCGCGGTCGCCGTAGTCCTGGATGCGCTTGGCCGCGTCCTCGTAGGCGTCGCGATACAGCGGCAGCCCGGCCTCGAGCGCCCAGGAGAACGCGTCGACGGCGCCGACCAGCCGGTCCCAGCGCGCGTCGAGGGCGAGGGCCGAGTACGTGCGGTTGTCGCCGCCCGGCGTCGACGCGGCGGCGACGGCCATCTCGTCGGGCGTCATACCGGGGTCGGCCTGGAGGGCGGCCACGACGAGGTCGTACTGGACGCCCTCCCACCACTCGTCCTCCTCGGAGCCGACGACCGCGGCGGCGCCGTTCGCCGCCCACGTCGCGGCGACCTCGATCGTCTGCCGCTCGCACATGTCCCAGCCGACGACGTCGACCGGGGCGACGCCCTCGGCAGCCATCGCGGCCAGCATCTCGTCCTCGTTCAGGCCGTCGTTCCCGGTCGTGTAGTCGCGCAGCGTCTGGTCGGGCCGCCACATCCACCCGTGGTCCCAGAAGAACAGGGCGTAGTGCTCGGCCGGGTACTCGGCCTGCGCCCAGAGGACGAAGTCGGTCAGCGTTTGCGGATCGGCCGTGTTGCGTTCGCCCCAGTCCGCGACCGCGTTCTCGGGCGTCGCCGTCATGCCCTCGGTGCAGTAGAAGAGCTTGGTCGTCGTCCAGTCGCCGGCCGACTTGTCGTAGCCGGGATGACGGTCGGCGAGACAGACCACGTTGACGTCGGCGTTGGAGCCCGGCGCGCAGAGCTCGGTCTCGATGTCGGGCACGACCGAGCGCTCGAGGTCGTTGTCGCCGCCGATGTAGACCATCACCGTCCACTGTGCCGCCGGCGGCCCCTTCTTCGCCGGCGCCGGCGAGGCCCCCTGATCCAGGATCTCGGGGCCGACGACCTCGATGGCCGGGTCGCTGGGCTCCGCGGCGTCGGGCCTGGCGGCGTCGCCAGGTTCCGGCGCGCCCGGCTCTGAAACGTCGCCCTGCCCCGTGGCGTCGCCGGACGCCGCGGCCGTCGGCGCCGGCACTGTCTGCTGGGCGATGACTACGGGGTCCTCCGACGTCAGCGCCGGCAGAGTCGCCGCGGCGCCGTCGCTCGTGACCGAGCTCGCCTCCGTGCACCCGGGCGCGACGGGGAGTCGTGCTCGTCGCGCGCGCGGCGTTGTCTGTGCGGACAACGCTTTGGGTGCGGCGGCCCCCTCGGCGATCGTCGCGACGACCGTCGGCGGCGCGACATCGGCGGTCGCGAGGCGGACGCCCGCGGCAGTGACGGCGGCGAGAACGAGCGCAAAGCTCGAGATCACGACGAAGCGACGCACGCTCCGCCCTGAAGGTGCAGCCCCCATGGTCCACTCCCCCCTTCGTGGCTCCCCTCGGCACGCCCCATACTAGCGCGTCCGTAGGGGAAGCAGAAGGCGTTCAGGCCCGGCCCCACCCCGGGGTCAGCGAGCCGTCCGCGGCGATGGGGAAGGGGAAGGGCTCCCCGAGGACCTCGAGACCCTCGTCGGCGCGCGCCGCCGGGAGCAGGGCGGTCGAGACCAGGAGCTCCTCGAGAGCGAGGGTGTCGCGGATCCACGCGAGGGAGAACTCGGCGGTCGAGGCCGCCCCGCACGTGGCGTAGGCGGCCTCGACCGCCTCGACGTCCCGCGCGAAGGCGATGGGCAGCCGGGCGTCCTCGGGGCCCATCGAGGTGATGGAGTTGACCGCCGTGGCCTCGCGGTCGACGGCGTCGATCAGACGCGTCGTGGTGAAGTCGGCCATGCCGATGCCGATGGCGTTGCCGTGCGAGGCCGGGGTCAGGTCGCGGACGACGATGCGCGCGATCCGCGGCCGCTGGCTCGGCGGGCCGTTGCGGCCGCCCACGCGACCGATCACGTTCGTGTCGAGGCCGGCTCCGCTGATCTCCTTGCCGATCCGGTCGACGAGCAGGCAGTCGAGGTCGTCGAACGGCAGCGACGGCGTCAGTGCGCGGGCGCGCCCCAGTATGGCCGGCTCGCGCTCGAGCATCTCGGCGGCGTCGAGCACGTACAGCTCGGCGGTCTCCTCGCGCTGGTTCTCGACGATCGCGACGCCGCCGACCACGGGGATGCGCGCGAGCACGACCCCGGCGTACTCCTCGAGCACGGCCGGGAAGCCGTGTCGTACCGCGAGGCGGTGCGCCTCCTCCGCGCCGCGCTGTTTGCCGGCGCCGATGACGAGCATCTTGGCGAGCCCGCTCTCGACGGGCCCGCGGAAGTCGGTGTGCGGCTTGACGCGGTTGACCACGAGGACCGCGTCCGCCTCCGCCAGATCGCGGGCCACCCAGACAGGCGCGCCGAAGCGGCTCGTGCCCGCGGCCACGACGTCCATCGAGGAGACCACCGGGGCGCCGACCGTCGCCGCGTCCACACCGAGCGAGCCCAGTGCCGCCTCCTGCCCCTCCGCCGTGGCGCCGCCGTGACTGCCCATGCAGGGCACCAGGAACGGCTCGCCGCCGGCGGAGCGCACGAAGTCGGCCACGGTGCGCAGCACGGGGACCAGGTCGCGTACACCGCGGCTCCCGGCGGTCAGCGCGACGCGCGCGCCGGGAGCGAGGCGCGAGGCCAGGGTCGAGCCGGCGAGCAGCTCCCGGAGGCGCCCCTCGACGTCGTCGAGGCGGGGCGCCTCGAAGCGCTGCCGCACGCGGACAAGGTCCGGGAGCCGGACGCCGGGAGCCCCGGTCACGTCCTCACTCCTCGCCGCGTCACGGTCCGGGCAGCCCTCGCGACAACGACGCCGCTACTTCTTGAGCTCGAGCGGCTTGCCGCAGCACATCACCGGATCGGCGCACGAACAGGCACCGGTGTCGGCGCAGGACTTGACGACCTCGAGCTCGAGGCCGCAACTCGTGCACACGTAGACCTCTCCGGCCTTCATCTCGTGACAGTGCGCCAACGGGGGACCTCCTTCATCGTCGGCATGTGCGGCCGTCGGCCGGCTGCCCGCCGCGCCGCGACCGCCTCCCGTGGACTATGCCCGCCGGCAGGCGGCCTCACCCGCCGTCGGCGGTCCGCCGTCCGGCACCATCGCGCGATGCTACACGCGGACCGGGCGCGGGATGCCGCCGCCCTCCGGGCGGCGCGAGCCCGCGCCCGTCGCCGCCGTGACGCCGAAGTCGAGGTGCCAGAACCCCCCGTCGAGGTAGCGGCCCACCGGACGGATCTCGACGGGTCGCGAGTAGAGCGGTGCGTCGACGACCACGGTGTGGTACTCGCCGCGCTCGCCGAACGGGTCTGCGCCGGCCTCGCCGATCTCGCGCAGCAGGGCGGCGTCGAGCTCGCGCCCGAGCATGGCGGGGTCGAGCGGATCGGTGCGCAGGCACGTGATCACGGCCCGCGTCTTCGTCTCGAGGAGCTCGCGCTGCAGCTTCGCCGTCGACTCCTTCCAGAGCGGCCACACGGGTCGCAGGCCCGAGCCCGTGCAGGCGTCGCGCTCCCATCGACGGTGAGCGGCGATGTGCAGGTCGCCGAAGACGACCGCGTCGACGCCGTCGTGGCGCTGGCGGTGGAGCGCCGCCGTCCAGACCGGCTCGTAGTCGTGCCACGAGGTCGCGCACAGCTCGAGGCGACAGCCAAGGCGCTCCGCCTGCGCCTGCACGACCTCGACGGGCAGCGCGTGGCCCAGCGTCTCCATGCCGTCTTCGCGCACGAGGCACAGCAGCTTCACCAGGGTGCCCCCGGCGGCGACGGCGCGGTGCAGGGCGAGGCAGGAGTCCTTGCCGCCGCTCCACGAACACACGAACGGCACGCCCTCGAGGTCGATGTGCCGCATCTCTCCACCCCGCCGCGTCGGGCCCGATCGCACCCGGCCGGCGGCCGCGGCGCGTCGCGCGGTCTTCAGCTTATCGCACCCGGCGCCGACCCGGGCGCGTCGCTCTCGAACCCGGCGCCGACCCGGGCGCGTCGAGCCCGACGGCGGCGACCTGCGGATGGGGCGACAGGTCGAGCCGGCGGCGCGACGGCCGCCGGGCGCGGCCCGCCTCCGCGGGCCGCGCCCGGCGGCCGTCCTCGCTCCGCAGCGACCACGCGCATCCGGGCACCGTCGCGGCGCCGTGAGCGTCCGTCAGAGCTTGTACTTGAGCAGTGCGGCCTGCGGGAAGTCGTCCTTGTTGGTGACTTCGCCGGTGACGTACACCCCTCCGGCCGTGCCCAGCACGAGGCCCCACGCGACGTCGTCGTCGGGTCCCCCGGCCGACCACACGCGGACCCACTTGCGCGCGCCGGTCGAGCCGTACTTGATCGTCAGGATGTCCATCAGGCCCTTGGTGGTCCACCTGGCCCCGGCCACGTAGATGTTGCCGAGGCTGTTGCGCGCGAGGTACCAGGTCTCGGCCCAGTCGCTGCTCGGCAGGTACGTGGCCTTCCACACCGTCGTCAGATCCGAGCGCAGCTTCATCGTGACTGCCTTCTCGACGTAGTCCGACCACTGGCCGCCGGTGACGTAGATGTTGTAGCTGCCGTCCATGACGACGTCGCCGTACCACTCACCGGTACCGTTGCCGGCCCCCCACTCGCGGGCATACCTCTGCACGCCGCTCGTGTTGTACCTCACGACCAGCGCGTCCTCGGGGTCGGGCCACGTGCTGCCCACGCCCACGACCAGCGTGCCGCGCACCGCCACCTGAGAGAAGTACGACTGCGGGTTCGCGACCGACTCGTAGACCTGACCCCAGGCACGGTTGCCGTCGGAGGCGTCGAACCTCACCATCAGGGCGCTCGAGATCCACTCGTCCCCGTTCCAGTACTCCGACTCGCCGGCGACGTAGATGTTGCCGTCGGCGTCACGGGCGGCGTCGTACGGCCAGACGCCGCTGGCATCGGGATCCGCCGGGTCCGGGTCGAAGCGCGCCGGGTGTGCCCAGAGCATGTCCCCGGCCTTGCTGTACTTGAGCGCCACGATGCCCCACTGGTCCGCGTTCGGCTTGCTGCCGCCCACGACGATGATGTTCCCCGCCTTGTCGATCAGCAGCGCCGCCACGAAGTCCACGTCGCTCGCCGGTCCGTCGTAGACGCGGGCCCACTTGAACGTCCCCGCGCTCCCGTACCTCAGCAGCACGATGTCGAGGCCGGTCGCACCTCGGTTCACGGTCGTGGCGACGAACACGCCGCCGTTCGGGTCGACGGCGACCTCGGTCCCTCCCTGCGGGCCCAGGTCCGCCGGGCCGAGGTCCGGATAGGTCCTCAGCCACTTGCGCTCGCCGGAGACGCTGTACTTCGCCACCATCGGCACCCAGTCGCCCAGCGTCGTCGACCACTTCTCGCCGGCGATCACGGTCACGCCGTCGGGCCCGGCGGCGACGGCGTAGGAACCGGCCGGGCTGGCGCTCGTGCCGACGCGCTTCGCGTAGATCAGGTCGCCGGAGACGTAGGCCTGTGCTTCCGCCGCGAAGACCAGCAGCGCGACGGCGACGAGCGCCGCCGTCAGACACGCCCGCCGGCACACTCCCCTTCTCGCCCGGCCCCCCGGACGAACGACTCGACGCGCTTCCATGGCCCCTCCTTCGCAGGGTCGCCCACCCCCCACGGCGATGAGTGTAGGCCTCGGGCGGTCAAATTAGGAGCGTTTGGTCGCGCCTTCCCGGGAGACGCCGGCGAGCATCCGTCGGCGCCGCCCGTGCGGCGGCCACGGCGCCCTTTGCGCCGCCGACCCTCTGGCGCAGACGGAGCGCGCGAGTATACTGGCGCGAAGTCGGAGACAGTCCGGCGCCATGAGCCGGCCGGCGAGTGCGACGCGGGCCGGGGCCGCGTGGCCGGCGCCCGCGGCGAAGGCACGGCGAGGCATCGTTCGATCGGGGGCAGGAATGGGCGCAGAAGAGTGGACCGTCGTCATCCTCGTCGTGGGCGCGCGACTCCTCCTGCCCTTCGCGATCCCGTACTGGCCGCTGCCGGCGTCGATCGCCTGCCTGGTGCTCGACTCGGCCGACCAGAGCATCTTCCAGCAGTGGCCCGCCATCAACCTCGACGGCTACCAGTCCTACGACAAGTCGCTCGACATCTACTACCTGGCGATCATGTACATGGCCACGCTGCGCAACTGGGTCAGCCCCTGGGCCTTCAGGACGAGCTTCTTCCTGTGGTACTACCGCCTCATCGGGGTGGTCGCCTTCGAGCTCTCACAGGTCCGCGCACTGCTCTTCATCTTCCCCAACACCTTCGAGTACTTCTGGGACTTCATCGAGGCCGTGCGCCTGGGCTGGGACTGGAAGCGCATCGGCAAGTGGACGGCGATCGTCTCGGCGGCGCTGATCTGGATCTTCATCAAGCTGCCTCAGGAGTGGTGGATCCACATCGCCCAGAACGACTTCACCGACGCCGTCAAGGAGAGCCTCTTCGGCGTCGCCGCGACGTCGTCGTGGGGCGAGGCGATCGGCAACCGGCCGTGGGTCCTCGTGGCGATGATCGCCGCCGTTGTTGTGCTCCTGGCCGTGATCTACTGGATCGTCACCCGCAAGGCGCCGAAGTTCGATCACAGCCTGCGCCTGAAGGCCGACCCGCTGCCGCCCGAGTGCCAGGGCAGCGCGCTCTATCGCACGGCGCGGGCGGCGGAGGGCATCTTCGACCGCGCGCTCCTCGAGAAGTTCGCGCTCACCGCCCTCATCAGCGTGATCTTCGCCCAGTACCTGCTGAGCGACGACGTGAAGAGCGTCTGGGTCCTGGGTTTCGTGGCCGCCTTCGTCGTAGTCAACGCCTTCGTCAGCCAGTGGCTCGCACGCCGCGGCCGGGCCTGGCACTCGGTGCTCACCGAGCTCGGCGTCATGTTCGTCGTCAACTACGCCATCGTCGGCGTCCTGCTGCTGCTCGAGCGCGTGTTCGGCTTGATCGAGCAGCAGGGACCGCTGGGGACGAGGCTGTTCTTCGTCTTCCTCTTCACCGTGATCACCGTGCTCTTCGACCGTTACCGCACGGTCTTCACGGCGCGCGGCGTGCTGGCGAAACGCCGGGAAGAGGGCGGGGCGGCGCCGGGCGACGAGGTGGCGGAGCAAACGCAGGCGACCTGAGCCGGCGGCGCGACCGGAGCCGCCGGCCCTCGTCCGGCGCGTCCGGACGGGATAGGCTGCCATCATGATCGACCGCTTCGTCCAGTACGTCCTCAACATGGACGTCTACCTGACCGAGCTCGTCGACAAGCTCGGTGTCTGGGTGTACGCGGCCATCGGTGGGGTCATCTTCGCCGAGACCGGCCTCGTCGTGACGCCATGGCTGCCCGGCGAATCGCTCCTGCTGACGAGCGGCACGCTGGCGGGTGCGGACATCCTCAACATCCTGGTGCTCGCCCCGCTGCTCTTCGGGGCGGCCTTCCTCGGCGACGTCTGCAACTACCTCATCGGTCGCTTCGTCGGCCGCCACCTCCTCAGCAAGCCGAGGCGATACCTCAAGCCGGAGCACGTCGCGCAGGCGCGCGAGTTCTACGAGCGGCACGGCGGCCTTGCGATCGTGCTGGCGCGCTTCCTGCCGGTGGTGCGGACGCTGGCGCCGTTCACCGCCGGGGTCGCCGGCATGGAGCTCCACCGTCTGATGCTGTTCGCGGCCATCGCTTCGGCGCTCTGGGTGACGATCTTCCTCGGCGCCGGCTACTGGTTCGGCAGCTACCAGTGGGTGAGCGACTACCTCGCCCTGGCGCTGGCCGTGATCGTCGCCGCCTCGGCGATCCCGGGCTTCATCGTCTATGTCGTGCACCGCGTGCGCGCACGACGGGCGGCGCGCGCGGCACGGACCAGCGGCTGACGGTGCGGAGCCGCTGACGGTGCGGTACGGCTGACGCCGCCGGAGGCCGGCGCGAGGCGCACGCCGTGCCTCGCGGGTCAGAGGAAGTAGCTCAGGGCGTCGGCCAGCCAGTCCCCGAGCCGCGTCCACGTGCTCGTCGGCGCCTCGCCGGGCCGGCTCACGGCGATGTCGGGCTCGAAGAGCTCGCGCTCGAAGGCGTCGACCACCGCACCGTCCTCCACGATCACGCCGACCTCGTAGGCGCGCCACAGTGCCCAGGCGTCGAGGTTGATCGTGCCGAACATCACCCGGTCGTCGGCGACGAGCACCTTGCCGTGGACGACGGCGTCGGGGTACTCCCACACCTCGACGCCGGCGTCGAGCAGGCGGCCGTAGTCGTGGCGCAGCGCGGCGCTGTGGACCGCGCTGTTGGACTCCTGCGCGACGAGGACGCGCACCTTGACGCCGCGCTCGGCGGCGACGATGACGCGGTCGACGATCTCGTCCTCCGTGAAATACGGGTTGGTGATGTCGATGCGCTCCCGGGCCGCGTCGATCATCTCGCGCGTCGCCTGCAGCGCCGACACGTCGCGCGTGTGCCGCGTGCCGACGACGACCGCCGGGATGCCGCCGGCGTCGTCGGGCGGCGGGAAGTACTCCGCCAGCGCGGCCGCGTCCGCATCGAGGGGGCCGCCGTGGACGTGGAACGTCGTGAGGAACACCATCTGGAGCTCGCGGACCACGTCCCCCGTGAGGCGGACCATCAGGTCGTGGAAGCCGCCGTCGGCGAAGTGGTCCTGGATGCCGGCGCCCCCGGTGTAGGCGACGCGGCCGTCCACGACGAGCAGCTTGCGGTGCTCGTAGTGGCCCATGTTGCTGAGACTCGGCGCGAGATCGCGGTCCGGCCACAGCCCGCTCCAGCTCGGTGGGAACAGGTCGCTGACGACGATCTGCACGCCGGCGGCGGCCATGCGGTCGTACAGGCCTGCCGACGAGCCCCCGGTCTGGCTGCCGTACTCGTCGACGACGAGGCGCACCTCGACCCCGCGCGCGACGGCGTCCTCGAGCGCGGCGGCGAACTGGTCGCCGACCTCCCCGGGCGTGAAGCCGTACTGGAGGAGGTGGACCGAGCTGCGCGCCGCGGCGATGTCCTCGAGCATGCGCGGGTAGAAGGTCGTACCCTCGACCAGCGGCTCCGCCGACGCGGCGGTCGTCCAGGCGAAGTGCGTGCCCAGGTCGTTCACGGTGACGTCGTCCCGGGCCACGAACCCGGCGGTCGCGGCGAGGGCGCCGTCGGCGGTGACGGCGTCGGCCGCCGGCGGCCAGCTCGCCGGCTCGACCATCCGCAGGACGCCCCACCACAGCGCCGCGTACGTCACGCCGAGGACGGCACCGAGGACGAGCAGCGCCGAGAGGATCCAGCGTCTGAGACGCGCGTGCCCTCTCCGGCGTGTGCCGCTCACCGCCCGGCCCTCCGCGGCACAGTCAGCGCCGCGAGCTCCCGCCGCGCGCCGGCCGCCGACGCTCGCTGAGGAACGACCCGTTCCGCCCGCATCGGCCGTCGCCTCAGGCGTCCTCGAGCGCCCGGCCGAGGTCGGCGATGAGGTCGCCGGCGTCCTCGATGCCCACCGAGTAGCGGATCAAGCCCTCGGGGATCCCCATCGCGGCGCGCTCCTCGGCGGTGCACTCGACGTGGCTCGTGGTCGCCGGTGGCCCGGCGACGGTCTCGACGGCGCCGAGGTTGGCGGCGCGATGCGCGAGGCGCAACCGCGGCAGCACGCGCCTGACGGCCTCGAAGCCGCCCTCGAGCCCGAAGCTCAGCACCCCGCCGAAGCCGCGCATCTGACGGACGGCGACGTCGTGCTGCGGATGCGACTCGAGGCCCGGGTAGTTGACGACCGAGACAGCCGGCTGCGCCTCGAGCCACTCCGCGATGCGCAGCGCGCTCTCGTTCTGCCGCGCGACGCGCAGGTGCAGCGTCTTCATGCTGCGGATGAGCAGGTACGCGGCCATCGGGTCGAGGGACGCGCCGGTGATCTCGCGGAAGTGGTAGATGCGCCCGACCAGCTCCGTCGAGCCGCAGACGACGCCGCCGAGCACGTCGGCGTGACCGCCGAGGAACTTCGTGGCGCTGTGGAGCACGAGATCGGTGCCCAGCGCCAGGGGGTTCTGGTTGAGCGGCGTGGCGAAGGTGTTGTCGGCGACCACGATCGCGCCCGCCGCGTGACCGGCGGCGGCGAGGCGGACGATGTCGACGACCTTGAGCGTCGGGTTCGTCGGCGTCTCGAGGTAGAGCAGGCTGCAGCCGTCGGCGAGCGCCGCCTCGATCCCCTCGTGGTCGGTCGTCTCGCAGAGCTCCACCTCGACGCCGAAGCGCGGCAGGAACTCGGTGAAGACGACGTTGGTCCCCCCGTAGGTGTCCTTGAGCGACACGACGCGATCCCCCGGGAAGAGGAGGGCGAAGAGCGTGCCGCTCACCGCCGCCATGCCGGTGGAGAAGCTCGTCGCCGCGGCCGCGCCCTCGAGGGCGCGCACCTTCTCCTCGAAGGCATGGACGGTGGGGTTGGTGTTGCGGCTGTAGACGTGACCGGGCGCGCGCCCGAGGGCCACGTCGAGCCACGCGTCGACGTCGGGGTAGCCGTACGCCGCGCTGTAGACCACCGGCACCTGGGTCGCGCCCTGCACGAGCGACGCGTCCTCGCCGGCCCACACGGAAAGGGTGTCCGGGGACACCCCGGCACTCGTTCGCCTGTTCTCTTCGACCATCGACAGCTCCTTGGGTCCTCGACGCCCGAATGATACCGGCCCGCGCCGTCGTCGTTGTGGAACGGCGCCGCAGCGGGAAGGCTGAGGCAGACCCCGAGGCGGCCGCGGGAGGGCTGCGGGAGGCACCACGAGCCGGCGGCCCAACGAAGGTCGGCGGAAGACCACGGACGGCGGCGGCCGCGCGAAGGCCGGCGAAGACCCCGGACCGCGGCGGCCGCGCGAAGGCCTCCGACCGGCGACCGATGAAAGGAGCGGCGCGACGGACACGCTCCACGGACTGCTCACTTATCTCTCCGACCTCGACGCCCACCTCACCGAGCTCGTGGGACAGCTGGGCTCCTGGGTCTACGCCGCGATCGCGTTCACGATCTTCGCCGAGACCGGTCTCGTCGTGACGCCCTGGCTGCCGGGGGAGTCGCTGCTGCTCACCAGCGGCACGCTGGCCGGCGCGGGCATCCTCGACATCAGGGTCCTCGTGCCCCTGCTCCTCGTCGCCGCCTTCCTCGGCGATGTGTGCAACTTCCTCATCGGGCGCTTCGTCGGCCGTCGCGTGCTGCGCAAGCCGCGACGCTTCCCCAGGCCCGAGCACATGGCGCAGGCAGAGCACTTCTACGCCCGCCACGGCGCGGCGGCGATCATCCTCGGCCGCTACGTCCCCGTGGTGCGCACGCTGGCGCCCTTCGTGGCCGGCATGGCCGGCATGCCGTTGAAGAGACTGATGGCCTACGCCGTCGTCGCCGAGGGCTCCTGGGTGGTCATCTTCCTCGGCGCCGGCTACTGGTTCGGCAGCTACGGCTGGGTCCAGGACTACCTCGCGCTGGCGCTGGCCCTGGTCGTCGTCGCCTCGGTGCTTCCCGGCGCCGTGGCCTACGTCGTGCGGCGTCTGCGGCGCCGCTGCGCGCCGTGACGATCCTCGCCGCCGGCACGCCGGGTCTGACGCGGCGCCCGAGCGCCTCGCGGGCGGCGCCGCCGGCCGCCGCTCGCCCACCGTGGCCGCCCGCGCGCCACGGAGAAGATCGCTTGACACGGCTTTCACAAGGACGTATATAAGGAACCATGCAAGTAAAGGAACACGCGAAGACGATCCCGGCCGCCGACGACCTGCGCCCGCTGTTCCAGGCGCACGCCGAGATGTGCAAGGCGCTCGCGCACGAGCATCGCCTGGCGATCATGTACGCGCTGAGCGGGGGCGGCGAGCGCAGCGTCGGCGACCTCGCCTCGTACGCGGGCATCTCGGTGCACAACGTGTCGCAGCACCTGCGCGTCCTCAAGGAGCGCGGGCTCGTGCAGAGCCGCAAGGAGGCGCAGACGGTCTACTACTCGATCACCAACGCCAAGCTCGTCCAGGCCTGCACGCTGATCCGTCAGGCCCTGGTCGAGCAGCACCAGGCGCACGGCGAGTCGCTCCTCGCGGCCGAGCTCCTCGACGACATCCGTCACGCCGAGTCAGATTCCACGTGACGACACCCCTGCGCACCGCACCCAGCCCACCCTCGACGACACGACGGACGGCCGCTGCCGCGAGCCGCCGGGGCAACACCCAGACGAGCAGCATCGACACAAGGAGAGCACGATGAGCGAGGATCTGAGCAGCATCCAGGTGGAGAAGGTCGTCGACGCGCGCGGCACCTCGTGCCCCGGGCCCATCCTGGCGGCCAAGAAGGGAATCCCGAGCGTCTCGGTCGGCGGCGTCATGGAGGTCCAGGCGACCGACAGCGGCACGACCAAGGACCTCCCCGCGTGGGCCAAGAAGATGGGCCACGAGTACCTCGGAGTGCTCGAGGAGCCCGGCTTCATGCGCCTCTTCGTGAAGAAGATGAAGTGACCATGGGCGAGGCTGCGGCTCACGAGGACCAGGCGTTCGCCCCGCGCATCCTGGTCTTCAGCACCAACAACATCTCCGATCCGGGCATCGACCTCGCGGGCAGCTCGCACATGCACTACTCGCCCACCGTCATGGTCATCAGCCTCCCCTGCACGAGCGGCATCAAGCCGAGCTGGGTGCTGTACGCTATCCAGCAGGGGTTCGACGGCGTCTTCATCGCCGCCGACGGCGAGGAGTGCGCCTACCTCTCAGACTGCGCCGAGCGCACGGCCGGCATCATGACCGACGCGCAGCAGCTCCTCGAGGAGCACGGCTACGAGCCGCAGCGCGTCCGCATGGCCGCCATCTGCTCGGTCTGCGCGGAGCCCTTCACCAACTACATGCACGAGTACTCCAGGGCGCTCGCCGACCTGGGTCCTTCACGGAAGGCGGCGGCATGACCGAGACGCGCACCTACGACGCGCTCGTGGTCGGCAGCGGCATCGGCGGCATGGAGTCGGCCCTCAAGCTCGGCGACATGGGCTACAAGGTCCTCGTCGTCGAGAAGGAGGCCAGCGTCGGCGGCAAGATGATCCTGCTCAGCAAGGTCTTCCCCACGCTCGACTGCGCGAGCTGCATCTCCACGCCGAAGATGGCGGCCACGATCCATCATCCCAACATCGACGTCCTCACCTATGCCGAGGTCGACACGATCCGCGGCGACGGCAAGGGCGGCTATCACGCCCGCATCAGCCAGAAGCCCAAGTTCATCGACGAGGCCGCCTGCACCGGCTGCCGCCAGTGCGAGATGGCCTGCAACGTCGCCGTCCCCGACGAGTTCAACGCCGACATGGTGTCGCGGCGGGCGGCCTACATCGCCTTCCCTCAGGCGGTGCCGAAGAAGGCGGTCATCGACCGCGCCGGCGTCTCTCCCTGCACCTACGAGTGCCCCGCCGGCATCAAGGCGCACGGCTACGTCGCCCGTGTGCGCAGCGGCGAGTACGAGCAGGCGTTCGACCTGGTGCTCGAGACGACGCCGCTCGTCGGGTCTCTCGGGCGTGCGTGCTACGCACCCTGTGAGGGGGAGTGCACGCGTGGCGCGCTCGAAGGGCCGCTGCCGATCCGGCGCCTCAAGCGTTTCATCGCCGACCGGCACTACGGGCAGGACGAGACGAAGGCTGCCGAGCGGCCCGAGCAGAACGGCCACAAGGTGGCCGTCGTGGGCTCGGGCCCGGCCGGCCTCACCGCCGCCTGGCAGCTCGCCCGCAAAGGCTACGCGGTCAAGATCTTCGAGGCCGCGCCGGAGCCCGGCGGCATGCTCCGTCTCGGCATCCCGGCGTACCGCCTGCCGAACGACGTCGTCGACGACGACGTCGCCAACGTGACGGGCATCGGCGTCGAGCTCGAGACCGGCGCGCGCGTCGACGACGTCGCCGCGCTCGAGGAGCAGGGCTTCGAGGCCGTGCTCGTGGCGACCGGCACGCACAGGGCGGTGCAGCTGCGCGTGCCCGGCGAAGAGCTCGACGGCGTCCGCAGCGCCCTCACCTTCCTCGCCGACGTCAAGCTCGGCAGGGAGGTCGACCTCGCGGGCAAGAAGGTGCTCGTCGTGGGCGGCGGCAACGTCGCCATCGACGCCGCCCGCTCGGCGCGCCGTCTCGGCGCCGCGTCGGTGGACCAGGCCAGCCTGGAGTGCTGCGAGGACATGCCGGCCCACGACTTCGAGGTCGACGAGGCGCGCGCCGAGGGCATCACCCTGCACGACGGCTGGGGCATCGACCACTTCGAGGGCGACGGCGCCGTACAGCGGGCCGAGCTCAAGGTCTGCACCTGCGTCTTCGACCCCGAGGGCCGCTTCGCCCCCGAGTACGACGAGACGCAGCGCAAGGCGCTCGACTGCGACGTCGTCATCGTCGCCGCCGGCATGATGGCCGACACCGAGGCGTTCGGCCTCGACGTCAACGGCAACCGCACCCTCAAGGCCGACCCCGGCACGCTGCAGACGGCCGTGCCGCACGTCTTCGCCGCCGGCGACGTCGTCACCGGCCCGACGATGATCACCACGGCCGTCGGTCAGGGCCGCCGCGCGGCCTTCATGATCGACCGCTACCTGCAGGGTCAGACGCTCGACCCGGACCTGTTCGACGAGGCCCTGCCCGTGGTCGACAAGGACACGGTGCTCGCGCGCCAGGACGTGTACGACCGGCGCGAGCCGTTCGAGTCCAGCGCCGTCATGAGCGCCTCCCCCACCGACTTCAGCGAGACCGAGGGCCCGATGAGCGAGGACGAGGCCTTCCTCGGCGCGGCGCGCTGCCTCGACTGCGGCGTGTGCTCCGAGTGTCACGCCTGCGTCGACGCCTGCCCCGCCGACGCGATCAAGCTCGACGAGCGCGGCGAGGAGATCGAGGCCGACGTGGGCGCCGTCGTGCTCGCCACCGGGTTCACGCTCTTCCCGGCCGACGCCAAGCCGCAGTACGGCTACGGCCGCCACAAGAACGTCATCACCGGCATGCAGATGGACCGCCTGCTCGCGCCGACGCGCCCCTACAACGCGGTGCTGCGCCCGAGCGACGGCAAGGTGCCCGACAACATCGCCTACATCCTCTGCACCGGCTCGCGCGACGAGACCGTCGACAACCCGCTCTGCTCCAAGATCTGCTGCATGTACTCGATCAAGCAGAACCAGCTCATCATGGGCGCCCTGCCGCTCGCCGACGTGACCGTCTACTACATCGACGTGCGCTCGGTGGGCAAGGGCTACGACGAGTTCTACCAGCAGGCCAGGGACATGGGCGCGAACTTCGTCAAGGGCCGCGTCTCGGGCATCAGCGAGAAGGAGAACGGCAACCTCGTGCTCCGCTACGAGGACATCGAGAACGGCAGCGCCCTGGCCGAGGCCGAGCACGACCTCGTCGTGCTCGCCGTCGGGGTGCAGCCCAACCGCGCCGTCGCCGGGCTCTTCGAGGACGGCGAGCTCGGCCTCGACGACTACTACTACGTCGGCGAGGCCGACGAGGACATGGACCCCGGCCGCACCAACCTCCCCGGCGTGTTCGTCGCCGGCGCGGCCGCCGGGGCCAAGGACATCCCCGACTCCATCCTCCACGCGGGCGCCGCGGTCGCGCAGGCCGCCGCCCACCTGGAGCGCGTCAAGGTCGCGGACGAGACGAAGGCGAAGGTGCAGTCATGAGCGGCCGCAAGATCGGGGTGTACGTCTGCCAGTGCGGCGGCAACATCGGCGACTACGTCGACGTCGACAAGGTGGTCGAGGAGATCAAAGGCGACGACGACGTCGTCGTCGCCCGCTCGGCCATGTTCACCTGCTCCGACGCGACCCAGCAGGAGATCGTCCAGGACGCCAAGGAGCAGGGCCTCGACGCGCTCGTCGTCGCCTCGTGCTCGCCCAAGCTGCACACGGTCACCTTCCGGGACGTGGCGAAGCGCGCCGGGATGAACCCCTTCCAGTACACACAGGTGAACGTCCGCGAGCAGTGCTCCTGGACGCACACCGACGACAAGACCGGCGCGACCGACAAGGCCGTGCGCCTCGTCCGCGCCGGCATCAACCGCACCCGTCTGACCGAGCCGCTCGAGCCGATCGTCGTCGAGACGACGCCGAAGAGCCTCGTCGTGGGCGGCGGCGTCGCCGGCCTGCGCGCCGCGCTCGGCCTCGCCGAGATCGGCCTCGGGGTCTTCCTCATCGAGAAGGAGGCGCAGCTCGGCGGCCGCGTCGCCGGCTTCGCCGACATGTACCCCAACGGCAGGAACGGCGCCGAGCTCGTCGCCACGCTCGAGGAGAAGGTGCGCGCCCACCCGGCGATCACCGTGTTCACGAACGCCGAGCTCATGGCCAAGAGCGGGAGCTTCGGCAACTACCAGACGACGGTCGCGATCCACGGCGAGCGGCTCGAGACGGTGCAGGTCGAGGTGGGCTCGATCATCGTCGCCACCGGCGCCGAGACCTACGAGCCCTCCGCCGGCGAGCTCGGCTACGGCCTCGACGGCGTCGTCACCCTACCCGAGCTCAAGAAGATGGTCGACGAGTCCGACGGTCCGCTCCAGTACGGCGGCCGACCCGTGCAGACGATCGCCTACATCTACTGCGTCGGCAGCCGGCAGGACCCGAGCCTCGAGGGCGCGCACACGTACTGCTCGCGCTACTGCTGCACCGCCGCCGTCCACGCCGCGCTCGAAGCGGCGGGCAAGTCCGGCGACGGTCTGCGCCAGTACCACCTCTACCGCGACATGCGCACGTACGGCAAGTACGAACTGCTGTGGAACGAGTCGCGCGAGAAGGGCTCGGTCTACCTGCGCGTGCCCGACGACGAGCCGCCGGCGGTCGAGAAGCTCGCCTCCGGCGGCCTCAAGGTCACGACGAGGGACCTGCTCACCAACGGCGAGGAGCTGGCGATCCCGGCCGACCTGGTCGTGCTCGTCACCGGCATGGTGCCGCGGGAGAACGCCGAGCTCGTGAGCGTGCTCAAGCTGCCGGTCGGCAACGACGGGTTCTACAACGAGATCCACCCGAAGCTGCGCCCGGTCGAGACGATCGTCGACGGCGTCACCATCTGCGGCGCCTGCCAGTCGCCGAAGAACTCGGCCGAGTCCGTGGCCAGCGGTCTCGCCGCCGTCACCCAGAGCGGCGCCATGCTCAAGCGCGGCTACGCCGAGCTCGACCCCATGGTGGCCATCGTCGACACCGACGCCTGCACGTGGTGCGGCAAGTGCCTCGAGACCTGTCCCTACGACGCCCTCGAGAAGATCGAGGTCGACGGCCGCGAGGTCGCGCAGGTCATCACGACGGCCTGCAAGGGCTGCGGCGCCTGCGTGCCCGTCTGCCCGGTCGACGCCATCGACCTGCAGGGCTACACCGACGCCCAGATCAGATCGATGATCGACGGCATGATGGAGGTGAGCTGCACATGACGGAGACCGCCGACACGAAGGGGCGCCCCGTCGTGCGCGACGCCGTGTACGGGCAGCGCGACGTGCGCGAGGTCGTGCGCGACGAGCAGGTCATGCGGCGGCGTATCCTCGAGGCGCTCGCCGACGGGCCGCTCACGATCCCGCAGATCGCCGCCGCGGTCGAGCGCCCGACCCACGAGGTGACCTTCTGGGTCATGGGGCTTCGCAAGTACGGATGGATCGCCGAGATCAAGGAAGTCGACGACGACGGCTACTTCCCTTACCAGGTCGTCGAGAGGGAGGGCTCATGACCGCGCTCGTGAACCCCGGGCTGACGGCCGAGCTCAATCGCTCCGACGAGTTCAACGCCGACGCCTGCATGAACTGCGGGGTCTGCTCCGCCATCTGCCCGATGGGCATCGACGTGGAGGTGCGCAAGCTCTTCCGCTACGTGCTGCTCGGCATGGAGGAGCAGGTGAACGCCGAGACCGAGAAGGTCTTCTCCTGCCTGCTCTGCAGGCTGTGCGAGGAGAACTGCCCCGCCGGCGTCCACATCGCCGAGAACGTGCGCACGCTG
>Ga0068714_10001283_pt1 | contig 38120 bp, 34 predicted proteins | sample MTBNYHSulfiMetaG_FD_62988 | JGI IMG/M metagenome (GOLD analysis project Ga0068714, IMG submission 62988) | Enrichment culture microbial communities from rom New York Harbor, USA that are MTBE-degrading - MTBE-NYH (New York Harbor Sulfidogenic)... | ecosystem: Environmental > Aquatic > Marine >...
AAAAACATGCGACGATTCGTTCCTCACCTGCTTTATGCTCTGCTTTGCCTGCTGATCCTCGTTGCCGTCGAGAGCAATTTGCTGAATGCTTATCTGCAGTTGATCATCATGTTTATGGGAGTCAATATCATTCTATCCACCTCCCTGAACCTGGTGAATGGCTACATGGGAGAGTTTTCAGTGGGCCATGCTGGCTTCATGGCCGTCGGAGCGTACATCACTTCCGTACTCAATGTGTGGCTGTTTACTTCCGATAGAGTGTTCGGAGCGGCCGTATTGCCCCCGTCCAGTGTACTCTATCTGTTCCCCGTGACTCTGTTGATGGGAGGAATTGGGGCGGCGCTGGTAGGCTTGCTGGTTGCCGTTCCATCGTTCAAGACACGGGGCGATTATCTCGCAATCATCACCTTGGCTGTAAATTATATCGTGAAGAGCTCGATCGAGAACATTCAGGGAATAGGAGGCGCCCGCGGGTTCATGGGAATGCGCAGCGTAGTCAATGCCATGCAGGCCATCGCCGACATCCCCTGGATAATGATTTGGGTATTTGCGGTTACCGGATTATCGGTGTGGATTATTTATCGATTCGTGAATTCCACTTATGGAAAGGGTGTTGTAGCCATCCGCGATGACGAAATTGCTGCGGAAATCATGAGCGTCGATACCCGCCGCATAAAGATGACCGCTTTTATGCTTTCCTCGGGGCTTGCAGGCGTGGCCGGAGGGCTGTTCGCCCACATTTTGGGCTATATCAATCCGGGGACCTTTACCATTATGAAATCAACCGAGATCATGGTGATGGTTTACCTAGGCGGTATGGGATCTTTAAGCGGCTCTGTTCTGAGTGCAATTGGCTTCACGGTCATTCTGGAGCTGTTTCGTCCGCTGCAGGTGGCAAAATGGGTGGTGATTCCTCTACTGCTGATTCTCTTGATGCTGTTCAGACCGGAGGGACTTTTAGGTAATCGTGAACTTACCGATGTGTTTCCCCGCTTGCGTCGGATGCTTGCTCCACAGGGGAGGCGGGCGTAACGATGGCGGTGCTGGAAATTAAAAATCTCACTCATTATTTCGTCGGGCTGCGAGCTGTTTACAATTTCGATTTAAAGCTGGAAGGGGGAGAACTGCTCGGGCTGATCGGCCCCAACGGCGCCGGCAAGACCACTGTCTTCAATCTGGTGAGTGGTTTTTACCAGCCGTCCGAGGGAGAAATCTGTTTTCAAGGCAAGAAGATCAACGGGCTTCGCCCGCATGAGGTGACCGCATTGGGAATGGCCCGCACCTTCCAGAACATTCGTTTGTGGAACACCTTGACGGTATTTGAAAACCTTTGTATTTCACAGCACTATCAACTCGGCTACGGGCTGCTCGGACCGATCTTTCAAACTCGCAAATATCTCGCCAGCGAAAAGCGGGTGCACAAGACTGCGGAAGAAATCCTTGAAATTCTCGGCATGCGCCATTACTCGGACGAGCTGCCGAAGAACTTACCATACGGTCTGCAACGACGGGTGGAAATCGGTCGGGCCCTTTGCATTCGCCCTAAGCTGCTGCTGCTGGATGAGCCCGCAGCTGGGATGAATCCGGGAGAAGTGGACCAGCTGATCGAGCTGATCCGCTGGATAAGAGATGAGTTTGCGTTGACCATTTGGCTGATTGAGCATCACATGCGGGTTGTGATGAACATTTGTGAATGGATAGAAGTATTGGATTTTGGAGAGACCATTGCCCGTGGTACTCCGGAACAGGTCAGGCAGAACCGGCGAGTTATCCAGGCCTATCTTGGAGATGCGGATTCAGCCCATGCTTGAAATTGATAATCTGCACGTACGCTATGGCAACATTGAGGCTTTGCATGGCATCTCCTTCCGGGTGAAGGAGGGCGAGATCGTGGCCCTGCTGGGAGCCAATGGAGCCGGAAAATCGACCACCCTGATGAGTATTATGCGGCTGGTTCCGCCGGAAGGTCCGGTTGTTACCAAGGGGCGGATCAGCTATAAAGGGGAGGACTTGCTCCCGGTGCCTGCCCATGCAATCGTTGCCAAATACGGAATCGGGCTCGTCCCGGAAGGACGTCACATTTTCGGCAACCTGACAGTTTATGAAAATCTTAAACTGGCTACCTATGCCCGCAAGGATCAGGATCAGATGCTCCGTGATTATGAACGGGTGTTCTCGTTGTTTCCGCGTCTGGCCGATCGGAAACACCAGCGCGGCGATACCCTGAGCGGCGGGGAGCAACAAATGCTGGCCATGGGCAGGGCGTTCATGAGCGGCGTGCGCTTCATATTGTTGGACGAGCCTTCGATGGGACTCGCTCCACTTCTTATGCAGGAGTTGTTCCGGGTTTTGAAGCAGCTCAACGAAGTCGGAGCCACCATTCTTCTGGTCGAGCAGAATGCCCATCTTGCATTGAAGTATGCTCACCGCGCTTATGTCATGGAAGCGGGACGGATCGTCATCCAGGGGGCGGCGGAAGATCTTGCCGAGGACGCCGAGATTCGCAAGGCTTATCTAGGTTAAGGAAGGAATTGGATAATATGAAAGTGCTGATCTGTGACGGCATGCATGAGGCCGGAATTTCCCTTTTGCAGTCGGCGGAAGATATTCAGGTTGATGTCCCGGACCAGATCTCAGCCGATGAAATCAAGCAAATACTGCCTGATTACTCTGCTATGGTGGTGCGAAGCAGGACCCGTGTGACCGAAGATCTTCTGCAGAATGCCAAACAGCTGAAGGTAATCGGGCGGGCCGGCACCGGGGTGGATAACATCGATGTCCAGGCCGCAAGTGCGCGCGGCATTCTGGTGATGAATACACCCGGCGCAAACGCTACTGCTGCCGCAGAGCACACCCTGGCGTTGATGCTTGCATTGGCCAGGCATATACCGCAGGCAACCCGATCCATGCGAGACGGTTTGTGGGAAAAAAAGAGCTTTATGGGGACCGAGCTGTATCAACAAACCCTGGGAGTTATCGGTCTGGGCAAAATAGGCTCCGTTGTTGCGGACAGGGCGATTGGAATGAAAATGGAAGTGCTGGGATACGATCCCTATATTATTCCCGAAGCTGCAGCCATTTTGGGTGTGGAGTGGGTCTCCCTGGACGAACTGCTGAGTCGATCCGATTTCATCACCGTTCATACTCCGCTGACCCCCGAAACTAAGCACGTCCTCAATTATGAAAACCTTGCCAAAACCAAGCCCGGCGTTCGGATCATCAATTGTGCACGGGGCGGATTGATTGACGAGGAAGCGTTATACCAGTTTCTGATCAAAGAGCATGTCGCCGGAGCGGCATTGGATGTGTTCGAGCAAGAGCCTCCCAAAGAGAGCGCGCTGCTTCAGCTGCAAAATGTCATTTTCACGCCGCATTTGGGCGCATCCAGTTTTCAGGCTCAGGCCAATGTCGCCCGAGCTATTGCTTCACAAATTCTAGATTACTTGCAGTATGGCATTATTCGCAATGCCGTGAATTTTCCATCTATGCGCCGCAAAGACTATGAAAAAATACGTCCTTATCTGATCTTGGCGGAACAGTTGGGAAGATTGCAGGGGCAACTCTGCTCGCCAATCAGCAGGCTGGAAATTGAGTACAACGGCGAAGTGTTCGAGGAAGTCTCTTTGGAGCCGCTTACTCAGACAGCAATCAAGGGCTTGCTCGATCCCATTTTGGCCGAGAAGGTCAATCTGGTGAATGCTCCGTTGCTTCTTCAGGAGCGACGCATTCAACTGGTGACTTCCACCACTTCGGAAAAGAGGGGATACACCGGGCTTATAACTGTGAGAGTGAAGGGGCGGAAGGGTGAGTCTTCGGCGGCGGGAACGGTTTTTCCAGGAAACGAGATCCGCCTGGTATGGCTGAACGATTATCGATTGGAATCAGAGCTGGAAGGCATCAACCTGCTGATCCAGAATTGGGACAAACCGGGCACCATAGGCTTTATCGGCTCGACTCTCGGAAATTATGAGGTAAACATAGCCAACATGCATCTTGCGAGAACGCCTGAAAGAGACAGGGCCATCGCCATCATTCGGTTGGATAACGAGGCTCCGTCGGAAGCTCTGGATGCCCTGCAGAAGCACCCTAACATCATTTCAGTTCAGCAAGTGATGCTCTAAAAAGTTGGCCCCGCTTAACTGGAGGGGGGTAGTTAAGCAGGGCCAGGAGGGGTTAGGAGAAGGCGACATTGTGTCAACCTCAAAAACAAGCTAATCACGCAGTTTCCGAATTCAAGATTCGACAAGTATAATTTTTGCTCCTGTCCAATCTCTCCTCAGCGGCCGTCGCGCTAGATTTTTATCTCACGAATCCAATCGAAAGGATCAACCTTTTCACCGTATTGAATGGAAACGATTTCATCGTAAATCCGCTGGGACCATTCTCCTACTCCGCCATCCTGAATCTGATGGGGTTGCCCTTTATAGCTGATCTCACCCACTGGTGAAATTACGGCGGCTGTGCCGGTGCCGAATATCTCTTTGATGTTTCCGGATTTTATATTCTCAATCACCTCGGTTATAGTGATCAGCCTTTCAGTCACCTTGATGCCCCAGTGGCGAGCCAGTTGGATCACTGAGTCCCTGGTTACGCCGGGAAGAATGGAGCCGGTGAGGGGGGGAGTAACCAGCTCATCGTCAATTCGGAAGAAGATATTCATCGTACCGACTTCTTCCACATATTGGCGTTCTATGCCATCGAGCCACAACACCTGGGTAAAGCCTTTTTTCTTGGCCGCTTCCGCCGCATAGAGGCTGGCGGCGTAATTGGCCATTGTCTTGGCCTCGCCCACGCCTCCCCGCACTGCGCGGATAAATTCGTCGGAAACATAGATCTTGATCGGGTTGAAGCCTTCGGCATAATAGGCGGCAACCGGGCCGGTTATGATGAAATAGAGGTATTCGTTGGCAGGACGAACGCCCAAGGCCGGTTCGCTGGCAATCATAGTCGGCCGGATATAAAGGGATGAGCCAACGCTGTGTGGGATCCAGTCCACATCCAACCTCAGTAGGCTCTCAAAGGCTTTCAACTGCGTTTGTAGATCGATTTCCGGCATGCACATGCGGCGTGCGGAGCGGTTGAACCTTTCCCAGTTCTTTTCCGGTCTAAACAGCAAAATCCTTCCATCGCGGCATCGATAAGCTTTCAATCCTTCAAAGATACCCTGGCCGTAATGCAGCACCATGGCAGCCGGATCCAGACACAGATCCTGGTAAGGCTGTATGCGGCTGTTATGCCAACCCTGACTCGAACGGTAGTCCATCATAAACATATGATCACTGAATGTTTTTCCGAATATCAGCTTGCTCTCGTCCTTTGGTTTCGCACGTCTTTGAGATTGCTCTGCAACCTGCATTTTGATTTCCATCGGTTTCCTCTCCAAAAATAGGTCAGCTAAGAATTAAAGTGTTCTAATGTGATGGACATTCCATCGTCAGCAAGTTTGCGCGTATCAGTTCTATTCCCCACCTTCTGCTGTTGTCAATGATGAGTTGTGATGATGGTCTAATGGGGAAAGCTGATAGTCAATGACAGTTTGTCAGTGTTTATCTTCCGCAAATGGATCAGTCCCTTGTGTTTATGAATGATCATCTTAGCCAGAGGAAGATCGAGTGTTTTGGATGGATCAAGCCGAGTGGTAAAAGGGTAAAAAAAATGCTCTATGTCGTCTTGGGAAACTTGCGCTACCCTGACCACCATTTCCAAGTGAACCGCGTGTTCACCGGGGTAAGTGCGCACCTGCATTTCACCGCCCGGTTGAGAGTAATCGAGTAGTGCTCTGGTCAGGCTTTCGAGCACTTTCTTAAAAAGGATTTGGTCCAGTGAAACCGGGGGCAGGCTGGGTGCCAGGTCCAATTCGAGCTTTATCGAGTATTCGCGGCAAATGTTTTCTTGCTCTCCCATGACCTGCCTGAGAAGGTCGTTGAGGGAGAATCTGTCCCGCACGACTTCAAAAGGCTTCAGATAGGCCAGAGTTTTTTCGAGAATTTTCTCTAATCGTGCCACTTCCTGGACAATGATCTGTACTTTTTCGCGATTGGGATCCATCTCCGGGAGAGACTGGAGCAACCTTCGGGCAAAACCGCCGGCGGCGACAAGGGGATTTCTTATTTCATGTGCCAGGCGAGCAGAAACTTCGCTTAAAGTCCGCAGTTCTTCCGTTTGAATGATTTGTTGCTGGAGACGATGCCGATCGGTGATATTAACCAGAAATCCATCGACCGTTTCGACATTGCCTTTTTCATCGAGGATGGGCAAAGCGTGTCCCTGAACAAATATGAGCTTGCCATTGACGTGTCGGATGCGGTATTCCGCCTTGAACTCTTTGCCTTCCGCCAGGCAGCGATCCATTAAGGGCCAGATACGGTCGCGGTCTTCCTGCCAGACTTTCTCCTTCCAGAAATTTTCCTGCTCCAGCACCTGTCTGACGCTAAGTCCGGTGAGCTCTTCAATGAAATGGTTGATGAATATGGTCTTGCCGTCCCCCAGCAGACGATAAACGACCAAGGGAACGTTTTCCACCAGAGTTCGATATTTCTCTTCGGATTCGCGCAACGCGCGGGTGCGCAAATGAACCATATGCTCGAGGTTGTCAGTGTAATTTTGAATTTCTTCCCGAGATTTGTTCAGAGCGGTGAGCATGTCGTCCAATGCAACCGCCAGATGTCCAAGCTCTCCAGAAGGGAAAACATCCAAACGCTTCACCTGTCGGCCAAGAGCGATTTCTCTGGCAAGAGCCACCATTTTCGCGATGGGTCGAGTGAAATAGCTGCTGATGATAAATATACCGCCAACCGAAAGAAGCATCCCGATGATTCCGATGCCGAGCATCAACTGCCGATATCGATCGATCAAATCCAGAGTCTGAGCACGGCTCACGCACAGCTCGACCAGCGCCACTGTTTTGTGCTCATAATCCTGCACGATGCCGACCAGGGTGGCATAAGGCCTGCCGGAAATCTGATGGAGCAGGAGCTGAGTCTCTCCCGTTCGGAACACCTCATTGTAAATAGAATCATTACGTTCGAAGGATTTCGGAAAGGTGGTGGCAAAACTGTGAAAGCCGCCGCCTTCTTTGTTTGGGACCAGGAAAGAAGCTTCTATTCCAAATTGATCTTTAAGCTGCTCGAGAAATGCCGGCCCGAAACTGAAACCGATTTCGCTAGTTCCTACCAGCTTCCCTTGATAGAAAACCGGCGCGACTCCGCGGATGCCGTAGCCGGTAAGGCCTGCCTCCAGGCCGTACGTCTCTTCAGTCACCGAAACAGTGTCTGCAATGGTCTTGCGATAGCTCAAGTCATCGCCAAATTCATAAAGCCGATGCAGGCGCAAAAACATTCTGGGCGGCAGCACATGAAAATTGAACTGGCTTATGCCGTAGTTCTTCTTCATGAAGACGAAAGCGGGATAACACAGCTTGATCAAACGAAGACGGTCTCTTTGGGCTAATGCACGAGCAACTTCAGGGTTGCGGGTGAAGTTGGATGCCAGGCTGACTGCCCAGCGTCCCTCCAATTGCATGTTGTGCTCAAATGCCCGGTAGTACCCGAACAGTCGCTCACGTTCTTGCTGCCGGATTAGTTCGTTCTGGCTCAGGATGGCAAGGGCGACGAGAGAGAAAGTGCCAAAAAAAGCAAGGAACAGGAAGGGAATACTCAGCCGGTATCTGAGCGGCAGATCGCGCAGAAACCCTCTTGAATATTGGGTGGTCTCTCTAGTCCCCATCGATTGAAGTCTCAGCGGTACCGGTTTTTATCGATCCATTGAACGAAATATCTGAGCTGCGCTCAAAAGATGTAATAATAATTTTAGCATTTTTATCCACTGTTGCGAATTTATTCTCAGCCAATATAATCCAGAGCTACTCTCATGCGTTTCAGTACCGCATCTTTTCCCAATACGTCGATGACTTCAAAAAGCCCCGGACTGGCTGTCATCCCGGTCAAAGACACCCTCACGGGTTGAGCGACCTTGCCTAATTTTAGATGTAGCTCATCCACCACAATCTGTTTGAAAACCCGCTCCAGATTAGCCTCATCGAAGATTTCCAACTGTTCCAAAGCCGTCATCAGTTTCAAAAAAGCTTCTTTGACCGCGGGAGTCAAAAACTTCTTTGCAGCAGCCGGGTCATATTCAACCGTATCCATCATGTAAAACTTCATCGACTCGGCCAGTTCAAGCAACGTGCGAACGCGCGGTTGCAATGTCCGCACCGCCTTGGCCAGGTAATCCCCTGGCTTTTCAGGATAGTCGAGGGACACCAGAAAGGGCTCCAGAAGAGTGACTAACTCTTCAGGCTTTTTCTCTTTGAGGTAGTGGGTATTCAACCAAAGTAGCTTTTCAGGATCGAAAACACCCGCCGACTTGCCGACATTTTCGAGACTGAATTTCTCAATGAGCTCTTCCCGACTGAAAATCTCCTGGTCTCCATGGGACCATCCCAACCGAACCAAATAGTTGACCAGAGCTTCCGGCAGATAGCCCATTTCCTTGTAAGCCATCACCGATGTTGCTCCATGTCGCTTGGACATTCTCGTTCGATCCTGGCCCAAGATCATGGGGACGTGGGCAAAATGAGGCAGTTCGACGCCAAGCGCCTGGTATATAAGAATCTGTCGTGGGGTGTTGTTGACGTGATCGTCGCCACGGATAACGTGACTGATATTCATAGTAATATCATCGATGACCACGGCGAAGTTGTAAGTCGGTATGCCGTCACTTTTTTGGATCACAAGATCGTCCAATTCGGAGTTCTCAAAAAAAATCGGACCCTTGATGAGGTCGTTCAAGACCGTCGCTCCAAAATCGGGGGAGCGGAAACGGATCACTCGATTCGCGCCTGGACCAAGCCCTCGACTGCGGCACATGCCGTCATATTTCGGCTTGCGGCCGGAGGCCATTGCCTCTTTTCTGCGCTTGTCCAAATCATCCGGCGTACAGTCGCAGTAATAAGCCGAGCCATTATCAAGCAGTTTCTGCAGATACTCCTGGTAAACTGCCAAACGTTTCGTTTGATAAAAGGGACCCTGGTCCCAATCGAGGGACAGCCATTCCATGGCATCGAGAATGGCCTTTATGGACTCATCCGTTGATCGAGCCAAATCCGTGTCTTCGATCCTTAAAATGAACTGCCCTTTGTAATGACGGGCAAAAAGCCAGTTGAACAAAGCTGTGCGAGCGCCGCCGATGTGAAGGTAACCCGTAGGACTGGGGGGAAATCGAGTGATTACTGGTTCCATGAACCTCATGCTCCTTCTGTCGATTCTTTCAGCAAATCCCTTTGTTCCGGATTCGATATTTAATGCTTTCTTTGGAAAATGCGAGTATCGGATAACACACAAGCCTCTTAAACTCAAGGATGACAAATTCGTCGTTCAAATAAGTTTGGCAACCATTTCCGCTGGAAAAACTTCTCGTAAGATTAACTGGAAACTTGCTCTGCGGTTAACCTTCTGGCACTATGGCGCAACGCGAAAGCTGCCATTCCATTTTTCAGGCTGGAAGCCGGCCATTTTAGAGAAAGGTAGATAGTATATGAGAAGATTGATTTGCTGTTTGGCTGTGGTTTTTTTGTCCGTTTCTCTGTGGGCGTGCGGTTCGACTCCTGAAGAGACTGAGGGCTCGTACCGGCAGATGCCGAACATTAAAATGAGAGTTGTCGATGTCTCCAACAGCACCGCTGAGCTGTTTGACGTGGATGTGATCGGGATGCTGTGGAGCTCCCTCGATGATTCCCTGAAAAGGCGAGGCATGCTGTGGCCGGGAGAAGCCGCCTACGCTCCGTACAAAATAGAGGCACAAATTCTGCAATACAAAAAGGGAAGCGCCTGGTACCGTTGGGCGTTGCCGATGTGGGGGAATACCGATCTGGTCGTTAAATGCGATGTAATAAAAGATGGTCATATCATTGCCACAGTTGAGGCTCAGAAGGAAGTATCATTTGGCGATGGCACATTCACTAGAAATGCCTGGCGTAAGGTTTTTTCGGAAATTGCAGAAGACCTGATTGTCCAAATTGTGGCCAGGTTATAATTTTTATTTTCGCTTTATTTTTGCACCGCGTCAAACACTTGATAGAAAAATAGACGCTTCAAATACTCCGTTCTGAAGCACGGGAGCGTTGATTTTGAGCCGGCTTGACCTTGTGGTTAAAATCCCTTGACAGTTTGCTATGAATTTCTATACTCACCCATTTACGCATTCCAGCAAGGGGTTGTTATGCGGATACGTGTAGATGAAATACCTGATTCAGGTCGATTTCTTCATTTGCATTGGAGTGAAGATCGATTAAGAGAGTTCTTGCCGCCGGACGACCCCTTTGATATGGAGCTCATGCGTCCGGTAAACGTGGACCTGGAAATATATAGAAGGCCGGATCACATCCGTATCATCGGTGTCATCCGATCCATTCTCAGGCTGGTCTGTCATAGATGTCTGAAAGCCTTTAGCTGGCCGTTTGAGGAACAAGTGGATGTCTTCTTGGTGGAAGAATCCAGGTCCCCACAGGATGAAGAAACGGAACTGGAAGTCGATGAGATGGAGCACGAATTCTTTGATGGGGAAAACATTGAAATAGATCAGCTGATAGCCGAACAGATCTTTCTTGCTCTTCCCTACAAGATCCTCTGCTCGGAAACGTGTAAAGGGCTTTGCGTGCGCTGTGGAGCGAACTTGAATGAAGAGCTTTGCGGGTGTGATCGATCGACGAAAGAATCACCCTTTGCCGCACTTGAGGAAATAAAGGATCAGCTCGTTTCATAACTGAGATTAATGGCTGTTTGCAGCCACTACATTTTAATTCGTTAAGGAGAATAAAAAAAAATGGGTGTCCCAAAGCGAAAAACGTCCAAGGCTCGACGCGATAAAAGGCGTGCTCACAAAAGCCTCAGCCTGCCGTCTCTGTCTCGTTGCCCTCAATGTTCCGAACCGCGCCTGCCTCATAGAGTCTGCCCGACCTGCGGCTATTACCGGGATCGCGTCGTTTTGGAGTTTGAAGCAGAAGAATAATTTTTTCCTCTCACAAGCGGAATACTCTGATGCTTATGAGGATTGGGACGACGCTGTGGGAGTCGATCGTAGATCATAAGAATCGACCGAAGGGACTCCCATAGCAAAGCCGTAGTGCCCCCCGGTCCGGACTAGGTAGATAGCCGAAATAAGCGACAGCCGATTCCGGATTGCTCTGAATACAATTCGGTGTATCCAGTTACTCTTGCTCCTGAATCACCTTGACAGCAAAACCGGGTTCTGAGGCAAGAAGAGCAAAGAGTGAAGCATCTTGGACCGTGACTGGACGTTTGCTGGCAGGATGGCGAGGAAAGGAAAAACTCCCGCTGCCGGCGGCTCTGCGACTGTGGCCACCGCCAGTCGTCCGTCTGCAATGTCCGGATTGAGACGATCTGGTGACAGCTTCCGTTTGCTATCAAGATAAGATGATGATTTCCGATACATATCGGTAACATTGAGGTAAAGTCCCTTACCGGAGCAGGTTGCTAAGCGACTCGTTGGGTGCTGTGTATTTTTGCCCGGGTGCAGAGGAGGACGAATGAATTATTTTCTGACCGAAGAACAGCAAATGATCCAGGAACTGGCCGCCCAGGTTGCCCGAGAAAAGATAAAACCGGTCCGAGCCCAGTTGGACGAACAGGAAGAATTTCCCTGGGAGATTATGAAGATTTTGGCGCAAGCGGACCTGTTCGGTCTTTACATTCCGGAAGCCTACGGCGGCATGGGTGGGGGAATATTTGAGAATTGTCTGGCAATCGAACAGATTGCACAGGTATGCATCGGGGTGGCGACCACATTTGCCGCCAGTGGCTTGGGTGCGTATCCGATTCTACTGTATGGGAGCGAAGAGCAGAAACAGCGCTATTTGCCTGAAATTGCCAGTGGCAAACGTCTAGCCGCTTTCGGCCTGACGGAATCGGGTGCGGGCAGTGATGTTGCCGGCATCAAGACGACAGCTGTTAGGGATGGCGACCATTACGTGCTGAATGGCACCAAGCAATGGATCACCAACGGTGGGGAAGCGGAAATATATTCGGTGCTGGCTTTGACGGACCGCAGCAAGGGACCTCGCGGAGCCAGTTTCTTTATCGTTGAAAAGGGAGATCCGGGATTTTCCTTTGGCAAAAAAGAAAAGAAACTGGGTATCAGAGCCTCGGCTACGAGGGAGCTTGTCTTTCAGGATTGCCGTCTGCCTAAAGAGCGTTTGATTGGCCGTGAAGGGGTAGGGTTTATCAATGCGATGAAGACTTTTGACAAATCGCGTCCTGGCATCGCAGCCCTGGGAGTAGGCTTGTGCCAGGGTGCATTGGATATTGCCGTGGAATATGCGCGCAAGCGAGAACAGTTTGGAAAGCCAATCATCACCTTTCAGGCCATACAGCATAAACTGGCCAATATGGCTATCAAAACGGAAGCTTCCCGCGCGCTGCTGTATTCGGTAGCCCGGCATATGGATACCGACCCCCCTGATTCCAGCAAATTGGCCGCCATGGTAAAGGTATTCTCAGGTGACGCCGCCATGGATGTGGCTACCGACGCTGTGCAAGTTCTCGGCGGTTACGGTTATATGCAGGATTATCCGGTAGAGAAGATGATGCGGGATGCCAAAATCCTGCAAATCTATGAAGGCACCAATGAAATCCAGAGAAATATCATCGGACAGGAATTGAACAAGGAATACAGTCGGTTGAAAGAAACGTTTTTTTAAGAGGCAAAATTTCATGCATATCGCGGTTTGTATCAAACAGGTTCCCGATACGAAAAACGTCAGAATAGATCCCGATACTCATACCCTGGTTCGACAAGGGGTCGAGTCTATTATCAATCCGTTCGATCTTTTTGCCGTTGAGGGGGCGCTGAAAATCAAGGACGAGTCCGGAGCCAGGGTGACGGTCATGACCATGGGGCCGCCCCAGGCCGAAGAAGCCCTGAGAGAAGTTCTATCGCGAGGGGTTGATGAAGCCGTTCTATTGAGTGATCGTGCTTTTGCCGGATCTGATACATGGGCTACCTCGATGACTCTCTCGGCAGCTATTCGCAAGCTTGGCGATGTCGATCTCATCTTCTGCGGCAAACAGGCAATAGACGGTGATACCGCCCAGGTTGGCCCCGAGCTGGCGACCTTACTGGATATACCCTACGCCACATTCGTCAAGAAAATCGAAAAGCTCGATGACCAAAACCTGAAAGTGACGAGACAGACCGATGACGGTGTGGAGGTCTGGAAGCTGCCCACACCCGCTTTGATTACCGTCATCAAAGAGATGGGAGAGCCGCGCCTGCCTTCTTTGCGCCACAAAATGCGTGCAAAAAAGGCTCAAATTCCTGTCTGGGGAATCGCTGATCTAGGACTTGACGCCAACGATGTGGGCCTATGCGGATCGTTCACTCAAGTGGTTAGAGTATTTTCTCCTCCGCGGCGCAGCGACCAGATCCTCATCACAGGCAGTATCGAAGAGCAGGTGGAGCAATTGTTCAGTTATCTTAAGGAAGCTAAGGTACCAGGAGTATGAAAGCAGTCGTTGACGTAAAGAAGTGCACGATTTGCGGCGTTTGCGAGGGAGTCTGTCCGTTTGCGGCTATTACCGTTGGCGAAAGCAGCGTCGAGATCTCCGATGAGTGCACCCTGTGCGGTATGTGCGTGGATACATGCGAATTCGGCGCCATCTCTTTGCCTGAAATCGGTACCGGTCCAGGCGCCGACTTAGCAGAATACAATGGAATATGGGTGTTTGCCGAATGGCGCGCGGGTGCGGTTCATAGAGTGAGCCATGAATTGCTTGGGGCCGCCCGGCGACTGGCAGACAAAAAAGCAGTCGAGCTTTCGGCCATCTTGCTGGGACACCAATTGGACAAAGGCCTCGCCACCGATCTGATCATGCACGGTGCAGACATCGTTTACTTGGTGGATCACCCGCAGTTGGGCCAATTCACTAATGAAGCTTATGCAGACGTTCTGGTGGATTTGATTCGCAGGAAGCGCCCGGAGATTTTGCTGGCCGGAGCCACCAGCATTGGTCGTTCCTTCATACCAAGAGTTGCGGCGTCGCTCAAAACGGGTCTGACTGCCGACTGCACGGAGCTGGACATCAGCGAAGAAGGTCTTCTGCTGCAAACGCGCCCTGCTTTCGGCGGCAACGTCATGGCCACCATCGTCTGCCCACACGGACGCCCGCAGATGGCAACCGTGCGGCCAAAAGTGATGAAGCCGTTGAAGCTTTCGGAGCATCAGGGGCGAGTGGAATCCGTTGAAATAACAGAAGGAATCTTTCGGAATCGAGTGCAGGTGCTGGAGATAATCCCCGAACAGGATCAAACAGCAAAGCTTACTGAAGCCGACATCATTATCTCTGGTGGGCGGGGCTTGGGAAGGCCGGAGAATTTTGCCATTCTGGAAGAGCTCGCTCGGCTCATGAAAGGGGCGGTAGGGGCCTCCCGTGGAGCTGTTGAAGAGGGCTGGATAGCGCCTTCCCATCAGGTTGGACAAACCGGCCGTACTGTGGCTCCCACTCTGTATATGGCGGTGGGACTTTCCGGGGCCATCCAGCACGTGGTTGGAATGCAGGGATCGAAAATCATCGTTGCGGTGAACAAAGACCCGCATGCGCCCATTTTCGATGTGGCCACATACGGAGTTGTGGCGGATCTGTTTGAATTCATGCCGGCGTTCATTCGTAAAGTCAAACAGGAACGGGAGTAGGGAACATGTCGGGAAAGCGTGTCGTGGTGATAACCGGGGCCAGTCGCGGAATTGGTAGAGCCATTGCTGTGGTGCTGACCGAGCCCGGCTATCAGATGGTGGTGAACTATCGGTCCGGCCTCGATGCCGCCCAACAGACAGCGGCTGCGATAGAAGCTAAAGGGGGCTATCCCCACCTGCACCAATTTGATGTCGCCGACGTGGACGCGGTCAAGAATGCTTTTAAGGAAATCGTCAAAGCTCACGGCCAGGTTGATGTTTTGATCAATAATGCAGGCATTACCCGCGATAATCTGATGGTTCTCATGAAAACCTCAGAATGGGACGATGTCATCAACACCAACCTAAAAGGAGCATTCCTGTGTTCGCAGTCCGTTATTAAAACCATGATGCGACAAAAATACGGACGCATTATCAATATAACTTCTGTGGTAGGTGCCATGGGCAACGCGGGGCAGAGCAATTATGCTGCCGCTAAGGCTGGAATTATCGGTCTAACGCGCTCTTTGGCCCGCGAGCTGGCCACTAGAAACATAACAGTAAATGCTGTGGCTCCGGGCTTCATCGAAACCGATATGACAGTTGCTATGCCCGATAAAGCAAAAGAGGGCATGTTGACTCAAATCCCGGCCGCCCGCCCCGGAACCCCGGATGATGTTGCAGCAGCCGTAAAGTTTCTAGCCTCCGAAGCTGCCGCATATATTACTGGCCAGGTACTGCACGTCAACGGCGGCATGTTTATGGGTTAGGATCTCCGGCAGGTCGGGGACCGCATTAGTTTAGGAATTGCGGCCGCTTGCCAGGCTTTGTTTCTGAGAGGGAGAAGAATGAAGAATAAGAAAAATCGCCGGGCTGTCATTACGGGTATCGGTTTGGTGTCCCCCTTGGGAATAGGGGTCGAGGAAAACTGGGCTTCCCTAATGCAGGGGAAATCAGGGGTCGGTCCTATTACTCGTTTTGATGCGACAGGCTATGCGACCCGGATTGCCGCCGAAGTAAAGAATTTCCATCCGGAGGAGTTTATCCCCAAGAAAGAGCTGCGCAAAATGGATCCTTTCCTGCAGATCAATTTAGGAGCAGCTCGGCTTGCTTTTGAAGACGCCAACTTGAAGCTCAACTCAGATACGGCTGACCGGGCGGGTGTTTTTGTCGGTTGTGGCCTGGGCGGTTTGACGACCATCGAAGAATATCACAAAGTGCTGCTCGACTCCGGTCCCAAGAAAGTGAGCCCGTTCTTCATCCCCATGCTGCTCGGCAACATGGCGCCCGGTCTTATTTCTATTTACCATGGCGCTAAAGGACCAAATCTTTCTGTGCAAACCGCTTGTGCAGCCGGAACACATGCGGTCGGTGAAGCCTTTCATATGATTCAGACGGGAATGGCGGATATAATGATCACGGGGGGTGTTGAATCGACCATTACTCCTCTAGGCATTGCCGGCTTCAATGCCATGCGCGCACTTTCCACCAGAAATGACGAGCCCGAGAAGGCTTCCCGGCCTTTTGAACGAGATCGGGACGGGTTCATAATGGGGGAGGGCGGGGCCATTCTCATCATGGAAGAGCTGGAAATGGCCTTGATGCGTGGCGCCAGAATTTATGCTGAAATCATCGGCTTCGGAGCCTCGGGAGACGCGTATCACATGGCTGCTCCCGCCCCGGAAGGAGAAGGCGCGGTGCGCTGCATGCGAATGGCTCTGGCCGACGCCGAGGTTCGCCCTGAAGATGTGCAGTATATCAATGCCCACGGAACTTCAACGGACCTCAATGATAAGTATGAAACGCAAGCGATCAAGACGGTTTTTGGCGATCATGCCTGGAAGCTGGCCGTCAGTTCGACCAAATCAATGACCGGTCATTTACTTGGCGCCGCAGGTGGGATAGAGGCTGCCTATACAGCCCTGACAATTGCTCGCGAGATGATTCCTCCTACCATCAATTACGTGAATCCCGACCCCGATTGCGACCTGGACTATGTTCCAAATCATGCGAGAGCGGGTAAGGTCGATATTGCACTCTCCAATTCCTTCGGTTTCGGCGGTACAAACGGCTCCATCGTTCTGCGAAAGTGGAGTGGGGCCTAGATTAGCAGGAAGGGATGGATGCTGCGGATTCCCACATGAAAGGTTTTGACAGGGTTTGAGTATGAAAATAATGGTGGCATGCGATCATGGTGGGTATGAATTGAAGGAAAAAATCCTACCGCATTTGCATGATCAAGGTTATGAAATAGAAGACATCGGAGTGCACAGCCCGGAGTCGTGCGACTATCCTTTGTATGCTGTCAGAGTAGGTCGGACAGTAGCCGCAGGTGAAGTCAATCGCGGAATACTCATTTGCGGCAGCGGGGTTGGCATGTGCATTGCCGCCAATCGCATTCCCGGAGTTCGTGCGGTTCAAGCGAGTGAGCCGTTTTTGGCCAAGATGAGCCGGCGTCATAACGACTCGAACGTTTTGTGCCTGGGCGGGCGCTTCATCGGTCCGGATCTTGCCTTAGAGGTGGTCAATGTCTGGCTTCAAGAGCCATTTGATGGTGGCAGGCACCAGCGAAGAGTCGACTTGATCGATAGCTTGAGCAGCAATGCCGCTGGGAGTGAGAGTGTGTCCTTGACAGGGAAGCTCGGGCAGAAAGCTTATAACTAATTAATCGCATAGAATCATTTATCTAAATATGGAAAGCGCGCTAGAAGCAAGTCGCATCCCGGTTGGGGATGGCTATCCGATTCGCAGGAAGGAAAGTAGAATGTCCTATCTTGAGGTAGTCGATCCTGAAATAGCTCAAGTGATCCAGGACGAAGAGAAGAGGCAGCAGGGAAAACTGGAGCTGATCGCATCTGAGAACTTTGTCAGTCCTGCGGTCAGAGAAGCGCAGGGATCTGTCCTAACCAACAAATATGCCGAAGGCTACCCGGGTAGAAGGTACTATGGCGGCTGTGAATTCGTCGACATTGCCGAACAACTGGCTCAAGAGCGAGTAAAGAAGCTATTCAATGCTGAATATGCGAACGTCCAGCCGCATTCCGGATCGCAGGCCAATATGGCTGTATATTTCGCAGTCTTGGAGCCGGGTGATACTATTTTGGGAATGGATCTACGCCAGGGCGGGCACCTCACTCACGGCAGCCCGGTCAGTTTTTCCGGCAGATTGTTTCAGGTCACATCTTACGGTGTCAGGCGAGATACCGAGCGGATTGATTATGATGAACTGGCCTTTCTGGCAAACCGGTTCCGTCCCAAGCTTATTATAGCAGGGGCCAGTGCGTATCCCCGCATTATCGACTTCTCCAAGTTTCAGGAGATCTGCAAACAGGTTGGAGCTTACTTGCTTGTTGATATGGCCCACATTGCCGGACTGGTGAGTGCCGATCTGCATCCAAACCCGGTTGAATACGCCGACTTTGTGACTTCGACCACCCACAAAACGCTCCGAGGCCCACGTGGCGGTCTCATTCTGTCGCACTCCGAATACGCCAAGATGCTGGACAGCCAGATCTTTCCCGGGATTCAGGGAGGTCCCCTCATGCATGTCATTGCCGCCAAGGCAGTGGCCTTCAAAGAAGCTTTACAGCCGACCTTCAAAGAATATCAAAAGAGCATCCTGGCAAATAGCCAGCGTCTGGCCGAGGAGCTTAAGAGCTTGAATTATCGACTGGTATCGGGTGGTACAGATAATCATTTGATCCTGGTAGATCTTACTCCCCAGGGTTTAACGGGCAAGCTCGCGGAAGAAACCCTGGATCTGGCTGGAATCACGGTCAACAAGAATTCTATCCCTTTCGACCCCCAGAAGCCCCATATCGCAAGCGGCATTCGCATCGGTACTCCGGCAATCTCGACTCGAGGGATGAAGCCGGATTCCATGAAAAATGTGGCCCAATTCATTCATCGTGCTCTTTGTGCGGCAGGCGATGAGCAGGCCCTGAAATACCTGAAGGCCGAGGTTGCAGAGTTCTGTTCGACTTTTCCGCTTTATGGATAGACAAGTGGCGCGGGACGACCGGTTCTACATGAGAGAGGCATTACGGCTGGCGGCCAAAGGACGCGGCCGGACGAGCCCCAATCCGATGGTAGGATCGGTGATTGTGGTGCAGGATCAAGTCGTGGGTAGAGGCTACCACGAGCGTATCGGCGGTCCGCACGCAGAAATAAATTCTTTGCGCGAAGCCGGAGACAGAGCTGCTGGAGCCGTTTTGTACGTGACACTGGAGCCCTGTAACCATTTCGGACGCACTCCACCATGTACCCGGGCGATCCTTGACGCCGGTATCGCAAAAGTCGTTGTGGGAATGCGCGATCCCAACGCGCACGTAAAGGGTGGGGGAGTAGAATTTCTGCGCAAACAAGGAGTGATCGTCGAAACGGGAATCCTTGAAAAAGAGTGCCGTCTGTTGAATCAGAGCTTTATCAAGCATGTCACCCAAGGGATCCCGCACGTTACTCTCAAAGCCGCCATGACCTTGGATGGTCGAATCGCGACGCGATCGAGAGACTCCAAATGGATCAGCAATGAGAGCTCGCGGCGTTTCGTGCACCGTTTGCGCTGTGCTCTGGACGGTATTTTGGTTGGTATCGGCACGGTCCTGGCCGATGACCCGATGCTCACTGCGCGCACGGTTAATAAAAGTGGCTGTCGTCAGCCTGCCCGCATTGTGCTTGACACCAATTTACGCATTCCGATTGAAAGCCGATTGGTCCGTACAGTGCGAGAAGCCCCAGTCTGGATCGCTTGCAGCCAAGAGGCCGCTGCCGCCAGGGGAGCCTCTTTGGAGATGGCAGGAGTTGAGCTGCTGCGATTGCGTGCCGTCGGTGATCGCATCGACCTTAGAGCCCTTCTGAGCGAATTGGGGAGGAAGGCGATCGGCAGCCTGCTGGTTGAAGGCGGAGCGCAAGTCCTGGGCAGTTTCTTGGAGGAACGACTGGCGGACGATTTTTGCTTTTTCTATGCTCCCAAAATTATGGCGGACCCGCAGAGCTTGCCGGCGTTCTTCGGAATGGCCAAGGAGAGCGTGGCTGAAGCTTTCGAAGTGCACGACCTGCGAGTCAGAAGGTTTGGCCAGGATGTGATGCTTTCGGCGAGATTGAATGAAACGATTTATTGAGAGAGTAGGTAAATGTTTACCGGTCTGATTCAAGGAACAGGCACACTCTTAAAGATCGATCGTCAGGGCGTCGACGCTAAGATGGTCATCAGAGCCAATTTTGCTCTCGAAGATCTTGCTTTGGGTGAAAGCATTGCGGTAGACGGCGCTTGTTTGACCGTTGCCGCATCTCAGGGGAGCGTTTTCACTGCCGATGTTTCCGGGGAAACCTTGAATCGCACCACCCTTGGGCGCAAGCCAACCGGCAGCCGTCTCAACCTGGAACGGGCGCTGCGTCTCGGCGATCGACTGGGCGGACATCTGGTAAGCGGCCATGTCGACGGCATTGGTACTTTGCTCGATCGAGTCCGGGAAGGCCGCTCCCGGAGGCTTTTCTTCCAGGTTTCGGAAGAGCTTGCCCGCTACATAGTCGAAAAGGGGTCTGTTGCCATCAATGGGATCAGTCTGACGGTTAACGGCTGCGAAGTCGATCGCTTCGATGTCAACATCGTTCCGCATACGGCTCGAGAGACTACCATTGAAGAGCTTCGGAAGGGCGAGGCGGTCAATATTGAAACCGATATCATCGGCAAATATGTAGAGAGAATGCTGACTGGATGGCAGCAGAAACTGTCCGAAAAGTCAGCTCAACCCAGCCGCATCAATACGGATTTTCTGGCGAAGCACGGTTTTTTCTAGAGTGCATGAACGGCTTCTGCCGGCCGACAAATAATTCAGCGGCCAATCTTGAGAAGCCGCCGGCTTCATGCTATCAATACAACGTTAAACAGGTTGGGAGATCCAACCCACTTCATAACAGAAGGAGTTACGAGGAATGCCTGTGGCAAGTATCCCTGAGGTATTAGAAGACATCCGCCAGGGCAAAATGGTAATCTTGGTTGACGATGAAGATCGAGAAAATGAAGGTGATTTATGCATGGCGGCAGAGAAAGCAACGCCTGAAGCAATCAACTTCATGGCCAGATTTGGTCGCGGCTTGATATGCCTTTCCCTGACACCGGAGTGGGTGGACAAGCTCAGGCTGCCCATGATGGTTACCGAGAACCTGTCACGCTTCGAAACGGCTTTCACCGTGTCCATTGAAGCGAGACACGGTGTTACCACGGGCATCAGTGCTGCCGATCGAGCTCATACAATTCTGACTGCCATTGCAGATGAAGCGAAGCCTGACGACCTGGTGAGTCCGGGACACATTTTTCCCTTGAAGTCCAAAAAAGGCGGTGTGCTGGTGCGTACGGGCCAGACCGAAGGTTCCGTGGATTTAGCCCGATTGGCCGGATTAAAACCGACCGGGGTCATCTGCGAAATAATGAAAGATGACGGCACCATGGCACGTATGCCAGATCTGGAAGAATTTGCGGCTCAACACGACATTAAGATCGCCACCGTAGCCGATATCATCCAGTACCGCATGCAGAATGAAATCTTTGTGCACAGATCGGCTGTTGCCACGCTGCCAAGCCTTTATGGCGGAGAATTTCAGATCATCGGCTATACCAATGATATTGATGACTACACCCATTTGGCCCTCGTAATGGGTGAAATCAACCCGGAAGATGAAGTCCTGGTACGCGTGCATTCGGAGTGTTTGACCGGCGACGTCTTGGGCTCCCTGCGCTGCGATTGCGGTGGACAGCTCAGAGCTTCTTTGATGCAAATCTCCAAGGAAAGCAAAGGAGTACTGCTCTACATGCGGAATCATGAAGGGCGCGGCATCGGCTTGCTGAATAAGTTGAAAGCATACGCCTTGCAAGAGAAGGGGTACGATACGGTGGAAGCCAACAAGGCACTTGGTTTTGACGCCGACTTGCGCGATTATGGAATCGGCGCGCAGATGCTGGTGGATCTAGGCGTTCGAAAAATGCGACTGATGACCAATAATCCCACCAAAATAGTCGGCCTTCAGGGATATGGCATTACCGTTACCGAGCGAGTTCCCATTGAAATTGCACCTAATGAATGCAATATCGATTACTTGAAAACGAAATGCAGAAAAATGGGCCATCTCATCAGTTGCCTCGAGGAAAAGGAAGCGAGTGGTGCATCATGACGATATTTGAAGGAAAGCTCCTGGCTCAAGGTCTTCGTTTCGGAATAATTGTGAGCCGGTTCAACGACTTTATCTGCGATCGACTCCTGGGAGGTGCTTTAGACGCATTGAAGCGCAGTGGAGCAGATGATGGCAGCATCGATGTTTATAAAGTCCCCGGCGCGTTCGAGATCCCGTTGATTGCAAAAAAGACCGCCAGTGCCGGGCGCTACGATGCGGTTATCTGCCTGGGAGCGGTTATCCGAGGGGCGACACCCCATTTTGATTATGTGGCCAATGAGGTCTCCAAGGGCATCGCCAGTGCAAGTCTGGACACGGGGACCCCCATCAGCTTCGGTGTCCTTACAACAGACACTCTGGAACAGGCAATAGAGCGGGCCGGCTCCAAGGCCGGCAACAAAGGTTGGGAAGCTGCATTGGCTGCCGTCGAGATGGCTAACCTGATCAAGCAAATACCATCCTGATTGAATGTGCTTCAACGTTTGATTTTTTCTATCTAATTTTGGCTTCATTGCCTCATTGTCACCGCTTTTTTCTCGCCTTGGGTGGCCAAGATTGCCATCAATTGCGTTTTGAATAGTGAGTAATTACGAATATGGGCCAACGTAGGCGTTCTCGAGAGATTGCGTTGCAAGTTCTCTATCAGATGGAAGTGATCGGAGCTCCTCCTGATGAGGCGCTCCGAATTTATTATGAGTATTTCCAGAGCCCGTCGGAGCTTCGCCCTTTTTGCGAAGAACTGGTGCGAGGAGTCTATTTGCATAGACAAGAAATAGATCGCCTGATTGCTTCCGCTTCGGAGCATTGGCGACTGGAGCGGATGTCCATTGTGGACCGCAACATTTTGCGCCTAGCCCTTTATGAAATGCTTTACTGCAGGTCCATCCCCCCCAAGGTTTCCATAAATGAAGCCATAGACCTGGGCAAACTGTATGGGAGCAGCGAATCGGGCTCGTTTATCAATGGGATCTTGGATCATGTCCTGCCTGAGCTGAGCAAGCACCGCCAACCAGAGGGAAAAGAGAACGTTACCTGATTGGGGCTCAGGTTTTTCATTTATCCAGGAATGCCCATGCCCGGGTGTTGTCAAGCATGTAATGCTCGAGATTGTCAAGCAGGCAGCAGGAGCAAAGGGCGATAAGGCGGCCGCCTGCTACTTCCCTGACCAGGTACAGCTCTTGATTGTTTTCCAGGCAGAGACAGCAGCCACCGTTTTCTGATCGCACAACGTCATATTTGCAGTCCATATTCTGGCACTCTGCTATTTAGATTGATCTATAAAGCCGTCAAATTTTAATTCACAACAGCTGTAATTTCAAGCAACTGAACTTCTTTCAAAGTTCCCCACTGCTCATTGAATGTCAACGGGTACGGAACCATTCGACATAATCCCCTTGTTCCCATGCTCCTGCGTGGGAACGTTCTCGGGGTGCTTCTATTCTTCCATCCCATGGTCGACCGCTTCTGGAAAGTGCGTTTTTCATCTTCTTTTTCGTGTTCGGGAGCTTGTGCAGATCATCCACCTGAACTTAAAATTAATAATAATTCTCCAAAATATGGGAGAAAAGGCTGCGGGCAAAGCGTTATAGTGTGAGGTGTGAGCGAAAGAGGAGATGGATGTGTCCATAACCCTTTATGGCCGATCAAGCATGCATAAAAGCGCTCTGATATGTATTTTCTGTCTGGCTCTTATCGCTGGACTTGCAGTCGTTCCGTTAGCAGGAGTCAAGGCCGATTCGGCACCACACGTTCGTCTGGTGACGCCAGATCCGAGAGGCGGGATAGCTTACCGGCTGGTGTATTATGTCGACGTCCATCTCGATACCTACTGGCGATTTAAAACCGATTTCGAAGGCGCGTTCTTGTCCACTAACAAATACATCACGCAGCATCGATTCATCCGCAATGAGGGCCACTCTGTGCTCACCGAAAATAAGTATTCCATCGGTCCCGATGCGACCTACAGATGGCTGACCAAAATTCTCGATCAGCAGCATCGTCTCGAATTCTGGTTGTTGAATCCTCAGGAATGCGGGCAAAGATTTCATTACGGATACATTCAGGCAGAGCCGGCAGGTCTCAGCACTAAAGTAACGCAGGTTGCTTACCTCGATTTTTTCGGAGTCTCATTCTGGGCCCGCTTTCCATGGGCGGGCGGCATGAAAGACTTTCTGCGTTGGACGGCCCGCTGGGAGCAGCAGACTGCTCTAAGTCTGGAGTGGGAGTATGGGACAAACCACAAATAGAGCCTTTGCGTACTTTTGTGTTATGGTGGCGTTGCTTGCGCTGGCTTTCACGATCGGTTGTGCACATATGCCTCGATTGACGAAGTCGGTACATGCCGGGAAAACGGGACCGCTCGGAGCTTGTGCCGACTTTTTCGCTTCACTCGACAACGCCGTCGAAAAGAGCGGCGTCAGAGACGCCGGAGCTTTTAGAGTCAAGGACTATCCTTATTTGCGAGTAAATCGGCTGTTGTCGTCTTTCAGCCATGAGGCGGACGATTATGCGAAATTCGAGACATGGCTGGACCGACTTCAGGAACTGGATCGCCTGGGACGCTTCTATGAAATAGAAAACCTGGTGCCCGGGCAGTGTGCCGAGCTGCAACTGCAGGCCAATTGCAGCGACCTGTATAAGAAGGTCGTCCAATGTGGCGACCTGCTACGCTCCAAGGACTTCGAAGCCGGTCAAGCGCGTGCCCGTCTGAGACAGGCTGCCAAGGCCCCGCACGAGTACAGCTTGCTGGGGCGTATTGCCGGTCTCTACCCGTTGCCCAGCCTCTTTATATCCGAAGGTGTCAAAAAATGGCACAAGCGCGCCCGGCAAAGCTTCAGCAATACACCCCCTGACGGCCGTTATCAGATGAGCCGTTATGTTCCCTACAGAGATGACGTTGCCTCGATTCCTTCCGAGCCAATCAACATAAAAGGCGACGCCCTGGGTATTCCCGTTCTTTCGGAGGAATTACAGGACGCTCTGTTCTACCTGTATGCCCCCATTTGGGAATTGGAAACGAAGGCCAGCTATGACTGCATCGGAACCCCCGAATGGAGAAAAGACGGCCGGTCTTTGCAGGTAAATACAAGCCGACCCACCACCTTCAGGCTTCTTTCGTATGCACGCTTCGACGGCCGAGTATTGCCCCAGCTCAACTACATCATATGGTTTCCAGCCCGCCCGAAGGAAAGCGCTGTTGACTTGATAGGAGGCTTCATGGACGGGATTAACTATCGAGTGACCCTCGATTTAGACAGTCGGCCGCTACTGTTTGAAACTGTGCACAATTGCGGCTGTTATCACAAATACTTTCCTACCCGAAGACTTAGTCAGCGCGCGCTTCCCGAATGCATCGAGGCGCCTCTCGTACTACAATCCCCCAAGCTGGATCCGGTATTCGAGCTATTGGTGATTTCCATGGAAAGCGGGACGCACTACGTGCAACATCTGTATACCGTCCCCCGTCATCGGCAAGGTGATGGTGAGTTTTACAGTTTAAGAGACTACAATGGCTTGCGCAGCCTGTCGATTCATGAAGGCCGAAGGCGGGGCATGTTTGGCGAAAATGGAATTGTGCCGGGTACGGAACGATTGGAGCGGTTTATCTTTTGGCCGACGGGGGTTCCCGAGGCTGGCGCCATGCGCCAGTGGGGACGCCATGCAGTGGCCTTTATGGGCAGGCGGCATTTTGACGATCCTCACCTGATTCAAGAACTGTTTGTGCGTGTCAATCCTATCGGAACGGCCCGTTTCTAGAGCAAGTTTGCGAAAGATCTACGCAATATCAGCGCTGCATTGCGTTGTGTGTGACACTGGCTCTCGCTTTCAGCTGGAGCAGACCCGGACTCTTATGAAAATAGAGATGAGGAGACTCGACTCCCAACTTGATAAAATACTTTTCGATTTCATCAAACAGGACCGGCTTGACGGGCCAGGTAAACTCCTCCTCCTGTTTCTGGAGGCTTTTTAGGATGGAATCTGCTTCCGGATGCTCGGCAAACACCTTCTTCTTGGCCGGATCGCAGAAAAATGTGGCACAGGAAATAGGACGAACACGCCACATACAACCTGTATTTCCCAAAAAGACGCACTTGCCCGAGGTATTGGGCCGTTCAAGAATCCTCATGAGCCCCGCAATCTCAGTTTTGTCCGAACTGAGGAAGTTGATAACCTGATCGGCGAAGAACATGATAATGCTTTCAAAGCTGCAGCACGCACTGAGCCCGGTTTCGAAGCAGGATTTGCGGCAGGTGAATTCGAAGTAGTCAGAGTAATAATGTTCGAGCGTCCTGCGAAAGTCGAGATAAGCACCGGTTTGTGCTTTAAGCCGAGCTGTTTCATCGGCGGATAGCTTGCCGAAGATTGCATCTATGGCGCGAAAAGTTATGAGCAGGTCCCGGTTGTAATCGCTAAAGCTCATTGGAATAAATTAACTCCCGTTTTTGTGAAGTTAAGAACAGATGCCCTGCATTTTAAAATATCCTGAAAACCCTTCAAAAATATACTCTGTTGGTGTAGGCTATCTTGAGTGTTTCTGCTCCGGCCGGCACTTGAATGGTCCTGGATGGCTGCTCGATAAAGCCTGACGGTAGAACAAAACCTGACGGAATTAGATTTATGTTCGTCTTCTGAAGCAACTCCCCCATTGCACGGAGAGGAACGGTGGATTATGGCAAATATCTTGGTTGTCTTTGTAACCGTTGGTGATGGAGACGAGGCTTTCCGGATCGGTCGATCATTGGTTGAAGAGAAGCTTGTCGCCTGTGTCAACATGATTCCTCAGATTCGCTCTATCTACTGGTGGAAAGGCGAGGTCTGCGACGACCAGGAGGTATTACTGGTCATGAAGACTCCCTCGTACATGTTTGACTCCCTGCAAAGCCGCATACGCGAGCTGCACAGCTACGAATTACCGGAAATTATCGCTTTGCCTGTCGACAGAGGACTTCCGGAGTATCTCGACTGGGTGGTCGAAAATACTATTCAGGGCTAATAAGTAAGAAAATAGATCAGTTTTCCTACCTCTTGCCGGGGTCAAGATCGGCAAGGCGTACGCTGACCGAAGCTGCGTGGGCTCCCAGGCCCTCCAATTCCGCCAGTCGAACGATGGAATCCGCATCCCTTGTGAGAGCTGCCCTGGAATATGAAACAACGCTGGTTCGCTTGAGAAAGTTTTCCACACCAAGAGCTGATGCGAACCGGGCTGTTCCTGCAGTAGGCAGTACGTGATTGGGCCCGGCAAAGTAGTCTCCGACCGCTTCGGGGGTATAGTTGCCGATGAAGATTGCCCCCGCATGTTTGATCTTACCCAGATATGGCCATGGGTCCTGAATTTGCAGCTCCAGATGCTCCGGTGCAATCCGGTTCGCTAAAACTGCTCCCTTCTCCAGATCCTCGACCAGGAATACCGCGCCGTATTGATCCAGTGATTCTCTTGCCGTATCTTTTCTGGCAAGATTCTGTAATTGTCGCTGCAGACTTTGCTTTACCTTTTCAGCCAGCTGGTCGTCGGTGGTAATCAAGACGGCACTCGCCATAGAGTCGTGTTCCGCCTGGCTGAGCAGATCGGCAGCCACGAAATCAGGGTGGGCCGTGTGGTCGGCAATGACCAAAATTTCACTCGGACCTGCCAGCAAATCGATGCCGACCAGGCCGGCAACGATCTTCTTTGCCAAAACGACATAAATATTGCCCGGCCCGACAATTACATCCACTCGTGGCACACTGTCCGTCCCAAAGGCTAAAGCGGCGATAGCCCAGGCGCTGCCGACTTTGTGTATGCGGTTTATACCTACTTCACGGGCTGCCACCAGCAGATAAGGATTGATGGTTCCATCCTGTCTCGGGGGCGTTACCATGGCGATATCTTCCACGCCGGCAAGCACTGCCGGCACCCCGTTCATCAAGATGGAGGAAATAAGAGGGGTTTCTCCGCCTTTGCCGCCGGGAATATATAATCCCGCCGAATCCACCGGTCTCACCATCTGACCCAAAAAAGTGCCGTCGGCGCTTGTGGAAAAATAGGAATGGCGCAACTGCTTTTGGTGAAAAGATTTGATGTTGTTTACGGCTGTTCGCAGGATGTCGAAGAATCCGGTATCAACGGCATCGTATGCTGATTGGAGCTCGCTCTCCCCCGCAGTCAATTGTTCCAGGTCGAAATCTGGAGCGTCAAAACGTCTGGTGTAATCTATCAACGCCTGATCTCCATCGCGTTTGACGTGCTCCAGCATATCCAATACTCTTTTTTCGAGAGACGGATCAGCGCCAATCCGGCGGCCGGCTATTCGCTCCAGCCGCGCATCCGCCTCCGTGGATGGATAAGAAAACTTCTGCAGCAAATTATTGTCCCTCCATTGCGATGACGAAAGCATCGCCGAAGCCCGTCCGGCGCAGTCTGTACATCTCCTGCCTGGCAAGCAGCAGATCCTGGTAGGAGCCAATCTGCACGCGGTAAAAAATATCTCCTTCAAGCTCAAAAGGAAGTATTTGAATTCTGTCGTAGCGGGCTATCATCGATTGCTTCAAACGGTAAGCATTGGTTGGCTCCCGGAAGGAGCCGATCTGAATGGCGAATAGGCCATAACGAAGAGAGGGCATCGGTTCCACTTTCCAGTAGGTGTCCTGGCCGACGCGCTGTTCCGAGGCCACTTCCACGGCCTCAATGCGCACATGGGCCAAACCCTTCCCCTTAATCCCGAGCGCTTGCGACGCCCTCGAAGAGAGGTCTATGATCCTTCCGGCGACAAACGGCCCGCGGTCGTTGACGCGAACGATGATGGAGCTCCGACTTTCCGTATGGGTGACTTTGACATGGGTGCCGAGCGGAAGAGTCTTGTGCGCAGCCGTCATCGCATGCATGTCGAACGGCTCTCCGCAGGCAGTGGGCTTGCCGTGAAAGTCGGACCCGTACCAACTGGCCAGACCTTCTTCAACATAGCCTTCAGCAGAGGGAATCGGATAGTACCAGATGCCGTTTATCTTATAAGGTTTTTGGGTGCGCAACCCAGGCTTGGCCTTGGGAGTTACGCCCGTTTTTGATTCCAGCGAAGGTGGAGGGGCCTTTTTGGCGCAGGACATTAAGGAGATCACCAACAGTAACCCAATTCCGATCCGTAGTCTTGAGTGCACCTTAAACGCGTCCTCTCAGGCACGGAGCACGGAGCATGGGGTCTATCAGGCTCGACTCCAAGCTCCAAGCTCCGTGCTCCTACATATCGCCGTTTTCTTCCATTTTTGCCAAATCCTCAAAACGGATGTCAATGCCGAGAATTCCGACAATATCCTCCAATTCATCGCGAATAGGCGCCGATACGGTGATGCACAGAGCCCCCGTATAGCGAGAGGTATAGAAGTCGGTTACATGCACTTTACCATCTTTTAATGGCTCGGTGAACCAGGGGCGATCGGACAGATCTTCGCCCACTTTGGCACTGTCGTATTTGGCTTTATCCACGATGTGAGTGACATTGCGGGTTAACTTGATGCCTTCCTTATCCGTTACATAAATGTATTGGATAAACGGGTTGAGATCCAGCAAGGTCTGCATGAGAGGCTCCTGGCGGGCAGGGTCCATGGTCTTGATCGCATCATTTTCCACAACCTCTTCAACGAGATGGGCGGCCAATGCATGAGCCTTTTGCTTCAATAGATCAAACTCGCTGACGAAGTATTCGGGCAAGTACCTTCTAGCCCAACGCTCCAGTTCCTCGTTGGAAATGGAGGTGTTTCTACCCTGATCATATTCACGCATAACCCGCTTGTACATCTTAACGACGCCGGGATGCCGCTTGTCAAGCCGTTTTTCTTCCTCCAGACGTAAACGGCTGTTGACCCAATAGGCTACACTGGAGACCCCCGACTTATCCGTAATGATGATGCTGATGGGACGATTGAGTAGCTTTTGTGTATTGAAAATGTTGTAAATTTCTTCGTCTTTTACCAGTCCGTCCGCATGAATGCCTGCCCTGGTTGCATTGAACTCTTCCCCCGCGAAAGGATAATTGGGTGGAATCCGCACTGCCAACTCGCGCTGAAAATACTCAGCCACGTCGGTAATGGCAGTCGTGTCGATTCCGTCCTGACTGCCCTTCAGACCGATGTATTCGATGATCAGACCTTCAATCGGAGCATTGCCGGTTCTTTCTCCAAAGCATAACAAAGTTCCGTTGGCTCCGCTGCATCCATAGAGCCACGCCGTGGCGGCATTAATGAGAACCTTATGGAAGTCGTTATGCCCATGCCACTCGAGCAGGTGGCCCGGAACACCTGCGTCATCGATGAATGCCCGCACCAGCTTGGGGACACTGCGAGGTAATGCCGCCCCCGGGTAAGTGACGCCAAAGCCCAAAGTATCGCACAGGCGGATCTTGATATCGGTTCCGCTCTCTTCGCGCAGACGCATCAATTCAATCGCAAAGGGAATACAAAAACCGTAAATATCCGATCGAGTGATGTCTTCAAAATGACAGCGCGGAGCAATACCCTTATCCAGAGCCGCTCTGACGATTCCCAGATACTTTTTGATGGCCGCTTTGCGGTCCAGTTTGAGCTTCAGGAATATGTGGTAGTCGGAAACCGAGGTTAAAATACCCGTTTCTTTCAAGCCGGAATCCGCAACCAGTTCCAGATCCTGCTCGACCGCCCGAATCCATCCGGTAATCTCGGGGTAGCGATACCCTTTGGCAATACACGACTCCAGAGCCTGCCGGTCCTTGTCGGTGTAGAGGAAGAATTCCGACTGGCGGATCACTCCGTTTGGTCCTGAAAGACGGTGCAAGAAATCGAAAATAACCTCAATCTGTTTGACCGTATAGGGAGGGCGAGCCTGCTGACCGTCGCGAAAAGTGGTATCGGTGATGAAAATGTCCTCTGCCGGATCGATGGGCAATAGTTTGTGATCGAAGTCTATGCGAGGCACTTCATCGTAGGGGAAAATTTCCCGCATCAAGTTGGGTTCTGCAATATCGACCAGACTGTACTGCCAGAATTTAGAGTGCTCATGATCCAGGACCCTTTTTTTTCGATTCCATCTGGCCATTGGATTAACTCCTTCCGCGTTGCTCGATTCTGACACAAAGCTCCAGCAGTTGCCCAATTTCAGGCTCCGCAGGCGCACCGCTCATGAGGCACGTGGCTTTCTGAGTCTTGGGAAAAGCGATTACATCACGAATCGATGAAGAGCCGCTGAGAAGCATGACCAGCCTGTCAAACCCGAACGCGATGCCTCCGTGAGGCGGCGCTCCGTACTGCAGAGCTTCAAGCAGAAAGCCGAATTTCTCCTGAGCCTCGGATTGATTTATCCCGAGCGCACTGAATACGCGCTCTTGAATATCCTGTCGGTGGATGCGGATGCTGCCTCCACCGATCTCTGTGCCATTCAAAACCAGGTCGTAAGCACGACTGCGGACCTTTTCGGGATTTTGCTCCAGTAGTGAAAGGTCCTCCTCCAGGGGGGCGGTGAAGGGATGATGCACCGAACTGTAGCGTTTTTCTTCGTGGTCCCATTCGAAAAGCGGAAAATGGGTGATCCACACAAAATTGTAGATGCTTGTATCAATCAGACCCATCTGGTGGCCGAGTCGAGCTCTTAGGTTCCCCAGCGTGTCGTGTACGATTTTTGCCTGATCGGCCACGAAGAAGATGATATCGCCGGGTTCGATCTGCAGCCGTCCCGCAAGTTTTGCTCGAACCTCCTCGGACAAAAACTTGGCAATGGGCGATTGCCATCCTTCGGGTTGTATTTTGATCCACGCCATTCCCTGGGCGCCGAAAACTTTGGCAAATTCAATCAGATCATCCAATTCCTTGCGCGACAGTACGCCGCCTCCCGGCAAACGAATCACCTTAACCATTCCACCCCGTTCGATGGCCTGTTTGAACACGCGGAATTCGGTCGCTACGGCCAAGTCGGTGATATCGCACAATTCTAACCCGAACCGCAAATCAGGTCGATCCGTACCAAACCGCTCCATGGATTCAGCGTAGGTCATCCGCGCGAAAGGGAACGGCAGGTCGATCGCCAGCAACTGCCGGAACATCTCGGCAATCCAGCCTTCAATTAGCGTATATATAGTCTGTTCCCGAATAAAGGACATTTCCAGATCCACCTGCGTAAACTCCGGCTGGCGATCGGCGCGAAGATCTTCGTCGCGAAAGCATTTAACAATCTGAAAGTAACGCTCGAAGCCGGCCATCATCAGCAACTGCTTGAAGAGCTGGGGCGATTGGGGCAGAGCGTAAAAACGTCCGGGATTCACCCGGCTCGGGACCAGATAATCGCGAGCGCCTTCAGGGGTACTTTTGGTGAGAACCGGCGTTTCGATTTCGATGAAATCATGTCTGCTAAAATAATTGCGAGTGAGTTGGGCTGCCCTATGCCTCAACATGAGATTGCCGAACATTTTCCGTCGCCTCAGATCGAGATAGCGATAAGTCAGTCGAATGTTCTCATTCACCTCTATATCGTCTTCTATATGGAAAGGAGGCGTCTTCGACGTGTTCAGGATTTTCAGCTCCTTGACGATCACCTCGATTTCGCCGGTCTTCAATTTAGGATTGGTCATGCCTTCCGGCCTCGGGCGCACTTTCCCCTGAACGGCAATCACATATTCGCTGCGTAAGGCATGGGCACGCTCGTGAGCTGTGGCGTTGTGCTTCGGATCGAATACTACCTGGGTGATCCCTTCTTTGTCACGAAGGTCGATAAAAATCAATCCGCCATGGTCGCGGCGACGCTGGACCCAGCCTGTAAGAGTCACCGTCTCATCCAGTTGTCTGCGCCCCAGGCTGCTGCAGTCGTGGGACTTCTCCCAGTCTCCCAGTGAATCAAGCTCAGCAACACTCGTAGTCTGGCTGTCCTGATCTTGTGCAAATTGGCTCACGCGATATTCCTCCTCTGCCGCAGCAGATTAATGATCAACACAGGTCTTGGTTCTGCCACACACTTCCTTCACTGCCTGTAATGCATGGGCCAACGGAACGGATGACTGCTCCTTGGTCGCCATGTCTCGAAGCTGAGCCGCGCCTTCCCGCAGTTCGTTCTCTCCTAGTATCAAGACATACCTGGCGTTCACTTTGTCTGCGTGGCGCATCTGGCTCTTCAGGCTGGCTCTTGTATAATCCAGCTCGGCTTCGATACCGTTGGATCGCAATTGCTGAACAAGCAAAAAACCTTGCCGGGCCGCGTCTTCCCCAAGTGTGGCGACAAAAATGCATGGAGATCGCTTCTCTTCTGAACGTTCCTGCTGCAGGAGCAAAATCAGTCGTTCCAAGCCGATGGCAAAACCGATCCCCGGCATATTGGGGCCTCCAAGGTCATTCATAAGGCCATCGTAGCGCCCGCCGCCGCCAACGGCGTTTTGCGCTCCCAGACGATCGGTAATGATTTCAAAAGCGGTCCTGGTATAGTAATCGAGCCCCCGAACCATGCGAGGATTAACAACGTATCTGGTCTCAAGCTGATCAAGGTAACATTGAACCTGTCTAAAATGGTTGCTGCAATTATCGCAGGTCGAGTCGAGCAGCAGTGGAGCATTGTTGATGATGTTCTGACATCGCTCCACTTTACAATCGAATACCCGTAGGGGATTTACGTGCAGCCGACGCTTGCAGTCGGGACAGAAATCCTGCTCGTTTTGCAGCAGGAAATCCTGCAGCAGTGCCCGGTATGGCGTGCGGCATTCGGTGCAGCCCAATGAATTGATGTGCAACAGCACTCCTGAAAGCCCAAGCCGTTCCAGAAAGATCCTCAGCATATACATTATCTCGGCATCCAACATCGGGTCTTCAACCCCGAATACCTCGGCATCCAGCTGATGGAACTGCCGATACCTGCCTTTCTGCGGCCGCTCGTAGCGAAACATGGGGCCCATCGCGTAGAATTTCCGTGCCCCCGGGTCGGCCTGCAGATTGTGCTGAATGAAAGCTCGAACGATGGAAGCGGTCGCTTCCGGTCGGAGAGTGAGCAGTTCGGCTTTGCGATCCGAAAAGGTGTACATTTCCTTTTCCACAATATCCGTATTCTCCCCGATGCTGCGGGAAAAGAGGGCAGTTTTCTCCAGAATAGGGGTGCGAATCTCGCGATAGCCGAAATTTTCCAGAATTTCTCGCGCAGTCTGTTCTACCAGTTGCCACCATTGGATCTGGTTGGGCAAGATGTCATTCATGCCTTTGATGGCTTGAATACTCTCCATGTAACTCCTCGTCTGCAATTGGTCGGATGAAATAAAATAAACGTGTATTAGTAGAAAAGGGCTATCGAAATGTCAAGCTAAACATCGCTGGATTCGAGCCAATCAAGACTTCCCTGAATATAGCCGAAGCCGGGCTGGGAGGCGACCTCTTGAGGCCGCGTACAGATATTCATTGAAGCCCAAGGGAAAATTGCTGACTTGCAGAGGCTTGCAGGTCTTTGAAAAGGGAGGTAATTACAGAAAGGTGCAGAAATCTTCCTTAGAAGGAGGGACCAGTGGGGATTGCCTGAATAAATGGAAGACTTCTAACCCGGCCGGTGGTCTTTGTCTTATCATCCAGTTCGGGCATTGACGGAGGAAACCGCGGACAAAGGCACCACCAAGCTTGAAAATGCTCCCAACACTACAGTCTTTTTGTCGAAACCAGCTTTGCGAAATGCTCAAATGAGCGATCGTAGGTTTTTTCAGCATCCTGTGGAAAGCAACATGCGGGCAGCTGCCGGCTCCTCAAGTGATATTGCAGGCACTCACAGCACATCCCCTTTCTAGCACAGGGTTCATAGCTGCAGTTGCAATGCTTGAGATTTTCCTGTTTTTTGCATTCCATTTATACACCTCCAAGCAAGCTGGTCGCGCTGGCTCTTGATAATCGCTTCCTCAGTGGTGTGCGGCTGCCCCTTTGTCTCCTTTGGAGATAAGCAGGCTCATGAGGAACAGAAGGACCACTTCCCAAATGATCACCGCTGTCCATTTCTCAAAAAGAGCCCACATGACGCCTCCGCCAACAATCGCCGGAACCCCTGTCAAAATCAGCATACCAAATCGCCATGCCCACTTCATAGCCACCCCTCCATGATGAAATATTTGTTCATGCTTTCACTAGCACAACCTTCAGCTCCTTTCAACCCTATTGCATCACACTTCGGCCGAAAGATTTTTGCTCTACAAATAAAACTGGTTTCCATGTAATTTCGGAGCAAATTAGGCAGATTGAATTGGGGATTTTCCAGATTTTATCGAGTTGATTTCAGCAGAGGGATCGGGGGTCGAAGAAATGAATGTTTATGCGGAATTTTTGAAAAAAGAAGATTGCATCTTGTTGCTGGTGGATCTTCAGAAGGTGATGTTGGAACCCTGCGTACAACCGCATCTGGTAACCAAAAATATTTCTGCACTGATCGAAATTGCCAAACTGCTCAACATTCCGATTGTTTTCTCAGAGCATAATTCGGAGAAATTGGGTGGATTTCTCCCGGACTTGCTGGAGAAGGTTCGGCAACCGCAGGTTTTCAACAAATTGGAGTTTAGCTGTCTGGAGAATGAAGCGATCTTCAGGAGCCTGCAAAATGCCGGCAGAACAACGCTGCTCCTTGCTGGAATAGAGACCCATGTTTGTGTTTTTCACACGGGAGCCCATGCCTTGCGGCTGGGCTTTCGGGTGCAGGTGGCCTCTGACGCAGTAAGCTCAAGGAGCAGTCTGAACAGGGAGGTGGGGTTGCGTCGATTAGAGAAAGCCGGAGCCGTGATCAGTTCCACGGAAATGATGATATTCGAGCTCTTTAACCGCGCTGGCACCCCTGAATTCAGGGCAGCCCTGCCCCTGCTGAAAACACTGTAGTATGAGCATACTGGATTCTCCAGGAAATGCCTGGAAGCCTTTGATTTGATCGGGAACGGAGAAACGAGAATACCACTCGTTTTTGTATGTATCGCCGTGGTGCTTTTCGGTTCCGCAGAGAGGACTATGATGCCTCTCTGCGGTTCGATCTGGTAGACTATGCGTAAAGGCCTTTGATGTTTTGGTGAAGTTCGCGAGTTTTTTCCATGCGGACCCGGTCACGGTCGTGAGCGATTGCATCCAGTTCCTGTTGAATGCCGAGGATTGTGGGGTCGTCGTGAGATTTTCCAGCAGCATGCGCGTCGATCAAGGTCCTGTAAATGGAAATCATTCGACCGATGAGCTCCACCGGGTATTCTCGTCCCTGCACTTTGAGAGTGTGCAGGCCGAGATCCATATAGTCCCATAGTTCTTTGCCGTTGATGGCAAAGGCGACGTTCGGATGCAGCCGGATGCGTCGATTTATGGATTGGATTTCCTCTTCCTTTCTGCCCCGTTGTTTGAGCACTTTGTGCCGTTGCTCGTCGGTTAAGAGGCAAAGGCGAAAACAACTTCCGCTTCGGTCGGGCCAGCCTTCGTACTCAACGATTTCGTTGCCGTCCTCATCGCGATAGATCTTCTTGATGTATGAATCGCTTATTAATTCATGAAAAACGCAATTGCCGACTCCCCCCACGCAGCGATTGCCGTGAATAAGTACTTCAGCTGCAACCCCGGCATCATCTGCCGCTTTCTTGAAGCTCTTCAGCTTCTCAACAGAATCGATTTCCGTGCTGGCAACTATTTGACTCGCTCCGCAAGCCTTGTACTCCGCAATCTGGGCGGGAGTTTGTATGTTACAGCCGACACTGGCATGGATCACCAGTTCGGGAAAATTCTTCTTGACCAATCGCATGGCGGCCGGTGTTTTAGCTATGATCCCCTCTGCTCCCCAAACCGCATACTTCGCGATCTTTTGCATCAGGACCATTAACTTATCCTCGGGGATTTCCGCGTTTATTGCCACTCGTACTTTTCCGTCGTGTGGCTTAGCAGCTTCTATCGCTTCTCGAATTTGTGAATCTTCCAGTTCCCAGGCGCACTTGCGTCGGCTGAATCCTTTCGAACCAACATAGACCGCATCGGCACCTTGGGCGAAAACCATTTCCACCATTGCAATACTGCCGCCCGGCGCCAGGAGCTCATTCATGGGATCCTCCTATTGAGTATGAACTTTAAACACCGCTGAAGCTTAGCTGTAAGCGTAATCTATGCCTGCATTTATACTAGAAATCGACCAAAATGGCAATATCAATATAATATTACGGTGACCTTACAACAAGCCTTGCACCAAATCTAATCGGTTGAAACCTTTCAACTAAAGGAAAAAATTAAATATTTCACAAATAACCTGGCGCCAAACCGGCGCAGCCAGTCCAGATTCGATTTGTATAATACAGCTGGTTAGAAATTGGCAAGGTATTGTCGCAAACCGCTCCATGGGAACCGCTTGCCTGGACAGTCCGTACAGGCGCCTTCGACGTCCCGATGCCCAATGATGTTGCGGGTAGGAATCCTATAACGCTCGCAAAGTACTTCTAACAGATAGGTCAAAGAGTCCATTTGCTTGGGGGTAGGGAGATCTTGGTTGAAATTACCAACCAAAGCAATGCCGATTCCCTTCGAATTCATTCCTCCAACTTTGCAATGAGCTCCTTTCATCTGTTTGATCCAGCGCGGCGATTGTTCGATCTGCCCATCTCCCTTGCCGAGGGTTCCGTTGTCGATCAGAAAATGATAACCCAAACCGTACCAGAAGCCGCGATCGTGGTGCGATTTGTGAATGAGGGTGGCATTGCCGATGTCGGTTGCGGTGTGATGGATTACGATGTACTTCCACTGAGTACTGGGGTAGAGGGCAACTACATTGCGGAGAGTCCGGGCATTTGGAATCACCAGCTTCTGCCCGATTTTGATCGTCTCGCCGGATCTTAGTCCATTTGCTCGATAGATTTTCTCCATCGGCACATCATACATTTTGGACAGGCGCCAGATCGTTTCCAGGGGGCCGACTTCGTGTACCACGGTTCCGGGCCCTATCAGGTGAATGAGAGATTTTTCCGTAACCCTGGCGCCGGAGCGAGGGGCTGGTGCCGGCGCAGCAGTTTGATGCTGGGGCGGCGGAGGATGCTTGCTGGTGCAGCCGTTGAGGCAGGGAAACAATCCCACCACCAACAGGAACAGAATCAGTCTGTAAATGTGAGCCCCTTTTGAATCCTTCATATCGTATCACAACAAGCTTAAAGGATTGAGTGACAACAATCATCATAAAATAGTTTTCTTGATTTGCAACCGCAAATGGCTCCATAATCCAGGGCAATCGCACGTCATAGGCCTGGACATATGGGAGAAAGTGTGCAAAGCTACCTTGGTGAATCATATCCCAAGGAGGACTTGCTATGGCAGAGAACGT
>Ga0068714_10001285_pt1 | contig 38089 bp, 35 predicted proteins | sample MTBNYHSulfiMetaG_FD_62988 | JGI IMG/M metagenome (GOLD analysis project Ga0068714, IMG submission 62988) | Enrichment culture microbial communities from rom New York Harbor, USA that are MTBE-degrading - MTBE-NYH (New York Harbor Sulfidogenic)... | ecosystem: Environmental > Aquatic > Marine >...
TTTCCCACACGAATCGCACACCATGTTTCGGCTCAAGCCACATGAAGGACATACGATCCCGCCCCTCCTTTCGGCTGAATACTTCTTCCAAGCTGATGCAGCCTCATTCAGGGCGGTCATGGTCGAGGGCAACAGCCTGATGCCTGTATCGCTGAGAAATCCTTGCAGATCATCCAGCGACAAGAATTGTGATGCTAATTCGGCAAATACCACCTCACACACTACCAATTCATCATCGCGCCCAATGCTCGAAAGACTCTGCAACGACCACTCGAGGTGCTCCTGGTTGGGAAGCAATATGTCCAACAGCACATTCGTATCAACGGCCGAAATCATGCGCCCGGCCCCCTGAGCGCATCCACGATTTCATCGGTTTTCTTGTTTTCTTGATGAGAAAGGTAACCGACGTATTCCTTAATGACCTCGCTGGAAGCCCGTTTCTTTTTAACCAGGACCCTGCCATGATCTACTTCAAATGCAATTTCATCCCCTGCCCTTATCTCCAGTATTGCACGGATTTTATGCGGTATGGTTACCTGTCCTTTTCTGGTTAGCCTCGGCATGTCACTCTCCTGTAAAGTCGGTCTTACTTATGGTATTACCTATCGGATCACAGATGACTTGTCAAGATGGGGTGAGCCGAGTGACGTTGAATTATCTATCTAACTTCCAAGAACGAGCCTTTGAAATCAATCGTTCACTTTTTTGAATCCAGTTATATGTCGATAGAGGCGGCACAGGTGCACATTCTCGTAAAAGCGGCGTGTTCTTCACCACGAAGAGACGAAGGACGCAAAGAGACGCAAAGAGGCATCCCTTTGAGAACCTTGGAGCTCTTTGCGCCTTTGCCGTTCATTGCCATAAATGTCTCCAATCTACAGCCGGGAACAAAGAAAGGGGTTAGGGGACTAAGGATTGAGCGAAGCTGCCGACCATTGACCAGGACGCTGTGAGTGTATATACTGATTGTGTATACATGGGAAAGGAGGTGAAGGCCAGTGGCGACAGCGAAAGTGTTCCGTTCGGGAAATTCCCAGGCGGTCAGACTGCCAAAAGAGTTCCAAATGGACGTGAACGAGGTCGAAATTTTTAGACGAGGTGATGAAATCGTACTGCGTCCGAGACCCAAAAGCTGGGAGGACTATTTCAGGAGCGCCGGCCGCTTCACGGATGACTTTCCAGACAGGATTGAAGATGCCCCCCCGGAAGAAAGAGAAGTGTTGTGATTCATTACCTGCTAGACACCAACACCTGCATCCACCTCATTAAACACCGTCCTGAATCATTCCGATTGAAGATGTCCTCCGTGCCGGTCGGAGAGATCGCTATCTCTAGTGTCGTGGCTGCCGAACTTTGGTACGGGGTGGCCTTTTCCGTCAAAAGAAAACAGAATGAGGCAGCTTTACAGGATTTCCTGAAGTATGTCGATGTGCTGGATTGGCCCAAGGAGGCGGCTCCCATCTATGGAAAGATCCGGGCTGAGTTGAGAAGAAAGGGAAGTCCCGTTGGTGCGATGGACCTACTGATAGCCGCTCATGCTAAGTACTTGAACACTATTCTGGTCACCGACAATCAAAAAGAATTTGCACGCGTTCCCGGGCTGAAGATCGAAAATTGGGTTGATCGCGAGCAGGAGTAGTTTGGATTGGCCGCAGATGAGCTCCATTGGGCATGGCGAAGGTGTTGGAGGGTTGCCTTCTGTGAAAACTGAAAAGCAAGCAGGTGAGAAGTTAAGAAAGTAAGAAGATCAGTAAGGAATATTTCGGATAGCGGATCTCGGAAAGAAGAGCGGAAGATGGAATGCCGCAGATTACGTTCTTCACCACAAAGGCACCAAGGACGCAAAGAGACGCAAAGAGGCATCCCTTGAGAACCTTGGCGTTCTTTGCGCCTTTGCGGTTCATTTTCATGAAGGTGAGTAAGGCGATAATTCGGATTGCGAATTGCGGATTTCGGAAAGAAGAGCACAAGATGAAAAGCCTTCCCCGTTATCTTCGTTGCTGTCTGCAGGAATGAAAAAGACATCATTGTTGAATTGACGCCTGAGCGTGTTCTCGCTATATTGAATTACAAATCCAATGGATAGGTAATTCAGGGAGGCGATCATGCGAAGCACAATCACTGCCAGGGGACAAACAGTCATTCCGGCAGAAATCAGACGACGTTTCCACCTCGACCCTTCCAAAAAGCTGGAGTGGATTATCGAAAACGGAAGCATCAGAGTCGTACCGGTCACAGACGATCCGATTGAGGCATTCCGAGGCAGGGGAAAAGGCGGTTCAACGGAGCGACTTTTGTTCGACCGAAGAGCGGATCGGAGCCGCGAATGAAACGATATCTGTTGGATACTTCCGCATTTCTGACCGGAGCTCGAAGCGCTCGATTGCGATCAAATATGCTTGCCTTATAAAGTTTAAGCTCTTGAACCAACGAGCAGCTTATCAACTCAAGGGCTTACCAGCCACATCATCCGCCAAAATTCCAGTAAGAATGCGTACTGAACAAGAAGGTTAGAAGATTGGTAAGGGATACTTCGGATTTCGGATAGCGGATTTCGGAAAGAAGAGCGGAAGATGGAAAGCCGCAGGTTACGTTCTTCACCACAAAGGCACCAAGGACGCAAAGAGGCATCCCTTGAGAACCTTGGCGTTCTTTGCGCCTTTGCGGTTCATTGCCATGAAAAAATCTGTGAAAATCTGCGTAATCTGTGGATGATAAAGCCGATCCGCAGACTACGCAGATTAGAAATGGTTAAAACATTTGCCTTCAGCGTTTATCCGCGGACACGCAATAGATTGGCCGCGCATAAAGTCGGCAGGAATTCAGCGTATCCACTCGATTGGGACCAGATGAGAGACCAACCTGAATTCAGGGTCTCCAGTGACCAGCACCGCGGACTCTTCGATGGCACATGCAAGTGCAAAGCAATCGGCAAATGAAATGGGGTATTGCGCCTTGAGCTCGGCCGCATGGAAGACAAGTGCATTGGGCACGGGCAGAGCTCTAAAACCCAATTGATTCATTCGCCCCAATATTTCAAGCTTCTTTTCATCTCCAAAGCGTCGTTTGGTCAGATAGACTATTTCACCGACATTCATAATACAGATCAGGCGGCTGATGTCCTCCTTTATGGCTTTTCGCAGGATACCGGAAACCACTTCGGCCCCCTCCTCCCGTTGAAAGAACGCCAGCAGAGCGTGGCTGTCGAACAGATAACCCGCCGGCGTCACGAGAAATCCCTGGTTCTCTCACGGAGCAGTTCCGCCGTCAGTGAAGGTTCAACCGGCAGGCATCCCATTGCATTCTCAACCGGGTCCTCGACCGGAGGCACAATATAAATGAGGTTCCCGTATTCAAAAATCTGCACCTCGCTTCCCGGTTGAATGCGGTATTTTTTTCTGAGCGCCGCCGGGATGACAATCTGCCCCTTTGCCAACACTCTTACAGTATCCATGTAATGCTCCTCATGATAGGTTTAACGAATACTGTATTTGTATAACGCTCCAGGTAAAATGTCAAACTACAGGCCTGGCCGCGCATGCACACAGATAAAAGGAAAACAATTCTGAATTTTGAATGTTTAGTTTTGAAGCAGCGTTTATCTGCGGCTGATTTCCCACGATGAAAGCAGTCCTTTAAAATCTCAAAGGCGATCCGCAGATTACGCAGATTAGAAACAGGGCTCATTTAGTCACCAAGAAATCTGCGCAATCTGTGTAATCTGTGGATAAAGAAGTTTTCTGAGGAAGCAAATCCTGCAGAACCTTAGGGATGGCAAGACGGCGCTGGCCGATGTGCCATGCCCCGCGGAAAAACCGGGCCAGACCGAGCGAGGTGTTTGCAATAACATTAGAAATGCCTCGATTGGGCTTTATTCTGTAGGCAGAGCTACCCGCCTGGTTCCATCCGCTTCAGCCAGCTTAAGCGGTCGTAGTGCCTGTCGTAAGAATAGAGCTCGGTTATTCCGTTCATTTTGAGGATAAATGCATTATAGGCATCGATATAATCAACGTTTGATTGCTCGGAAACGGCGAGTGCATTGAGGATTATTTCCCTGCCGGGACATTCCAGGTTTTTGGTATTGAGTATTTTTTCAACCTTCTCTCGGACCTCTTTCATGCTCAGGCCGTAATAAGATTGCAGAACCCATATGATTTCAGCAATTACCATATCCGTGGTAAAAAGGGCTTCTTCACCCTGGATAGCTTTCTTGAAAAGCATTTCACAGGCATCCGCCTTTTCCGGATCGTCATTGACGAGGAAACGGAGAAAAATGTTTGTATCCACAAATCGCATCTAACCGGTCTCGACTAGTTTTTTTGAAATTTTTTTTCTGGTGGCCTCTCGGATTTTTTCGAAATCAGCCGGCCTCTCTTTTGACGGCACACTGCCCCGCAGATCAAGAATGTCGCCATGGATAGCCTTGAGGACAACCCTGTCATCCTCGACCAAATATAACAACCGATCGTTAGCTTTCAGCTTGAGCAATTCTCTGATCTCTTTGGGGATCGTCGTTTGCCCTTTGCGGGTGACAACTGACTGTGGCATGAACCCTTTTCCTTTCTTTTTATGTTTTGCATTGAATTCTAAAAAATGCATTACTTTTTGTCAATGGGAGGGAGGGTTTTTGAGAAATCCTTTATAGGCGGGGGATGGGACCATCTCCGGCAGAGCTGGACCAATACCGCCGAGCGAGCCTTGGCGTTCTTTGCGCCTTTGCGGTTCATTGCCATGAAATCCGTGAAGATGGCCCTAACGATCCAAGGATTACACCGATCAGGAATGAGGAGCTCTAGCTTTCCAGCCAGAGATCGTTTAGCCCTATCCGCAGATTAGACGAATTCTATTTTGTTTCCGACAGCAAATCAAGGTGTGATGCCAATTCCGAAATCCGCTGGGGCAGCTGCTGGAAAACCTCATCGATTACTAGCCGCGGATGCACGCAGATGATCTATCCACAGATTACACAGATTACACAGATTACACAGATTACACAGATTACACAGATTACGTTCTTCACCACAAAGACACGAAGGACGCAAAGAGACATCCTTTGAGAGCCTTGGCGTTCTTTTCGCCTTTGCGGTTCATTGCCATAACGTTCGAAATGTGAGCCCGGTTTGAAGGCAAGCGGGGATTTCCCGTATTTAACCACGATTACTCATCCACCTTTTTAAATCACCCACCGATTGACTCACAGGTACAATTAGGAAACAGTTATGACTACAATACTGGTCTTTTTTGCTGGTAGCTGCTGTCTGGCGCTGGCGATCACTCCCCTGGTGAGACGAATCGCGCTTAAGTGCAACATCGTGGATCGGCCCTCAGCCAGAAAAGTCCACACCGTTCCGATTCCTCGGCTGGGCGGTGTGGCCATCTTTGGCTCTTTTTTCATCGCTCTTTGCACCACCTTCTTTTACGAGACCAACGTGACCGCTCTCCTCACCGCCGACATCAAGTTCACGTACTGCCTCGCCGGGGCTCTGCTGGTTTTCCTGGTCGGCCTGGCAGACGATATCTTTCGTTTGCAGCCGGCCGTCAAGTTTTTGGTCCAGGCCGCTGCGGCCTCTCTCGCCTATATAGGCGGTGTCCGCATTCTGCACCTGCAAGTGCCCGGACAGATGGGCCTCGCTTTGGGGCTGCTGTCGCTTCCGGCAACCGTATTCTGGTTTCTTCTGGTCATCAATGCGGTAAACCTGATCGACGGGCTGGACGGGCTGGCGGCCGGAGTTTGCCTTTTTGTATCGCTTGTTCTTTTGGCTCTTGCCGTTATGGCCGGCAGACTTGAGGTTGCCCTGGCCCTGGCGGCTCTGGCGGGCGCATGCCTCGGCTTTTTGCGCTACAACTTCAATCCGGCCTCGATCTTTATGGGCGACAGCGGCAGCTACTTTCTCGGGTACATGCTGGCATCTCTCAGCATCCTCGGCTCGATGAAAAGCCAGGCTGCGGTCGCCATGCTGATTCCCGTGATCGCTCTGGGGCTTCCTCTGATGGACGCCATTCTCGCTCCCATCAGGCGCTTTGTGGTGGGCAAGGCGATGTTCCAGCCGGACAAAAGTCACATTCATCATAAGCTCATTAAAATGGGGCTGACCCAACGCAAGGCTGTGCTGCTAATGTACGCGGGGACCATCTTCCTTGGCGCATTCGCTTTGCTCATGGTCAATGAGCGGGACGAAAAGATCGGCCTTGCCCTCTTCATCCTCGGTGTCACCATGTTTTTCAGCATCCGCAAGCTGGGCTACCTGGAGTACCTGGCCTCGGATAAAATTATCGGCTACCTGCATGATGTGACCGATGTCATGGGGCTGAAGAAAGAGCGGCGGACCTTTCTCAACCATCAGATCGCCATAAACGACGCCCGCAACCCGGAGGAGATGTGGCTGCGCATCACAGACGCCCTGGATCTGCTGAAGTTTGACCGGGCGGAGATGTGCTTTAACGGCAACTGCAGGACGTTTCGCCAAAACGGCAAGTTTGAGTGGTGCATCCGGGATGTCTGCCTGGATCGGCTCGGCTCCGAATTTCGCGTGCTCCACCTCGATCTCCCGCTTGCCAGCGATATCGAAAGCTTCGGTACGCTGCATCTCTACAAAGACATTATGGCCGACCCCATCAGCCACTACACCATCAGACGGATCGAGCACCTGCGGCGAAGCATTGTAAGAAAGCTGAAGGCGTTTCAACTGGCGGCGAACAAAGAGGGAGCGCAGTTGAAAAAGAGTATGAGCACAAAAGTATTGGATTGGAAGGTTTAGAAAGAAACGGGAATGGTGAGCTTCAGCTACTTACGGCTGGAATTGCCGGAATCAGTCACCAAGGGGATGTATAGCTTTTGGGGTCGAAAAGAGCCGCCGCCGAGGCGGCTTTTTTGATGGGCTTTAAAGCAGGTGCTTGCAGCATTCTTCAATGGTGTGCTTTTTTCCGGACTTCGGGAGTCTCCGCCTTTTCATGGCAGGTCTCATTTTCCGAGTCCCGGGCTCTTACTGCTTCCACTTCCTGCCTTCGCTCATGATGCTCCGCAGCAGTGTAGAGAACCATTATGGCAATCAAGGCAAAAAGGATGATTCCAAGCACGGCTAAGAGCAGGAGCGTGATCCAGTTCAACGTATTATCCTTGTTGGTTTAAGCAACAAGAATATATCACGAGCTTTCCGCTGCGGGAATGCATCGGGGATTTGGGGCGGGTTGTTTTGAGAGGCGGGAGCGAAAGCCCTTAAAGGCGACATTCCGTCCGGTTGATGAAAGTTGCAGCCGGTGCAGCCTCTTCGCAGAAATTCAATGCCGACAAAACGCTTTTTTGCCGCCGTTCATGATATTCAGCCACTGTGTAGAGCACCATTATGCCCAGCATGCCCAGCAGCACCGTTCCAACCAGCAGATATAAGCCTATCGACAGCCACATCGTGTTGAGCTCCTTGTTTAGAATGAAAGTCTTTCGCAGACTGCGATGATGCAATTTTTATGCAGTTGCGCGTTCAAATCGCGACGTAATTATTTATCGGCAGATCAGCTCGATAACTTGAATAAAATTTTCCTTTTTCGAAAAAATACTTTTGGGCGTCCCCTGACATGTGCCGCATGAATGGGCTGGTGCCCTTCTCAATTTACGGATGGTAAACTTCATTTCAAAGTGGGCAATAACACCCATTTTGAATGGATCGGGACGGTATTTTGAAAAGCGTTTTCTGTCCTGGTGGAATCATGGCTCCGGTCGCTTCCGGCTGCGCATGCAGCTGAAACGGAAAAGGATTGAGTGAATGGAGAAGGTGCATGCGCTGAAGCGAGCTCCGGCAAACACTTCGGTAAGGCATCTGCAGCGGTGGCTGCTTGGCTCGACGCTGGCTTTGATGCCGTTTCTGCTGGCCGGAGCAAGGCCCTGGCTGTGGCCGCTTGTGGCGGCATATTTTCTGCTGGGTGCGGCCCTTCTTGTTTGGAAGAACAAGGCTGCAGGCGCGACTGCAGGCATACCGAGAAAATGGCAACTGGTGCTGGGGGCGCTGCTCGTGTATCCGATGCTGCAGATCCTCCCCTTGCCGCCAAGCTGGATCGGAATCCTCAGCCCGCATCGACTGCTGTGGCTGCAAACGGCACAAGAAGTGACGGATCAGGCGCCCTGGATCACAAGCCTTAGCTACACGCCCCTTGAAACGATTTTCAAATTCTTCTGGTGGGCTTTTCTGGCAGCATTTGCCCTGGTGCTTGGAAAAGCGCTGCGGGAAGAGGCCCGGCTGGACTGGTTATTCAACTTGATATTTGTTTTTGCCGGTTTTGAAGCTTTCTACGGTCTGCTTCAGGTGCTCATTCCATCCCTCGGGGTTTTGTGGGAGGCGCAGGGCCAGGGACTGGCCCGAGGAACCTTCGGCAACCGCAATCATTATGCATGCTTTTTGGGTATGCTGTGGCCGCTGTTATTGGCCTATACCTGGGGGCTTGGGGAAGGCGGGAGGCTGAGTGCTGAGGGCGGAGGGCTGAGGACTGAGACGAAAGGCATTGCGGATTTCGGATTGCGGATTTCGGAAAGGCGAAGAACGAGGTTAGAGGCAGAAAATCCGGTGGAATATGCGAGGGGAGATTATGCGGAGCGGGAGCGGGCAAGCCAGGCTCGGCAGAAGCAGATGTTTTATGGATTCGTTATCGGGCTCATGCTGCTTGGTATTTTCTTTTCCCGGTCGCGTGGCGGGATAACGGCATCCCTCATTTCTCTGACCGTGCTCATATCGGTCAGCAAAAAGATGCGTACCAGAGGCATGCTGCTGATGGTGGCCGGGTGCTGGTCCGTCATGTTCGCTTATGGGAGCATCATTGGTTTTGGCGAGATCCTTGCCCGCTTTGACGATCTGGACATAGCTGCCTCGGGGCGTTCCATGATCTGGGGGACGGCGATCCAAATCATAAAGGACCATCTGTGGACGGGTACCGGTCTGGGGAGCTTCGGCGAGCTCTTTCGCGTCTATCAAACATTTCTCGACGACACCGCAGCGACCGATTATGCCCATAACGATTACCTGCAACTGATGGTGGAGCTGGGAGTGCCGGTGGCGGTTTCTTTGTTTGTGCTGGTCTGGGGATACTGGTGGAGAACTGCATGGCGGATTGCCGGAGGGCAGAGGGCAGAGGACAGAGGGCAGAGCATCGATTTCGTAAAAAGAGGAGAATTAAGGATTAGGGATTATGCGGGTGCTGGAGGCTCAAAGCTGAAAGCTGCAAAGAGACCTCAAGCCGGGAGTTGGGAGTCAAGTACCGATATCCGGTATGCGGGATCCGGTTCCGGAAAACGGCGGCTGATCGCGGCGGGTGCGTTGGCCGGCAGCGCCGCCTTTCTTGTTCACAGCTGGGTGGAGTTCAACTGGCAGATTCCAGCCGATGCGCTCTATCTTGTCATGCTGCTGGTAATTATGGGAGAGCACTCGAGGGAGCTATGAGCTCTCGTCAGGATTGGTTCCAGAGCTTTAGCGGATCGAGCGACGCTGAAAGGATGGTACAAAAGTATGTGACTGATGCATCATAAGGCCATGGCAATACCGGCCCATATAGGCCACTGGAGGCTAAAGGATAACATTCCTGCCTGCAGTGGCTTTTTTTTTGCGATGTTTCCGGATGATCAGAGCCAATAATTGACAGTTTCAACGGTGCCGGCAGGGCAGACAGCCGAAGCGCGACCCTAAGGGTTTTTCTCGACATCCGCAATCCCTGTAAATCACATTAAGGAGTGGATCGAAACAGCACTTCTTTGAAAAGCTCATAAATATCTCTTCGATGACCGATGTAATGAATTTGTACGGATTTCCCGGCGACATCAATCTTATAAATGATCCGAAATCGCTTTACCCGGTAAGAATAGTAGCCGGAGAGCTCTCTCTCAAGAGGCTTTCCGAGAAAAGGGTCTCCCCATGTTTCTTCAATCCGTCTTTTGACGATCGGCTTTATGAAGGGGTTGAGGGCTTGAGCTTGCTCTCGGGAGGTCTGCGAGTAGACAACCTTCCAATTTGCCATTAGTCGCTCCAGACTTCCTCATGGCTGCAGATCCTCCCTGCCAGATAGTCGTTTGCAGAATCGGTCAAGGCTTTGCAGAGCTGCTCGTCGCCTAAAATTTCAATAGTTTCCAGTAATGCTTCATAACGACGAGGAGTCATGAGGATTCCCACCGCTTCGCCGTTGCGCGTGAGTGCAATGGTTGATTCCTCTTCTTCCATGCGCTTAAGGAGCTCCAGCAGGCCTCTCTTGGCTTTGGTGACCGGCAGTATTTGTTGCACATCTTCCATATGGGTTCTCCTCTGCGTGGTCATTTTAAAGACCATTTTAGTTCGAAGCGGCATTTGGGTCAAGAGATCCTCAATGGCTCTACCATTGTTCGCGATTCAACATTGAAAATTCAAAACTAAAAACTCCACAATCCTTTCCGCCGCCTTGCCGTCCCATTTTTCCGGCACTTTACCGTTGCCGCATTCCCCGCCGAGGACTCTTTTTACCGCCTCCAGGATGCGCTCTTTCCTGTTACCCACAATCACGTTGGTGCCTTCTTCGCAGGTGATGGGCCGTTCGGTGTTTTCGCGCAGCGTGATGCACGGCACCCCGAGCACCGTGGTTTCCTCCTGCAGACCGCCGCTATCGGTCAGGACCATTCTGGCATGCATATTGAGGTGCAAAAATTCGAGATAGCCCAGCGGCTCGACCGCCCACAACCCGGCGGGCTTCGCTCCGGAGCAAAGATAATCTCCCAGCCCGAACTGCTCGACCATCTTTTTTGTTCTCGGATGGATGGGGAAAATGATCGGCATGTTTGCGCCAATCTCGGTCAGTGCTTCCAGAACTCCCTGCAGAGTGTTTTTCTCATCCACATTGGAAGGCCGATGCAAGGTGAGAGTTGCGTAGCTATGCCGGCGCAGGCCCCACTTCGCCCTTAACCCTGCGCTCTCTGCCATTTTTTTGTGCTTCAGCAGCGTATCGATCATCACATTGCCCACGAAGACGATCTTCTCTTCCGCAACCCCCTCTTTTCGAAGATTGTCGTCGGCGAACCGATCGGTGGTGAAGAGATAATCGCAGAGCACATCCGTGCAGAGCCGGTTGATCTCTTCGGGCATGGACATGTCGCGCGACCGCAGCCCCGCCTCAACATGAGCCACTTTGACGCCCAGCTTTTTGGCCGTGATGGTGCACGCCATGGTGGAATTGACGTCACCGACCACAATCACCAGATCGGGTGTCTCCTTCAGGCACACCTTCTCGAACTCCACCATGATCCGAGCGGTTTGCTCGGCATGGCTCCCCGAGCCCACCCCCAGGTCGATATCCGGCTTGGGCATGCCCAGATCCTCAAAAAAAGCCTTGCTCATCTTCTCGTCATAGTGCTGCCCGGTATGCACCAGAAGATGTTCGATCCGGTCCGGATAGCGGTTCATCGCCTCGATGATGGGGGCGATTTTCATGAAGTTCGGCCTGGCACCGACGACGTTGAGTATCTTCAAAATTCTTCCTTTTTAGCTGCAGATGAACGCGGATTAACGCAGATACCGATTGTTTGCAATACTTTTATTTCTAACTCCCAACCTTGATCGCAGCAGCAACTTTCTTCTCGCTTACTTTACAGAATTTTTCAATAGATGGGTTCATCTGCGCTCATCATCGCAAACCGGGATCCATCCGTGCGGACCCGATAAAGAAATTTTACAATCTGCAAAATAAGCTGACACACGTTGGAGCTTTCGCCCCGAAAACGGATCGTGTCAATACTTCGAAGCAACATCGAGAACCGGTTTGCAGCACCACTTCCTACCGGCGCAATTTTCTCGACAATCCTTAAAGAAAGGACTCGGAATTAGGCATGGTTGTTGCTTAAAATAGCTAACTGCCCCCATCAGGCAAAAAGATGCGACTCGAAGGCATTGACGGTGCCGGACACTGTGCGAGTGGTTTACTTAGAGCGGCGTATACATTTCCAAGTTCAATCGAGGAGCAGATTGCAGAATGCAACAGACCGCAGTGGTTCCTGATTTTTCCTTTTTGGATGAAATAGAGGCTTTCGGCTCCTTCAACCTCAGCGAGTGCTTTCAGTGCCGCAAGTGCAGCAACGGCTGCCCGGCATCGTTTGCCATGGATCTCTACCCGGACCAGTTGATCAGATTGGCGATACTCGGCCAAAAAGAGCAATTGCTGAGCTGCCGGACCATTTGGGTGTGCGCTTCGTGTCAGACCTGCACCACACGCTGCCCCAACAGCGTGCGCATTGCCCAGTTCATGGATTTCCTGAAAGAATTGGCTTTGCGCGAAGGTGTAGTGTCTCCTCAGCCGGATATCACCATTCTTCACCAGACATTTCTGGATAACGTACGACTCACCGGACGTATTTTTGAAGGCGGTTTGCTGCCCGTTTACCTCATGCGCACCGGCCAGCTCAACACCTTAAAGGAGCAGTTGCGAGTTGGCGTGAAGCTGCTGAAGAGGAAACGGCTGCCGCTTTTGCCCAAGATCATCCAGGGGAAAAAGGAAGTGCGTGAAATTCTCAGCCCCGCTCAGAAAGCAGGAACCGAACGATGAAGCTGACTTACTATCCGGGCTGTTCGCTGGACGGAACAGCCGGCGACTATGCCGATTCCATTCTCGATCTCTTTGCCGCTCTGGATATCAAACTGGAAGAGGTCCCCGACTGGAATTGCTGCGGTGCCACCGCGGCTCATAGCATTCATCACCAGGCAAGCATAGATCTTGCGGTACGCAATCTCCGCCTCGCCTCTACCCTGACGAATCCCGATATGCTTGTACCCTGCGCGCTTTGCTACAATCGGCTGAAAACAGCCGCAAAAGAGCTGCAAAGCGGCCGAGGCCGGCATGATCCAGGCGAATTTGCGTCCGGAATTCCGAAAATCTGGGACCTGGCCAATTACTTCGCCGACGAGAACAACCTCGGAACGATCGAGGCCCGCGTCCGCCGACCGCTCGAAGGGCTGCGGGTTGTCTGCTACTACGGTTGCATGGCCAGCAGGCCGCCGTTCATAACCGATGCCAAAGAATATGAGAATCCCCAGAGCATGGACCGAATCGTCGGCGTGCTCGGCGCGACGCCGATTCTGTGGCCGTTCAAGACCGATTGCTGCGGTGCCAGTCTATCGCTGTCGCGTCCGGACATTGTCTATCAAATGGTGACCAGGCTCTACGAGATGGCGGAGCGGCTGGGGGCTCAGGCAATCGTGGTCTCCTGCCAGATGTGCCAGGCCAATCTCGATATGTGTCAGGAAAAACTTGAAGCGCTCGGGGGTCGAAGATTCGCCATTCCCATCATTTATTTCACCGAGCTGATCGGGTGGGCGCTGGAGCTGAAGAATGTCTCCAGTATTCTTTCCCGACATTTCGTCGATCCCCGTCCGCTGTTGGAAGGCGGCTGGGGCGCAGGGGCGGGGAAAGCGAAACAGGGTGCCGCACAACAGGCTGTGAGGATCTGACGGACGGATGTCGGATCTTGGAAATATCGAGAGCTACGAGGTAATAACGCCATGCGCGAGCGGGGAAAAATAGGCGCGGTGACTATCGTCGGTGGCGGCATCGCGGGTATTCAAAGCGCCCTGGACATTGCCAATTCGGGGTTCAAGGTCTACCTGGTGGAAGAGCAGCCCAGTGTAGGGGGCACCATGGCCCAGCTGGATAAGACCTTTCCCACCAACGACTGTTCTTCCTGCATGATGGGGCCAAAGCTGGTGGAGCTGGCCAATCATCGCAATGTGGATATCCTGGCCTATTCCGAGCTGCTGGACGTCACCGGGGAGCCCGGCAACTTCAAGGCCGTCGTCAGGAAAAAGGCCCGGGCGGTGGATCCGGAAAAATGCGTCGGCTGCGGTATTTGTGCCGCCAAGTGTCCGATCAGGGTGCCCGATCCCTTCAACTGCGATCTGTGCGAGCGCAAGGCGATCACCGTCCTGTTCCCGCAGGCGGTCCCGCATGTCTACACCATCGATAAGGAGCACTGCCTCTACTTCACCAAGGGCAAATGCCGCATCTGCCAAAAGGTCTGCAAAAACGACGCAATCCGCTACGATCAGCAGGACGAAATCGTTCAGCTGGATACCGGAGCGGTCATTCTGGCGGGCGGCTTCAAGCCGTTCGACCCTCGCCTCAAACCGGAATACGGCTACGGCTTGTGGCCCAATGTGGTGACCAATCTCGAGTACGAGCGCATTCTGTCCGCGGCCGGGCCTTTTCATGGACATATCCAGCGCATATCCGACGGGCGCAAGCCCGACCGCGTTGCCTGGATCCAGTGCGTCGGATCGCGCGACGTGAGCATCGGCCAGGATTATTGCTCGTATGTCTGCTGCATGTACGCCACCAAACAGGCAATGATCACCAAAGAGCACGAGCCCGATATCGAAACGACCATATTCTACATCGACATGCGTGCTCAGGGAAAAGGCTTCGATCGCTTCTACGAACGAGCGCGCAACGAGTCCGGAGTGCGCTACATCCGCTCCATGGTCTCAAGAATCGTTCCGGTTCCCGAGACCAATCGCCTGCAGATCGATTACATCGACCCTCGAGACGGCTCAAAGCGCGAAGAGTTTGACCTGGCGGTCCTTTCGCTCGGGCTTTGCGCGCATCCCTCCTCGATAAAGCTGGCTACCAGGTTGGGCGTCGAGCTCGATCGTCACGGGTTCTGCAAAACCAACCCGCTCGATCAAGTGGAGACATCACGGCCCGGTATTTATGTCTGCGGTGTTTTCCAGGGTCCCAAGGACATTCCCGAAACGGTCCAGCAGGCAAGCAGTGCAGCGGCTCGTGCCACGGCATTGCTGGCCGACAGCAGAGGCTCCTTAGTCAGGGCCAAAGCGAAGCCGGTGGAGGAGCGTGACGTGAGCGGCGAACAGCCGCGCGTCGGTGTCTTTGTCTGTCATTGCGGGATCAATATCGCCGGGGTAATCGAAGTAGAGCAGGTGGCCGCTTATGCCAGGTCCCTTCCCGGCGTGGCTTATGCCTCCGATTGCATGTTTGCTTGTTCCACCGAACAGCAGAAGGAGATCAAGCGGGCGATCGATGAGCACCGCCTCAATCGCATCGTGGTCGCTTCCTGCACCCCCAGGACCCATGAGCCCCTGTTCCGCAACACACTCAAGGAAGCAGGGCTTAACCCTTATCTGTTCGAGCTGGCCAACATTCGCGAACAGGATTCCTGGGTGCACCAGAAGGAGCCGCAGCCGGCAACGGAAAAGGCGAAAGATCTGGTACGCATGGCGGTCTCCCGTATTTCGCTGCTGGAGCCCTTGCGCGATCTGAGCTGTGACGTGGAGCAGAGTGCGCTCGTCATAGGCGGCGGGCTGGCGGGGCTCACGGCTGCTCTGGGCATAGCGGAAGAAGGGTTCTATTCGGTTTTGGTTGAAGCAAGCGATGAGCTCGGCGGCAATGCCAGGACGCTCCATTACACCGAAGACGGAGCCAGGCCGGCCGAATACGTGCAAGAGCTCATTGCAAAAGTAGAGGCGCACCCGCTCGTTTCCGTATACAAAGAGGCCAGGATCGTTTCGCTCATGGGCAGCTGCGGCGATTTTACGACGCTTCTCTCCATCAAGGGAAGGAACCGGCAGGTCAGCCATGGTGTGGTGATTGTGGCTACGGGCGGAACCGAATACAAGCCGACCGAATACGAATACGGCAAAGATCCGCGGATTGTGACTCAAAAAGAGCTTGAAGCAAAGTTGATGGCTGAGCCCGATCGAGCCGAACAACTGCGGGATGTGGTGATGATCCAGTGTGTCGGCTCCCGCGAGCCGGATCATTCCTATTGCAGCCGCGTCTGCTGTATGGCGGCCATCAAGAACAGCCTGAAGCTCAAAGAGCTCAATCCCCGCATCAATATATCGGTTCTTTATCGAGACATCCGCTCCTTCGGCTTCAAAGAGCAATTCTATCAGCAGGCAAGGCGCAAAGGGGTGCGCTTCTTCCGATTCGAGAATGACAAAAAACCGCAGGTGTCGGTTGCCGGCGATGCTTTGCAGGTTGCCGTCTGGGATGCCCAGCTCATGCGGATGGTCCGGTTGAAAGCGGACCAGTTGGTCCTGAGCGCAGCCATTCGACCGCGGGAAGAGACAAAGGAGCTGGCCGAGGTGCTGCGCTTGCCCTTTGATGAGGACGGCTTCCTTCTGGAAGCCCACCTCAAGCTGCGGCCCCTGGATTTTGCCACGGCCGGATACTTTCTGTGCGGCCTCGCCCAGGGACCGAAATTTGCCAATGAGAGCATATCTCAGGCCCGCGGCGCCGTTTCCAGGGCTGTAACCATTCTTTCGCAACAGCAGATCATCAGTGAAGGCGTGGTGACCGAAGTCAATCCCGACCTTTGTCGCGCCTGTGGCGAGTGTGAATCGGCCTGTCTTTTTGGTGCCATCAAGGTCGGTCAACTTGAGGACGGCCGCAAGCAAGCGCAGGTGACTCCCGCCCTTTGCACCGGATGTGGTGCATGCAATGCGGCGTGCCCCACCGGTGCTGCGTCGCTGGCGCACTTTCGCGATAAACAGGTCAATGCCGTCATTCAGGCTTTGTGAGGAAAGAGAGATGTCGGAACAGTTCGAGCCCAAAATTGCCGCTTTTGTGTGCAACTGGTGCGCTTATGCGGGTGCAGACCTGGCCGGAGTGGGTCGCATGCAGTATCCCCCCAACATTCGCCTGATTCGGTTGATGTGCACCGGTCGGCTGAATCATGCCTTTTTACTCAACGCCTATCTGGCCGGTATGGATGGAGTCATGGTTTCCGGCTGACACATCGGCGACTGTCATTACCTGGGAGGTAATGTGAAGTGTCAAAAGGTCGTGCAGGAAACCTGGAAAGTACTCCACTTGCTCGGCGTGGATGAACGCTACCTGAGGCTCAAATGGATTTCGGCGGCCGAAGGGACCATCTTCGCCGAGGAGATACGCTCCTTCACACAGCTGCTGCGGGATCTCGGACGCAATCCTTTGGCGGTCGGCGACACCAGCGAAGAATTACCGGACACGAGCGGTGGTTTTGAGGCAGATGTCCTGCCCGAAGAAATGACCGCCTGACGGAAAGAAAGCATGATCATCAGTCAAGAACAAGTCGATTATTGCATGGAATGCGGTGTGTGCACCGCAAGCTGCCCCATAAGCAGAATTCTTCCCCGGTTCTCGCCCAGGCAGATGATCAAGCGCGCTCTGATGGACTGTGACGATACTATCCTGGCGGGCCACGAGCTCTGGGCGTGCCTGACCTGCGCCAGATGCAGCAGTCGCTGTCCGGCTCAGATTGATTTTCCTGAATTCGCTCGTTCCTATCGGGCCCTCGCTCGCGACCGCGGTCACATGCCACAGCTGAGTCACCATGGGACTCTGCAGGCGATTACGGCCCTGCAGACCCGTCGGGTCAAGCAATGCCGCACCGAATGGGTCGGCGATGCAGGACGGTTCAGCAGCACCGGAGATTTCTTCTACTTCGTTGGGTGTGCCCCGTTTTTTGAAGCGGTTTTGAAGCCCGGCGAAGGGTCGCTCGCTGCCGCCGGGGTCATTCTCACGCTGTTGAACCGGATGGGAATCGAGCCGGTCATCAGTGAAAATGAGCGCTGTTGTGGCCATGATGCGCTATGGAGCGGAGATGAAGTCACTTTCCGCAAACTGGCGAAGCTGAACCTGCAGGCGATTCGGGAGTCCGGAGCAAAGACGGTTCTGTTCGGCTGTCCGGAAGGCTACATGACCTTCAAGGAGCACGTGCCCAGGTACTTCGGCGAGCTGCCCTTTGAGGTGCTTCACATCAGCGAATTCCTGGCAAAAGAGCTGCCGGGGCTGAGCCTTCAGTTCAAGCCGCCGGATAATGAAGACGAGGCGGTGGTGACCTATCAGGATCCCTGTCGTCTGGGCCGCCGGGCCCGCATCTACGAAGAGCCGCGACAGTTGATCGGGCTGATTCCTAACATCCGTCTGGAAGAGATGCCGCGCAATCGCGAAAGCGCCCTATGCTGCGGCACCAGTGCCTGGATGGAATGCTCCAATTGGTCCAAGAGCATGCAGGTAGAGAGGCTGGAGGAGGCAATCTCGACCGGGGCAAAGACTCTGCTCACCGCATGTCCCAAATGCCGGATTCACCTGGTCTGCGCGCAAAGCAACACGGATATCCGTATGAGCGTAGTCGATTTGTACAGTTTTTTGCTGCATCACTTGCAGGCAGCCGTGCCCGGGAAATGAGCCTATCGGGCACAGGAGAATGACAAAGTGAAGAGTCAGGATGTACTTGTTATCGGCGGCGGCATCGCCGGCATACAAGCCTCTTTGGATCTCGCCGAAATGGGCTTTAAAGTTCATCTGGTGGAGAGACTGCCCAGTATCGGCGGCAAGATGGCGCAGCTCGACAAGACTTTCCCCACCAATGATTGCGCGCTCTGAATTCTGGCGCCGAAGCTGATGGATGTCGGTCGACATCCCAATATCCGGCTGCTCGCGTATTCAGAAGTCGAAAAGGTGGAAGGGGAGCTGGGAAGTTTTCAGGTAACGGTCAGGAAAAAAGCGCGCTACGTAGACGAAGCCAAGTGCACGGGGTGCGGCGCCTGTGCCGAGAAGTGCCCGACCGCCACCGTCGATTCCTACAACCTGGGGCTTGCCAAGGCCAAAGCGATCTATCGCTATTTTGCCCAGGGGATTCCATCGACCTATACTATCGATTCCCGCTACTGCCGCAATTTCCAGGAAGGCAAAAAGTGCGGCGTGTGCGCCAAGGTCTGCCAGGCCGGGGCAATCGACTACAAGCAGCAAGATCAACTGATTCAGCTGGAGATTGGAGCGATCATTCTGGCGACGGGCTACGATGTTTTCGATGCGCGGCGCATAGAAGAGTACGGCTACGGACGACTTCCCAACGTGGTCACTTCGCTTGAGCTCGAGCGGTTTCTCTCCGCCAGCGGTCCGACTCACGGTCATCTCTATCGCCCTTCCGATCTGGCGCTGCAGGCGAGCCTGCCGGAATTGGAGAAGTCCTGTAAAAAATCGGCCAAGGGCTTTGAGAAATACGAGAAAGAGCTCGGGCAAACATGGCAGGATTTTTATGCGGCCTATCAGAGAGGCGAGCTGAAGGGTGCCGAATACGATGAGTGGGCCGAGCAGGTGAGGCTGTGGCAGCGTCTGAGCGATGAATTGGAGAAGAAAAAAGAGCAGGCGGCAAGCAGGCAAACGGCGCACCGCATCGCTTTCATTCAGTGTGTGGGCTCCCGGGACATCCGGTTCAATCGCCATTGCTCGGGGTTTTGCTGCATGCACTCCATCAAGGAAGCCATCATCGCCCGCGAGCACGATCCCGAAGCGGAGGTGTTCGTGTTCGGGATGGACATTCGAGCGGTGGGGAAAGGGTTTGAGGAGTATCGCAATCGAGGGGCCAGAGAGGCAAAAGTGAATTACATCCGAAGCCGGGTTGCTGAGATAACCGAAGAGCGGGATCACACGCCGGTTGTCTGGTACGAAGACACGAAAGAGCGCCAGGTGTGTACGATGGCGGTGGATATGGTGGTTTTGGCGGTGGCCTGCGAAGCCCCGGCCGGCCTGAAGCGTCTGGCGGAGATTGTAGGGATTGAGTTGAGCGATTTCGGGTTCGTCAAGACCCGATTTTCGGAGCCACTGGATACCACCCGCTCCGGCGTTTTTGTCTGCGGCTGTGCGCAATCTCCCATGGACATTCCGGAGTCTGTCGCTCAAGCAAGCAGTGCGGCTGCGAGAGCCGCCCAGATTTTGACAGGAGCCGAAACGTTGCGTCTCGCGTCGTGAAGGAGAAAAAGCAAGTGAGCAGCGCTCAGTGCCTGGAAATAGATCACCCGGCTCCGGAAGATATTCGCGTCGGGGTATTCATCTGCCATTGCGGCTCCAACATTGCCGGCTACCTGGACTGCGAAGCGGTGACCCGAAATGCTGCCGCGCTTCCCCGGGTGGTCTATGCAAAAAACAATCTCTATACGTGCTCGGAGGCCGGCCTTGCCGAAATACGCAATGCTATTGCCGAGCACAAGTTGAACCGGGTAGTGGTGGCCTCGTGCTCTCCCCGCACTCATCAGCCGCTGTTTTGCAGCACCTGTGCTCAGGCCGGATTGAACCCTTACCTTTTTGAAATGGTCAACATTCGCGACCAGTGCTCCTGGGTGCACATGCAGGACCGGGAAAGGGCCACTTCGAAGGCCATGGACCTGGTGCGCATGGGAGTCGCCAAGGCGATTTTTCTCGAAGCTCAAAGGGATATCGAGTCGTCTCTGGTACGCAAAGCACTGGTCATTGGCGGCGGCATAGCCGGGCTGTCTGCTGCTGAGGCCTTTGCCGACATGGGAATCGAAGTGCTGCTGATTGAAAAGGAAGCGCAGTATGGCGGACTTTTACAGCACCTCTACCGGCTGGCGCCCGAAGGCGTTCATGCCAAAGAGCTCATTGAAGGCATCGTGCAGCGGGTTACGGCAAAGCCGCAAGTCCGGGGCTTTCTGTCGGCGCAAGTCGTTGCGGTGGATGGTGTCATCGGCAGCTACCGGATTTCCATACAGCAGGCGGATCGGGATGTGCTGCAGGAGACGGTCGGCTGTATCGTCGTTGCCACGGGAGCTGTTCCTTTCCAACCGGACAGTCGGTACGGCTACAATGGCAGAAGCGTCATTACTCAGGCCGAATTGGAGGAAAAGCTGGCCGCAGGTCCCCTGGATGCAAAACGGGTGGTAATGATCCAGTGTGTCGGCGCACGAGTCCCGGAGCGCGAGTATTGCGCGAGAATCTGCTGCCTTACTGCGGTCAAGAATGCTCTTTATCTGAAGGAAGCCAACCCGGTTGTGCAGGTGCATATCCTGTATCGGGACATCCAGATGTATGGGGCCGAAAATGAGCGGATGTTATGGCAATCCCGCGGTCGTGGGGTGCGCTTTGACGTCTACGACGAGCAGCGCCCGCCGCAAGTGGGAGAGAGCGCCGTTGAATTTTACCAGCCGCTGACCGGTGAGATGCAGATGCTGCCCTACGATCTTGTGGTTCTTTCCACGCCTCTGGTGGCAAGCAGCGGTGCGCGCTCACTCGCTCGGCTCATGCGCATTCCCATGGATCAGAATGATTTTTTTATGGAAGCGCATGCCAAATTGAGACCGCTCGATTTTGCCACTGACGGGATATTCTTGAGCGGTTCGGCGCGCTACCCCGCCACAGTCGCAGAAGCGCGGGCGCAAGGCTTGGGAGCGGCAGCCAGAGCCGCCACCGTTCTTTTCAAAGAGAAACTGGTCACCAGCGCACTGGTGGCAGAGATCAATCCAGAAACCTGCGTCGGCTGCCAGGGATGTTTAGCTGTTTGCCCTTATGGTGCGATCGGCTATATCCCCGAGCGTGGCATTTGTGAGGTCAACACGATTCTCTGCAAGGGCTGCGGCAATTGTGCCTCCACTTGCCCGTCGCAGAGTGCAGTCTTGAAAGGGTTTACTCCCAAACAACTGCTTCGTCAGATCAGAGCAGTAGTGAATGCATGAAGGAGAGTTGGAGACAAGAATGAGCCAAATTGGATTCGAGCCGAAAATTCTGTGCTTTCTCTGCACCTGGTGAGCGTATGCCGCTGCTGACCTGGCTGGGGTTAGTCGTTTGCAGTATCCTTCCAATGTGCGGATTGTCAGGGTGATGTGCTCTGCGAGTGTATCGCCTCATCACATTTTACGCGCGTTTCAGGAAGGAGTCGATGGGGTGTTTGTTGGAGGCTGAAGACTGGGGGACTGTCATTACCTGTATGGTAATCTATCAGCTGAAAAGCGAGTCCGGTTCCTGCAACAGCTTTTGGAGTTTAGCGGTATTGAAGGGGAGAGACTGCGGTCGAGGTGGGTCTCTTCGGCCGAGGCCAATGAATTTGCTGCCGAGATGAAAGACTTCGTAGAGGATCTGCGCACGGTTGGACCTTCACCGCTTCGAAAACCGGTTATGGGAGGTCGGGCCGCCTAGCAGGCCGTACGACCACCTGGAGACCGCACTTATGGGCCGTTTCCGCCCTCGTGCAGCGGAATTCCCCATACGTGTTAAGGAAAATGATGAAAGACCAAGTCATTAAATATGTAACCAAGCTCTTGGACGAGGGCCATGTGCAGGGCTTCCTGGCGCTTCGCGAACAAAACGGCCATGTCTTCCCGTATCTTTTCACCAAAGCCGAAGAGCTTGTCGATCTAAATCTGGGCGAATGCCAAAAGGCGGGAGACGGCCGCTATCCGCTGAATAAGGTTTTGATTTGGCTGACGCAGTCCGACCCGAATGCCACATTTGCCCTGCTGACTCGTGGTTGTGACGAGCGGGGGCTTGTCGAGCTGTACAAGTGGCAGCAATTGCAGAAAGATAAAGTGATTCCGGTCGGCATCGCCTGTCCGCAGGATCTAGCGGAAATATGCGCGTGTGGGAAGCCTTATCCCGAAAGCTGCGTGGCGGGTGAAAAGGTAGAGGGAGTTGCCGGTGCGGCGGCGGTTGAAGCAATAGAAAAGCTTTCCACTGCGGAGCGCTTTCGATTCTGGATGAAACAATTCGACCGCTGCATCAAATGCTACGGCTGCAGAAACATATGTCCCATGTGCTTCTGTAAGGAATGCAGCCTGGAAGAGAAGGAGCTCATCCAGACAGGGGAGCTGCCCACCGAGAATCCAATTTTCCATTTGACGAGAGCGGTCCATATGATCGGCCGCTGCATCGATTGCGGCCTTTGCGAAGAGGTTTGTCCGGCAGACATCCCGCTACGATCTCTTTACAAAAAAGTTGCGAAAATTGTGACAGCGGAAACCGGTTTTCGTCCAGGCTTGAATGCTGATGAAAAATGTCCTTTCAATGTGGCTGGGTTGTAGCGTTCGTGCTCGCTTGACGAGCTCGTTTTCAAAACCACAAAAAAAAGTTGAAGGGCCGTTTGCCCAGATCCTCTTTTCAGAAGCAGCTCCAGGACTCTCTTCTATCCTCCGGCATGAATAAGCTTGCCTTCTTTCCCCGATCCTCTGCCTCACTTGATCTCGATAATAATCCTCATCGTTATTATAGTTGATAACGCTCAAGAGAGTTTCACATCAGAGTCGGACATGTTATCCTTTGATATCTGACAGCAATTTGTAAATCGAGCAAAAACCCCCGAATATGCTATTTCGGCGGCAAAAGGAGACCTCGCCAATGAAGGAGCGTGAGAAGGTAGTGCTGAGCTCCATCTGCATCATCTTCGTGACTGCGGCGCTCGTTGCTGCGGCCAGCATTGCGTTTTTATACCGGGCCTCAGTCGATCGAGAACGAGACAGGCTTGTCGACGCCTTGAATGTTCAGAAAAGAATCATCGAAACGGTGGCGCAGTTTGACTCAGAGCTCCTGCCAGGCGATCCGGGAAGCCCGGGCGCAGCCGCGTTCCGGCTGATAAAAGGTGTTTATGGGGGGCGGCAGGAGCTCGCAAAGATCGAACAATTCTTGGTCGGGCGTCAGGGAGACAATGACCCAGCCCCGGTGCAGGACTCGCACAGCTCCGGCAGTGCCGGTGAGCCGCAATCGATGCCCATCGACTCTGATTTTCCCCCGATGCGGCGGGCGCTTTCGGGCCAGTCGGGGTGGTGGGTCGGCCCCGACGACCGGGGAGAAACGGTTCTTGCAGCCCATGAGCCGCTGACCAGACTGGGGGTGGGACTGGTCGCAATGAGCCGTCTTTCAGAAATCCGGAGGCCTTTCATTCGAGCGGGTGCCTATGCGGGAGTGCTTATTCTTCTGCTGGTTGCGGCCGGTTCATTGTGTCTGCTGTTCTTTATGAATCCCTTCATTCGTCGCCTTGAAGAAAGCGAGGCACGCTATCGATTGCTCGTCGAGCTCTCACCCGACCTGGTTGCCGTGCATACCGACGGCAAGTTTGTGTACGTAAATCCTGCCGGAGCAAAGCTTCTTGGCGCTTCCTCGCAGGAAAGCCTGATCGGAAGGTCGGTGCTGGACATTGTCCATCCCGATTTTCTCGATCAGACCCGAAAACGCGTGAGGCAGGTGTTGGAGGAAAAAACGCCGACGCCGTTGGTGGAGACGTCCATTGTCGGCCTCGACGGGCGACATTCGGAGGCGGAGGTTACCGGAACCTTCATAGAGTATTTCGGTAAGTCTTCGGTGCTTCTGGTGATGAGGGACATAACTCAACGCAAGCTTGCTGCCAAAGAAATCGATCGATTAAACCAGAGCTTAAAGTCCAGGATTAGCGAACTGCAAACGATCTTTCAAGTAGTGCCCATCGGCCTGGCCATAGCAGAAGATCCGCAGGGTCTCCGCATACGGGGCAACCCGACCAACGAGCGGTTGCTTGGGGTTCCCGTCGGCGCCGAGCTTTCCAAACGCAAGCCCGATGCGGTTAATTATCAGGTTTTCCAGGAAGGGCGCCAATTGACGGTGGAGGAGTTACCCATGCAGCGAGCCGTGCGGGGTGAAACCGTAATCGGCCAAATGATTGAAGTGGTACGGGGCGACGGAGGGGTCGTCCAGCTGTACTGCAGCTCGGCTCCTTTGCTCGATCAACAGGGAAACCCCCGGGGGGCGGTTGGTGCTTTCCTGGACATCACGGAGCTCAAGCAAACTGAGCGGCTGCTGCGTGAATCCCTGGCTGAAGCCGAAGAGGGGAGGCGCACTCTGCAGGCTTTAATGGAGCATGTCCCGGAGGGAATCACTATAGTCGATGCCCCCGATGTGAAGATTCGTATGGTCAGCCGTTATGGACGGGATATTCTGGGAAGCTGTCACGACGGCCTCACCGCCCGGGATGTCGCCAGTCAGTGGCAGGTCTTTCATGCAGACGGCACAACGCCCATGACGTTTGAAGATCTTCCCGTTTGCCGAGCAGTGCTGGACGACGAAATCGCAAACAATATCGAGCTCATACAGGTTAATTCAAAAGGCGAGCGACTGTCGCTGCTCTGTAATGCGGGCCCGATACGCGACCGAGATGGAAATATTCTCGGAGGTGTCGTCGCCTGGCGCGACATTACCGAACTGAAGCAGATTAGAGGCGCCCTGTACGAAAGCGAGCAGCGCTATCGTAAACTGTTCGAGAAGATGAGCGAGGGATTCGCTCTGCATGAGATCATTTGCGATGAGGATGGACGTCCTTGCGATTACCGCTTTCTGGAAGTCAATCCTGCCTTCGAGGCTCAGACGGGTCTTAGCGCGGAGGATTTGATCGGCAGAAGCGTTCGTCAGGTGTTGCCGCAAGTCGAGGATTGGTGGATCGAGCGCTACGGGCGCGTTGCTCTAACCGGGGAGCCGGATCGATTCGAAAATTGGAGCACAGCCCTGGAGCGGTGCTACGATGTGAGTGCGTTTCGGACCGAGCCGGGGCGGTTTGCCACTATGTTTCTCGACATCACCGATCGGAGGCGAACTGCAGATGCTTTGCGACAAGGCGAATCGCGCTTTCGACTGCTTTCGAGGACAGCCGGCCGGCTGCTGGCTTCCTCCGAGCCACAGGCAATTGTAAACGAGCTGTGCCGGCAGGTCATGGAGCACCTGGACTGCCATGTCTTCTTCAATTTTCTAGTGGACGAGCAGGCCGGCCGGCTCCACCTCAACGCCTGTGCCGGCATCCCGGAAGAAGAAGCGAGAAGGATCGAATGGCTGGATTTAGGGGTTGCGGTTTGCGGCTGTGTGGCCCGAGACGGAAGCCGCATCATTGCCGAAGATATCTTCAACAGCACCGATCTTCGGACCGAACTGGTCAAGAGCTGCGGAGTCCAGGCATACGCGTGCCACCCGTTATTGGCTCAGGGACAAGTCATTGGAACACTCTCGTTTGGAACGAAATCCCGTACCGGCTTTTCATCCGAGGACCTCGCCCTGATGAAGACGATAGCAGACCAGGTTGCGATCGCCATTGAAAGAATGAGGCTCATTGAAGAACTGCAAAAATCACGGGATGAGCTGGAGCTGCGGGTACGGGATCGAACCGTGGAGCTCAGAAAGGCTAATGAGGAGCTGAAAAGTGTTCCTTCGATGCTCATAGCGGCCCAGGAAGAGGAAAGAAAGAGGCTCGCAGCGGAATTGCACGATTCTATCGGGCAGACGCTTGCGGCCCTCAAGTTTGGCGTCGAGACGGTGCTGGCTGTCCGAAGCCGAGGCGATTCCGAATATGCACTGCAGCTTCTTGAAAAATACATCCCCAATCTGCAGAGAGCCATTGACGAGACTCGTGCAATTTACACCGGACTCAGGCCGAAGATACTGGAAGAGATGGGCTTGGTTGCTACACTGCGCTGGCTCTGTCGAGAGTTCCAGGGGCTCTACCCGAGCCACCACGTCGAGTTGGAGATTGAGCTTGAAGAGGCGCAGATTCCTGAAAGATTGAAAATAGCGATTTTCAGAATATGCCAGGAAGCATTGAACAACGTAGCCAAACACAGCAAGGCCGAATGGGTGGATCTTGGCCTGAAGCATGCCGAAAAGGGTTTCGAACTGGATATTGTCGACGATGGAGTGGGGATGGACCTGAACTCCATCTCGTCCAGCGAATACGCGAAAAGCCTTGGCTTAACGGGTATGAGAGAAAGGGCAGAGCTCACCGGCGGCTTTTTTGACATGGAGTCCAGCCTCGGAGAGGGCACCAGAATCCGTGTGCTCTGGCCATTGGAGCAGTCCCTTAACGAACGGGCTGAAGCGCCGCCGGCTCGCTGCTAGCGGTGGGATCTGTCGATTTTGAACTATTTGCTGAAGGTACTCATGCTGTTCGTGATCGATAAACTTAACGGGTGACCGGTATATACCCCGTTGGCCCTTTTAGCTCGACCACGTAAGGTTTTTCAGTGTACAGACGGTCCCGCCTCAAGGTGGCTCCGCAGTCAGGACATGTTTTTATAATATTGAGCTTCTTTTGGCCGTTCTTGCCTACTACGTAGGGTTTTTCGCCATCCACAAGGTGAGATTCCGTTACCGGTCCAACCGGAATTTTGACTTCGAGGATAGAATATCCACATTTGTGATAGAGCTTCTCCAGTTTCATTTTGTCCCCTAATTGAATGAATGGTATCCAAGCGTTTCACCCGGTACTATCTTATCGGCAGGCTTTTCATACAGCTTTAAATAAAATTAATGAGATCGCCCGTGGAAACATTCGAAGATTTAAGGAGCTGTCGCCAAAAAGACGGCCCGCATGGGTGCTGGCAGGCCTTCAATGGTTACAAGAGGGTTGGCGCCGTCCAGAAAGTCCGGTAAAGATTCAAACTTCATCCAGGCGGTGGATCGTTGCTCTGCGGGCGTGGTGTGCGAGACATCGATTAGTCGCACATTGCTGAAGCTGCAGCGCTCGAGCCAGCGATGCAGGGCCTGGCAGGAGGGGAGGAGCCAAACGTTGCGCATCTTGGCGTAGCGGTCCTTTGGCATCATCACCCGGCTGCTGTCGCCCTCGATCACCAGGGTCTCCAGGATCAGCTCTCCTCCACTGCGCAGACATGACCGCAATTGCAGCAGATGATCGATGGGAGACCGTTGATGGTGAAGCACCCCCATGGAAAAAACCGTATCGAAAGCGTGCAGATTCTGCGGTATGCTCTCGATGCCCAGAGGCAGAACAAACAGCGGTGGGGAATGCAAAAACCGCCGAATCGCATGAAACTGAAATACGTACAGCAGATAGGGATCGATTCCGATTACCAGGCGGGCTCCTTCTCCCAGCATGCGCCATCCATGATAGCCGTTGCCGCAGCCGACATCCAGCACCACCCGATTCTCCAGCGGTTCAATGTGATCGCACAAGCGCGCCCATTTAAAATCCGAACGCCATTCGGTATCAATATAGATTCCAAAGATTTCATAGGGTCCTTTGCGCCACGGATGGAACCGGCGCAGTAGTTCCTCTATCCTTTGCCTTGTTGCGTCATCACAGTCCCGTGGTTCCCCGATGCGCACCACCGGCGACCGAAAGTCCGACGAGGAGGCAGCCGGCCGGGGCATTTGCTTCAAGGCCGCTTTCCAGGTGGAAACGTCGCCGTGTCGCCCCGGCATGAAAGCAGCTTCCAGCTGTGCGGGCAGGCCGACAACCCAAGATTCCAGAAGACTCCCTCTGGTAGATCTGATCAGAGAGGTATAGTCGATCATTTCAGAGCAAGTATGGAAATGAAATTAAGGCATTGAAACCAAACGTCGCAGCTCGAAAAACCCACCCCAATGAGCCGTTCGAGGTGCTCTGCAACGGTTTCGGGAAACAGCACTCTTTCAAGGGCTGTGCGCTTTTGGCTGATTTCGAGGTCGCTGTAGCCTTCAGCTCTTTTGAATGCATGATGCAGGTCGGTAATGCGCTGTGCCTTTTGGGGATCGGCAAAGGCAACCTTTTCGGAAACAATGAGAATCCCTCCGGGGACAAGTCCGTCGTAGATCTTGCCAAGCAATTCAAAACGGTTCCGGCGTTCGACGAATTGCAGGGTAAAGTTGAGAACAGCTGCGGATGCGCGCCTGATTCTTAGATCTTTTACATCTGCGCAAGCCAGGTCCACGGGCACTTGGGGACGGGCCTCCCGGACAATCTCGCTGCAGCGCTCCAACATCGCAATGGAGTTGTCTACGGCAATAATCCTACAGCCGGGCTGGCGAATATGCCGCGCCATGGATAAGGCAGCTGCACCCAGCGAGCAGCCAAGGTCATAGCAGAAGGTCTTCGGCTGTACGTAATGAGCGGCCAGCACCCCGGTGAGCGAGATGACGGTCTCGTAGCCAGGCACCGACCTTCGAGCCATATCTGGAAATACGTTAGCGACGGCGGCATCGAATCTAAAACCGGGCACCTCCTGGCGTGGTGCCAGGTAGAGACGATCGCGAGCTGAATCGGGTTGCATGAGGTTGAGTCACTCTCGGCTTGATCGAGATTGTTAGTCCCTGATCGGATCAGTTAAACGGGATGAATCGTCCAGCCGGCTATACGATTCTAATTACCGGCCGTTCGTTTTCGACCGCCACCCCCACCTGTGCGGCGGCAGTCACACCTGCAGCTTTCAGCTTTTGCAGAAGATCTCCGGCCTGGTCGGCGGGCACGGCAAGAAGCAAGCCCCCAGAGGTCTGAGGATCAAACAGAAGCTCCCTCTTTTCCCTCGGCAAGGCATTGTGAAATTCCACATAAGCTTCCGCCAGTTGCCGATTGGCTCGATTACTGCCGGTTGTCTCCCCCCGGCGGTACATTTCTTCGGCATAGGTATAAAACGGCAGCCTACCGTATTCAAGGTCGATTTGCACTCCGCTTCCACGAGCCATTTCCAGACTGTGTCCCAGTATGCCGAATCCGGTGACGTCGGTGCAGGCATGTACTTCAAAATTGAGCGCTACCTCGAGGGCTGGGCCGTTCAAAGCCGCAATTTGCGGCAACAGTGCCGCCAAATCGTTCCAGGGAAGCTTTCCCGCTCGACCGGCGTTAAACAGCACACCGGTTCCGAGCGGTTTAGTCAGCAGTAAGGCGTCACCCGGGCGCACCCCAGTATTGGTGAGTATCCGATTCGGATTCACCAGGCCCGTTACCGCCAACCCAAACTTGGGCTCTTCGTCATCGACGGAATGTCCTCCAGCCAAAGAAGCGCCTGCTTCGGTCACTTTCTCGTAGCTGCCTCGCAGGATTTCTTTGAGTACATCCATGCCGAGCTTCTTAGTTGGAAACATGACCAGATTCAGGGCCGTAATTGGCCTTCCGCCCATGGCATAGATATCCGAGAGTGAGTTGGCGGCTCCGATTCGCCCAAACCAGACCGGATCGTCTACCGGGGGCGTGATGAAGTCCACTGTAGAAATGACCGCAAGCCCTTCAGCAACACGATATACCGCAGCGTCATCACTGGTTTCAAAGCCCACCAGCAGATTCGGATCGGTGGGTGCAGGAAAACCCTGCAGTGCTTCCGACAGAACCGTCGGACCGATTTTGGCAGCTCAGCCACAGGTTCTGGCAAGTCGTGTGAGCGTTTTCTTTCTACTGAAAAGATTCATGACGTTATCGGTCCTCTTAATTTTTCGAGATCTCTCTCCCTGCCTTGCGACGAGGTTGGCAAAGCCTGTTCCGTTCAACCGAAGACAGCTCTTCATTGTAAATGATATGACTTCGACTCCACTGCGGCTATATAGCCCTTTTTCATCATTGTTTCATCCATTGACAGATGCGACTCTCGCGTTTTATTTTCGACTAACATTTTCCACTTTTACCGAGCGCATTGAAATGAAACCAGGAGGAAACGAATGAAGATTTCGATAACTTACTGCGTACCTTGAAATTTCCTTCCGCGGGCCGCCAGTCTGGCGGATGCCATATCCAAGGAGATAGGATTGAAGGCGGAGCTCATTGAGGGGAAGGACGGCATTTTCGATGTTGTGGCTGATGGCGATCTCATCTTTTCAAAAGCTAAGGCCCGCCGCTTTCCTGAAAACGACGAAATCGTGGCGATGCTTCGCAAGTAAAAGCAGAGCCCAAAGAGCATGATTCGGGGAAGCCCGCCATCTTTGTATTCTGATGTGGCACACGGGTATCGGTAAAGTCTCAGATCGTCGACGGAGGGAAAGGGGCGCGAACACCTTTTTCGGGTTTTCTGGCGTACGGGAGCAGAGTCTTCTCTGCTTGAAGCCTTGCAGTTTAACAGGGGGAGAGGGCGGCCCTGCCGAGTTGGGCAGGGCCGATGCCGATTCGAAGCGGAAGATTCAAATTCGGCTAACCGGTCAACCGCCTTGGCTCATACGGTTAGGTCCAATTGCTGTATGGACTTTGCCACTCCATCCTCCTCAAGATAGACCCCGGTTCGGCTGACTTGCCCATTCAGAGTGTTTCCGCTGCCCCTCAGATCGAATTTGGATTCAACGGCTCCAAGATGGATCGCTCCCACATTGCTGGAGAGCAGACTGTTCAGGGAATCATTGCCATTGTCGTCCCTGGTCCAAATGAAGAGCCTGTCGAAGATGGAATCGTTCTCATCAATCCATTGGTTGTGATCTTCATCGTATTGACTCAACTCTGCAAAACCGTTGCCGGTTTTCGGTCCGAACAGCTCACTGCCGTCATTTACGATTCCATCGCCGTTTCTGTCAAAAACCAGCAAGCCGCTGCCGGGCCGAACAAAGGAGATGTTCTCATGATCGCCGTCGGCATCGAGATCGAAGGCGAACTTTGTATCGGTCAATTCAGCGGCCGCTCCGCCAAAATTAATCACCAGAGGATCTACTACCTTGGCGGCATCGCCGGCCCTGACGGAAAAGCTCTGTTCCGAAAAATACTCCCTGCTCATGTTCAGGTTGAGTGAAAAGGCGATTTGTTTGCCATCCTGGGTTCGGACATATCCCTCAATGGCCACACTGGTGCTTTCGGCTTCGTAGTGGGACTCATAGCTGTCGTAGATCAGCCCCCATCCTTCTCCCGTCGAACCTTGGCCGGTACCGTTCTGTACGACTGCCGGCATATCCTCTGGCATATCCTCAGTCGACTGTTCACCGGAAAGGTCCAGAATGGACACTTTGAACTCCTTACCGGTAATCGCCTCCATCAGATATTTGATCAAAAAAGCCTTCGGATCGTCAGTATTCAAGCTTTCATCTTTCTGCCGGGCCTCTCCGCATCCCATGCACGATCCCCGCTGCTTAACGGCGGAGTCTTTGGATGCGCCCCAATGGGAGAGTGTTACTCGATCTTTGACGGCTCGTTCTGCGACCTGACCGGATGATGCCGGGTTTGCCCTTCGGCCGGTCCAGATCTGCAATTCTTCTTTATTTTCATCTTTTTGGACGAATGTTCGGCTGGACTCGAGATGCACATCGGATGAGCTGATCTTCATGGCCGTTCCTCCTTGTCCTGTTCAAATCATTAATCGGCACATGGAGGTCCAAACTTTAGGGATTTTCTGGGAATCCGCTTCGTTGAGCTCACGAGCCATGGTAGGGGATGTCATAAAATTTGGAATCTGGAATCTGTCTAACTACGAATGATACTTTCCAGCAGTCGCCGGTAGTAGGCATAATTTTCGAAAGTCACGTCCTCGCGCACTCTACCGTCGGCAAGCGGCACATAGCCGCCTGAGGCGAGCAGCGGCGGCACTTTCTCTTCGATCTCTCGGCGAATGGCTTCTTTGCCGTCGCGCAGAGCGTCCAGATCAATGCCGCCGATCAAGCGCAAGCTCCGTCCGAATTCCCGGCGCAAATCGCGGTAGTCCATTGCCTTGATATTCACTTCACAGGCCCACAAGCAGTTGAATCCCCACTTTAAAATGCTCGGGAGCAGTATTCTGGCGTTGGCATAAGTGCGAAAGATGATGGTCTCAACTCCATGTCCGCGAAGCACTTCGAGAAGGGGCTCATAGCTCTTGAGCACAAATTCCTCGTACATGCGGGGCGATATCAGGGGCCGATCGTTTCCCCCGATGGGCTCACTAAAAATAGCGGCATCGAGGTCGACCTGCTGCAGAAGCCGCTCGGCCATTCGAGCCGCAAATTCCCCCTGGATGAACATACTTTCGCGTATAAAGGCGGGATTTTTCATGAGCAGGATTATCACTTCCTTGAATCTACTCCAGTCGTAGACACCCAGGCTGAGGAAAAACCCCCGATGAACACGCAGCATCAGCACATAATCGCGCTCTTTGCCGGCGCGCAGATGTTCAAGCCAGTCATCCGGCAAACGCCTCTGGCTGGAGGAATCCAGGCTCCTTCGCAGTTGCTCCAGTTCCGATAAGGAGGTAGGCCATCTCTTCGGTTGCGGATAGGGATCCAGGTCCGGCTCCATCTTCTCCCAGCGATCTGCGGGAAACATTTGTGAGAGCTCAACACCTTGCTGTAGTCCCTGTCGGTGCCACACCCGCAGCACTTCTTCACGGATTCCTTCCTCGAAGTAGGGGACCCGATCTGGTGAACCGTAGCGCATCGTTTCCCGAAATCTTTTGCGGCTGTTCATGGATGTACTTTCCAATTGACTTGCGGTTGCCCTGAGAGGGCTCCAGCATGCCCTCTGCAGAGGATCTGGGCTTCTCTGTCAAGTGTCGTCTTCATTATAATCATTATTCACACGTCCAGCCTGAACATATCTTATTCCTTCGACTTTTGGCGTTCCGGACTTGACTGCTAAGGGTCTAAAATTATTTTTAGATCGCGAAGCTTTTGCCAAGGCGAACGGAAGCGACAGGGCGGGAAGGATCAAGTCCGATAATTGGAAAAATCTGCTTGTTAAATATATTTTGAATGGTGAAGGATAGGATTTATGGAATTTTACAGAGTCGTAGAGGTTGAAACCAGTGAGGCGGAACTGCAGCAAAAGGTTACCATAGAAAGTCTGCCTGATTTGTGCGATTCGATACCATCTATTCTGGAATGCTCCGGAAACGAAGGAAGAGTCTATTGTTTGTGGGGGCAATTCGAAGTCCGCCGGGAGCTTATCAACGGCGGCGTGCGCTTCACCATGCCCGCCTGTCCTAATGCCCTCTCTTGGACCATTACGACAGGCTATCCGCCGGCGCCGCATAAAGTGGTGATTCACTGTACCATCAACCGGATGGAAATCGACGCCGAATTCAAAGAGTCTTTCGATACATTTCTTGACGACTGGAAAGAGGGCGTGGAAAAAGTCTTTAGCGGCCGCCTCGCCGACCGAGGAGAGGAGCCCAAGAAGCATCTGTTTCAGATGATTTAGATTCCTAAAGTTGCTTCATTGGCTTCGCTTGTCCTTGTTATTGAGAGCCTGACCGTCGATCGGGCTTTGTAAAAGCCAAGTGAGCTTCTGCAGGTCGTAGACCACGGACTTGTGACCTCTTACGGATACAGTTCTTTGCGCAGCAGGGTGGCGGTATTGTGAGCCTGGCGCAGCGGTTCGGGAATGCGATAGCGCCCCAGGCAGCCCTCCACCATTTCTCTGGAGCTTTCAAGATCCGCCAGATGTCCGGGGGAGATGTAGATCGGTTTGATTCCGGTGCGCGAACAATACACATAACCCACAACTTCGCGGTCGAGGCGAAGAGGCGTATAGTTGCCGCGGCGAAGGTCGAGGGGCACATGCTCTCCACACAATCGGCTTTTGGCACATCCCACCGTCGGGATATCCAGGCACAAGCCAAGGTGTGATGCCAGTCCCAGTCTTCTCGGGTGGGCGATGCCTTGACCGTCACATAGGAACACATCGGCGGGCCGTTTCAGCTGAGCATAAGCGTCTAACAACGGCGGGATTTCCCGGAAGGAGAGCAGGCCCGGAACATAGGGAAAGCGGATGGGAGCAGCCAGATGGACTGTTTCGAGCCGCTCCAGGGTCGGCCAGTGGAAAGTTAGAACCACAACCACCAGCCGATTCGCCGACTTCATATAGCTAATGTCGGAGACTCCCAAGACTTCGAAGTCTGTCGGAACGGGCTGGAAAGTGACCCGCTCTGCCAGTTCGCGCTGCAGACCAACGGCTTCCTTGGGGGACAAATCCCATTTCTGCGGACAGGGCATTGGAGTATTCTTTAGCTGCAGCGCGAAAATCCGCACGAGCGACAGACAATGCAACCGCCTTCGTGCTCCACGGAAGCGCCGCAGTCGGGGCAGGCGCCCATTTCGTCCATGATCGAAGCGATATTGGTCTCCGCCTGATGGTTCAGTACTTTTGCAATGGCATCCGAGCAGGAAACCACCTGCTCTCCGTTTTTCCAGACCGGAGAGGGACAGCGAATGCCCATGAGCTGTTTGATGACCGATTCAACCTTTACGCCGGAGCGAAGGGCCAGCGAGATCAGGCGGCTGGTCGCTTCAATCTGTGAATAGGCGCATCCGCCGGCCTTGCCCATTTGTGCGAAGACTTCACAGAACCCGTATTCGTCTGTATTGATGGTCACGTAAAGCTTGCCGCAGCCGGTATTGATCCGCTCCGTCACCCCGATGGTCTTATCCGGTCGCGGTCGAGGCTCCACCTGGGGGTATTGGGGTTTGCGCTGAATATTGAGGACCTGCACTTCCCGGCTGCCGTCGCGGTAGATGGTCAAGCCTTTGCACCCCAGCTTAAAGGCCATGAGGTAGGCGCTGCGGACGTCCTCGGGTGTCGCCTTGAAAGGGAAATTGATGGTTTTGCTCACAGCGTTGTCCGTATGCTTTTGAAAAGCCGCCTGGATGCGGATGTGCCACTCGGGGCTGACATCGTGGGCCACCACAAATACGCGCCGCACATCTTCAGGGATTTCCATGAAATTCTTGATGCTGCCTCGTTCGGCAATACGCTTCATCAGCTCATCTGAATAAAAGCCACGCTCTTTGGCTATCTGCTGGAACAAGGGATGAACCTCCAGCAATTCCTGACCGTCCAGCACCTTGCGCACAAAGCTAATGGCAAATATCGGCTCGATTCCGCTCGAGCAGCCGGCAATGATGCTGATGGTTCCGGTTGGGGCAATGGTGGTGGTGGTCGCGTTGCGCATGTAAGGAGTGTCGGGGTGATCATATACTGAATCGGTGTAGTTGAGGAAATTGCCGCGTTTTTCCGCAAGAGCGGCGGAAGCCGCCTTGGATTCGCTCTGAATGAAATGCATGACCTGTTCGGCAGTTTCAACGGCCCGGTCCGAATTATAGGGAATCCCCAGGGCGACCAGCATATCGGCAAATCCCATAACACCCAGCCCGATTTTGCGATTGGCCATGGTCATTTCTTCGATCCTGGGGAGAGGGTATTTGTTGACTTCGATCACATTGTCCAAAAAGTGAGTGGCATCCCGGATCACTTCGGCCAGATGGTTGAAGTCGATCTCCCCGTTCCTGACCATGCGGGCGAGATTAATGGAGCCCAGATTGCAGGATTCGTAAGGAAGCAAAGGCTGCTCGCCGCATGGGTTGGTGCTCTCGATCCGGCCCGCCTGGGGAGTCGGATTGGTGCGATTGACACTATCGATGAAAATTACGCCCGGTTCCCCGTTCCTCCATGCGGACTGAACAATCTGATCGAAAACTTTGCAGGCCGAAAGGCTATTCACTCTTTCGCCGGTGCGTGGATTGATCAGATCATAGTCGGTGTCCTTTTCCACCGCTTCCATAAACGTGTCAGTTATGGTTATGGAGATGTTGAAGTTGGTCAGACGGTCGTTGTCGGTCTTGCATGTAATGAACCTTTCGATATCGGGATGATCTACGCGCAAGATCCCCATGTTGGCGCCTCGCCTGGTGCCGCCCTGCTTAATGGTTTCGGTGGCGGTATCGAATACGGTCATAAAGGAAACAGGGCCGCTTGCTACGCCTTGTGTGGAGAGGACCTTGTCGTTTTCCGGCCGTATCCGGGAAAAGGAAAAACCGGTTCCGCCGCCGCTTTTGTGAATCATGGCAGCATGCTTGATGGCTTCGAAAATGCTGTCGATGGAATCCTCCACCGGTAGAACAAAGCACGCCGAGAGCTGACCGAGCCGTCTGCCGGCATTCATCAGAGTAGGCGAGTTTGGAATAAAATCCAGTGATCCCATCAGTCGGTAAAATTTGTAAGCGGTCTCCTCCACCTTATCGGTTCCTTCATAATCGCCATCCGCTTTAGCGATCGCATTTGCAACCCGCCAGAATAATTCTTCAGGAGTCTCGATCGGCTCGCTCTGCTCGTTTTTCCTGAGATAACGTTTGGCAAGCACCACCAGTGCGTTTTCGCTCAGCTGCAAGGGTGGTTTGGTAGCTATAGCCCCGGATCGTTTTGCCGACATGACTGTTTCTCCATGAATATCGCTGGCCTCTGATGCAGTGGATTGACCGTCGTAAGTCATAATGATTATATCCTTTTTTGATACAAAACAAACACTTAAGATAGAATAAACGGACTTTGCAAAGTACTTTCAATGATCCTTAATGATAGGGGAAATAGAGGAAGTGTCAAAACTAAATTTGTGTTGAGAAAAGAGGATGTTCCGTTCAATGGCATGATAGCTAAGGAAAAAAAGATGCAGATATGCTTTTTTGATGTCTGGACAAAAAGTGTGCCAAATGCTCTGGAAATGGAAGCGATCGTGATTAAATTATCAACCGTATGGCCTGAAGATGCATTTTCAATTTCGCAACAGCTTTCATCGATCGCGAAAAATACTCGATAGACAATGGGCATTTAGAGGAGGAATTTTGATATGGCAAAAGCAGTGGGTATAGACTTGGGAACGACCAATTCAGTGGTGGCTATTTGGGAACACGGCGTTGCCACCGTCATTCCTAACGCGGAAGGTTCGCGCACCACGCCGTCGGTGGTGGCTTATACCGAAGACGGACAGCGGCTGGTGGGGCAGGTGGCTCGAAGGCAGGCTATCTTGAATCCGACTGCCACGGTCTATTCCGCAAAACGGTTTGTCGGCCGCAAGTGGGGCGAAGTGGATGAAGAATCCAAGATCGTCTCCTACAAGGTAGTGCGCGGCCCCAGCGATGCGGTGCGGTTTGACATTCGGGGCAAGCAGATAGCTCCGGAGGAAGCGTCCGCTCAGGTGCTGCGCAAGCTGGTGGAGGATGCTTCCAAGTACCTCGGCGAGAAGGTTAGAGAGGCGGTGATCACGGTGCCGGCCTATTTTAACGATGCTCAACGGCAAGCCACCAAGGATGCCGGAGAAATAGCCGGTCTCAAGGTGCTGCGCATTATCAACGAGCCGACAGCGGCAGCTCTTGCTTACGGTTTGGAGAAAAAGAAGAACGAAACCATTCTGGTTTTCGATTTGGGCGGAGGAACCTTCGATGTCTCCATTCTGGATGTAGGAGACGGCGTTTGTGAGGTTCGTTCCACCTCAGGCGACACTCACCTTGGCGGCGATGACTTTGACAAGCGGGTTGTCGACTGGCTGGCCGATGAATTCAAGAAAGATTCGGGGATTGACATCCGGCAGGACCGGCAGGGCTTGCAGCGACTTTATGAGGCAGCAGAAAAGGCCAAAGTGGAGCTTTCAAGCACCACCGAAACGCAGATCAATCTGCCCTTTATTACAGCCGATGCTACAGGTCCGAAGCACCTGGTGATGAAGTTGAGCCGGGCAAAATTCGAGGATCTGACCCACGATCTGGTGCAGCGCTGCATGAAACCGGTCGAGCAGGCTTTAGCGGATGCCCGGTTGACTGCCAAAGATATCGATGAGGTGATTTTGGTGGGCGGCTCTACCCGAATTCCCGCGGTACAGGAATTGGTCAAGAAGCTCACCGGAGGCAAACAGCCGAACATGAGTGTCAATCCCGACGAGGT
>Ga0068714_10001287_pt1 | contig 38063 bp, 34 predicted proteins | sample MTBNYHSulfiMetaG_FD_62988 | JGI IMG/M metagenome (GOLD analysis project Ga0068714, IMG submission 62988) | Enrichment culture microbial communities from rom New York Harbor, USA that are MTBE-degrading - MTBE-NYH (New York Harbor Sulfidogenic)... | ecosystem: Environmental > Aquatic > Marine >...
AAGACACTACGCCAAACCAGCCCCAGATCACCCATGGCGAGGTAAATTCAGAGTCCACTTAGATAGGGGGTGACAAATTCGCTGAACAATTAGGGTGACATTTTCGCTGGACAACAACAGTCAAACGGCTCTTTGTGTAAACGGGGTCTCCATAATTATAGCTATTTCAGGCTGATTGTGATAGCTGGCAACCGGTCGCGCTTGATATCTGCCGGCCATTCCATTATCGCCCCTTCGTTTGCTGAGACTCTGTTTTACAGGTATAATAGGAATCTGTATATCCTGCTTTGTGATTCGATATAGAGTTTGTCAGGATGGAGGATGAGCCTGCTGAACGCGGGCGGATGTTAAGAAACTGGCTGATGAGTGTAACAACTGAGAAAAAGGGTAAGCTGTTCTACGGGTGGTGGATAGTCATTGCCTGTGCAATACAAAATATCTTTGCCGGCGGGACGTTTTTTTATGGCTTTACCGCGTTTTTCAACCCGATTCGTGAGCAGTTCGGCTGGACAAGTGCCCAGACTGCCCTGGCTTTCTCCCTGCAAAGGCTGGAGGGTGGTATTGCTGCCCCCCTTGTCGGCTATCTCTTCGACCGTCTGGGTCCGAGAAAGCTGATTCTTTTTGGCATGATTGTAGCTGGCGGTGGGCTTATCTACATGAGCCGCATTCAGTCCCTGGGCGCGTTTTACGGTGCCTTTATAGTCATAGCTGTGGGGACAAGTTTTGGGCTGGCGGCTGTTTCCATGGCCACAATCGCTAACTGGTTTATCCGGAAGAGGGGGCGGGCGCTGTCTTTTCTGATGGCCGGTTTTGGCCTGAGCGGTACGGTGGTGCCGTTGCTGGTGTTGCTCATTGCCCAGTTCGACTGGCGCACCAGCCTGGTGATAGTGGGTATCGGTTTCTGGGTGATTGGCATTCCTGTGGCTATGGTAACCAGGCACAAACCGGAGCAGTATGGCTACCTGCCTGATGGTGATACCGTGGTCACATCGGACAATGAGGCATCAGCCGTGATTGAGAGTAGCTCCACCGGGCCTGCATCTTCAGAAATCAATTTTGGTATCAGGGAGGCGATGCGCACCCGTGCCTTCTGGCTGATAGCGCTGACCTACATGATGGCGCAGTTTGCCACCAGTTCGGTCATGATTCTGGAGATGCCTCATTTGGAGAATGTCGGTATCTCCCGGCAGCTTGCCGGCCTGGTCATGACCTTCATGACCCTTTTGAGCTTGGTGGGCAGGTTGGGTAGCGGCTTTCTGGGGGACAAGATTGATAAGCGCTATGTCATCGCCGGAGCCCTGGCCCTTCAATGTATAGGTATGATTGTCTTTGCTAACATACAACAGCCCTGGCATCTCATCCCTTTCCTCATCCTCTACGGGCCTGGCTATGGAGGTACAATACCGATAAGGCCTGCCCTGACCGCTGATTATTTCGGGCGGACCAACTTTGGTACTATCCAGGGGCTGATGATGGGTATTGCCGTCCTGGGTGGCGTTGTTAGCCCGGTGGTGGCTGGCCAGTTCTTTGATATCACGGGTACCTATCGTGAGATATTCCTTATCTATGCCGCACTCATTGTCGTGGCCATACCTGCCATCCTGGCGGCCAAACGTCCCTTCCTGAAGTCCCAGCCTTAATACGGGTGAGCCAGAGCTTCATTTGCTCGTGTCTAGATTGACCGCCGGGGCATGGGTGGCAGATAGTAAACAGACGGCCCTGTCTTTTCCTCTGGTTTTAAGGTGTAGCCAGAGCGCCGGGCAATAAGCCGGGACACCTCATTTTGAGGGTCAGATAGGTCGCCAAAGTACATAGCCCTGGCCTCGCAGCACAGCACGCAGAAGGGTTCCAGCCCTTGCTCGATACGACCAGCACACAGGTGGCACTTACTGGCCAGGCTGCTTTCCTCATCCCAGAGGATAACGTCATAGGGGCAGGCGGTAAGACACGCCTGGCAGCCATTACACTTAGCGGTATCCAGCATTACCACACCATCATCCCTTTTGTAGATGGCTTCGGTAGGGCAGTCATTCAGGCAGGGTGGCTCCTGGCAGTGCATGCAGGTGAGAGGCAGGTAGTACATGGTCAGGTCAGGGAATTGACCCTGGGCGGTGTCCAGCCGCTGGCTATCTCTCATCTTCACCCGTATCCATGAATCCTGCTCGATTTTATTTTCTACCTTGCAGGCAACTGTACAGGCATGACAGCCGATACACCGTTCTAAATCGATAACCAGTCCGTAGTGTGGCATCTCAGACTTTCCTCACTTCCACTAGATTATCGTTCATTGCCATGTTGGCCTCATAGGTAACCTCATGGACGGGGTTGATATCGTCGTTGGTGAGGGCATTGAGGTCTCCTTCCTGGTAATGTGAAGGCCACCAGCCGTGTGCCAGGTTGACCACCCCCGGCTGCACTCCGGGGTTGAGCCTTGCCTTGAGCCTGGCTCGCCCCCGGTCATTAAAGACCTCTATCAGGTCACCATCTTTAATCTGGCGTTGGCCGGCATCCGCTGGATTCATTTCCAGCACGGGCTCAGGGTCAAGCTCGTGCAGACAGGCTGATTTCAGGAAGGAGGAGTGCACATGAAACTTGCTGTGTACCTGAATAAGGGAGAGAGGGTACTTCTCGGCCAGCGGTATGCGGTTACTCTCCAGGGCTTCTTTGTAGACAGGAAGCGCTTCCCCGAAGGGGAGCAGCTTTTCGACATAGAACTCAATTCGGCCGGTGGGGGTGCGGAACCTGGCCTCTGCCTTTGCCTTATGGTCGGCTGGTCTGGGTGCCATCCTGAGCAGGGCTGGACCTTCTTTCAGGTTTTTGACGCTGACTCCGACCGGTTCCAGGAGCAGGTCGATAAACTCCTCCTCGCTCTTGAAGTATTCACCGAAGCCCAGCCGTGGTGCCAGCTCCCGCAGAATCTGCACGTCTGACTTGCATTCGTAGAGCGTTGGGATGACCTGCCGCTGGAGCTGGATGAAGGGGAAGGGACCATTCACCATATCGGTAAACTCCAGGAAGGAGCAGACCGGCAGCACCATATCGGCATACCGGGCAGTGGGGGTCATAAACATATCGGTCACCACCATGAAATCGAGCTTGGGGATGACCTCGTTTATCAGGCGGTTGTTGTTGGTACACTGGTTGACGAAGTTGATGAAGGCAAACCAGAGCGCGCGCACCGGGTAAGGTTCACCTTTGGCGATAGCGTCGTACATGTTCAGTATGCCTAGGCGGCTGTAGGAGGGCTGTCCGGGGCGGGGGTTGAGGAAGGCTGCCCAGTTGTATTCTACCGGGCGATGACCGGTAGCGGAGGGTAGACGTATATTGCCGGTGAGGGCCGCCAGCGTACCTACTGCCCGGAAAGTAGTATCGCCGTGGTAGGTGCGGCCCAGTCCCATGTTGGTATGGATGACAGCTGGTTTCTGAGTGGCATAGGCCCGGGCCAGCCGCACGATTTTATCTTCGGCCACGCCGGTTATCTCGGCGGCACGGGACGGCGGGTATTCCATAATAAGTTCCTTGAGCATCTGGAAGGCGGTCTTGCCGGTGATACCACCTGCATTGTAGCTACCCTCAAGGGCAGGTTTTTCTACCGAGTCCACGGGACGGGCTTCGTTGGCCTCTGTATCCCAGACCAGATAGGCATCACTGTTGCTTCGTCCAAGGTCTTGCCCGCGCAGGTAGTGACCATTGTCCTGACGTATCAGATAAGGCCCGACAGTATAACGATACATGAAATCGCGGTCTTCCAGTCCGTCCTGAAGTATCTGGTACATCATGCCCAGGGCCAGAGCGGTATCGGTACCGGGGCGGACTCCCAGGAACTCATCAGCCTTGGAGGCGGTGATGGTGAACATGGGGTCGATAACCGTCAGTGGAATGCCTTCCTCCTTGGCATCAAGGAGTTCCCGCATCAGGAAAGGTGTGGACTCACCGGGGTTGGTTCCCCAGCAGATGTTCAGCTTTGGATTATCTAGGCTGGCGGTGAAGTTGCCCAGGCGGTGAGCACCAAAGGTGGGTGTGGTACCACAGGCGTCGGCGGCGTCGCCATAGCCCCAGGTGGAGACTCTGGTGCCCTGGAAGCAGCCAGCCATACGGATATAAGCCCCGAACTTGGTTGTGCCTGAGCCGGGGCCACCCATGCACCAGGCCACCGAACGGCTGCCATACTTGGCGGCTACTTCTTTGAGCCGCTCGGCAATATAATCCAGGGCTTCATCCCAGGAAAGTCTTTCCCATTTGTCCTCGCCCCGCTGACCGACTCTGCGCATTGGATACTGCAGGCGGTCTGGATGGTAGGTTATTTGCAGGCTGGACAGTCCCTTCTGACAGATGCGGGTTAAGCGCTTATCAGGGAAAGGGGCTGGCTCCAGCTTGACCACCTTACCGTCCTTGACGTGGGCCAGTATACCGCAGGCGTTACCGGGACAGTGGGCGGGACAGGCGGTACGTACTATAGTCTCGGCTGACATTGAACTTCACCTCCCGCGATTATCTGTTCGGAGATTAATACTACATGAGGTTTGTGAAGTTCGTCAATAAATCAAGGTACTTACGGCTCACGGGACTTGTCCATCTATCTTTGCCTTAACGGAAATCTGATGATATACTGTGCTGAAGCGATAGGCAAATTTATTAAAGGAGGTAGGTCAGAATGATTGTTGTGGCTGCTGTTTTGAAGACAGCCGAAGGTAAGGGGGACGAACTGGTGAAGGAGTTCAAGAAACTGGCTCCCAAGGTGCTCAAGGACCCGGGTGTGATAAGCTATGTCATGCACCGCAGTGTAAACGACCCGAACAAGTTCTTTGTCTATGAAAAATACGAGGACCAGGAAGCCCTGAAGTACCACAGCTCGACGTCACACTTCAAGGAATTTTCTAAGGCTATTGGGCCGATGTTAAGCGGACGTGCTGAGATTGAGCTCTACAGCGAAGTCAAATAAAGCTGCGGTTGAGAGTGCCGGTACTATCGTGCCGCTGATAATAGTGTGATAAAAATCGCAGACGTGCACCTGTCTTTAGCGTAAAATACACTAAAGTACGGTGGTGTGGTGGTAGGGAAGGTGTTGGAAATGAGAGAGACCGGGTAAACCCGGCCTCTCTTTAATGTCAGGAGCACAAACTATCTCTTGCCGGCCATCTGTTCTTTCAACTCCTGGTCAATCCAGACGTACCTGGCGATGTCACTGTAGTGGTCATAGCCGACCTTGGCTTCACCGTTATAGCCCTTGAGCCACGGCCACCAGAAGGTGTAGAGATTGGGTCCGGGTAACTGTACCCAGAAGACAGACTCAATCATGTACGGGGCGATATCTTTCATGATTTGGCGTCGCTTGGGCTCGTCGAAGTAGCTGGCCGCTATCTGCTGGATAGTCTCGTTAAGGTGCGCGTCGTTGACTATCGCTGGATTGTACATATTTCCCGGGGTGGTGAAAACGAACTTGAAGGGCAGGGTATAGGTGACGCCAAAGGATAGCATCTGTGTGTACGTCTTCTTTTGCAGCATCGAGTTCCAGACGGCTGGCTCTTTCACCTGAATATCCAGTTCAACGCCCACCTTGGACCAGTAGTCCTTGACGATGGACAGGATATCCACATCGGTGGTCATGCATACTATTTCTGTTTTGAAACCATCGGGGTAGCCGGCTTCGGCCAGGAGCTGTTTGGCCTTGTCCGGGTGGTACTCGAAGAGTTCTCTGGTGGCCTGGGGGAGTTTGTCGAGCGGGGTGTAGATATCATCGAATTCTGGTATGGGTGCTATTGGCCCGCAGAGTATCTCGGCGTTACCGCCGTAAAAATCGCGGGCTATAGCCTCGTTGTCTATAGCCAGGGCCAGCGCCTGCCGCACCCTCTTGTCATTAAAGGGCGGCGTGTCATTCCTGCCGTGGAGACACGGGGCAACACCACCGAAGTAGCTGACGTATTTCAGGTCAGGGGTGGTCTTCATCAAACTGGCCGCATCCTCCCAGGTGAGCGAACCGTGGTACTGACAGAGAACGTCGAGCTTGGCTGTCCGCATGGCGGCCAGTCGGGTGGATGTGTCAGGAATAATCAGCCACTTGACGCCATCCGTGTAGGGTAGTGTGTTCTCCGGGAAGAATGGGTCTTTCATCCAGTAATTAGGATTCTTAACAAAGGTGGCAGCGCTCCCCGCGACATAATCGGTCAGCAGAAATGGCCCGGTGCCAACAGCATTCTTCCAGTCGTTCAGGTCTCTGTATTGCGCTATCGCTTCCGGGGGCACTATCTTGGCGTGGTCGGCCGCCATCTCATACACAAAGCCAGCCTTGCCCGGGAAGCACTTGATAACAACTGTCCACTTATCAGGCGCGGTCATTGACTCGATGTGGGTCTTCCGGGGGTAGGCTGAGTAGTGGTAGGCGGTGGGGGTATCCCAGAGACGGTTAAAGGAGAAGAGGACATCCTCCGCGTTCATTTCCCGGCCGTTGGCCGGTGGCTTATTGTGGAAATGAATCCCCTTACGGATGTGGAAAACAAGGGTATCGGGTTCGGGTATTTCCCAGCTTTCCGCCAGCATACCCACCTCGTTATAAGGAGGGGGCATCATGTGCTGCCGCCAGGTAGTCTCGCCAGTGCCGGTTGGCCCCTTTGTCCAATCGCCCTCCAGCATCTCCTCGTTGGTCAGATGCATGGTTGGCGGAAAGCTCGGGCTGCCGTAAACCTCGTCGAAGCCCAGGGGGTCAGAGGTTAAAACCTGGACGAGTATACCGCCATATTTCGGCTTCTCCAGCAGTTTTTCCACCACCGTTCCATCTGCCTTTTTCCCTGTCCACTTCACCATCTCCGCCTCAGGTGCCTCTTCTTTAGGTGGTGCTGGCTTCTCTGTAGTTGGTGGTGCTGGCTTCTCTGTGGTTGGTGGTGCTGGCTTCTCTTCTTCTGGTGCTGCCGGAGCGCATGAGGCCAGTATTAGCGCTGCCACCATCAAGCAGCTCAATAACAGCCACACAATCTTCCTTTTCATTTTCTCCTCCTTTCTTGATTTGCATGAAGTATAACCAGTGCTTTGCGTAATGTCAAGGGGCTTACTGAGCATCATTCGGTGACCCATTCAGTAGTGAAGTCGAATAAAGCTGCGGTTAAGTGTGCTGGTACTATCGTGCCGCTGATAGTAATGTGACAAAAATCGCAGACAGTTGTCTGTCTTTAGCGCAAAATACAGTAAAGTAAGGTGGTGTGGTGGCAGGGAGGGTGGTGGAAATAAGAGAGGCCGGGGGAATCCCGGCCTCTCTTGGCATGCGGGTAACAGGGTCTATCTCTTACCTATCATCTCCTCTTTGAGGTTCTGGTCAATCCAGAGCCACTTCACGAAATTATAGGTCATACTCCAGGTACCTACATAGATTTCACCATGGTAATTCTGTACCCACGGTTGCCAGAAGGTGAAGAGGTATGGTGCTGGGAGGACCAGGTGATAGCTCTGGGCAATATAGTAGGGGTTTGTCTCCTTCAGTATTTGTAATACCTTAGCCCAATCAAAGTAGTTTTCCAGAATCGATGCGTAGGCTTCCTCAATACGCTGGTCGTTAACCAGGCTTTCGTTATTTATGTTACCCACCCGCGCAAACGGGTACTGGTCAGGGACGGAAGTGCTGATACCACCCATGAATATCTCTTTGTACGTCTTGCCTTGGCGCCCAGATTGATAGGCACCAAATTCTTTCACGTCAAGCTTCAGGTCAACACCAACTTCAGCCCAGTAGGCTTTAACTACTGACAGTATGTCTACCTGGTCTTTATAACAGAGTATTTCGGTCTTGAAGCCATCGGGATAGCCGGCTTCAGCCAGAAGCTGCTTGGCCTTGTCCGGGTGATACTCATACAACTCCCTGACTGACTGGGGAAGCTCCTCAAGTGAGATATAGCAATCCTTGAATTCCGGTATCTTGGCTGCCGGCCAGCCAAGTACGTCGGCATTACCACCATAGAAATCGCGGGCTATCGCCTCGTTGTCTACGGCCAGTTGCAGCGCCTGCCGGACTCTGATGTCGTAGAAAGGTAGCTCTGGCTTATCAACCCTCCACATTAGCGACGGCGGGTCACCGGGATATCCCTTATACTTCAGTTGAGGACTTGTCTCCATCAGGCTCGCCGCGTCTTCCCAGGATGCGCCCGGAAAGAAATCAATCTTGCCTGTGCGCAGTGCTGCCAGCCGGGTAGAAACATCCGGTATAACCAGGTACTTGACGCCATCCAGATAGGGAATCTGGTTCTCAGGGTGTAGCGGGTCCTTGTCCCAGTAGTTGGGATTCCTTTCAAAGGTCGCGCTGCTCCCGGCAACATAGTCTGTCAGCAAAAAGGCTCCACTTCCACAAGCGTTCCTCCAATCCCGCATATCCCCGTATTGCTGGATAGCCTCACGCGGATATATATGCGCATACCAGCTCGCGTAGCGATATATCACCCCCATCTTTCCCGGGTCAGACTTGACAATAACTGTCCATTTATCGGGCGCCGTTATCGATTCGATATAAGGATTACCGGGGAAGATACTGGTGCGACTTTCCCACTGCCGGTTAAGGCAAAAGGCCACGTCATCAGCTACAAGCTCTCTCCCGTTGGCGGGAGGTTTATTTTGGAAGTGAACTCCTTTGCGGATTTGGTAGACGATGGTATTGGGGTCGGTCAGCTCCCAGCTCTCGGCCAGACCGCCCGCCTGACCGCTTTTAGGGGGTAATATGTAAAAAATCCAGCTGAATTCACCGGTGCCGGCTTGCCCCTTTGACCAGTCTCCCTGTAACAGGCACTCATTAGTGAGAAAGACGGTCGTGCCGTAGACGGGGTGGCCAAAGCTGTCATCAAAAAATAGTGTATCATAGGACCAGCCTTCGATGAACACACCTCCATAGCTAGGCCCCTCAGCAGATGGGGGTGCCGGCTTCTCTTCTACCTTGGGTGGTGCTGGCTTCTCTGTGGTTGGCGGTGCTGGCTTCTCTGTGGTCGGTGGTGCTGGCTTCTCTTCCTCTGGTGCTGCCGGAGCACAGGATACCAATATTAGCGTTGCCACCATCAAGCAGCTCAATACCAGCCACACAATCTTCCTTTTCATTTTCATCTCCTCCTTTCCCCCTTTTGCCTGAAGTCTAACTCGCGTTTTGCGTAATGTCAAGTGGTTCCCGGGCATTATTCAAGGACCCCCTCAATTACCAGTTCAGCAATCTCCTCATCTGGCATGTTGAGAAACTCCTTCAGGATATACTCGTTATGTTCGCCCAGCAGAGGAGTACGATGCACTTCATAAGGACTTTTTGAGAGCGTGAAAGCGGGCCCCGGGGCACGGTGCTGGCCTATTTCCGGGTGGTCAAGTTCCCGGTAGAGATGGCGGTGTTTTATCTGAGGGTCCTTGTCAAGTAAGTCTTCGGCGGTCTCCAGCAAGCCGGCACCTACTCCCGCCGCCTGCATCATGCTCATTACTTTTTCCGCTGCCTGGTTGATTGTCCACTCCTCAACCAGTTTGTCCAGTTCATCCTCGCTATCTTTTCTGGCGGTAAGGGTGCTGAACTTGGCATCACTGGCCCAGGCTGGGTTGCCGATAACCTGACAGAAGCTCTGCCATTCCTTGTCGGTGAACACGGCGATGGCGCACCATCTATCGTTCCCCAGGCAGCGATAGGCATTGTGGGGCGCAGCGTAGGGATAACGGTTGCCTCTCCTTTCTGCTACCCGGCCATTTACGGTGTAATCCAGGACGAGGGGGGCGAGGAAGTGGATGGCATTTTCGAACTGAGCCATGTCGATGTACTGACCCTGGCCGGTGCGGCGCCGGTAGTCAAGGGCAGCCAGGATGGTGGTCACATTAAAGCGCGGGGCAGGAAAATCGGTGTAGGCGGAGAGCCAGGCTGGCTCACGGTCAGGCCAGCCAGCGATGTGACTGAAGCCGGCCAGTGATGTCAGGTGCAGGCCATAGCCAGGATGGTTGGAATAGGGCCCCGTCTGACCCTGCATGCAGGAACTGAGCATGATGATGTCCGGCTTGACCTTCTTCAGTTCCTCATAGCCCAGCCCCATCCTTGTCAGTACTCCGCCGGCATAGTTTTCGATGACAATATCCGCCCGCGCAACGAGCTTTTTGACAATCTCAACTCCTCTGGGATGGGCCAGGTTAAGAGCGATGCTGAGCTTGCCGGTATTGTCCTGGTTGAAGGTGCCACTGCGGTCAATTCCGGGGATGTTATCCTTGAATGGTGGCGCTGAGGTCCGGTGAATGTCAGGACGGCTCCTGCCCTCTATCTTAATCACCTCAGCGCCGTAATCACTGAGGGTCTTGGCGGTAAGCGGGCCTGTCCATGCCCAGCCGAAATCGAGCGCCCTGATGCCTTCGAGCGCTCTTCTCCGCGGGCTTTTTGCCCTGTTTTTCTCTTCCGGCTTTGCTGAAGAGGCTTTCCCCCGGTAAGTTAACTCATTATCCAGAATTTCTTGGTTGTGCTCACCGATAAGGGGAGCGCGGCGCCATACTCTGGGTGGTGCCTCTGAAGCGTGGGCAAAGGCACCGGGGTAGGTGATGGTCGTGCCTAGTTCGGGGTGCTCCAGCTTCACCCAGAAATTCCTGGCGGCAAGCTGGACGCTCTCCAGAATGTCCTTAGTGGTGGTTATGGGGTAGAGCATGGCACGGTGTTTCACTGCCCCTTCCAGCAGTTCGGCTTTGGTATGTGACATGAAGAATTTGAGTGTGGGCACGGCCAGGCGGTCCAGTATCCCCTGCATACGGGCGATTGCTTCTTCCAGGTCTCCCGTAGCCTGAAACATAGATGCCTGGTCAAAACTATCCCACTCGAATTCCTTGATGAAATCGTCGGCCATCCCCTCCTCATCCATCCACCCGACCAGCGGCAGGTTCCAGGCCTTCCCCTGGGGGCCGAAGAAGTAAATCCAGACAACCAGGCCGTCCTGGCAGGGCCATATCCTTCTCAGGCGGATGTTTTGCTGCTGTTCCCCGCGCCACTGCACTACCTTGAGCATATCCCAGGCAGCAATATGCCGCTTTTCCGTGAGAATCCGGGCCACGCAGTCCTGGATGGAAACATCAACGTGCTGTCCCTCACCCATTATTTCGCGGTAGTGAAGGGCCATCATTGCTCCCACGGCCGCCTCACCCCCGGCGTGAAGGTACGATTGTGAATGATGGCTAATCCGGATAGGGGGACGGTCAGCATCACCATACTGGTACATCTGGCCGCCCATAGCCCAGACGACGATGCCAGGAGCTTTGTAATCTTTATAGGGGCCGGTTTGCCCGAAAGGGGTGATGGAGACCATGATAATGCCAGGGTTGATTTTCTCCAGCGCAGAGTAGCCCAGGCCAAGTCTGTCCATGTAGCCCGGGGAGAAGGATTCGATGACGAAGTCGGCGGTCTTCACCAGCTTCTTGAAGGTCTCCTGCCCTTCGCTGGTCTCAATGTCAAGGGTTATGCCTCTCTTGCTGGTGTTGTAGGCCCACCAGAAGAGGCTCTTCTCAGGGTCAACTTCGTCATGGTAGAAGGGGCCAATATTGCGGGCGAGGTCACCACCCGGTCGTTCAATCTTGATGACGTCGGCGCCCAGGTCTCCCAGTATCTTTCCGCAGAGCAGAGCTTTCTCGTCGGTCAGGTCCAGAACCCGGTATGGGCTGAGCATACCTTCTGCCTTCTCTGTATTTTCCATGCTTTAATCCTTCTTCCTGAAATCCTTAACCCTTTCCTCAGTGTCGGTAATATCGAACTCGCTCTCGGCTTCCAGGGTAAGCCCCTTTTCCAGAGTGTCTCTCATGCCCCTGTTATATAGTTGCTTATAAGCGGCGATTGTTTCCAGGCTGTTGCCCATTATCTTCCTGGCCAGCTCTTGCACCGTTTCTTCCAGTTTCTCAGCTGGGACGGCCATGTTAATTAAACCGATGCGTTCTGCTTCCTGGGCGGGAATGGCGTCAGCGGTAAAGGAGAGTTGTTTTGCTTTGAGCAGGCCAATAGTGCGTGGCAGGCGCTGGCTCATTCCCCAGCTGGGGCGGAATCCCCAGCGGACGTGGGTGTCACCAAGCCTGGCCTGTTCGGAAGCGATGATGAGGTCGCAGCCGAGGGCAATTTCCAGCGCTCCGGTGAAGCAGTAGCCGTTGACCATAGCTATTACTACCTTGGGCACGGACTGTATGGTTTCGATGAGTTTTCTGGCCGGGTCGTCCAGAATAGCGCCAACGCGTCCCTTTTCCAGCTTGCGGTCTCCCACCGATACCAGGTCAACCCCGGAGGAAAATGCGCGGCCGGCTCCGGTCAGCACGATTACTCCCACCTCTTTATCCTTGCCTGCCTCCTGTACCGCCGCCTCAATTTCCGAGAGTGTCTCCGGGTTAAGGGCGTTCATTGCCTGGGGACGGTTAATGGTTATTCTGACAGTGCCCTCTTTCTTCTGGTATATCACGTTCTCATAAGTCATCGTTACTCTCCTTCCCAGATTTTATTTATATTTATATTATTCATTAGTTTATGATAATTTTGTTTTCATCAAGAAACGGGGTTAATAACAAATAGTGCCCTGTAACTGTCTCAGGGCTTCAGCTTTCCACAGATTTTGGCCGCTCCGCTGATGATGCTATCCACAACCTCTTTAATGGTCGGTTCGTCGCTCAGCAAACCGACCACCTGCCCGCAGGCGATAATCCCTCGCTCAGCATCTCCCTCGGCCATGGCGGCTCGTGACCGGTCGCCCCGGATAAGAGGCAGCAGTTCATCAAAGGTTGTTCCCCGTTTTTCCATTTCCAGTATCTCGTTGACGAGCTTATTTCGCAATACCCGTGATGGATTCTCTATGGAACGCTGGATGATTTCGGTGGCATTTTCCTGTGCCTCCAGCATGGCCTGCTTATATTCTCTGGGTAGAGCACACTCTTTGGTAAGCATAAAACGAGTGCCCATCAGTACCCCTTGGGCTCCCAGTGCTAGGCAGGCAACGAAGCCGCGGGCGTCACCAAATCCACCTCCGCCAATCACGGGCACCTTCACGGCGTCCACCGTGCGTGGTAGAAGGACTACCGTGCCCACATTTTCCATACTGGGATGGCCGCCACACTCCGTACCCACAATCTCGATGAGGTCAGCCCCTAATATCTCGGCTGTAATGGCGTCCCTTACCCTGGCACATTTGTGCATGAATACGGCACCACCGTCTTTGATTCTTTTAGCGTGGGGCTCCGGACTTCTGCCCGAGGTCTCAATAACTTTGACTCCCTCTTCAAAGCAGAGGTCGATGTATTCGTCATTGCTCACCGGCCTGACGGCCGGGAAGAGACTGATATTAACACCGAAGGGCTTATCAGTAAGGCTTTTTGTCTTCTTTATTTCCTTCCGCAACTCCTCCTTGTTTTCAAAAAAGACGGAAGGGAGGCAGCAAAAAGCTCCGGCATTGGCACAGGCGGCGGTAAAATCGGCGAAGGAAAGGTTCCCCATCGTGCCGACAATCAGTGGGTATTTAATGCCCAGCATCTCGGTAACTCTGGTTTTGAACATCTTGTATCCTCCTTTTCGTTAAAAGAGATGATAGACTATCTCACCGCTGAATGCAACAATCGGCTGAAGCAAAGTCCTGGCCTCTTGTCAATATTAGTTTTAGGTCATATAATGTGGGCAAAATCAAGCAGATTTGAAGTTTGACCGGGGAAGTTAGAGGTAAAGCTATGTCTGAAGCATTTTTAATTGCGGAGAATCTTCACAAGAGCTTCAATGAACATAAGGCGGTCAACGGCGTTTCCTTCACCATCGAGAAGGGTGAAATATTTGGTTTGCTCGGCCCAAATGGTGCCGGTAAGACCACCACCATACGCATATTGTCCACAGTTCTGGAGCCTGACCGCGGCGATGTTACGATCGGCGGCCATTCCATATGGCATGAAGCCGATGCTGTTCGCGGCCTTATCGGGGTGTGTCCACAGGAGCTGGCCCTTTATGCTAATCTTTCTGCTATGGATAACCTGGTCTTTTTCGGTCGGATGGTGGGTCTGGGTGGCAAAGAAGCCCAGGCCCAGGCCATGGCCCATCTGGAGTTGATGGGGCTGGTAGACCGGGCCAGGGGGAAGGTGGATAAGTTCTCCGGAGGTATGAAACGGCGCGTCAACTTGGCCATTGCCCTCATGGGTCATCCCGAGCTTCTCTTTCTGGATGAACCCACGGTGGGCATCGACCCTCAGTCCAGGAATAACATCTACGAGACTATTGAGGGACTGCAACAAAAGGGGATGACCATTCTCTATACCACCCACTACATGGAAGAGGCCAACCGCCTCTGTGACCGTGTGGCCATTATGGACGGAGGCCAGATAATTGCTCTGGATACTCCCTACGAGTTGAAGCGTCAGATTGGGCCGCCGGATAAGACGACTCTGGAAGATGTTTTCCTGAAACTGACCGGCAGAAGCCTGCGCGATTAGTCGAGACATGATTAGGTCTTTTATCGTTGCCCTGCGGGAAGCCCGCACCTATCTACAGGACAGGGCTGAACTTGCCTTCAGTCTCCTCTTGCCCATAGTCTTCTTTGCCCTGATGTACGGCGCTTTTGGCGGGCAAGCTCAATTTCACGCCACGGTCTGTGTGGTTAATGAGGACCAGGGAGGCACCTACGCCAATCTTTTATTAGAAAGATTAGCCGAACTTGAGAGCCTTGATGTCGAGTTGCTCTCCGGTCGTGAGGCAGATAACAAGTTAGAGAGGTCTGACCTGTTGCTGGTCGTTTACATACCGGAGGGCTTCTCTCAGAGAATCACTGATGGCGAGCCAGTCCAGCTGGTCTTTAAGCAGAGGGGTCACGGTGGTCAGGAGGGTCGGATAGTGGCCAGCCTGGTTCGCAGTGTGGCTGAAGAGATGAACCAGGAGTTTCAGGCAAACGAACGGGTTAAAAATAATCTGGCGGGAAGGGATATTCCAGAGGAGAGGATAGAGGTTACCGTACAGAAATTCCTGGAACGGGAGCGAGAGCATCCCATAGTCGAGGTCAGGGAGGACACGGTAGGGGCCAGTCCTGATATGGTTAATCAATTCTTACCGGGCATCATCACCATGTTTGTACTCTTTGCTATAAACACCATGGCCAGGACTCTGGTGGAGGAGCGTAAGCTGGGAACCCTGGAGAGATTAATGACCACCCATCTCAGCGTAGGGCAGCTCTTTGCCGGCAAATTTCTGGCTAATGTCTCCCGCGGCTTCGTGCAGACGCTCATTCTGTTGGCCCTCTCCTACATCGTCTTTCAGCTATTTACTCCTTTATCCTTTGTTGAAGCTCTGGCCATTGCTCTCCTTTTCTCAGCGGCGACAAGTACCCTGGGGTTTATTATTGCCTCTATCGCTCGTACCGAGGACCAGGCCACCTGGATTGGTGTCTCCTTCACCATGATTATGGTGACGCTGAGTGGTACTTTCTTTGCCATTCCTGAAGGAACAGTGTGGTACACCCTCAGCAGGGTGTCAATCAATACCTATGCCAACGAAGCCTTCAAGGTGCTCATAGCTCAGGGAGGCTCTCTGGCTGACCTTGGGCTGGAGATGGGGGTACTGGGTGGGGTTATTGTGGTGGGGCTGTTTCTCAGCCGAATTCTGTTCAGGGTTCTGCCAGGGGGTAGATAGGAAGCGATGAAACAATTGCGACAGGTCTGGTTTATCACCCTGAAAGACTTGAACCTCTTCGTCAGGGACCGTATAGCTCTGTTTTTCTTCATCCTTTTCCCCTTTATTTTCGTAATTATGTTTAATTTCATCCTGGCGGGTGTTGGTGGTGAAGACGAGAGACTGGTACTTCACCTGGCCACTCAGGAGGCTGAGGGAGGCATAAGCCTGGCTATCATCAAGGCTATGGAAACTGCAGACGAATCCCAGCTTAAGCCGGGGGAGCCGAAAATAGTCTGGCTTAAAGATTATGATGAAGCCCGGCAGCAGGTAAAGGATAAAGAACTGGTCGGTTTTGTGTCCTTCCCGGCTGATTTTACCGGCGGAATAATGATGGGCTACGGTGCTCAGCTTGAGGTGATGGTCGATGCTGAGGATATCAATACCAGGGCTGCCCTTAATGGCCTGGCCGGGGTTATCGCTTCACGGGTTGGCTCACAGCAGGTGGTCAACAATGCGACCATCGGGCTGCTTATGGAAGAAGGGCAGGCTGGTCCCGGTGGCATGGCTGCTATGGGACAGGCTATACAGCAGATTCTCTCGGGACAGGCAAGTATTGCTGCCGAGGAAGCTCTCATTGAATTCAGGACGGAGAAAATGGGCGAAGTGGAAGCGGAGAATCCCTCCAACTATGTCATCCCTGGTTATCTGGTGATGTTTGTCTTTTTTGCGGCCGCTCTGTCGGCTCCAATGATAGTCCGTGAGCGCCAGAATCATACCCTGGAACGGCTACTGGCTAGTTCGGTCAGACGAGAGTCTATCCTGGGAGGCATTTATGCTGGCACGGCGGCCAAGGGGCTGGTTCAGATAGCTATCTTCTGGATAGTAGGGGTTCTGGCCTTCAAGATAGACATTGGTTTGTCTCCGGCGGGCGTTATTATTCTCTCCATCCTGATGGTGATTATGTCCTCTGCCTTTGCTATCATGCTGGCTACCTTTGCCAGGACCGAGCGTAGCGCGGACGCGATGGCGGTACTTGTCTCGCTGATACTGGCGCCGCTTGGTGGTTGCTGGTGGCCACTTTTCATTACCCCCAGGTGGATGCAGTTCATTGCCAAAATAACTCCTCACGGCTGGGCAACCACCGGCTTCAACGAATTGATTGTCTTTGGTGCTGACTTCAGTGCCGCCGTTCCAGAGATGATGGCCCTCGTCGTCTTCGCTATCCTGTTTGGTATTGTGGCTATCCTGCGTTTCCGCACCAGTGCTACCTGATAAGACAGGGCGGATGTTGACACCTGATAGCCGCTGGTATACCCTAACGCTTGATGAACCCTGGTCAGTTATTATTCAGGAACTGGTCAGAGCAGAGACCCACGGAAAGGATTAGCGTGGTCTGGGTTACCGTAGCTATAGTAAAGTAACTGAGAGAAGCGGGAGGGGGTAAGATGGACAGGCTTAGTAAGATGAAATGGTGTTTGCTGGGTTGCCTGATTGTCCTGCTTGTGTTCGTAGCTGGCTCCGTTTTTCTACCCGGCGCTCTTACCGACGCCGTAAGGGGGATGGCCAGTAATGGTTTGACAGACAGGTTAACCAGCTTCTCGGCCAGAGAGGATACGCGTGTTGAAATGGTTGTTGAGCGTGTCGGGGTCAGCAAGATTGACCTTCAGCCGGTGGTTATCCTGAGGGAGAAAGATGGCGACCTGCTGCTTCCTATCTGGATTGGTCTTCTGGAGGCAGACGCCATATCGGTAATGCTTGAGGGAGTGGAGGTGCCCCGGCCACTTACCGCTGATTTGCTGCACTCTGTTCTGGTTAGAACTGGGGCAAAAGTCGATTGTATTGTTGTCAATGACCTCAAAGACAACGTTTTCTATGCCACTATTGTTGCCCGGGCGGACTGGAGGAGAATGGAAATTGACGCCCGTCCCAGTGATTCTATCGCACTGGCATTGAGGTTTAAGGCACCAATCTATGTCGAAAGGGCCGTCCTGGATAAGGCCGGGATTCAGCCTGAGCAGGAGAAAGAAAAGCCTACCGTCATGAATCTGGAATAGGGGGGAGTGATGAATATTCACCACCCCCCTTTATAGCTTGCCTCAACTGTTCCGCAGCGTTATTGTCTGCCCGTCATCTTTGCTTTCATGTCCTGGTCAAGCCATATCCATTTCGGGAAATTGCATAACACGGCCCAGGTACCCACATATCTTTCACCCGCGTAACCCTTTACCCATGGGTGCCAGAAGGTAAAGTCTGATGGCCCGGGGAGCACCAGGTAGTAGGCCTGCTCCAGCATGTACGGGTGAATCTTTCTATATGTTTCGTTCTTGATTTTGGTGTCGAAGAAGTTGGCCTTGATCACGCCGTAGGCTTCCTCAAGCTTCGGGTCGGCAATCATGGAGTAGTTGTCTATATTCCCGATGCGGTCTCTGGAGAACTGCTCGGGGGCAACAGAATTGGTTGAGTACATAAGGACATCGTATTGCTTCATAGACGCGGTAGAGGTAAAGGCACCGTATTCCTTCACGTCAAGCACCATTTCGACGCCAACCATTGCAAAGTAGTTTTTGACGATAGAGAGCAGGTCTACCTGGGGTGCATAGCAGACGATGGAGAGCTTGAAGCCATTGGGGTAGCCGGCTTCCGCCAGCATTTGCTTGGCCTCGTCCGGGTGGTAGCCGTACATTTTCTGGACTATCGGTGCCCGGTCTTCCGGCTTGATGTAAAAAGCGGCAAACTCCGGAATATTGATTACCGGGTGGCCATGTATCTCGGCGAAGCCGCCATAGAAATCCCGGGCAATAGCTTCATGGTCTACCGCCATGAAAAGCGCCTGCCTGACCCTGATATCATAGTAAGGGAGTCCTGGCTTGTCCACCCGCCACATTATAGCTGGTAACCCTTGGCAGGGGTTTTCCTTGTACTTCAACTCCGGGTTGGTCTTCATCAGGCTGGCCGCGTCTTCCCAGAGAACCCAGGTCAACCAGTCAGTACGTGCTGTCCGTAGCGCCGCCAGCCTTGTCGAGACATCTGTTATAATCAGGTACTTGATGGTATCGAGGTAGGGTAGCTGGTTCTCAGGGTGAACGGGGTCATAATCCCAGTAGTTATCGAACCTTTTCAGCGTGGCACTGCTGCCGCTGACATAGTCAACCAGCATATATGGCCCCGAGCCAATCGCGTTCTCCCATTTGCCCATATTACCATAGTACTCAATGGCATCCTTGGGCATTATTTTGGGGTACTGGGAGGAGTATCGATAAATAACACCTATTTGTCCCGGCTGAGATTTGACCACCACTGTCCATTTATCCGTGGCCTCAATCGACTCTATGTAGGGATTGGCCAGATAGATGCTTGTCTTTAATGTCCACAAACGGTTGAGTGAGAAAGCAACGTCATCGGCGGTCAGTTCCCGGCCGTTGGTTGGCGGCTTGTTGTGGAAGTGAATGCCCTGGCGGATGTGGTAGACCAGGGTGTTCTCGTCAGGCCTCTCCCAGGTATCCACCACACCACCCCTTACATTCTCTACTTCAGGCCACAAATTCAGATTCCAGCCAGACTCACCGGTACCGGCCGGGCCTCTTGCCCAGTTCCCCGCTAACACGGTGTCGTGAGTGAGGAAAGTGGTGGTGGCATAATAGGGGTGGCCAAGGGCGTCGTCAAAAATCAGCGGCTCCCGCTCCCAGCCCATAACAAAGGTACCGCCATACCTGGGCTTCTCCACTGATTTTTCCACCACCGTGCCGTCCGCCTTGGTCAGCCTTACCTTGACCATCTCTGGCCCTTTCGCCACTTCCTCTTTCTCAGGTGGTGTTGGTTTCTCCTCTTTGGGTGGTGCCGGTTTCTCTTCGGTTGGAGGTGCCGGCTTCTCTTCCGGTGGTGCTGCCGGGGCGCAGGACGCCAGTATCAGGGCGGCCACCATCAAGCAACTCAATAGTAGCCAGACAAGTTTCCTTTTCATTTTTATTTCTCCTCCTTATCTTAGAGTTGTTTCAGGAAGTGATACTTAGTACTATTGTATCATCGTCTCCGTGTGTCGGTCTAGATGGACGATTGCGAGTATTATACAACTGTTTTTCGATTTGTCAAGACATAGCTGTACCCCTTTCTTCCAATCTATGATTGATGACTACTAAGGCTAGTAAATAGTGATTGACGGAGGTAAGTTGAGAAATGAGGTACTTAAATGAGGGGTTTAATATGAAATTGCTCATTGTACCACTGATGGTAAGGGTCGTTTCCTTCGTACATGCGGTCATACGCTTTGTCGGAAAGCTGGCGTCGAAGCTGAAAATTCCCGCCGTGTCCCACTTTCAGATGGCAATTCGTACAAAGCAGGACGCAATTGCCGAGAGTGTCAGTGCCGCCGTCTTTTCGTGGCTTCCTGTGATGCGGTTGCCAACTTCCGCGCTTGCCTTTGGTACGGTTGCTCCAAACAAGTTTTTTGTTGCAGACGGCGCACCTTCCTCCCTGCCTGTCCCAAGCTTTCTTTACAGTGTCCGCAGAAAAGGTCATTCTAGCACCTCCGAAGTCAGTAATCCCCGTGTTAAAAACGGGTGGGTGAGAAATGAGGATATGTGGGTCTTGATACGAGATGGTGTTTCGTACAACATAGCCGTCATGTATTCCCCCCCGTGGGGTAAACGGACTAGAGGGGAATATGTCATCTTTAGAGGAAGTAAGGCTATCGGTTCTGCCCGAACTCTTGCGGCAGCTAAGCGGAGAGCAGAAAGAATTAAGACGCCGAGGTCACCTTTCAAATGAGCGTCTCCTTACTTGTTTGTCACCTATTCTATACCCATTTTGTGATTGATAGCAACTGTCTGTCCGTGCTAACCTTAGCCCAAAAGCTAGGGGGTATAGCATGGCGAGAAAGCCGAAGCTTGATGCTACTGACAAACTCATTAACGCTCTTGGAGACGTGATAAGGAAAGTGGATATTACAACGATGCCAAGATGCAAATTCTGTCAATCTGATAATGTCGTCTTTAACGGACACAGGAAGGGGACTCAATATTTCCTGTGTCGTAACTGTGGACGTGGCTTCGTGGATAACAAGGCTGTACCTAAAGGGCGCTTCCCGATAGACACAGTGGCCAGAGCCTTATACAACTACTATGCTGGCATGTCACTCAACGCTATCTGCGAAGGGATAAAACAGGACACGGGCGAATCTGTTACTGATACTTCCGTCTACAACTGGCTGGCTAAGTACACGGCTATAGCCTTGAACGAAGCTGCTAACCATCGTCCGCAAGTAGGCAAAAAATGGGTTATGGACGAAACCGTGGTAACACTGGATGGTAAGAAATATTGGTTGATTACGGCTATTGATTCAGATACCCGTTACCTGCTTGGTACGAAGCTGTCAACCAACCGTGCGGGAAAGGACATTCGAGAGGTCTTGGAACGTGCTACTGCCAAGACGGGAGTCGTACCCAACGAGGTTTTGACGGACGGCTGGGGAGGCTACAGGGATGCTATAGAACTTGCCTATGGTGCTGACTCCAGGCATATTGTATCCAAACCATTTACCGAGGCTGACCTCTCAACTAATCTTATGGAACGGTGGAACGGTACTCTCAAAGATAGATTGAAGCCCATGCGAGGAATGGATAGGAATACCAATATGCAGCTTATCCTGGACGGTTTCGTGTTCTACTATAATTACCTGAGACCGCACATGGGGCTTGGCGGTAAAACCCCGGCGGAGGCTGCCAAAACGGAATACCCCTACCAGAGTTGGAAGGAGATAGTTGAAAGCCAGATGCCGAGGGTAGAACTAACGGCTGAGGATAGGGCTAGGTACAGGGTACAACGGAAGGTGAGAGAAGCTAGGAGGAAACCGAGGCAGCTACCACGGAGGTCGAGGGATATACCGACTGCGATAAGGGGGCTGAGAGGATGATAAACCGTATGATTACTTCCCATCCTCGCTTAGTATTGGCTTTGTGTGTCATGGGACTTCTAGCCGAAGGGGTGTTTCTCAAGGTCGGGTCACGGGAGTTGACGGTGTTTGTAGTCTCGTTTCTAATATTCGTGTCAGTGTTTTTTACCTTGAAGGGTAACGAAAATAACAGACAGTGCAGCAATAGCAGCGAGTGTGTTGCTCAAGAACCAGAGCGCAGCTCCTTCAAGTGCAAAGTCCAAGATGCCAGATATGAGTTGACTGCCCACAACGAATATGAGCAAACCTACAACAATGGCGATGAGCCATCTTACCCACATAGGGTAAGGATAACAGGGGGCAAATAGTGAGTCAATCACAACTTACTAGCACTAGGGGGTATCAATCAATAAAGGGGAGAACCCTGTACCCTGGGAATGGTGATTTAGAAGTGAAAAGTAAGAGGGGGTGTGGTGAATATTCACCACACCCCCTCGTTGGTTTGTTTCTGCCAGATGCCGGTGCTTATTTTCCGGCCAGTATCTTTTCCTTCAGGTCCTGGTCAAGCCAGGTGTATTTGATTTCCTTGTAGGAGTTGGAGTAGCCCGGCGTATAGGCACCGTAGAAATTCTTGACCCACGGCCACCAGAAGTAGTAGGAATATGACGCTGGTGGCTGGATGTACCAGCACTGTGCAAGGGCGTACCTGGCCAGCTCCTTTATTACCTTGTCTCTTTCCCCGTAGTTGGTGAAGTTCGCGTATATCCTGTCAAAGAACTCATTGACCACCGGGTCGTTAATCATGATGAAGTTTTCTGCGGCTCCGGGACCGAGCTGATGGGCACGCTGCGGATGGTAGCCGCCCATGTAACGGAAAAGCATTTGCTTATGCTGTTTGGCTACGGATATGGACTGGTAGACGCCCCACTCCCTCGAATCAATTGCGCAGTCAACACCTATTTCAGCCCAGTAAGCGGAAAACAGGGTGCACATGTCCACGTAGGCGGCCGTATTCCAGGTGAGTATTTCGGTCTTGAAGCCATCGGGGTAACCGGCTTCAGCCAGAAGCTGTTTCGCCTTGGTCGGGTTATACTCAAATAGCTCCTGGATTTCCTCGGGAAGCTCCTCAAGCGGGGTGTAGGCGCCGGCAAACTCCTTGGTGGCGGCCATTACCGGCCAGCTTAATATCTCAGCCTCGCCACCGTAGTAGGTGTCCTTGATTTCCTGGCGGTTTATAGCCATGGCCAGTGCCTTGCGGACCCTGATATCACTTAAAGGCTCAACATCAGTTCTTATCTGCGCCTGCGCCACTGACTGGTCGAGAAGCCTTACCCACTGCATTTGAGGATAGGACTCCTTCAATTCCTTGGCTTCCTCCCAGGTGGCGGTATTCCGGTCAATCTTAGCCGTCCGTAAGGCTGCCAGTCGTGTAGAGGTATCGGTGATGAGCAACCACTTGACGCTGTCGAGGTACGGCAATTGGTTCCCCTTCCCTGGGCCAATGGGGTCTTTGTCCCAGTAGTTGGGATTCCTGGCGAAGGTGAAGGAACTGGCCGGAATGTAGTCCACAAGTGTGAAGGGACCGGTGCCAACGGAATTATGCCAGTCTCGATAATTGCCGTATTTTTCGACAACTTCAGGGGCGATGATGTGCATCTTGTCGCCCATGTCCTCAAGAAAGACACCAGCCTGGTCTGGCACCTTGACCACCACTGTCCACTTATCAGGCGTCTCGATAGACTGCACCCTGAGTCCACTGGGGGCACTCACCCGGTTATACGCCCGTTCATTATCCAGATAGATGTACTTGATGGTAAAGGCGACATCTTCGGCGGTCAGTTGCCTGCCATTCACCGGTGGCTTATTGTGCCAGTAGACCCCTTGACGGATATTAAAGATGAGGGTCTGGGGGTCGGGTATATCCCAGCTCTCGGCCAGCGAGCCAGCCGACAGGTGCCCGAAGAAAGCGGTTACCTTCCAGTCAGCTTCACCGGTGCCCGCTGGGCCCTTGGTCCAGTCACCAATTAATAGTTCCTCGTTAGTCAGGCTCAGGGTATAGGATAGATACGAAGGAAAATACGCCTCGTCATAGTCGGTGGGTTCGGCAGTTATGGGGATAGTATATGCCCCGCCGTATCTTGGCACCTCTGGTGAAGGTGCTGGCTTTTCCTCCTTAGGAGGTGCTGGCTTCTCCTCTTTGGGCGGTGCCGGTTTCTCTTCGGCTGGTGGGGCTGGTTTTTCTTCTTCCGGTGCTGCCGGAGCGCAGGACGCCAGTACCAGTGCCACCACCATCAGGCAGCTCACAAAAAGCCAGATAATACTTTTTTTCATCTTTTTTCCCTCCTTAACACTTAGGTTTTCCTTATCTCAGTCTTTACCGTAGATTAGCCTGGAGCGGGAAGGTTTTCAGCGTATCACCTCCTTGGCGGGCCCTGCTGCTAAGCCCGATTACCCCCAGGGCTCCGGTCACGGGAGGGGTTGGCAGCCCATAATTTCAGCTGGAGAACTGGCATCTTATCTCCAGCACCCTGGTTTCCCCCAGCAGGGCCCGCTGCTGTTTGTCAGGTTTTTATCTAAGGCTCTCCTCGCTATCACAATCTATCTTCTGTCTCCCTCTTCCTTAATGTTGTTTTTCGCGCGGTATTATAGTATTATTGTAACGTCGTCGCCGTCTATCGGGCTCGAATAACGGGTACGAATATTATACAACTGTTTTTCGATTTGTCAAGACTATTAAGTCCGGATAGTGAAAATATGAGGCTCTCCAGGCTGGTCTAGATAATGAAATGAGTGGTGAGGTGGATTGTCCGACTGGTCAAATTACTATTGTTTTTGATAATATATATGTAGGTTGAGAATCTGCTAATGTTATTTAATCACAGGAGGGAAAGTGGAAGACCGAACAATCAGAAACGAAGATTTTGAGTTATGGGTGCTTTTGCGCCACACGGTTGATGCCATGCTTAGAGCCAGGGATAAGGAACTGAGGAAAACTGGCATTTCCAGGATACAGTCGGCTGTCCTGTTTATTGTGAAGAACATGGCTACGCCAGCTACCCCGGCGGCGATATCTCGGCGGCTACTGCGGGAACCGCACTCTACGTCCGAGTTACTGAGTCGCATGGAAAAGAAGGGTCTGGTGAAGAAAGTAAAGGACCTGGAAAGAAGGAATCAGGTAAGGATAGTGATAACGGAGAAGGGGGAGGAAGCTTATCACCGCTCAAGGGCGATGGAAGCCATCAGTCGGATGCTGTCCTGCCTTTCGCTGGAAGAGCGCGATAACCTCTGGACGTATCTGGACAAGTTGCGGGACAAGGCACTCGATGAGCTCGGCGCAGAATACATGTTACCCTTTCCAGAATAGCCTTACAGCTTCAGAATTTCAGAATCACCTGACCGTCGCATGTGTGCTGATGGACTAAGTGGTTTAGAAGATTGGTCAAGGATTAACCGGGGTGGAGGCACAGGGGATATTCAATAAATAGGGCTAACTAATCGGCGGTGCGTGTGGGCCGTTACTCTGGCCTGTTACCTTCCGCTTAACCTTTAATGTTAGTCCCTCGATGCCAGTGATTTCTACATCCTCGGCAACCCCTATATTCTCGTTAATCGATTTAGCTTTCCAGCGCTCGCCATTGACTATGATGGTTCCCAGTGGAGTCAGGGGTTCTACCACCTTGCCCAGTGTACCTATCATTCCTTCCTGGCCGGTTACCACGCGCCAGTGGAAGCTGGGTATGACTGCCCTGTGTATTATGAAGATAACGATGCCCAGTAGTACCACAATCACAACCGTAATCGATAAAGGGATTTTTATTCCAAAGACCCGTAGTATCACTATGACCAGCAGCATAGCAGCTACTTCGTCGAGCAACAGCACGGCAACTTTGAGCCAGTCTTTAATGTTTCGCTTGATAAAATTACTATCGGCTTTTTTCTTCATCTGTGTCCATTCGGCGCGGGATGGGAATTGCTTTTGAAATCATCTTGATTATATCCTATCTTTGATTTGTCTGGTCAAGGCTGAGTTTTGTTTTCCCGGGTTATTTTTGACCTGGTTCGGGATTAGGCCTTGTCGTTGTCACGGTTAAGTGGTAAGATTAGCGTCATGGAGAAGGCAAAACCCTCGCTGGACGAGGTTTTCTTTCCTCGTGGCGTGGCTGTTGTCGGTGTTTCCCCTTCCGGGGGAGGCTCCTTTGCCACCGGGGTTACTCTTTCCCTGAAGGAGGCCGGATTTCCGGCCATCTATCCTGTCAATCCGAAGTATACCGAGTTATTTGGCCTGCCGTGTTACCCCAGTGTTCGAAGCATTCCTGGAGTGGTAGACCATGTTGTGGTCAGTATCCCTGCCGAATCAGCTCTGGCGCTACTTGACGATTGTGCCGCCAAGGGAGTGAAATCAGTCCATTTCTTTACGGCTGGTTTCAGCGAGAGTGGCTACGAGGACAGGGCAGAGCTGGAAAGAGCGATGTTGAGCAAGGCGAAGGCCGGCGGCTTTCGTATTATCGGTCCCAATTGTATTGGCCTCTTTGTGCCTAGGAGTCGTCTGGTCAACTCGATGGGGGTGCCTCTGGAACCGGGACCAGTCGCCTTTATTTCTCAGAGTGGCGGTCATGCTCAGAATCTTCCTTTCTACGGTGGCCAGCGGGGTTTACGCTTCAGCAAATCAGTTAGCTATGGGAATGCCCTGGATGTGGATGAGTGTGAGCTTCTGGAGTATCTGTTACGGGACCCGGACACTGAAATCATCGGTGCCTACATTGAGGGGGTAAAGGATGGCAGGCATTTTCTGAGAGTGCTTGAGGAAGTGGCATCTCATAAGCCGGTGGCCATCTACAAGGGTGGCACGACTGAGGCTGGCCTGAGGGCAGCTCACGGCCATACGGCGAGCCTGACCAGTTCGGTGGCTGTTTTTGAGGCCCTGTGCCGGCAGACGGGGACAATTCAGGTAGATGATGCCGACGAACTCGTGGACGTGCTGGTAGCGCTTAATTTTGTCCGCCCGCTCCCGCAAGGCACCGGCGTGGCTGTGGTGGGAGCTGGTGGTGGTCCCAGTGTTTCTGCCAGTGACGAGATGGAGAAAGTAGGCCTCAGTGTGCCGCGTCTTTCCCCCGAGGTACAATCAGAGTTGAAAAAGTATTTGCCCCTGGCCGGCAGTATCTTTAATAATCCTGTAGATACGCCAAATCTTGCTTCTCCAGAGGCTATGTTGGCTGCCCTCCGTGTGGTCGGTAGGGTTCCTGATATCCATATGGTTGTCTATCATATGGGATTTCATCCCATTAGCCGCTGGGGAGGTGGCCGTTTCTCTTCAGCCGACTTTCTGAAATCAGCCACCGATGCCTTGAGACAGGCACACGAGGAGACAGGTACGCCGATTCTGCTGGCGCTAAATCCGGCCACCGACCTGAACGGGATAAATGATTTTCTGGCCGTGCAGGAGGTCTTCGTAGGAGCCGGGTTCCCGGTCTTTCATTCCTTGAGGCAGGCAGCTAGGGCTATGGCCCGTGTCGTAGCCTGGAATCAGAAATTAGGCCATTAGTCAGGCGGCTCTTTCTTTTCTAAGGTAACCGCTGCTGGCTACAGTGGAGCAAAGATTAGCCAATTTCTTATTGACCATCTTCTCACCTTGTTCTTCCGGCGCTGCCCTCAGGATAGTGATAATGCCGATGACGGCACGTTGCACTTCAACTGGCTCCCGGGCCAGTACCCTGGCGACATAAGGGTCTAGCCCTCCTCTGGTAAGGTTCCCCTTTGTCTCGGCTGTTAATTGGGATTGCGGGGACAGGTAACCCGCTGAAGTGAGCAGTTCAACCTCATCGAGCGCTAAGGGCCAGGCAATTTTTTGCAGAACGCGGGCTGATGGGAAACGTACTCCGGTCTCAATGCGAGCCAGGTGTGATGATGATACCCCTGACCTGACTGATAGCTCGTGTAGCGACAGGGCCATGGTAATCCTTCGTCGCCTGATTGTAATGCTAATAGTATTCAATGAGGCGTTGCTCACGCCCCCTAATATAACCTAATTAATAGTAAAAGTCAATATGAACGTGTCAATAGTCCAAAAAGTTGACAATAACAGGGACTCGTGGTAATATTTAGACGCAGCGTAGTGGCTCAGGCTTTTACATTGCTTACAAGCTGGTCTGCTCACTGTCTGAGTGGGAGAAAGATAAAAATGAAAGACGAAGACAAGACGAAGGAGCAACTTGTAACTGAGCTGAAGAAGGCGCGTCTCGGGATTGCTAAACTGGAAGTATCAGAAGAAGCATCGGAAGTTGAACGCAGGCAGTCAGAGCAGAAGATGTTTGAATATGAAGAACTGGACCGGCTAAAGGGAAACCTACTTTCCACGGTCTCCCACGAACTGCGTACTCCCCTGGCCATCATCAAGGGTTATTCCACCATGCTCGTAGACTATGACCGGAAGCTGAAAACCAGGGAGAAACAGGAGTACTTGCGCTCGATAGACGCAGCTACTGACAGGCTCACCGAGCTCGTGGACCACCTTCTGGATTTGTCCCGTCTGGAAGCAGGACTGTTGATATTGAAAAAGAAGCCGTCCAGTATCCTGAATCTAATTCAGGAGGCGGTATCTGAGGCTAATCTCAGGGTGCCTGCTCACAAAATAACGGCTGAGGTGAGGGAGGCGTTGCCAACTGTTGAGGTTGATACCAGGCGAATCAGGCAGGTACTGGATAATCTTATTGATAACGCCATTAAATATTCTGGTGAGGGAACCAGAGTAGTGGTGGAAAGTGGGTATCTAAACTCAGAAGTGTGGGTTAGTGTTGCTGACCAGGGTGTGGGCATCCCTGCCGAAGACTTAGAAAGGGTGTTTGACCGGATGTATCGTATTAAGCAGAGGTTATCTCCGGACGCCGGAGGTCTGGGTCTGGGATTGACCATCTGCCGGCGGTTGGTGGAGGTTCATGGCGGCAGAATCTGGGTCGAGAGTGAACTGGGGAAGGGAAGTACTTTCTACTTCACGCTCCCATGTAAGCAGGCTGAGGTACGGGTAGAGCTATGACCAGGACACATGAAACAAAGACAATACTTGTTATCGAGGACGAGGCTGAAGTGCGGAATTTTACCTGCCGTGTGCTTGAGCTGGAAGGTTACCGTGTACTTCAAGCTTGGGACACGGAAGAGGGGATGAGAATGTTGAGGGATGGGCAGACCAGCCTGGTGCTGTTAGATTTGACGCTGCCCAGGCGTGACGGCTGGGCGGTGCTGGAGCAGATGAAAAGTGAGCCAGGACTTTCGTCGATTCCGGTAATTGTTTTTACGGCGTCAGCTGGAGTGTCGCAGCGGGATAGGGCGCTCAGCATGGGTGCGGCTGATTACCTGGTCAAGCCGATAAGTGCTAACGGGCTGAAAGACAGTGTGGCCCATGTTTTGCGTCAGGAGAGGTGATGCTGGTATGCCATCAAGGAAAACGGCGGTATTGGTTGTTGATGATGACCCTCGTATATTGCGCATGGCGCAGCGTATCCTTGAGCTGGAGGGCTATCGGGTGCTCAAGGCTATTAATAGTACCGCCGCCTTTGACATACTGGAAGAGGAAGCCCCGGCCCTGATATTACTGGATATCATGATGCCTGGTATGGATGGGTACACTGTGTGTCAGCGTATCCGTGAGTTCTCGCAGGTACCCATAATTATGGTCACGGCCAGGGGTAGCGATGAAGAGAAGGTTAAGGGGTTGGATATCGGTGCGGACGATTATGTAACCAAGCCTTTCTCCGCTGGTGAACTGGTCGCGCGGGTTAAAGCTGTACTGCGCCGCAGTAAATTTTGGGATGTACCTCTTGAGCCTGCGCTGCATTGTCATGACCTTGTCATTGATTTTGCTCGACATGTTGTTACCCTGGAAGGTCAGGAGGTTAACCTGACCGCCACTGAATACCGATTGCTATCATATTTGGCGCGCAATGCTGGCCGGGTTGTTACCCCTGACCAGGTAGTTGAGCAGGTCTGGGGTGAGGAATATCTCGGCGAAACGCACCTGCTTCAGGTAAATATGGCCAGGCTCAGGCAGAAGCTGGGAGATAAAGCCAGGAATTCCAGGTATATCCTGACCAGACCGGGCATAGGATATATGATGGTGAAGTAACCTCAATCTTTAGCCGGCGGGTAATATCCTCACCATAGTACGATACTCAACATGGGGGCTTTCCGAGGCCAGGAAAGTCCCCCTAATTTTTTCCCATGCGAGCCGTGTTCCAATTGTGATTTCTTTGTGAAAGTTGGGACCGGGCTTGTGACATGGTTGTGTGGCGACCTCACTAAACTTGAAGGTACAACAAAAATAGTGAGGTCGCCAATGTCTAAGAGATTCCTTAAGAAGATTTTTCCCTTCTTGGCTGTGTTACTTCTTGCCCCCTGGCCGGTAGCCTACGCACATACCTATACCGGAGGTACACCCGGCCAGGAATCAGTCCAGATAGAAACGGCTGGGCCTTCCGAGACACCAACGTGGACCGCATTCAGGAAGGCAATTGGCGGTGTCAGCACCCCTGGTGACCTATTTTATATTGATGCTTCTAATAATGCTGCTGATATCCAGGTTAATCTCTACATCACCAATGCAGAGGAACTTATCCATTGTTACCGGTATCTTATCCTGAAAGTCGGGATTTATGCTGAAGATGGCTCAGGTGAATGGGAGCCGGCGTATTGGTGTAGCGGCGGGCCTGTTCCTGAGACCTTTATCACGCTGCGCGATGCTCAGGTGAGCTTAACCCTGCCCGGGTACACGAAATATAAGGTCACTATTGATAGTGGCAGCTTCTACTGTACTAACACCGATGCCGGAGGAGGTACTCTGCACCCCCAGTTTTACCTCACTGTGGACTGAGGGATTACGGTAAAACGGTGGAGTAGGTAAGTAAGCAGGGAGCAAGGGCAGTAGAGAATTGTAGACAAGGGAGGTTAGTAGCTAATGAAAAGAATCGAGCGAATCCTGGTCGTGGATGACGATACAGAAGTACTGAGCATACTCAATCATACTCTTGAGCTTGAGGGATATGACGTCGTCACCACGGCTAACGGGAGCTCGGCGGTTGCCTTGCTGGAAAAGCGAAAACCGGATCTGGTAATCCTGGACCTCATGCTGCCTCAGCTTGACGGTTTTGAAGTTCTCCGGTTGATACGGCAGCGTTCCAGTGTTCCGGTAATTATGCTTACGGCCAGGAGTGAAGTAAACACTTTGCGTGATGCCCTGGCCCTTGGTGCCGACGACTATGTCAGTAAACCTTTCCGCATGAAGGAGCTGCTGGCTCGCATCAGGGCTAAGCTAAGGCGTGCCAGACCGGGAGTTGCCTCCCAAATATCATGGAACTCTAATTGCGCTGCGAATAACGCATTTGAAAACATGAGTCACCCCTCTTTGTGGTCATTGGAAGGAGGTCAAAATGAATAATCCTATCAGAATTATAATAGTTGATGGTCGTGCCCTGGTTCGCCATGGCTTACAGCACATACTCGAACCAGAAGAAAATATGAAGATTATAGGTGACTACGCCAGTGCTGAGGAAGTCCTCTTCAAAACGCTAAGAGTCTCCAACGACATAATCCTCATGGGCACTCAATTGCCTGGGATGAATTGGATTGAAGCTGTCCGTAGTTTAAAGAGACACCGACAGAATTTTGGGGGTGAAGTTATCATCCTGGCTGAGTCAGCAGGTTATCGCACCGAGGCTATGGAGGCCGGTGCCGCAGGCTATCTTTTGAAAGATGTAATGCCGGCAGAACTCATTCAGACTGTCAGGCAGGTTTATCGGAACAAACGCTCGCTAAAAGACTATGAGAGTTTTATTGAAGAAGAAATCGAGCTGGTCATACCCCCGCCGGTTAATTCTGCTGAGTTAATGGGATTTATGTGTCGCTTAGCGGAGATGCTTCCTGAGGGCAAGGATAGCATCATTTGCACGGTTGGTTCCTGGGAACGTGGTACCATCAGTACCATTCGTTTGCAATCTGCCGCATCTTCCGGTTTGGTGATTGAGCTGGCTAATATGCCTGAGGTGGAGAGGGTAGAAGAGGAATCGCTGGCAAAGGTACCCCTGATTGGCCTTTCTAAGAAACTTGGACTTTCGGGAGGTTCGGGTTCCAATACCAGCAAAAGGATTCGCTTAACCCTGAGGGATACCAGTGTGGTTAGCCAGAGGGCTACAGTTTTGAACTAGACCAGGGGGAAGTACAGGAGGCATCGGGCTATGAATAATTTAGCTGGAATCATCAAGCAACGACGAATTGCCGTACGGCTGACAATAAGGGAATTGGCTGTAATTTCGGGCGTATCTGCGTCACATCTGGCTCGTATTGAGCGGGGGCAACGTTTCCCATCAGCCCATACCCTGCGAAAAATCGCCAGGCCCCTGTCCATCAATGAAGGTGAGCTATTTGCCCTGGCTGGTTTCTTGTCTACTCCGGACGGTATCGATGAGACGATGGGTGGTATGCTTCCGGGGTTAGACCCGGATGTAGCTAAAATACTGGCTGAGGAGGCTTTTGCGGTACAGCGCGCCGCCGTTGGGGTGCTCAACATTCTAAAGGGTCTTGCTCAGCAAGTTGAGAAATGATAGACCGGTTAGTGCGTTGTAGTTCTTAAAATTTAAAGAACTATTGTTGTAAATCAGACTAAAGTCTGATTTGACAGATACTAAAAGGCTGGATATCCATACAGGGATATCCAGCCTTAATTTCTAAGCTAAGGGCTAACCTTACTTTTTCAGTTTGCCTTTTCACCAGTGAGGTAGGCGTGGATAGCGTTAGCCGCACGCCTGCCGGCACCCATGGCACTGATGACGGTGGCCGAGCCAGTAGTCAGGTCGCCTCCGGCCCAGACCGCTGGTTTGGTGGTGAGCCCGCTTTCTTTTTCGGCCACGACGGTGCCCCGGCTCGTGGTTTCCAGCCCTTCGGTGGTGCTTGGTATTAAGGGGTTGGGGGTAGTACCCAGAGCAACAATCACCGTATCAACGTCGATGATAAACTCACTGTTGGGTTTGGGTACCGGGCGTGCCCTGCCGCTGGCATCAGGCTCGCCAAGCTCCATTTCCACACACTCCATGCCGGTGACCATGCCTTCATCATTGCCGATAAATCTCGTAGGGTTGGTCAGAAACTGGAAGATAACCCCTTCCTTTTCTGCGTTTTCTACCTCCTCAAGTCGGGCGGGCAGCTCAACTCTGGAACGGCGATATACCACACGTACCTCTCGAGCACCCAGCCTCATGGCGCAGCGAGCCGAGTCCATAGCCACATTCCCACCGCCGATGACAACTACCCGGTCACCGATATTAACCGGAGTTAGATACTGAGGAAAGAGATAGGCCTTCATTAGGTTGACCCTGGTGAGGAACTCGTTGGCGGAATAGATGCCGATGAGGTTCTCTCCAGGGATATTCAAGAACATGGGCAGACCGGCACCGGTGCCCAGAAATATGGCATCAAAACTATCTTTAAGCAGTTCATCAACGCCGATTGTCTTACCCACCACCCAGTCCAGGGCTAATTCCGCCCCGAGGGACTTTACATAATCTACCTCTGCCTGTACGATGGCCTTCGGTAGCCTGAACTCGGGAATGCCATAGACGAGCACTCCGCCCGCCACATGTAGCGCTTCAAAAATAACTACCCTGTGCCCCAGCTTGACCAGGTCAGCGGCTACGGTTAGACCGGCTGGCCCGGAACCAACTATGGCCACGCTCTTGCCGGTTGGCTCTGGTGCCACAAGCTTTGCTCGACGCTTGGCAATGTCCGCCAGCTCCCAGTCAGCCACATAGCGCTCCAGTCTTCCGATGGCTACCGGAGCTCCCTTCTTGGCCAGGGTGCACTTCTCCTCGCACTGACTTTCCTGAGGACATACCCGGCCGCAGATGGCAGGCAGACTGTTTTTCTGTTTCAGTATCCTCACTGCTTCGTCCGGGTTACCGTCCTTCAGTTGTGCGATGAATTCAGGTATGTCTACTCCCACCGGACAGCCTTCAACACACGGCTTCTTGGGACATTGTAGACAGCGGCTGGCCTCGGATAAGGCCTGTTCTTCAGTGTAGCCCAGAGCTACTTCGTTAAAGTTCAGTACCCTTAACAGGGCGTTTTGTCTGGGCATATCAACTCGATTCAGATTCAGCTTGGGAGTTTTGGTAGGATTGGTCGTCATGAAACTAACCTCCACTGGCAACTAAGGTTTTCTGGAAAGCACGCCACTTGCAATCTTTAAAAGCGTGGTGCTCCTTTTCCGGGTAGGTGCGCTGGCGGGCCAGAAGTTCATCCCAGTCAACCTGATGGGCGTCAAACTCGGGTCCGTCAACACAGGTGAATCTGGTCTCACCGCCGATGCTGACACGGCAGCAGCCGCACATACCGGTGCCATCCACCATGATGGGGTTCAGGCTGACGATGGTCTTAACGCCAAAGGGCTCGGTGCATTTAGCACAAAACTTCATCATGATGGCCGGACCGATGGCTACTACCCTGTCCACTTTCTCGTTTTGCAGGAGCTCGGCCAGTGGCTCGGTAACCAGACCTTTTCTGCCGTAGGAACCATCGTCAGTAGTTACTATCATCCTCTCGCTGAAGCTTCTCAGGTGCTTCTCCCAGAACATCAGGTCTTGGTTGCGGGCGCCCAGTATCGAGGTTACCTTGTTACCGGCTTCTTTCAGGGCTCGTGCGATGGGCGTTATGGGGGCTACTCCCACGCCACCAGCGACACAGACCACATGTCCGTAGTTTTCAACCTCGCTGGGTACCCCCAGAGGCCCGACCACGTCCTTGATATACTCGCCCTCATCCACTGTAGCCAGCATCATTGTCGAGGCGCCTACTTCCATGAAAACGATGGTTATGTCCTCATTATCTTTAGACCAGTCAGCGAGAGTCAGCGGAATTCGCTCTCCTACTTCGTCGAGACGAATGATAACGAACTGTCCTGCCTTAGCCTTTCGGGCAATGGCTGGTGCCGCAATCCTGAAGAGGTGAATCCGGGGTACCAGGTCTTGCCTTTCTATTACCAGGAAGCCTTCCTCGGAGGCAAATTTTTCCTTGCCCGGTGTACCACTATCTCCTGACTGGCGTGGCTGCCCTTCTTTAGCTACAACTTCCATAATTACACCTTCGTTTTATTTATTCTCAAGTTAGCGAACGTGGGTAATTCTCAGGTGACCTATACCTCTAAGAGGTCGGGCACTGTCTTCGTCTCGCTTCTGTTGAGGAGTGGCATCTTGACCGTCTTGTGTCGCTCAAACATACTGACGATTCTCAGGATTTCTACATTCTTAATGCTGCTTCTATTCCGGATCTTGCTGGCGATGGCCTCGACTGTCACCGGTGCGTCTATCATAATTATCAGGTCTCGCGAACCGATAACGGGGTCAACAAAATCTACTCCTGGTGTCTCCTCAAGTTCCCTCAATTCTTTGATAAATTCGTCCTGTTTCATGCCATCAGCAACGTCTACCAGTAAATAAGCTCTCAATCCCATTTCATTTCTCCTTTCTTTTATTCTTTGATGACCTGGTGGGGCTGTCTTGCCTTTTGGGTTCCCCGTTCATCTTTTCCTACTCTATTACATCATAGTACTGGCTTGTTGACATCCCCGTGCTTGATATTGTTAATACCGTGGAAGCCATGAATAAAAAGAGTTGCTTATCAGGGATTTCAACTACTCCCGTCTCATGGTTTTCGGGGGTGAAAAAGTCTTTATCTTATTATTCGTTGAAACCACTATCCAGATAGCTTAGAATATATAGGAAGCAGTATCGTCCACGAGGCGAAGGGGGGTACTATGGGGAAGATTACGGTTCTACTTGCTGAGGACCATAAGCTGGTGCGTCAGGGTATTCGCCAGTTTCTGGAACGTGAAGCCGACCTGGAAGTAGCTGGAGAAGCCAGCGATGGCAACGAAGCGGTAAGATTAGCCCGGGAGCTCAAGCCTGATGTTATTGTCATGGATATTGCTATGCCAGGCTTAAATGGGATTGAAGCTACTAAACAGATAAAAGAGCTTCAGCCCCGCACCATCATATTGATACTTACGGCTTATGACTACGAAGAGTATATTTTCCCTATTCTGGAGGCGGGTGCGGCTGGTTATTTGTTGAAGGACATGAGCGGGGGCGAGCTGGTTGATGCTATCCGTACCGTTTACAGAGGGGAGTCTGTACTTCATCCGGCGGTGGCGCGCAAGCTGTTAGAGCGCTTTCGGGACACAGACGTTAAAGAGGGCCAGCTAAAAAAGGTGGATTTGCTTACTGAGCGAGAGCTTGAGGTGCTCAAAATGGCTGCCCAGGGTAAGAGTAATAAAGAGATAAGCAATGAGCTGTTCCTCAGCGTGCATACTGTGGAAAGTCATTTTGGCAATATTTTCAGCAAATTAGGGGTGTATTCCCGTGTTGAGGCAGTGCTGGAGGCCCTCCGGAGGGGCTGGTTTACCTTAGCCGATACTTCGCCTTCGGATAGCTCCAGCGAGGGATGATTGGAACAGAATGTTATCGAGATGGCTTAAAAAGGTCAGGGGAGTTATCAGTAGCCCGCATTTCTGGGTTATCCTGCTCCTGCTGGTGCTTTGTGCTATTGCCTCCTACCCCAAGCAGATAGGTCTGGCTACTCCATCATCACCTGATTCGCTTTTCGGCCTGACACGCCATACCGTAGAGAGGGTACTCTGCCTGGTGCCCATAATTTATGCGGGCTATATCTTTGGTCTGGTTGCGGGCCTGGTCACCACCTTTATTGCCCTTATTATCATGTTACCTCGTGTTCTCTTTTTCTATCCCACTTCCATAGACGCTCTGATTGAGACCGGGGGCATAGTCCTGGTGGGTGTCCTGTCTAATCTCTGGTTCGGAGCACGAACCAGAGAAGTAAAGGCTATCGTGGAGCGGCAGCAGGCTGTCATAGCTATGACCACGGCTCAGGAGAAACTCCGTGCCCAAATCCGCAGCACGATGAAGCGTGAGAAGGAGCTAACTGCTTTGAGCAGATTATCCAGTTCACTCGCCGAGTCTTTAGAAATGGAACCCCTTCTGCGCTCGGCGGTGGCTATGGTTATGGAGATAATAGGGGTGGAGGTTGTTCTGATATATAGTCTTGACGAAGAGACGGGAGAGTTAACAATTGTAGTCTATGAAGGGGTCCCCTTGGAATTTGCTCAGAGCGTAGACAGGATGAGGCTGGGCGAAGGCTTCAATGGGTGGGTGGCCGAGACGGGCGAGCCATTGCTGGTAGAAGATGCTTCTCGGGATCCCAGGTTGACCCGGGAGGCAGTCAAGCAGGAGAATCTTCAGGCGCAGCTCATTGTGCCTATGAAATCCAGAGGCAGGGTGGTGGGTACGCTTTGCGTGGCTATGCGTCAGCAAAGGGAATTTGCGATTGAGGAAATAGAATTGCTGACGGCTATTGCCAGCGAGATAGGTATTGCCATCGAAAATGCCCGTCTCCACCAGAAGCAGATTATAGTCACCGAGCAATTAAGCCAGTCGGAAAAGCACTACCGGGAGTTGTTTGAGAGTGCCCACGATGCCATCTGGGTCCATGATTTAGAGGGTAATATACTATCAGCTAATAAGGCAACCGAAGCACTCACCGGATACAGTATTGAGGAACTATCCAAAATAAATGTGAGGGAGCTTCTTTCTCCGGAGGCTTTGCAGACGGCCAGAGAAGTGCGCCGTGGCCTGCTTCAGGGTCAAAATATGCCTCAACCCTATGAACAACGCTTGATTCGGCAGGATGGTACCGAGGCCACTTTGATGCTGACGACCAGCTTGATTGCTCTTGACGGTGAGTCATGGGCCTTTCAAAATATCGCCCGTGACATTACCGAGGAAAAGCGGATGCAGGAGAACCTGCGCTCGTATGTCCAGCAGATTACCAGGGCACAGGAGGAAGAGCGTCTGCGCATTGCCCGTGAACTCCATGATAGCACCGCTCAGAACCTTATTGCCCTGCTTCACCGGCTGGAAAACTTCTTGCATGACCAGGCTGAGCTACCTATTGAAAAGGTCAGGGAGATGTGGGCCTTCCATGAGCAAATAAAGGATACCCTGCAGGAAGTACGTGGTCTCAGCCGTGACCTTCGCCCGTCCATTCTCGACGACGTGGGTTTGCTCTCGGCGTTGCACTGGATTTCGCGTGAGCTCAAGACGGAGTATGGTATCGAAGCCAGTTTGCATGTGAAAGGTATTGAACGCAGATTCCCCCAGGAAGTGGAACTGTTGCTTTTCCGTATCGTTCAGGAGGCATTGAGAAACGTGGGGAAGCACTCCCGTGCCTCCAGTGCTGAAGTGTCGATAAACTTTGAGGAGACAAAAACGAGGGTAATCGTAGAAGATAATGGTGTGGGGTTCCAGATTCCGGAAAAGATAAGCGACCTGTCTCGTAGCGGTAAGCTCGGTCTGGTGGGTGTGGAGGAGAGAGTACGATTGATTAACGGTAGGCTCGAGGTAAAGTCTGAGCCAGGTAAGGGGACCTCGGTAATAGTTGAGGTCCCGGTGTAACGCTGGCAGGTATCACTGACCATCGGGCTACTGCTTGATTTAGAGTCCTTCTGCTCACTCCAGACGTCTCACCCGGGGGCGGAGGAAAGCTATCGTC
>Ga0068714_10001288_pt1 | contig 38057 bp, 32 predicted proteins | sample MTBNYHSulfiMetaG_FD_62988 | JGI IMG/M metagenome (GOLD analysis project Ga0068714, IMG submission 62988) | Enrichment culture microbial communities from rom New York Harbor, USA that are MTBE-degrading - MTBE-NYH (New York Harbor Sulfidogenic)... | ecosystem: Environmental > Aquatic > Marine >...
GTCGTTGAGCAACAGAGCCAGTTCACCGATCGTCATCCCTGTTCTCAACGGGAGAGAGAAAACGCCGATGTAGGAGGCGAATTCCGGATATTGGAGCACCGGGCCTTCGACGATGTCGCCCCGGATGGGATTCGGCCTGTCCAGGACGACGAAGGGAATGTCGTTTTCCGCGCAGGCCTCCATGACGTACAGCATGGTCGCGATGTAGGTGTAGATGCGCGTCCCCACGTCCTGGATGTCGAAAAGAACGACATCGACATCTCGGACCATGGACGCCTCCAGCGCCTTGCCCTCTTTCATGATGTCGAAACGGCGCATGAAGTCATCGATATTCTTCATCATCCCCGGTTCAGGCTTCCGGTTCTGGCCGTAGAGGCTGAAAACCGGAAGCCCGTACTTTTCATCCCGGTAGAAAGGAACGAACTCGCCGGCCTGGGCGTTGCCCCGGATCCCGTGTTCGGGACCGTAGAGAGCGATGAGACGGAGATGATCGCTTTTCATCAACAGACTGACGTTGCTTTCCAGGTTGCGCCCGACACCAGAGGGATTGGTGACCAGGCCGATGGCTTTCCCCTTGAAGGAAACCGCGTGCTTGTCCAGAAAAACCTCCAGCCCCGGCCTGACGTCCGGGAGGCGCTCAGGAGCCTCGTTTTCCCGAAGTTCAGGAAACCCGCCCGTGGATACGGCGGCCTGGGACACGAGAGCGGCTGAAACCAGGAGCGCCGCCCGCAACACCGCCCGTCCCCGAAGTCTCAAAATCTCCTTTCTCATGAAAGCACCTCGCTTCGCATGGCCTCTTCGACCTCTCAACCGCACCGGCCGGTGTCAAACCTTGATGAATATCCGTCTGCGGTACAGGGGAGTCATCGCCAGGATCCAGAAGAGAACGGCGACCAGGGCGAAAGCCAGTGAGCCGAGCTCCGCCCCGGCCCAGGAGGCGAAGAGATTTCGATAGATCCAGGAGTAAAGCGTCTGCCGGCCTCCTTCGGAAGAGATGTTAATCCACAGCAGGATCTTGGTCGTGAGCGATGAGAGAAAAAAAACGGCTATGGCGTTCGTTCCCAGGACGAGAAAAGGATAGGCCCACAAGCGGAGTCGGAACAGTTCGACCACGATCAGCAAATTCCCCAAAACAAAAAGCGCCGCTCCTCCCGCAAACAGAACAAACGTGCTGGTCCAGAGTTGTTTGTTGATCGGCATCAGGGGATGAAGCAGGAGCCCCGCTGCGGCCAGCACGGTCCCGTATCCCAAGAATACGGCCGCTTTTCGGACAAGGGTCCTGTTCGCGCCCAGCACGTCCCCGGCCAGAGTGCCCAGGAGGGCGGTGGCCACGGCCGGCAGGGTGCTGAGCAGCCCCTCGGGATCGAACCCGGGTTTGTACAAGTGCCCCCCCAGGAGACGGCTGTCGACGTGGCCCGGCAGGTTGCCTTCCGGACCGAGGATCCCGGCGCCGTATCCGGGCACGGGAATGAGCTTCAAGGCCAGCCAATAGCCCGCCATAAGAATCAGGACGAATGTCAGACGGCTTTTTTTTCCCGCGCCCAAATAGGCCAGAGCGGCGAAAAAGTAGCAGACGGCGATGCGCTGCAGAACGCCGGGCAGCCGGACACTGCCCGGATGAAAATCAGGAATGAAGTTCAGAAACAGGCCCAGGCCGAAGAGGATTCCCGTTCGGGTGAGGATCTTTCCGAACAGCCTTTGCCTCGTCCAGGCCGCCGCCTGCCTCGCGGTCAGCGACAGGGCCGAAGAGACGCCGACGACGAAAATGAAAAAAGGGAAGATCAAGTCGGTCGGCGTCCAGCCGTGCCAAGAAGCATGGCGCAGCGGAGGAAAGACATGGCTCCAGGATCCGGGAGTGTTGACCAGAATCATGGCTGCGATGGCCAGGCCGCGTATCACATCCACAGAGGCCAGGCGGTTCGTTTCCATCATACGCGTCTCGAGTTTCATGTTAGGCTCGGTCTGCCGGGCTGTCAACAGGGGCCAAAACTCTCCTGTTGCTTTTGACATGCCTTCCCCCGGATGATATATTGATGATCGCGGATAGGATTGTTTATGTTCGAATTCAAGCCTCGCGTTGGCATGGCGGGCATTCTTCTCTTTGCCGTCTCCATGGCCTTCGGTTTTTCGTCTTCGCTCCCCGCCCAAGAAAATGACGAAGAAATCCTCATCCAAGAAGCCGTTTTCAATCTTCCCTTGGGCTACCGGATCACTCCCGGAATCATCGACTTCTACAACGAAACGGCCAGGATTGTCGACTTCGCCTGGTTCGCTCCGGGACAGTTCGCTCTGGCTCTGGAGATAACCCGAGGCCGCATTCTTTTCGAGTTTGACACCTCCGCCAACTCCCTGTCGCTTCCCTCCTCTCTGAGAAGCCGATGCGAGTATTTCGCTCTCGGGGGGGACGTTCTCGTCTCCGAGGCCGCCAATCTTAAAGCCATCGCCAATTTTTACAAAAAGAAAACGGCGCTGGCTCCGGACGGCGATCGCGCCCTGGCCGACAACGCCGCTCTGACCTCCTCGCTGGCGCCTTACGCCGATCTGTTCGTCATCCGGGCGGAGCAGTGGCTGGATGACGACTCCACGCCGGATCTCGCCGTATTTTTTAGCAACGTCCAGGAGGTCGCCGAGGCCGCCCGGGAGGCCAATCCGAATATTCAATTTCAAATCTGGATGGGCCGGGACGTCGACAATGATCGATTGACGGTCGAAAGGCTCTTTCGGGCTCTGTCGCTCCTCGCCGGGCCTGAATCTCTGGACATCGGCAGCTTCGGCCTGGGCCGGAAAGACGTGTGGCCCGATCCGGAACACGGCAACAATCTTCTGATCCAAACCCAGTTTTTCATACGGAGGCTGGCTTGTTCCAGGCCGGGGACGCCGGCTCGCCCCTTGGATTTCAGAGCCGCCGCCGTCGGATATTCCGAGATTCTCCTGACCTGGACAGACGCTTCCGCCGACGAGGTTGGATTTTTACTTCTACGCGGGCAAACGGCAGGCCGGCCGCCCGCCCGCGTGGAAGGACCGTTGCCCGGCGTCGACGCCGATTCCCGCCGGGACACCGTCCCGGCGCCGGGCTCCTATTATTACCGATTGGCCGCATTCAATTCCCAGGGCCTGTCTTTCTTTTCCGATCTGCAGGCCGCCGACACCTTGGGACGTCGGGCCAACCTCCCGCCTCGGTACGAGGCGCCGCCGGCCGTTGTCGTCCCGAGAGGCGTCCCCCTTGATCTCCAGCTTTGCGCCTCGGATCCCGACGGCGACCCGGTGAGCTATTCCCTTTCGGTCCGCCCGGCCGGCATGGTCATCGATCCGGCAGACGGAACGATCTCCTGGCTCCCGTCCGTCGCCGGACGCTTTTCCGTTTCGGCCACTGTGTCCGACGGACAAGCCGGCGATTTTCTCTGGTTCGAGATCGAAGTTTTGGACAACAGCTGACGCCTCCGGCGTTCCTTGCGGGCCGGAGAGGCGGCGATAACGACTCTCTTGACTTCCCCCGCCGAGTGAGACATTCTGTGAGGCGTTCAAGACATCCCCAAAAGTTTCGTTCGGCCGAACGACGCGGCGCCCCCCGGGGACGGGATCGGGCCGAGCGATGCGAGGTGGCCATGGCCGAAACGCTCAGCCTTCAGCTGTTGAACATTCTCCGCAACCATAAAAAAGACGCCCTTTTGAGTTACAAAAAGGACGGGGCGTACGTGCCCATCTCCACGGCCGAGTTCGGAACGTTCGTCGAGCGCCTGTGCCTGGGCTTGAAAGAAGCGGGTGTCAAGCCGAAAGAAAAACTCATTCTCTTCGCCGAAAACGGCCCGTGGTGGGTGATGACCGATTACGCCAACCTTTGCCTGGGAGGCGTGACCGTGCCCGTCTACACATCCCTCGTTCCGGAGCAGATCCGGTACATCATCAAAGATTCGTCGGCCGCGACGGTGGTCTGTGGCAGCCCGGAGCTCTGGGCCAAGGTGGCGGCCGTCAAAAAATCCTTAAAATCGGTAAAAAGATGGATCCTGCTCGAAGGCCGGGGTCCGAGGGGCATCCTGACCCTGAATCAACTCCTCGAGCGAGGGGAGGAAAAGGCGCGCCGGCAGCCGAAGGCTTTCGAACGGCTGGCGGCGGCCGTCAAGCCTTCCGACATGGCCTCGATCGTCTACACCTCGGGCACGACCGGCGTGCCGAAGGGAGTCATGCTCAGCCACTCGAATTTCACGAGCAACATCAACACCCTGGCTTCGATCGTCGACTTCTCCATCCGGGACACGGATTTGGCCTTCCTTCCCCTGTCGCATGTCTTAGCCCGCATGGTGGCCTTCGCCTTTCTGTCGCGCGGCACGAGCCTGGCCTTCGCCGAAAGCATCGAGACGGTCGGTGAAAACCTCGTCGAAGTCCACCCGACCATCCTGGTCACCGTGCCCCGCCTCCTCGAAAAAATCTACAGCCGGATTCTGGACACCGTTCTGGCCGGATCGGGACTCAAGAAAAGGATCTTTTTCTGGGCCTTGCGCGTTGGACGGGAGTACGGAGCCTTGAAGCTGAAGAGATTGAAACCGGGCGCCTGGCTTCGTTTCCGCCGCCGGCTGGCCCACCGCCTGGTGTTCGCCAAGGTGGTGGCCAAGACCGGCGGATCAATCCGCTTCATGGTATCCGGAGGGGCCCCACTCAGCAAGGACATCGCCGAATTTTTCTATGCCCTCGGCCTTGTGGTCCTGGAAGGATATGGACTGACCGAGACCTCGCCCGTCATTTCCGTGAACACGTTCGACCACCTCCGCTTCGGGACTGTCGGGCGGCCCATCCCCGGCGTTGAAGTCCGCATCGCCCGGGACGGGGAAATCCTGACCCGGGGACAAAACGTCATGCGCGGCTATTACCGAAAGCCCAAGGAGACGCGGGAGGTCCTGAAGGCCGGCTGGCTTCACACCGGCGACATCGGGCACCTGGATGAGGACGGATACCTCGTCATCACCGACCGGAAAAAAGACTTGATCATCACTTCGGGCGGGAAAAACGTCGCCCCCCAGCCCATTGAAAACCTTTTCTTGAAAAATCCCTTCTTCGCCCAGGCCGTCATCGTCGGCGGCTACCGCAAATTCATAAGCGCCCTGATCGTTCCCGAGTTCGAGAAGCTGGAAGCTTACGCCCGTCGACGAGGCCTCGCCTTTTCGAACCGCGCGGAGCTGGTGAAATCTCCCGCCGTCCTCGAATTTTACATGCGCGAGATCGAGAAGATGACGCCGCACCTGGCTCCTTACGAGAAGGTCAAAAAAATCGCCCTGCTCGAGAGGGAATTCGATATCGACCGTCAGGAACTGACCCCCACCCTCAAGGTCCGAAGGCAGATCATCGAAGAGAAGTACAAAAAAGAGATCGACGCCCTTTACCGGCGAGCCTGAAAGCGCGCTCCGGGCGTCATCGCTTGAGAGACGCTTTTCCGATTTTCAGGGAGACGACGGCCGAAACCCGCTGTTCCCGGCCGTCATCGGACGCGGCGTAATAGGTATAGGTTTCCGAGCTTTTCTTCTCGATCGAGCTCTCATCAGGCGGCGTTTTGTCGCTGAAGAGGTCCTGGATAAGCCCGCTGACAACGCCGATGGCGTCCAATATGGATACCCCCCTGTTGGAGGGGTCGAAGGGGTCGTCCGAAACGGACGGCGGCTTGAACATCGGATTCGCCCGCAGGTTCACTTCGGGGATGTCCACGGACAGCGGGTTCTTGTCCCGGCCCGTCTTGAGGCTTGAGGCGACCTCCCGACCCCCGGTGAACAGCGTCACTTTGTATTCCAGGTCCATGGGCTTCGGCGCCCCCCCGGCGGCGGGCTCCATGCTGAGGACGACCCCGAGATCGAGCTCCTGCCTGATTTCGACTCCTCCGGACTTCAGGTCGAGGGTGAAGCGATGCGTGCCAGAAGCGTCGAACAGGCGCCCGGCGTCGACAGGAATGAGATTCAATCCTCGGTGCAGCCGGCCGCCCCGCACCGGCCCCTTCTCATCGGAGAACTTATAGAGCATCTCCAATTGGGTTTCCAGGCCCATCACCAGCCCCGGGGGAGCGGCCGAAAATTTCTCGCCCTTCCGGACGATGATCGAGGCGCCGCTCAATCGGGGGAACTTGACGCGCCAGACGTTGAGATAGACCGTCGCTTCTCCGCTGCTCGAGGGACCCAGAAAACTGAAATCCACCGGGGCGTCTTCCTGGGTCACGAAGAATTCGAACAGGAATTTCTTTTCCGGTCCGTCCGCCCCCTGTTTGTGGAAGAGAAACGCCAACAGGGCGCTGGCCTCCGCTTTGTCCGCGGCCTCCAAATCGGGGTAGGCGCCGCCGAGCGCCTCGCTGGCGCCTTGGAAGTCTCCGGCCTGAATCCGGAAGGCGATGTCCGTTCTCCAGCTCCCCGAGAGCCCGCCGGCGGCCAGCAGGAGCAGAACCGGCCACAGGGCGCATTCATTTCTCATGGCAATCAAACAGGAAAAATGCTTCGAGATTCAGGCCGACAAAATCGTCGGGCAGAGGAGGGAAAGGCAGGCTGGCGGTGACGGCCGCGAGGGCGGAGCGGTCGAGGAGGGCGAGAGTGGAGGAGTTGTTGATGCGCACCAGGGAGGCCCGGCCGTCTTTTTCCACGACCACGGTCACCGCGACCTGGCCGCCGCTCCATTCCCGGCCCGACAGGGGAAGAACCCAGCTCTTCTGAACGGCCTCGACCGCTTGCCGGCCCCAGGCCGACAGTTCGGCGCTCTGCGTCCCGGAAGGCAAACGCCCGCGGTAGATGACGCGGTTTCCGGTCGATGAACGCGCCAGGGCGTATCCCTCCCCTCCCGCGCCCGCCCGGATATCGGTGGCGGGGTAGGATTTCAGCCTGGGGTCGGAGGAAGAGCGCGGGGCTCGGATTCCCGAGCCGGGCGCGGCCGCCTCGGGCGGTCGAAGGTCAAAATCGGGAATCTCTTTCCTCTCCGAACCCGGACGATAGCCGAGGGCGAACGCTCCCGTGGCGGCTTCCGGCATGACCGAGCCGGTTTCCGCGGCAGCCGGAGAAGTTTCGGCGGCGACGCGCCCTGCGGCTCCTCCCCTGATCCTCCCGGGAAAACGCCCGATGTCTCCCCAATAGGCATCCCCTCCCGATTCGAGGAGATCGATGTCGGCCAGATGGTTCTCATAATCGGCGGGCAAGTCGACCCTCGTCCTCGGCCCGAGGTAGACGCCGGTCGCTTTTTTCCCGACGGGCAACATCTTGATCTCGAATCGGGCCCGAAGAGCGCCGTAAATGAAAAGGGCGTGCAACACCAGCGTCACGGCCAAACCAGCGGCCTGCTTTCCTTTGAACCGCCGCCCGGGCCCGCGGCCGAGATATTCTTCGAACAATGAGGACACCATGGGATCTCTATTATAAATGAATTTTATCCGCCGTTCGTTTCAAATTGCAATCGCTTGACATCAGGATATTGAGCTCCTATATTATCAGGGCCCCATATGTAGAGCTTTCAAAGGCGCAACCCCAAGGAGAGGAATATGTCGGCCGAGACCGTTTTCCCTGAAAACGCCTTAAAAATCCTGAAAGCACGCTATTTCCTCAAGGATGAAAAAGGGAATCTCATCGACAAATCGCCGGCGGACCTTTTCGCCCGGGTGGCGAAAGCCGTGGCCGAAGCCGAAAAAACACGGGGGGAACGGGAGGCGGCGGCCGAAAAATTTTTCAACCTCATGACGTCCCTCGACTTCCTGCCCAACAGTCCCACCCTGACGGGCGCCGGGCGGGGCATGTGTCTCAGCGCCTGCTTCGTCCTGCCCATAGAGGACTCGATGGAGTCGATATTCGAAACCGTTAAGAATGCCGCTCTTGTCCACAAGGAGGGGGGGGGAACGGGTTTCGATTTCAGCCGCCTGCGGCCGGCAGGGAGTTTTGTCCGCAAAACCCAGGGCGTGGCCTCCGGTCCCGTCTCCTTCCTCAAGGTCATCGACGCCGCCACCGAAGCCGTGAAACAGGGCGGCACGCGCCGGGGAGCCAACATGGGACTGCTCCGTGTCGACCATCCCGACATCGAGGAGTTCATCAACCTCAAACAGGACCCCAGGAGCGTCAACAATTTCAATATCTCCGTGGCGGCCACCGACGCCTTCATAGAAGCCGTCCGCAACAATGGCTCCTACGACATCGTCGATCCTTTTCTCCGGAAAAAAACCGGCTCCAAGAAAGCCCGACCGGTGTTCGAGCAGATCGTTGAATCCGCTTGGGCGTCAGGCGACCCGGGCTTGATTTTCATCGACCGCGTCAACGCCTCAAATCCCACTCCGGGCCTGGGCCCCATTCGGGCCACTAATCCCTGCGGAGAACAGCCTCTCCACGAATACGAGTCCTGCAACCTGGGCTCGATCAATGTTTCCCGTTTTTTCCGGTCCGGGCTCAAGGACGCCTTGGACTGGGACCGGCTGGCGGACGTGATCGGCGTGGCCGTGCGCTTCCTGGATAACGTCATCGACGTCAACACCTATCCCCTGCCTCAGATCGAAAAAATGACCCGGGCCAACAGGCGGATCGGCCTGGGAATCATGGGCTGGGCCGACCTCCTCCTCATGATGAAGATCGGCTATGATTCCGACGAAGCCCTGGACCTGGCCGTCAGGCTCGCGGGATTCCTCCGCAAAACGGCCGTCCGGGAGTCTCAGAAACTGGCCGAGGAGCGCGGCCCGTTTCCCAATATCGACCTTTCGATTTATAAGGCCCAAAAAATGAGGAATGCCACGGTTTTCACCGTGGCCCCCACGGGGACGATCTCCCGCATCGCCGGATGCTCCTCAAGCATCGAGCCGGTTTTCTCCTTCGAGGTCACGTCCCGGATCATCGACCGGGAAATCAAGGACATCCATCCCCTCTACCGGGAGTGGAAGGAGAAGAATCCCGACGCTCCCCTGCCCGACTATTTCCTCACCGCCCACGAGATTCCTCCCGAAGGCCATATCCGGATGCAGGCCGCTTTTCAAAAGCATGTGGACAACTCCGTGTCCAAGACCGTCAATTTTCCTCATAGCGCCACGGTCCAGGACGTGGAGAAATCCTACGTGCTGGCCTATGATCTGGGCGTCAAGGGGATCACCATCTACCGCGACGGTTCCCGTTCGGAACAGGTTCTGTACAAGTCGATGCCGCGTCCGGGCAAGAGGCTTCCCCGCGACCGTCCGGATTCCCTGCCCTCAGTCACGGACAAAATCAAGACGGGTTTCGGCAACCTCTACCTGACGATCTCCTATTACAACAACCGGCCCTTCGAGGTCTTCGCCAGCATCGGCAAGAGCGGCTATTCCACCATGGCCGACGCCGAAGCCCTGGGTCGGCTGATCTCCCTGGCTCTTCGAAGCGGCGTGGATTCCCGGGAGGTCATCGCTCAGCTCAAGGGCATCGGGGGATCCGAACCCGTATTCACCGAGGGCGGACTCGTCCAGTCCATTCCTGACGCCATCGCCAAGGTTCTGGAACGTTATCTCGGCGCAAACAACAAAAGCGACAAAGACTTTTTCAAAACGGTTTGCAAAGTCTGCGGCGCGGTCCTTCCCGACGAAAAATGCCCCACCTGTCCCCATTGCGGATGGAACAAGTGCGCCTGAGCTAGGGGCGCCAGACCGCTCCGCCTGAAATCAGCGCCGGGATTTTTTTCTGCCGGCCTTGGCTTTTCTGGCCTTCTTGACGACCCTTTTGCCCTTCCGGCTTTTTTTGGCTTTTTTGACGGGTCTTTTGACCTTTTTTTTGGCTTTCGCTTTTTTCTTCGGCTTGACGGCTTTCTTGACCTTCTTCTTGGGCTTTGGTCGCGTTTTCTTCTTCGGTTTGGCTTTTGGCTTCGGCTTTCGTTTCGGCTTGGGTCTCTTTTTCTTTTTCGGCTTCGGCAACGATTCCACCGGCGGAGTTATCGGCTCGGCCGGCGGCCAGAGAGGCTGGTAATCCTCAAAAGGCTTGGGCTCCTCGGGCATTTCAGGGGCCAGGTCGTCGGGTTTTTTTTCGTCCTGATCCGTCATTTCGTCCCTCCTCGATGGGATGTCCGGCATAGCGAATCATGCCTTATAAAAAAAATATAAGTCAACCTCGAAAAATTTGCAACCATCCGTCCCGTTTTTCAGTGCTTTCCTTTCGGTCCCTCCCTGGCGCATCCATACGCTCTTTCAGAGTCGTGATGTGGTCGACCATGAAGTCGAATTGTATTGCCGGACAATACATCCCGATGTTGGAAAGCGGTCTTTCACGAGAGCGGCCGATTCATTTCAAAGGTTTTGTCTATCCGGCGACTAAAAGACGGGAAAACGGCAATGCTGCTTGATTGGATCGTTCAACTCAGTCTTCAGGAGAAATTGCTCCTGGGCAGCTTGGTATGCCTGCTGGGAGCGGGCCTGCTGGCCGCCGTCCGATCCAAGCGCTCAGGCATAATTTAAGCCGGCCTTTTTATAGATCTGCCGTCTTCGAGGCCGCCTGAATTCATCGGGCCGGACAATCGGTCGTTTGAGCGCATCTCGGACTTCGGCATCCGCAGAATCGTCCGCTCAGCCGAGAAGGGCGGGTTCGATTTTGCGTGCGTAAGCGGCGCTGTCCGGGTCGGCGGTGACGATTTCGATCTCCGCGGCGGAGACGGCGCCGAGACCGAGAGCGACGGCCCGGGAAATCTGCTCTTGGGCGAATATGGGCGTATCCATAACGGCCGGGTTGCTGCCGAGATGCCTCAGAACGGCCAACCCGACGGCGTCGACGGCCACGCGGTCCGTTCCGGCCAGAAAAACGTCCGCCCGTCGGAGTTCTCCCGTCATGGGGCCGCCGTCGACAAAAACCTCGACGCCGTCGCAGACGACGAGGGCCGGTGTGTACGCCCAGTTGATCTCGGCGATCATTTTCCTCATGTCGGGCGAGCCGTGAAGCTCCCTCATGAATGTTCTGTTTTTCCTGGGAACGACACCGACGGAGTTCTTGAGGGCCATGGTGAAGACGCCGCCGAACTGGTGGGTCTTGAGGCAGCAGGTCGATATCACGCACTCGGCCTCGACGACCGGCCGGGCGACCTGGAAACCGTCCCTCCAGTGCGAGCCGGGCGGGTCGAAGCGGACATAGCCGTTCTCCCCCAGCTCGTCCAGATTGATCACCTCGGCGCCGAACGGCGCGGCCAACTCGCGGATGCCCTTTTTCGCCAGGACCTCTTCGGTCGGCTCGGGGCCGCTTCGGTCGCCGACGGCGAGGCGTCGGGGGCCCATGTCCCTGACTGCGGCCAGCAATTCCCGTAGGGTGTCGTTGTGGGTGGAGCCGGGCGTCGGATCGGAGGTATTGAAATTCGGCTTGATCAAGACCGATCGGCCTGTCCCGATGTTCCGCCCTAGGATCTCCATGGATTTTCGGACGCCTTCTTTCCGGTCCGCGGTCTTGACCAGGACGACCCGGGATTTCGCCATATCCGCCTCTGGGGCCGGATTCCGAACGGACGGCCGTTTCGGCCCTCCTCCCGGCATGGACGCCCCGGCCGCCGCTCCGCAGAGGGCCAGCCCTCCTCCGGCCAGAAAAAATTTCCTGCGCGTCATGGTCTGAGATCGTCGGTTCATGATGCCTTCTCCTCGCGTCCAGAATACAGATGCCCCCGGGCCGAGTCAACGACGAACGCCGTTCCTCCGCCGGATTCCTGAGAAGATCGGCACCGGGACTCTCATGACGGAGTTTGACAATCTAGGGAAGGGCAGCGTTTCTCCGAAAACAGAATGTCCATCCAAAGATGGAAAATGACATGCCGGAGGAGGGAATCGAACCCACACCCCTATTGCTAGGGACCGGATTTTGAGTCCGGCGCGTCTGCCAGTTCCGCCACTCCGGCGGGATTCCCTTATTTAGCACGTTCAGGGCATGCGGTCAACAAACGGCCCGGCCTTTGCGGGATTGACAGCCGAAGGAGTCCTGTCGTTCAATGGATGGAAACCCCAATGATTCCGAAACGCATCTTCTGTCCGGCGCTGTTGCTGTTCAGCCTGGGGGGCTTTTCTTTAATCGCTCGAAATCCTCTTCAAGACGGATTCAAAGCCGATCAGCTCCGCTACGAACGCGTCCGCGACGCGGATGCGGAAAAAACGCCTGTCCTCGAGGCGCTGTTCGAGGAGAAGGGACTCGTCTGGCCTCCGGGGGAAATTCTGCTTCGCGCTTTCAAACAGGAAAGAACGCTCGAGCTCTGGGCGCGGCCTTCCACCGGAGAGGATTTCATCCTCGTCCGAGCATACGACATCTGCGCCCTGTCCGGCGGTTTCGGCCCCAAGCGCCGCGAAGGCGACCTCCAGATTCCCGAGGGTTTTTACCGCATCGACCGTTTCAATCCCGCCAGCGCTTTCCACCTCTCCTTGGGCCTGAATTATCCCAACGGTTCGGACAAGCTCCTCTCCGACCGGGATGCCCCCGGCGGGGACATCTTCATCCACGGCGCCTGCGTGACCATCGGCTGCCTGCCTTTGACGGACGACAAGATCAAAGAGGTTTATCTGGCGGCCGTTGAAGCCCGGGAGGCGGGACAGGCGTTGATACCGGTGCAAATATTTCCCTGTCGAATGGATGACGCCGGGATGTGCCGGCTGGGGGACGTTCTGGCCGGTGCTCCGCCGCCCGATTCCCTCCCCCTCAAAGACTCCCCCGGCGACGAGGACCTGCTGTCGTTCTGGCGGAATCTTAAGGAAGGCTACGACCGATTCGAGCGGAGCAAGCGCCCGCCGTCTTTCAGCATCGAGAGCCCGACCGGACGGTATCTCTTCCATGACCGGGCCTCGTCCGCCTTGACAAGCCCCGGGGATTAGGATATCTCTAGGCTCGATTTCATTCGAAATTCACATCCGCCGATCGTCATGAAAACCGCCCGATTCGTAAAGAAAAGAGCCGAAACTTCACGCCTCTTTCGCGGCCGGCTCCTCGAGCTCGTCGATTCCTTTCCTGGATGTCCGATCGCCGTGTGGGGGGATCTCATCCTGGACGAGTATCTCTTCGGCACGACGCGCCGCGTGTCGCGCGAGGCGCCGGTGCTCATCCTCCGCTACGCCGGGAGCGAGTTCACTCTCGGCGGCGCGGGCAACGCCCTCCTCAACCTCAAGGCCTTGGGCGCCGAACCGAGGCCCGTGGGCGTCGTCGGACGGGACGAAGCCGGACGGACAATCCTCGGCATCCTCAGGAAACACCGCATCCCGGCCGAAGGCATTCAAGTCCGCCCCGAGCAGAAGACGCCCGTCAAGACCCGCGTCCTGGCCGGAGAGGAAAACACACGCAAGCAGCAAATCCTTCGCCTCGACCGCGAAAGCCGCGTCCGGGAGACTCCGGAAATCCACGGCCCCATGGTCCGGCAGCTATCCCAGGAATCCCGTCGCAGTCGGGCGTTGCTCATCTCCGACTACGATTATGACACCGTCTCCGAGAATGTCTTTCGCCGAGTCCTGCCGCTCTTCAAGAAAGCAAGACGGCCGGTGACCCTCGATTCGCGGTTCCGGCTCCTCCGATATTCCGGCGTCACGGCCGCGACGCCCAACGAGCCCGAGGCCTCAGAGGCGGGAAAAGCGGAAATCGGCGACGACGTCCGACGTCTCCGACAGACGGGCCGAAGCCTTCTCTCCCGTCTTCAAGCCGACGGACTGCTCATCACCCGCGGCTCGAGGGGCATGGCCCTCTTTGAGAAAAACAGGACGCCCGTCCTGATCCCCGTGCACGGAACGACACACATTGTGGACGTGACCGGCGCCGGCGACACGGTCATCAGCGTCTTCACTTTGAGCCTGGCCTGCGGCGCCACGTTTCATCAAGCGGCCGTCCTGGCCAACATCGCCGGCGGACTGGCGGTCATGAAGAAAGGCACGGCGGCCGTCAACCGGGACGAGCTCAAGCAGGCGGTTTCGTCCGAGCCGTGAACAAGCTCCTGCCCTTGGCCCGTCTCCAGGATGTCGTGTCCGCGGAGAAAAAAAAGGGCCGGAAAATCGTCCTGGCCAACGGATGTTTCGATCTCATTCATGTCGGTCATGTCCGCTATCTCCGCGAGGCCCGCGCCCGAGGCGACCTGCTCGTCCTGGCCCTGAACTCCGACGCCTCCGTCCGACGGCTCAAGGGTCCGCGGCGACCCGTTCTGCCGGAGGTGGAACGGGTCGAAATTCTGAGTTCTTTCTCCAGCGTGGATCACATCGTCCTCTTCGATGAGCCGACCGTGAAAAGGATCCTCCTGGCCCTCAAACCCGACGTCCACGCCAAGGGCGCCGATTATTCGCCGGATACGGTCCCGGAGAAGGAGACCTCGAAAAAGATCGGCGCCGAGACGGCCATCGCCGGCGGCCCCAAAATCCGAAACACAAGCGCCATCATCCGCCGCATTGCCGCGGCCGAGCGGGGGGAAGATTTCATCCTCGTCCGGCTCAGCTCCCTGGGGGACATCATCCATGCTCTCCCGGCGTTCTCCGCCCTGCGCCGCCGCCGGCCCGAAGCGCGCATTTCATGGGCGGTCGAACCCCGGGGCAGGCCGCTCCTTGAGCTCGTCCCCGGGCTGGACCGGATCGTCGTCGTGAAAAAAATGGCATGGCCCAAAGCCCTGAAGGCCGGACGCGAAGAAGAACTCGTCGCCCTGGATTTCCAGGGCCTGATCAAGTCCGGAATGATCACGCGGCTCTCGGGAGCCAAGCGCCGGATCGGATTCGCCCGTCCGAACCTCCGTGAGCCTCTGGCCGGACTGTTTTACAACGACCGGGCCGCGCCATTCCCCGAAACCGAACATGTCATCAAAAAAAACCTGCATCTTCTGACCCGCCTGGGAATTCACGAAGAGGAATTCGATTTTCCCTTGACCATACCGTCCTCGGCCTCGGAGCGCGTCCGGGCTTCCCTCAAGGAGCTCGGCTTCGAGGGCGGCCAAAAGCTCATCCTGGCCAATGTGGGCGCCGCCTGGCAGTCCAAGCGCTGGCTCCCGGAGCGCTGGTCCGATGTCCTCCGCGCCCTGAAGGCCGAGGACCGGCTCCTCCTCGTCCTGTGGGGAAACGACGAAGAAAAGAGCCTGGCCTTTGAGGTCGGCCGGGCGGCCGGTGTTCCGGTGTCTCCTTTCTTCAGCCTGGCCGAAGTTCTGGCCTTGATCCAGGACAGCCGCCTGTTGGTCAGCGGCGACACCTTCGCCCTCCAGGCCGCCTGCGCCCTGGGCGTCCCAGCGGTGGGTATCTTCGGTCCGACCACTCCCGGACGAAACGGTCCTTTTGCCGCCGCCGACAAGACCGCTTTTCATGAAATCTCCTGCAGCCACTGCTATCGCCGCTTCTGTCCCGGCCTGGAGTGCTTGCGCCTCATCACCGCCGGCGAGGTCGTCGCCCTTGCGGAAAGGAGACTCGCGGAGTCGGCGCATGTCTGAGAACCGCTTTCTCAAAGCCCTCTACCGCTGGCGGGTCCGAACGGCTTTCTTCGCTTTTCTCCTTGTCCTCGTCCTGGCCGAGCCTACCGCCGTCTCAATCTGCGTCGGCGTCTTGATTTCCCTGGCCGGACTGGCCGTCCGGGCTTGGGCCGCCGGACATCTGCGGAAAGACAAATCCCTGGCCGTCTCCGGTCCCTACCGTTACACGCGCAATCCTCTCTATCTGGGAAACCTTGTTCTGGGCATCAGCCTTTCGGTCGGCAGCCATTCCCTCTGGGTGGGTGTCATCTTTGCCGCCTATTTTCTCGTCTTCTACCCGGCCATCATCCATGTCGAGCGGGAACGGATGAAAAAGCTCTTTCCGGGAGAATATGACGAATACCGCCGCTTCGTTCCGCTTTTTTTCCCCTTTCGCCGGCCTCTCAGCGGGCGGGGCGCGCCGTTTTCCTGGGAGCTCTACGGCCGGAACAGGGAATACCGGGCCCTCATCGGCACGGCCGTTTTCTGGCTGGTCATGGCCGTCAAGCTCCTGTTTCATCTCCCCTCCCCTTTCTGATAGACTGAGCCCGTGCCAACGTCCAGAAGGATCGAGCGGGTGGAAACCGTTCTCTCGCTCCGCCAGCCCGACCTGCGCGTCGTCCTGGAGTCGGCGACCAATGCTCACAACGCCTCGGCCGTTCTCAGGACCTGCGACGCCGCGGGCGTCCTTCACGTCCATTTCATCAACCCCGGTCCCGAGGCCTGGCCGCTCAACGCCGCCATCACCACCCGGGCGGACAAATGGCTGGACATTCACGTCCACACGTCCTTGGGAGAATGCCTGGGGGTATTGAGAAGGAGAAAAATCAGCGTCGCCGCCGCCTGCCTGGAAGAAGGGGCCACCGATTACGAGAGGCTGAATTTCACCCGGCCCACGGCCGTGATTTTCGGCAACGAGTCCGAAGGAGTGAGCCGGGAAGCGCTGGAGCTTTCGGACGTCCGGGTCAGAATACCCATGTTGGGTATGGTCCAAAGCCTGAACCTCTCGGTCTCGGTGGGGATCATTCTCTATGAAGCCCTGAAGCAAAGACGGGCGGCGGGATTCATGGAGCGAAGGAGGCTTTCCCCGCGGGAATACGGACGCCTCCGGCGCTTGTGGCTGGAAACGGGGGCCGGGAGCAGGTCATAAGAAGGTTCTTGGGAAACCTGAAACCCGTTTATCGGTCGCGCAGTCTGAGCCTTTTGTGAAGCTCGCTCAGGCGTTCCTTGGAAAAGAAAATGCAGTCCGTCTTGGCGGCTTCCCCGATGGCGATATCCTTGGCCATTTCTTTGCATGTCGGGGCCCCGCACAAACCGCAATCAAGTCCGGGAAGCGTCTTCAGCACGGCCTCCGTTTCCTGAAGGAGCCTCACCCTTTCCCGAAGATCGCCCGACAGGCCCTTGACCGGACGGGGTTTGACCGGCGCTTCAAGCGAGAAATCCTCCTCGGGATAGCGGCGATTGACTTCGGCCAGGGTTTCGGAGTCCATCTCCGGAAGGTCTCCGACCATGGAGTGCAGTTTGCTCAGGGTGACATACACGTTGGCCACGGTCAGGTTCCCGCCCATGCACCCGCTCCAGCAGCTGTGGGCTTCCAGGAATTCCACGTTCCGCAGCTTCCCCTTCTCGATATCCTCGAAGACCTGGATGATGTTGTCCAGGCCGGTAACATGGAGATAGTTGTGGCGGGTCAGGCTTCGGCCCAGGCCCTCGCTGGCCGACCAGCTGAGGAAGGTGGAATTGCGGACGACATTCGGCGCCTTCGTCGGCGACGGAGGACCGTTTCGGTGTTGGCTGGCGGAGGTCAGGATGGGATTGTAGACCTCGGAAACCGCCAGGGCGCCGTCCAAATGGCTCTTCACGCCCTCGGCGGGCTGGATGATGGATATCGTCTTGGCCTGGCAGGGGGTGATATAGACGGCGGCGATTTCCTCGGGACGGAGGCCGAGCTCCTTCGCGTACCGCCGTTTGATCTCCCGGCCGGCGATTTCGCGCGGGATTTGAAGAGTAATCAATTGATCGATCATCCGGGGGAAGGAGACCTGGATGAGCCTGACGACCACCGGACAGGAGACGGAAATCAGGGGAAACGGCCCCTTCCAGTTTTCAACGTAATGCAGCACGGCCCGGCTGGCGAGGATCAAATCGACCCCGTAGTCCCAAACGGCGTCGAATCCCATGGACAGGAGCCCGTCGACGATCTGGCCGGAGGTCACGCCGGCGGGAAACTGGCCGAACAGAACGGGCGAGGGCACGGCCACTTTGAACTTGAACTTGTCCATGTCCTGGAATGACCAGGTCATGGCGGTAATGGCCCCCGAGGGACAAGCGGTCAGGCAGGAGCCGCAGTCGATGCACTTGTCGGGGATGTAGCGGGCTTTCCCGTCGCGGACTCGGATGGCATGGGTGGGGCAGGCGCGCATGCAGGACAGGCATCCGCGGCACTTGTCCCGCTCGATGCGGAAGCCGTGAGTCAGCCTATCGGTTGTCATTGAGTTTGATCACCGATTGGACCCGCGTCCCTTTCCCCACTTCGGACTCGATGGTGAAGCCATCCGAGTTTTTCTTGATGTTGGGCAGCCCCATGCCGAATCCGAATCCCATCTGCCGCATCTCGTCCGTGGCCGTGGAGTAGCCTTCCTGCATGGCCAGGTCGATGTCGGCGATGCCCGGCCCCCGGTCGAACACTTCGATGGAGATGTCCTCATCGCTGAGGGTGAAGACGACGGTCGCCGAGTTGGCGTACATCACGACGTTCATCTCCGCCTCGAAGGTCACGACACCGGCCCGGCGGATGACAGCCGGATCGATTCCGACTTCCTTAAGCAAGGTCTTGATCTCCGAGGACGTTTCTCCCGCCTTGTCAAAATCCCTCCCCCGGACCTCGAACGTCCGCTGGAGAAGCACTTCGGCCATCTCACATCCCCCCGCGCACGCCGCGCTCGCGCAAAAGCCCGCATGTTTCGAACATCCCGATCCGGGTGGCCAGGACGGAGATGCGCTTCGCCGCCGCCAGTTCAAGACACTTGTCGTTCGGACGCTTGCCGCGGACATAAAGGATGGCCGGCAGATCGGCCATTTCAGCCGTCCGGACGGACTGGATGTTGGTCAGACCGGTGATCATCAGGGCGCCCGGATGGGGGGCGGCCAGAATCTCGCTCATGCCGTCCGAGGCAACCGCAGTCCCGATGTCGATATCGAGCAGTTCGGCCCCGGAGAGGACTTCGGCTTCGAGCAGAATCACGATGTCTTTGAGTTTCATGCCCGACTGTCTCCTCCCCGGCCGGCTCTTTCTCCTTCGGAGCTCATGGGCTTCTATCCGCAAAGCGTTTCATGGATCGATTGGGCCGCCTTGCGTCCCGCCCCCATGGCGCTGATGACCGTGGCCGCGCCGGTGACGACGTCCCCGCCCGCCCAGATCTTCTCCCGGGAGGTCTTGCCGGTCGCCTCGTCGGCCACGATGTTGCCCTTCTTGCCGATGGTCAGTCCCGGCGTCGTCAGGGGTATGAGGGGGTTGGGGCTGTTGCCGATGGCGCAAATCGATGCGTCCGCTTCCATGATGAACTCCGAGCCCTTGATCGGCACGGGACGGCGGCGGCCCGACTCGTCGGGCTCCCCGAGCTCCATGCGTTGGCACTCTATGCCGACCAGCCATCCCTCGCTGTCGCCGATGAGCCGCAGGGGCAGGGTCAGATAATCGAAGATCACGCCCTCCTCTTCGGCGTTCTCGATTTCCTCCAGCCGGGCCGGCATCTCGCTCCGGCTGCGGCGGTAGACGATGTGCGATTCGTCGGCGCCCAGCCTCAAGGCCGTCCGGGCGGAGTCCATGGCCACGTTCCCTCCGCCGAAAACGGCGACGCGGCGGGCCCTCTTGAGCGGGGTGTCGCAGGCGGGAAAACGGAAGCCCTGCATGAGGTTGCAGCGGGTGAGATACTCGTTGGCCGAGTAGACTCCGTTGAGGTTCTCGCCCGGGATGTCCAAAAACCACGGCAAGCCTGCGCCGGCGCCGATGAAGACGGCGTCGAATTCTTCAAGAATCCTGTCCACGGTCCGCGTCTTGCCGACGATGTGGTCAAGGTGGAGCTTCACCCCCAGGCTTTGGACATACTCCACCTCCCGGCGGACGATGGCCTTGGGAAGGCGGAATTCCGGGATGCCGTAAGTCAGGACTCCTCCCGCGTCGTGCAGGGCTTCGAACATCGTCACGGCGTAGCCCAGGACGGCCAGGTCGCTGGCCACGGTGATGCCCGCCGGTCCCGAGCCGACCACGGCGATCTTCCGGCCGTTGGAGGGGGCGATGTCCGGCTTCTCGATCGAGCCCGAGGCCGCCTCCCAATCGGCCAGAAAACGCTCCAGGCGGCCGATGGCCACAGGCTCGTGTTTTTTGCCCAGGACGCAAACCTTCTCGCACTGTTCCTCCTGGGGGCACACCCGGCCGCAGACGGCCGGCAAGGCGTTCCGTTCCTTGAGGGTTTTGATTCCGGCCTTGAAATCGCCTTCAGCGATGTGCTTGATGAATCCGGGAATGTCGATGCCCACCGGACAGCCATCGACGCAAAACGGCTTTTTGCAGGCCAGGCAGCGCTCGGCCTCGCGCCGGGCGAGCTCGGGAGTGAATCCCAGGGCCACCTCGTCGAAGTTCTTGACCCGCTCGAACGGCTCCTGCTTGGGCATCGGGATTTTCTTGGGTACGATGGTCTTGGGCACGGACTCTGTCTCCCTTCCGCTCCTAAAAGTGCGAGGCGCACCCGCTTTTTCGCAGCGGATGAACCTCCTCGGGGTTGTAGGTCTTGCGCCTCTTGAGAAACTCCTCCCAGTCCACCTCGTGGCCGTCGAAATCGGGGCCGTCGACGCAGGCGAACTTCGTCTTGCCCGCCACGGTCAGACGGCAGACGCCGCACATGCCCGTGCCGTCGATCATGATCGGATTCATGTTGACGATGGTTTTGATCCCCAAAGGTTTGGTCATTCTGGAAACGAGCATCATCTGCAGGGTGCACCCGTTGGCCACGACGAGGTCGGGATCGATCTTTTCCAGAGTCAGAATCTCGGGCAAGCGGGTGATGTGTCCCTTATAGCCCGCCGAACCGTCGCGCGTCACCTCGACGACTTTCTCCGACACCGACCGGAACTTGTCCTGCCAGTAGAGAAGATAGGCGCTTCGGGCTTCGAGAAGAGCGATGACCGTATTCCCCGCCTCCTTGAGCGCGCGGGCTACGGGGTAGACGCTGCCGATGCCGTAACACCCGCCGACGCACAGCACGGTGCCGTATTTTTTGATCTCCGTGTCCCGGCCCAGAGGCCCGGCGTAGGTCGGTATCGTGTCTCCCGTCCGACGGCGCGCGAGCTTGGAGGTCGAAGCGCCGACCTGGAGAAAAATCGATGTCACCGTGCCCGCCTCCGCGTCCCAGTCGGCCACGGACAGGGGGATACGCTCCCCCTCGGCGTCCGGCCGGACGATGACGAAATTGCCGGGCCGGACGGATTGCGTCACCTGGGGGGCCTTGACGGTCAGCACATGGAGGTTGGGAACGATCATCCGTCTCTCGACGATTCGATACATACAGGTCCTCCAGACGTTACTTTTTTGAAGTCTTCCTTTTTTTCCCCGGGGGGCCGGTTGACTCCAGGATCCGCTCCCCCTTCCCGCTCCGGGAAACGATCTTGACGCTCAGGACATCGGCCGCCTGCCGGTAGAGCGGCAGGAGGCCCCGGCGGTGAAGAAGGCCGCCGTATGCCGACGGCCGCCAGGCGGCCACCGCACCCCGAGGCAGATCGGCGTCGGCTCTGACCGGAGCGGAAACTTCCGTACCGTTATAGGAAAGAGTCAATGTCTCCCCCGGCTTGAGGCCCAGCGAGGCGAGATCCGTGGGATGAAGCCGGAATCCTTCCTCAAGCTTGAGCTCGGACAATCCCTCGACCACCAGGCTCAGGTCGATGCCTCGGTGCCTGAACCCGCCCTGATCGAGAAGCAGGACGAAGTCTCCTTGGGTCTTGGCCTTCGGGGAGGGTTTGAGGTTCCGAATATCCTTCTTTCCCGGCATTCTCCGCGGCCTCCGGTCGGGGATCGCGGGGAAGCCTTGGACATGGCCGGTGATGTCCTTGAGGACATCCCTCCAGTTTTCATAGGCCAAGCCGCGCGTTGAAATCCTGGCCGACAGCTGGCTGAAAATGAACCAATCCGGCCGGACGAAGCCCGTGCTCGCCCCGTCGGGAAGGCATTCGATTTGCGCGATTTCCTGGATCCGGCCTTCGACGTTGGTCAGGGTTCCTCCGGCTTCGGCGAAACTCGCCGCTGGCAGAAAGGCGTCGACCTCGAACGGCGGCAGATAGATGTCCTGGGCGATAAGATAATCGCAGTCGGGCCGTTCCAGGAACGGCGCCTCGCCGACCAGGTAAATCGCTTTCGGTCTGGCCCGGCCTTCGATGACATCCTCGAGCTTCAGTCCCGCCTGAGGCATGTCGAGAACGCCCATCTCCAAGGCTCCCCGGGTATTGGCTCCTTGATAGAGCGGCAGGAAGGTCGTGTTCGGCCTCCCGGCCAACATGAGAAGAGCCCGAGCGGCCGCCCCGCTCTCGTCGCGGCCGAAGACAGCCGGGCCGACAAGCACGGCCAGGCTTTTTCCTGTCTCAAGGACACGGGCGGCCTCGGCCAGATCCCCGGTTTTCTTTCCGCCATCGCTTCCCGGCCGGGATTTTTCCGACAGGGGCGAAGAGCCCATGAGTCGTTGCGCCAGAGACAGGAGCGTTTCCGCCTCTTCGCCCGGAGAAGGCCTGATCCAATGATCCGTATAGCGCGCCAGGTTCGATTCCCGGCTGTCAATCGTCACCATCTTGGCTCCCTCTCTGAGTGCCCTCCGGATTTCGACTCCGGCGACCGAAAATGAGAAGCGCGAATCGAGGCCAACGGCCAGCACGCGATCGGCCGTTGCCAGCCCCTTGATCGAAATCGGCAGGGCCAAAAGACGGGACCACACCTCCGCGCCGCCGGGGAGCGACCGGCGGGCCGTAGAATCCAGTCCGGCCGAACCGAGGGTTTCCTTCACCAGCTTCCGCGCCGCGTAGAGGCTCTCGTTCGTCAGGTCGGGCGAGACGACCATCAGGAATTCCTCGGGCCGGACTTCTTTGAGACGGGCGGCGACCTCGTCCAGGGCGTCGGGCCAGCTCACTTCGCGGAAATACGCGCCGTGCTTGAGCATGGGCTTCCGGGCCCGCAGGTGATGATGCGTGGTCTCCGGCATGCAAAACCGCCCGCGGACGCAAAGCTGCCCGTCGTTGATTTCGGAGTCGAGGTGGGGATGGGCCTTGGACAGACGGCCGTCCTTGTGGAAGAGCTCAACCTGGCAACCGAGGGCGCAGAACGGACAGGTCGACACCGCGCTCCCGTCCGGAATCCCGTCCCATTTGGCGGTCTTCTCGGCCAGCGTGCCGGTCGGACAGACCGAAAGGCAGGCCCCGCAGAATTCGCAGCCCGCCTCGACGTGGCTCCGGCCGAAGGCGGGGCCGATCTGGGTCTTGGGCCCGCGGGCGGTGAAAGCTAAAACCGCCGTGCCCCTGACCTCCTGGCACATCCTCACGCAGCGCCCGCAAAGGATGCAGATGTTGTAGTCCCGGTCGAAAAACGGGTCGTCGTGCTCGGCTTCATAGCCGCGATAATAGATCGGGTAGTGAATGTCCGTGACGCCCAGCTTTTCCACCACGGTCTGCAGCTCGCATTGACGGTCGTTGGGGCAGTAGCGGCATCCGGTGGTCACACCGGACTTGCGGATCGTCTGCAGGACTTCGCCGCACTCCTCCTTTTCGGAGCACAGGAGGCAGCTCGAGGGGTGCTCGCTCAGGATGAGCTCCAGGATTTCGCGCCGCATGTCTTTCAGGGCGGCGGTCTCGGTCAGGACTTTCTGTCCCTCGGCGGCCAGAGTGCTGCAGGCCAGAGGATAGCCCCTCAGACCTTCGACTTCGACCATGCACAGCCGACAGCCGCCGAAGGGCGAAAGGTCCTTGTGGGAGCAGAGGGAGGGGATGTAGATGCCGTTCAGCTCCGCGGCGCGGAGGATGGTTGAACCCTCCGGGCAGGTCACCGGACGATGGTCGATCTCGAGCCGGATCATCTTTTTCTCACGGGCAGTCGGGCTTTGAGAGCTCACGGTGTCCTCACGATTCAATGACGATGGCGTCGCCGGCAATGGCGTCGAAACGGCAGACTTCGTAACAGGACCGGCATTTGATGCACTTGGTCATGTCCAGGTTGTGCGGCTCCGATCGCGGGCCGGTGATGGCCCCCGTGGGGCAGACCTGGACGCAGCGCTGGCAACCCGTGCACTTTTCCTTGACAATGCGGTAGGTGACGAGGTCCCGGCAGACGGCCGCCGGACAGCGCCTGTCCTTGATATGAGCCAGGAATTCGCTCCGGAAAAACTTGAGTGCCGTCAGGACGGGATTGGGCGCCGTCTGTCCCAGCCCGCACAGAGAGCCGCCCTTGATGGTCCGGCCCAGCTCCTCCAGCCTTTTCAGATCGGCGACCTCTCCCCGGCCGCGGCTGATTCTCTCCAGGATGCCCACCAGATGGCGCGTCCCCACCCGGCAGGGAACGCACTTGCCGCAGGATTCGGCTTGGGTGAAGTTCAAAAAATACTTGGCCGTGTCGACGATGCAGGTGTTTTTATCGAGGACGATCAGCCCGCCCGACCCCATGATCGACCCGGCGGCGGCTAAATTTTCATAATCGATGGGCACGTCGAGGAACTCCTCGCTCAGACAACCGCCCGACGGCCCTCCCGTCTGGACGGCCTTGAAATCCTTCACCAGGCCGCCGCCGATGTCGTAGATCACCTGACGGAGCGTCATGCCCAAGGGGACTTCGATGAGGCCGGTGCGGCGGACCTTGCCCACCAGGCTGAAGGTCTTCGTTCCCTTGGAAGTTTCCGTCCCGAACTGGGAATACCACTCCGAGCCGTTGCGGATGATATGGGGCAGCGTGGCCAGCGTTTCGACATTGTTGATGACCGTCGGCCGTCCCCACAGGCCGGAAACCGCCGGGAACGGAGGCCGGGTGCGGGGCATGCCCCGTTTGCCTTCCACGCTGGCGATGAGCGCGGTCTCCTCGCCGCAGACAAAGGCTCCGGCGCCCTCCTTGATGCGGATGTCGAAGCCGAAATCGCTCCCGAGAATTTTTTCGCCCAGGAGGCCGGCCTCCCGCATGCTCTTCAGGGCATGGCGAAGGCGGGCGATGGCCAGAGGATATTCGGCCCGGATGTAGACATATCCTTCCGCCGCGCCGAGGGTATAGGCGGCGATGAGCATTCCCTCCAAAAGGGCGTGGGGATCGCCCTCGATGAGCGAGCGGTTCATGAAGGCTCCGGGATCGCCCTCGTCCGCGTTGCAGATCAGGAATTTTTTATCGTTCTCGGTCTCGCGGCCGACGAGCCACTTGCGCCAAGTGGGAAATCCCGCCCCTCCCCTGCCCCGCAGGCCGGATTTCTTGACCTCCTCCAGAACCTCGTTCCAGGGCAGGGACAAACACCGCTCGAAGCCCGTATAGCCGTCCCGGGCCAGGTAATGGTCAATGTTTTCCGGGTCGATGATGCCGCAGTTGCGGAGAACGATGCGAGTCTGGGAGGCGAGCATGGGATGGTCGAAAAAGCGGGGGAATTCCATGGCGCCGTTTGCGCCGAAGTGGCCCACCAGGCGCCCCTTGTAAACTTCTCCCTTCTCGAAGAACGACTCCAGAACGCCCTTCACCAGGCCGGGGGTCATGTTCGAATAGCTGATTCGGGGACGGCCGGGCATCTGGACGTCGACCAGCGGCTCGAGATAGCAGGGGCCGATGCAGCCGACGCGCAAAATGTCGGCCTTCTGGCCGGTCTTTTTCAAGTAGCCTTCGACGGCGCCGATGACTTCGGCCGCTCCCGCGGCCAGACCGCACGAGCCGGCGCCCACATAGACGACCGGCCGCGGGCTCTCTTGAAGCTCCCGCCAGATCTTCTTGGCTTCCTGCCGCCGGGACTCAAGTCCGGTCATGATGCAGGCCTCCGTCCAGCATTTCCTGAATTTTCAGCACGGATGACTGGCCGTAGATTTTGTCATCGACGCTCAGCACCGGAGCCAGGGCGCAGCATCCGAGGCAGGCCACCCGCTCGAGCTGGAACCGGCCGTCGGCCGTAACTCCGCCGGGATCGACCTCCAGCCGGCGTTTCAAGACATCGAGGATCTGTTCGCCTCCTCTGACGTGGCAGGCGGTGCCCAGGCAGACCTTGAGGACGTGCTCGCCCGGCCTGGTGAATCGGAACTGGGCGAAAAACGTGGCCACGCCGTAGATTTCGTTTTCGGACATCCTCAGCCACCGGGATACGCTCCGGACGGATTCGGGGGCGAGATAACCCTCTTCGGCCTGGATCTTCTGCAAGACCGGAATGAGATCGGCGGGCTCCCCCTTGAACAGCTTCTTCAGGTCGTCGAACGTCTCAGAGTTCATAAATGACAGCCTTTCGCTTGAGGTGCGTTTTTCGGGTTCGGACGGTTTGCGAAAGACGCCAAACCGAACCTATTTCAAGCCCAGGTCCGAAAGTTTCCGGGCATAAGTCCAGGCGTCGTCGCTTGACACGAAAAGGGCGATGCCCGCTTTGTTCGCCAGAGCCACGACATCCTCGGCCGGCGCCTTGCCCTTGACGATGACGATCACGGCCACGTCGACGAGATTGGCCGCGGCGATCAGGCTTTTGTGAGTCTGGAGGGTGACGAGAATGCCGTTGGGCTTGGCGCCGGTGATGATGTCCGACACCATGTCGGAGATATAGACACCGTCCACCTCCTTATCCGTGAAGGCGTTGACCGATGTCAGGCCCGTTTTGGCCGCAAGCTCGGAGATTTTCATTTCTTCCCTCCCGGTCGATGTGGGGCCTTCGCCGCTTCCCCGGCATAGAAGTCCGTCAGGCCCGTGTCGGCGATGATGATGCCCTGGCATTTGTCGATGCCGCAACACAGCTCGCAGGGGACGACGACGATGGATTTGGACGACGGCTTGAGGTTCTGATTGAAGTATTCGTTCAGGGCCCGGATGCCTTCCGGGCTGACGCAGCGGCCCGTGGCGTGGGAGCTGTCTCCGCACAGGGCGACGTAGACCCAGGTCGAGGGCCCGCCCTGCCTGGCCAGGTCGGCCACGGCGCAGGAGGGATTCGTGCAGGTCGAGAGCATCAGGGCCGTCATGTCGTCCAGGCTTACGGTCTTGCCGCATTCGCGGCAGGTCAGGTCGAACTTGACCGCCTGAGAGCTTCCCAGGTGAATCCAGAAGTGCTTGCCCTCCTGGTATTCCTCGACGGGCGCCACGGCCTCGGCGGAAAAATAGGAGGAACGGGCGCCGCATTGAAAGCAGCCTTCCACCACCAGGTAGCCGTGGCGGACATTGGTCATGACCCACCGATGGGCGCAGGGGCTCATGGCGCCTCCCTTCCAGGAATGGGGGATCGAAATGGGGACCGCGCCGCGGCTTTCGCTTCACCCCTCATGAGACTTTCGTCATCCTCTGCCTGTGATAACTTGAGATAATAGGCCAGGAGCGAAGAGCGTGTCAAGGCGCGGGCGGAAGACGGCCCTCGGCGCCGCGCGGCTCCGGGCGATGAGGGGCTAGATTCTATAGAGCGAAACGGATTTTGTATATGTTCGGAAATAATCCTGAAGAGGGGTTTTCCCCTTCTTCTCCCGGAGCTCTTTCAGCAGCTCCTGGGATTTCTTCATCTGCTGTTCATAGATCAGGCGCGCTTGTTTTTGGACGCGCTCCATTTCTTTCTTTGTGATTTCGCGGGATTCCTTAAGCGATTTTCCCACAGCCTTTCGGATGTCGCCGAAATCCCTCCCGCCGCGCTCGGCGAGTTCGGACAGGCGGCCGAACGGCTCGTTCAGCTCTTCCTCGGCGATCTCGACCATGACGGTGTTCGCTTTCTTGTCCCGGAGAAACTCGATCTTGATCTTCCCGCCTTTCTTCTGGGACTGCACGACGGCGCTCAGGACGGCGACCGTCTCGACCCGCTTCCCGTCGGCCTTGAAAATCAGATCGCCCACCCTTAGTCCGGCTTTCTCCGCCGGCCCGCCCTTGGTGATCTCGTTGATGAGCAATCCCCGTCCCTCGCCGAGGCCGAAATAGCCGGCCAAGTCCGGGGACGTCTCCTGAAGATAAACGCCGATGAATTTTCTCTTCTCCCAACGAAACCATCCGGGCGGCCAGGCCCTGTGGGTTTCAGGAACTTCGATCCGCGGAAGGGCGAACAGCTCCGGAAATTTCAGGGAAATCTCCCGATGAGCCGCCTTGTCCGGATATTCGCTCAATTTCACCTTGAGATCGAGAGCCTTCCCCTTGCGGAGGACCTGGAGCGTCGCCTCCTCGCCCGGCCTGGTCCGGCGGACGGACGAAGCGAGCATCGCGGCGCTGACGACGTTCCGGCCGTTGAACTTGAGGACCACATCTCCCGCCTGGAGCTTTGCCTGGGCGGCCGGGCTGTCCTTCTCCACGAAAGAGATGATCACCTCGTTGTCCTCGCCGCCGGTGATGATCACACCCAGCCATCCCCGCCGGACCTTGCCCGTGTCGCGAATCTCTTGGAACACGGATTGGACGGTCTCCACGGGAACGGCGACTGCCATTCCCGCCGCCGGGGACTCCGCTCGGCTCCAGACCATTCCGGAACCGACAACCTCCCGTTCGCGGAACTCGAACACTATCGGGCTTTCCTCCGCGTAGACGCCCCGCAACAGGCCGACCATTCGTCCTTCGGCGTCCACGACGGGGCTGCCGCTCATTCCGGGCACAACCCAGACGTTGAGGCGCAGCCTGTCCTCCGAAAGCGAGCTGACGATGCCCTGGGTCACGGAAGGGGTGTTTTCAGGGGAGACGCCCACGACGGCGATCCAGGCTCCCGGGCTGAGCGTGGAGGAGCGGCCCTGGGCAAGGGGCGTCAAGCCCTTTTCCTTGGCCCGAATGACGGCGATATGGGTCTCGGGATCCAGGCCCAGGAATTCGGCCTTGATCCAGCGGCCGTCCGGCGCCAGGACGTTGATTTTTTCCTCGGGGGAAGACAGAAGGGCCGTGGTGACGATATGGCCGGCGCCGTCCATGACCACGCCGGTGGCGACCTTCCTCCGTCCGTCTCGGGACTCGACCTTGACCACGGAAGGTTGGACGGACTTGGTCAGGGATTCGATTTTCTTCTCGTCCGGAAAGGCGGCGCCGGGCTCGGCGAAAAGCCGCGGACCGAGGGCCAGCGTCAGGACGGCGGCGATGACGAATATTCTTTTCGGCAACATGGTTTTGAGTACCTCCCTAATAAAGAATTCCTTGATGCGCCTCGTCGGAAACGCTTTCAAGGATGTAAACGGTCTCCGGTTCTTCGGCGAAGAACCGGAGATCCTGCCGGTAATCCATGGGCTCCGTGATCCGAACGACGTCCGCGTTCCGGCTCGGTGCGCCGGAGAAAATTCCGGCCCGTTCCGGCGCCGGCGGTCCGGGCGCCGTCCCGGGCCTCCGCAGCCAGAAAACATTGACCGCCACGGCGGCGGCCAGCAGGACGGCGGGCACGGCAGCCAGCCAGAGACGTGAACGGAACGGCGCGCCGGCGGTCCGGTCCCGCTTCCGCTCCGCCATGCGGACCATGATCCGCGCTTCGAAATCAGGGGGAGCAGTCACCCGCGGCAATTTTTTCAGAATTTCAGACTCTTCCATTTTCAAACTCCTTCGACAGGGCCAGTCCCCGGGCGCTGGAAACGGATTTCTGCAGGGCCCGCCTGAGCATATGGCGGCCGCGGCTGATGCGGGCCTTGACCGTGCCTACGGGCTTGTTGACGATGGCCGCGATCTCTTCCTGCGAATAGCCCTCCACGTCCTTGAGGACGACCGGGATGCGATAGCGCGGGTTGAGCGCGTCCAGGGCCTGCTTCAGGTTGCGGGCCAGGCCCGTGTCGGGCGCGTCCTCGCTGAATGAGCCGGACTGGAGGTCGTTCTGGATTTGCTCCAAGGGAACGACAAGCGCCCGGCGGCGCTTTTTGAGTTCGGTCTTAGCCAGGTTCGAGGCGATGGCGTATATCCAGCACGAGAGAGCCGCCACGGGCCTGTATTTGTCGGCCTTGAAATACACCCGCATGAACGTTTCTTGCGACAGGTCCACGGCTTTTTCGTAATCGCCAGTCAAGTGATAGATATAGTTCACGATCCGGTCCTTGTAGAGACCGACGATCCGGGCGAAGGCCGTCTCGTCGCCGGCCTGCACACGGGAGATCAGCTCCTGTTCGTCCATTTTCAACCGATTTAACATGGACAGCCCTCGTTCCGTTGCGTTTAAAATGATAGCCCAAAACAGTTAAGCAAGAAACGTGCCTTTGTTCCGGCATTTTCGGCCGCCAATCGACAAAGGCCGGATCGAAGAAGAGTCGTTTGATTATGCTCATTTTTTGTGTAAAGTCTTCACCAAGGAGGAAAGAATGATTTTTAAGGTCTCGGCTTTGTTTTTCGCCGGCGTCACGGCGCTTTCGGCCGTATCAACCAAGGCAACGGATATCGGGCTTCTGTCTTCTCAAGTTCCCCGCCCTCCGGTGAGACTGCGGTCCACGCCCGCGACACTCGACGACAACGAAGTCCTGGACATGCTGAGGCGAAGAGGATTTTTCGACCGCCAGAACAACGCATCCGGCAGTTTCGCCAATGAATTCGAGTCCTTGAAGATAGGCGACGATTCTGTGGTGATCGATCGGAGGACGGGTTTGATGTGGCATCAGTCGGGGCTGGACAAGATGAAAGATTATGAATACGCGAACGGATGGATCGAAAAACTCAATGACGAGGGATATGCCGGCTATCACGACTGGAGGCTGCCGACGGGCGAGGAGGGGGCTTCGCTCCTGGAGAGCGCGATGAACAACAGCCATCTCTATATCGACGCCGTGTTTTCGCCGGTCCAGACTTGGATCTGGACTTGCGACCGCGACAGAAACCGCCGCGTGTGGGTCGTCAACTTCCGCCTGGGCATGATGGGGAAAAGTCCCTCCGGGGGAGGATACCGGCGCGATGTCCGTCCGGTCAGGTCCGGTTTGGGCGCTCCGGACGCCCCGGCCCGGGACGTGGCCCGGTGGGCGGACGAGTGGAGAAAGCGGGAACAAAGGATGCTGTCGGATTACCAAGGGATCGCCAGGGCCAACCGCCGCGCGGATCTGACGGCCGAACGCAGGATCAATTCCTGGGAGTCGTTTCTGGAGCGGCACGATGAAGACGATCCCCTCAGCCTTGAAGATGACTCTCTGCGGGAACAGGCCTTGATGAACATTCTTATCCTGAAGCACACGCCCCGAACCAAACGTGTCGACGTGAACGGGCTGAATATGGAGATGGTCTGGATCCCCGAGGGCGAGTTCATCATGGGAGACACATCCCCGCGCGTAAGAATCACCAGAGGTTTTTGGATCGGCAAGTTCGAAGTGACCCAGGCCCTATGGAAGAAGCTCATGGGGCGCAATCCGTCGTCCACCAGCACTCTCGGCGACGACCATCCGGTGAACAACGTGAACTGGAGGGACTGTCAGCGGTTCATAATAAAGCTGAACGCCCTGACCGGCGGGAAATTCCGTCTTCCGACCGAAGCGGAGTGGGAATATGCCTGCCGGGCGGGGACAAGATGGAAATATTATTGGGGTTCGGACGCCTCCCGAGCCTGTCAGTATGCCAACGTCAAGGATCAGACGATGATCAAGGATAAGCCTTACCTGTCGCACGGAATTGATTGCGACGACGGGTACGACGCGACGGCGCCCGTGGGGAGCTTCAGGCCCAATGTCTTCGGCCTGTACGACATGCTGGGCAATGTCGAAGAATGGTGTTCGGACTGGTATGCCTCTTATCCCCGCTCCGAGACAGCCCTCCTCGATCCCCGAGGGCCGTCGAAAGGAAAACGCCGTGTCGCGAGGGGCGGCAACCTGGCCTCCGGCGCCTATGGCACGAGATGCTCTCAGCGCAATATCCACGATCCATCCAAGCAAAGCTATTTGATAGGCTTCCGACTTGTCGAGGATCCTTGATATCACCAGGGGGACACGATTCCTGTTTCCAATTGAGATCCCATTGCTCTTTGAGACGGCATGGGACCGCATCACGTTTCTGAGTTGCGGTTCCCATCCGAGTCAAAGCAAAGACGGGGATTCCGAGGATTTTCGGTTGATGTTCTTGTCCGAGTGTGAGATCAATGCCGAGCGTCAGGAGGGATTATGCGCAGGAAATTCATGACCGTTGTGATTTTGACCGGCCTGTTGCTGGCCGCCGCTCCGTTCGTTTTCCAAGCGGCCGCCATGGACGAGGACATGTTTCTGGGAAGGCCGGAATTCAAGGAGGGCCGAGACCTGGGGTATTACGTCTGGCGCGAGGGGGACCTCTGGCATGTCCGTTGGACGACCTTCGGAGCCCGGCGCCACTTCACCGGCCATGTTCTCGCCTTGGGCGGGAAGATATTTGACCTGAACCGCATCGACGTCGAAGTCGAGCGGAAAGTCATCCGTCCCGGTCTTCCGCCCCGCGTCGTCCGGGGCCCCAGGGGACGAGCGCACGTGGTTAGGGGCCGGCCGCCGGTCGTGAAGACCCGGGCCGAAGACCACATAAGAATGGAAAATGAACAAAAAATCGTTTTCAGCTGCTTCACCGACGACGACGTGGACGGATTCAACTTCCGGGTCGGTCCGGGAGCCGAAACGCTCCGCTTCCTACTCGAGATCGACGGAAAGTCCAAGCCCGAGTACGTCGAGGTGGGCAAAGCGAACATCACTCCCGAGCTCGATCCCTTCAACGCCAGGCTGAAATAGAACGGGCTCCGCTCGAGGCTTGGCCAGGCGCGCTGGCGCTCCCGAACCTGAAGTCGATCCGATCCTCCGCCCTCCGGAACGACCGCCATCGAGCAGCAGTTTCGTTCGCCCGCCCAGTTCTCGGCACGTGACCCGGCGGGCGTCGGCGCAGTTGTGTCCGCGCCGCCGGTGTGATAAATAAGCTTCACTCTCAGTGTTCCGCTCATGTTCCGGCAAAGGATCGATTCGTCTGGGAACATCCCTGGGGAAGGGAGCATGACAAAGGACGACCGCTTCGGAGTGCCGCTCATCGCCCTGGTCCTTTCCCTCGCCTTGCTGGCCGCAAGCTCTTTCTTCGGCTCCCAGGATCCCGTTTCCGTCAACAGGAACCTCGTCCCCGACGAGGGGCGCTACCGACTGAAAATCTATTCCTTCCTGTCCCCCGGGGACGTGATTCCGGGGAACGTCTATCTGACTTTCGAGAGGGACATCCTTTCCCTGGATGTCGGGATGGACGATCCCTTCACCCGCCAGGTTTCGCCCTCCGGAATTCAGCCCCGGAGGCTCACCAGCAGGACCTTCCGCTTTCCGGCCGATGGAAATCTTCATCGCTACGTCGTGGAAATCACCCCCCGGCGGGACATCGGCGGGCGGCTGAAGGTGAAGTTCGATCTGCGGCCGGCACGCACGGCGGTTTCCCTCCTCGGGTTCGCCGTCTTGTCCTTTTTTCTTTCTCTCTTCCTTCTCCGGTCGTTTCTTCTGGCCGTGAAGATCATCGGCGCGCGCGCCGTCCCGGCGCGCGAAACGCGCCAATCCGTCCTGGCTTTTCTGGCTCTCTTTTTCCTCTTCCTGGTCTGGGCCGTCGGCCGTCGGTCCTCGCTGTCTTTTTTCCTCGGCCAGCATGAGGTGCCGCTTCTCAAGGTGCTGGCCGCGAATCTCGGGGCGGCCGTCGGCGCAGCTCTGCTCTACCTGCTGTTCCGGGGGGCAAGAATCCCTCTTCCCGCCTTGGCCGTCCTTTTGTCTCTGCTGTCTTTCCCTGTCTTTCTCTCCTACAAAATGCCCGTGTGCGGGGACGGCCAGGTTTGGATTGAGGCACTGCATGAGGACGCATGGCTCCTCAGGGCCACGGAATTCCTGAGCTACCCCCTGGTCAAACTCGTCTATTTCTTGGGCCGCAGTCTCCGCCCTGGGCTTTCCGCCCTCCAGGCCTGGATATTGACGGGCAAAGCCTTCGGTGTCCTGTGGCTCCTTGCCGTGGCCTGTTATGTTCAGGCCCGGCCCGGATTGTCCAAGGAAAAGCGGGTGCTGTTCTTTCTCCTGACCGTAATCCTGCCGGGCAGCGTCTTTTTTCTCGGCTACCCGGAATTCGCCCATTATACCCTCCCCTTCCTTCTCATAGGAGCGGTCATGGCGGAGAAATATCTCGGCCGGCGGGGCCGGAGGGGACATTTGGCCGGAGCCGCAGCCTTCGTCACGGGCGCGGGGCTTATGCACGCCGCGGCTTTCGTATCCCTGCCCCCGCTCATGCTGGCCCCCTTTCTCAAGAAAAGAGATTCCGGGGTCGGAAAAAAGATCGGACTTCCCGCCTGGAGAGAAAGCCTCATCCCCCTCGCCGTGGGGCTGGTGGCTGTCGGGGCGGCTTTTGGCGCGGCCGCGGCCTGGGGCGTTCCCGTTTCCTTCGACACGGTCTTGGGCGGGGGCGACCGGGATATGTTCGTCAACATCGTGCGCCCCGGAGAGGGGCAGACGCTCTTCGGCTTGGCCTACAAACAGGACAGGGCGTGGTTCGTCCTGACCGCTTTTCCGTTGGCCCTTTTCCTGGCCGCGCGGGGAAGGGAACAATGGAAAGCCCTGCGGGAGGACGACCTCGTCCTCTTCCTCATCGGGCTCCCCCAGCTCATGCTCTTCTTTTTTTGGAACTACGACCTGGGCTTTCGCGATTTCGACCTGTACGTCGCCCCCCTGACGATGATGAATATGTTTTTGATCGCCAGGGTCGTCGACCGGCAGCCGGACGCATCCTCGCTCGGCCGCCGGCTCCTGCTCATCGCCGTCTTCGCTCTGACGAGCCCGGCTTTTCTGATCCTGTTCATGACATCCGCCGCTCCGTTCTAGACTTGTGCGGTTCCCGATGAGCGCCGGATGCTTTCGCCGCCCGAATGTCCGGGCGGGGACTTCCCGTCCTGTGGCTTTCCGAACGGGAGGGAAGAGCGTCCGGCCTGTCAGCCGGCTTCGATCTCGAGGATGGGATTGTTGGTGTCCACGAGGTCGCCGGCCGCGGCGTGGACCTTCTTCACCGTGCCGTCGCCGGGAGACTTGAGCTCGTTCTCCATCTTCATCGCCTCGACCACGGCCAGGGTCTGGTTCTTGCGGACCTTTTCGCCCTCGGCCACGACGATCTTGATGACCTTGCCGGGCATGGGCGAGGCGATGCGCCACTGGCCCTCGCGCGCCGCGTCGTCCGCCCGGCGCCCCCCCGAATCCTCGGAAGGCTCGCGCACTTCAAACTGCTCGCCGTCCACCCAAAGAAGGAGCCTTTCCTTGTCCCGGGCATGATACACCTCGCGGGAGCGCCCGCCGTGAAGGAGGGACAGACAGTTGTCCGATATGCGCCGCACGTCGAGCTCGAGCGCGCCTTCCGGCCCGACGACTTTAAACAGGCCCTTGCCGGCCTCGACCTCGATCTTTTCCTTGTTCCCGTCGATCAGGAATTCGAATTCCATGGCCCCTCACTCCCCCTGCCGCCAGCGTCCGAGAGCCTTCCATGGCGAATACGCCTCCCGCGCTCCCGCCGTCGGGCGAGAGGCGGGTTTGCGGTCCAAGGCGAGATAGGCCGCCGCGGCGAGCGCCAGACGCCTTTTTTCTCCGTCCTTGGCCTCGGCCGCCCAGCCTTCCATATGCTCCTTGATGAATCCCGTCGTCGCCTTGCCCTCTCTGAATACCGGGTGCCGGACGACGTCCCTGAGGAACGGAATCGGAGTGCGGATCCCAAGGAGAACGTAATCGCCGAGAGCGGACAGCATCCGTCGGCAGGCGGCCTCCCTGTCCTCGGCCCAGACGATGAGCTTGGCCAGGATGGGGTCATAGTGGATGGGCACGTCCCAACCGCTGTATATGCCGCAGTCGTGCCTGACGCCCGGCCCGGACGGCTCTTTGAGATAAAGAATGCGTCCCGGCGAGGGCAAAAAGTTGTTTGTCGGGTCCTCGGCGTAGATCCGGCATTCGATGGCGTGCCCCCGCTGCCCGAGCTCCTCCTGCCGGAGCGAAAGCTTCCGGCCTGAGGCCATACCTATCTGCTGCTGGACGAGGTCCACGCCGGTCACCATCTCGGTCACCGGATGCTCGACCTGAAGCCGGGCGTTGACCTCGAGAAAGTAAAACCTCTTGTTTCTGTCGAGGAGGAACTCGACCGTCCCGGCGTTGTTGTACTTGGCGGCCATCATGACTTTTCGCGCCGTTTCGCCCATCTTCATCCGGAGTTCCGGGTCGAGCGCCGGCGAGGGCGACTCTTCGACGATTTTTTGGTGCCGCCGTTGGATCGAGCATTCCCTTTCGAAGAGATGAACCGTGTCCCCGGAGTCGTCGGCCAGGACCTGGAACTCCACGTGCCGCGGTTCCTCGATGTATTTTTCCAGGTAGACCGAATCGTCGCCGAAAGCCGACTTGGCTTCGCGGCGGCCCGCCTCGAGCGCCGGCCGGAGTTCGTCCTCGCCGCTGACAATGCGCATGCCCTTGCCGCCGCCTCCGGCCGAGGCCTTGACCATGACCGGATAGCCGATCTTCCGGGCCTGGGCGGCGCATTCCTCATCGTCAGCGGCCACGCTCTTCATGCCGGGAATGATGGGCACGCCCGCCTTCTCCATGGCCCGGCGGGCCCGGACCTTGTCGCCCACGAGTTCCAAGGCCGCCGAATTCGGCCCGATGAAGACGATGTCTTCCTTCTCGCAACGGCGGCAGAAGTCCGCGTTCTCGGCCAGAAATCCATAGCCGGGATGGATGGCCCGGCAGCCGGTGCGTTTGGCCGCCTCGATGATCCGGTCCATGTTGAGGTAGCTCTCCAGGGAGGGCGCCGGACCGACAGGCACGGCCTCGTCGGCCATCCGGCAGTGGAGGGCGGCACGATCGGCCTCGGAATAGACGCCCACGCTTCGGATGCCGAGCTCCCGGCAGGCGCGGATGACGCGCACGGCGATCTCGCCGCGGTTGGCGATCAGGATCTTGTCGAACAGCTTGCCTTCGGCCATCATGAATCCTTCGCCCAGCGGGGTTTTCTTTTCTCCAGGAACGAGGCCATGCCCTCCTGTCCCTCGGCGCTCACCCGCAGTCCGGCGATCATGCGGGCCGTGTACTCCTTCACCTCATCGAAGTTCAGGTGCGGCGTCCGCTGGATGAGCTCCTTGCACTTGGCCAGCGCCTCGGGCCCGGAGCCGAGAAGGAGCTTGACCGTGCCGTCGACGGCCTCATCGAGATTTTCCTCGGCCGCGACGCGGTTCACCAGGCCGATCTCCCGGGCCCGGGCCGCATCGAACCTCTCCCCGGTCAGGAAATATTCCCGGGCTCGGCTCTCGCCGATCCGGCGCAGGACATAGGGCGAGATGGCGGCCGGCACGAGGCCGATCTTGACCTCGCTCAGCCCGAAGACCGCCCTCTCGGAGGCGATGGCGATGTCGCAGGCCGACAGGAAGCCCGTGCCGCCGCCGATGGCCGGGCCGTTCACCCGGGCGATCGTCGGAATGGGAAGGAGGTACAGCCGGTAAAGGAAATCGGCGATGGCCAGCGACTCGTCCAGGTTCTGCTCGAAGGAATAGCGGATCACCTCACGCATCCAGTTGAGGTCCGCCCCGGCGCAGAACGCCTTGCCCTCGCCGGTCAGGACGAGGACCCGAAACGAGCGGTCTTTTTCCACTTCCCCCAGGGCCGCCCGAAGGTCCTCGATCATTCTGGAATTGAAGGCGTTTCGGAGCTCGGGCCTGTTGAGGACGAAACGGATGACCTTGCCCTCATCCCGGATGCGGATGGTGTCGTACGCGGCGGGCATGGCCTACATCCGGAAAATGCCGACCTTGAAGTCGGGGATGGGCGCGTTGAGGCTCATGGCGATGCCCAGGGCCAGGGCCTGGCGCGTTTCAAGCGGCTCGATGATGCCGTCGTCCCACAGGCGGGCCGAACTGTAGTAGGGGCTGGCCTCCTCATCGTACTTTTCGAGGATGGGCTTCATGAGCTTGGCCTTCTCCTCCTCGGTCATCTTCACCCCTTCGGCCTGAAGGCGCTTGATCTTGACCGTGACGAGCACATTGGCCGCCTGTTCCCCGCCCATGACGCTGATCCGGGCGTTGGGCCACATCCACAGCAGGCGCGGCCCGTAAGCCCGGCCGCACATGGCGTAGTTGCCCGCGCCGTACGAGCCGCCGACAATGACCGTGAACTTGGGCACGTCGGCGTTGGCCACGGCGTGGACGAGCTTGGCTCCATCCTTGGCGATGCCGCCGTGTTCGTACTGCTTGCCGACGATGAACCCGGTGATGTTCTGGAGGAAGACGAGGGGGATCTTGCGCATGGCGCACAAGGTGATGAAATGGGCGCCCTTGACCGAGCTCTCGGAGAAGAGAACGCCGTTGTTGGCCAGGATGCCGACGGGATAACCCATGATTCGGGCGAAGCCGCAGACCAGCGTCGGTCCGTAAAGCTCCTTGAACTCCTGGAAGCGGCTGCCGTCGACAAGCCGGGCGATGACCTCCTTGATGTTGAACGGCTTGCGCAGGCCGCGGGGCACGACGCCGTAGAGCTCGGCGGGATCGTAATAGGGATCCTCGGGCTCGGCCGTATCCAGGGCGAACCTCTGCGGCGGGTCGAGCGTCTCGACGATGTTCCGAGTTACGGCCAGGGCGTGT
>Ga0068714_10001289_pt1 | contig 38030 bp, 28 predicted proteins | sample MTBNYHSulfiMetaG_FD_62988 | JGI IMG/M metagenome (GOLD analysis project Ga0068714, IMG submission 62988) | Enrichment culture microbial communities from rom New York Harbor, USA that are MTBE-degrading - MTBE-NYH (New York Harbor Sulfidogenic)... | ecosystem: Environmental > Aquatic > Marine >...
CACCAACTACTATATTCACTGATGCGAAGTACCCATTATCTGGGCGCGATGGACGAGTTCGTCTTCCTGGCGTTCCCATAACACCTGCAGGCTTCTCACCAAACAGCCGGCTCTCTGCGGGATAGGCTACTACTTCCATCTTCCTTTTTTTATTTGAATAACCAAACACTCAGGGAATTCTTTTCTGCCCTGAGTGTTACTTCTTGTTTTGTGGACCCAGAGGGATTCGAACCCTCGACCTCCTCAATGCCATTGAGGCGCGCTCCCAGCTGCGCCATGGGCCCATGTATTTGATTTATCCCATTCAACTCCTGCCTGGTTGGGAAGGCTTTCGCTAGTGGACCTGGAGGGATTCGAACCCTCGACCTCATCAGTGCGATTGATGCGCGCTCCCAACTGCGCTACAGGCCCTCGTTTCAGGGCAAGGCTGATTTTACATCAACCACCCATACCTGTCAAGTCATGGTGTTGGTTTTGTTTGGCTATATTTTGGTCTAAGATCAGAAAACAATCTTAATCTGTTAGTGAAGAATCGGTTCATTTTGCTTCACGCAGACCGGTTTCAAAATCAAAACGATCTGCAGCGATCATATCTTGATAATCTTCACCAAAAAACACCGCGTCCGCCTCAAAGCCGTGATTGGATTTTTTGCCTAGCACAACCACTTCTCCTCCATTTGGGAAATAGGGAATGTTTTTATCAGTTCTCACATAAACATTGGTTTGACCATCACTAAAAAGAACAAAAATAAACCTCGAGAAATCTTTTGTAGCCTCAAGATCTCTCTTCTCACCAGCATCCGAATACCCTGTATTCTTCTTAAAATATTCTGGATAAACGCCTATGCCTTGTTTTACGATTGTGGCTTCGTCTACGCAATACTCAAAGAACCTTTCACTGGCGTTCGTTTCATTTGAATACTTTTCCAGCGACTTCAACATAGTTGAACATAACGCTTCTTTACCAGCCTGGATATCGGGTTCCACGCTCAATTGTTCCTGTATCACACTCCCCCATCCCATCAATATAACAATCGCCAGTTGCAAATAAATCAATTTGTCTTTTAGAATAGTGCCTGTTCTGCCGGTGGAAAGGTTTTCAACAGGCGGGATAGAGAAAGACCGCAAGAACATCAACAATATTTCAGCAATCCCAATCACGAAGAAAGTATTTCCAATCCAGTCCACTGAAAGAACGAACCGCCAACCCGAAAATCTGCCAAGTGAGCTGCTGAAAGTGTAGAAAATATAAATACCCAACAGAGATAATGTCGGCCACAATTGCTTTTTCTGAGAGCTACGAATACCAATAAAAAAGATAAGTAGATTTTGAACAATAAAAAAGGTATTCATCACCCCGTTATGTAAATTAACCTCTTTCCAAAATGGGCTGGTTATGTAAAAGAGATCCTTCCAGCTTGATATTTGTTCAAATCTGACTGGGAAGATATAAAATGTTGATAAAAGATTTCGCAGAAAATGATTGAATGTAAACCCAAGCACAACACCAGGATGAGAAATGATAAACTGCAGCAACTCTTTATAGATTTCTACTCCGGATGAAGTTAAACTTGGATGGAAATATTCCCCTGTCGGATCAAACCTGCTTAGATTAACAGCCAGATACCCCGATTCATCAAAACCAACCGCGCCATTTACCTGATAATTACGAATCAAAACCGGTGATGTCACGATAAACACGCCAACCACAATCCAGACAGTGTTCTTCAGAAATTGATCCCATCGGCCCCAAAAGACCGCAAGGCAAATGATCAGCACAATTGGGATCAGAATTCCGACCTGAGTTCTCAAGAGCACTCCAATCCCTAACCATCCCCCTAATAAAATTGAATGGATTGGCTTTATATATTGCCGCTTGACCCATCTGACCAGCGTTAGAGCAATGATGCTGACGATTAATAAATTTGGTACGTCTGACAACAACAACTTAGAATTCGAAACCGTTGTAAGATTGCCCGCCAGGATAGAGTTTAACTCTCTCAATAGTGCGAATAAACCAATGACGATACCTGCTCCTTTTGAGTGAATTTCTTTCCCAACAAGATATAGAATTGGGGGGATCAATGAAAGAATCAGCGTTTGGACCAAAATGACTTGGGAGTATTCAAATCCAACAATCGAATGAGCGAGTGATAAGAAAAACACATACAACACTCTTGTGAACACTCTTCCCTGACCACTCCCCAGCATCATTAAAATCGCGTTTTTATCGTAAGACTTCGCGTCAGAGTATGGAAATATTTCGTAGTTCGGGGGAATATTGCCGATTACAAAATTATTATAAATGGGTATTTCTTGAGAATTCCACACCAAAAACGTAACAGCCCATAACGCAAAGAAAATAAAAACCTCCCAACCTTTTTGATCACCGGAGTCATTTTGACGATTAAAAAACCATATAACTCCATGCCCAAAATCCAGCCACATCATGAGGAAAATCAATCCCACCCCATAAACAATCTGACTCTCCAGAAGAGGAACGCCTAAATCAATAATGTTTATGTTATCTGGATTTATACCCGCGCCCGTTAAAGTAATTACCAGCACAGGAATTACAATCAGCACAAAAGTGAGGATTGTTGCCTTACCTGGCCTTTTCAGAAAATCCAGAGAGGTTGATATCCAGTTGAGTTTAAAGTGAAAGCTTTTGTCCGCAAAGTAAACTGGCAGCCCAATAAACAATTCCAGCTCTAAAACTGCCAGAAAAAGAATAAAATTCAAGATTAAGCGATTCAATTCGGTGGATTGGTAATAAATCAAATACACCTGTTTTGTAAACAATAAAAATATCGTCCAAAACAAAACAGAAAGAATGAAAAGAAATAAGGAAATAAAAGGCTTTAAGACACCGCTTTCATTTAAAACCAAACTTCGTGTTGCTGGTGCGCTCACCTTTTGTAATCCCCATAGCAACAAACCCAACAGTGCCGCTTGAGCCAACAAAATTACCAACCCCACCAGATTGTTGAAAGCGCTTTGCTTGAGATACAAGATGAGATTAACGAGTAAGAAAAAAATTCCCTCTAATCCAAAAAACATGAGAAAAAGCTTGTTTTTATCCGTCTTTCTCAAAAAATCCCTCCAATAATGCCCTTGCAAATTATCCGTGCCTGGGGGTAAAACAAAATTATTATATCGTATTAATTTTCAAACTCCTCGCCCCCGCGATGGTAAAATACATTATCCTTTGTATAAATCAAACATAAACCGGAGTGTTTCATGGCTACAAACCGCATTTTGAAACTGGAAAAAATGATGGCCAGCAGCGATATAGATGTTATCGCACTTAATCCTGGGCCTACCCTTTCATATCTGACCGGATTGGAATTTCATCTGATGGAAAGACCAACCGTTTTATTGATTAGCAGAGAAAAAGGAATGGCCATCATCTTGCCCGAGCTTGAAAAAGCGAAATTGGAATCGGTTTCATACCCGATAAAAACCTTCTTTTATGGAGATAACCCCGATCTATGGCATGCCAGCTTTTCACAGGCGTGTGCGTCGCTTAATATTACCCGGCAGATCATTGGAGTGGAACCAACCAGGTTTCGCTATTTAGAATTCAAATTCTTGCAAGATACGGTTGCAAACGCTTCGTTCACATCAGCAGAAAATCTTCTGAGTCTTGTGCGAATGCAGAAAGATCAGGATGAAATAAATGCGATGCGGCAAGCTGCCCTGATTGCCCAAAACGCGTTGTTAAAAACACTCGCCTTCGCAAAAATTGGCATGACCGAAAAGGAATTTGCCGCAGAGCTATCCCTTCAACTCCTTCAAGCGGGTTCAGACCCAGAATTTGCATTTCAGCCAATCGTCTCCACCGGAGTCAATACTGCCAACCCTCATGCCTCACCGACAGACAAGAAATTTGAACCCGGCAATTTCCTTTTGGTTGATTGGGGCGCACGTTTCAACGGTTATTGCTCAGACATCACCAGGGTTTTCAGCATTGGAAGTGTCCCCCAACAGCTTACAGAGATTTACGAAATTGTTAAACTCGCCAATTTAGCTGGCCGGGAAATTTCCAAACCTGACATTACAGCGGGCGAAGTGGATCGGGCAGCCAGAAAAGTAATTGAAAAATCTGGATATGGAGAATATTTCTTCCATCGAACCGGGCACGGATTGGGGCTTGAAGCGCACGAGCCTCCTTACATTTTCGGTGAAAACAACCAGTTCTTGAAACCGGGGATGACCTTTACTGTGGAGCCCGGCATTTACTTACCTGACCTTGGCGGTGTAAGGATCGAAGACGATGTTGTCATCACTGAAACTGGCGCAAAGAGCCTTACAGATTTCCCAAGAGAATTACAACGGATTGCTTGATAGATCAAGCGGTTTTGCACAAAACAGTTTTTCAACTGTGCTGGAAGATCCTTTGATCTTGAGGCGCATAAATTTGAAGTAGTAATACGCATTTTATCCTGATGGATTTGCTCAATGGAGACTATATGAGTGTTACCATTAACACCCTGACTTTGGGCCCTTTAACGAACAATGTCTATTTCATTACCGACTCGCAAACTGGTGAAACGATCATCGTCGATCCCACCTATCAATCCCGTCTAGCTTTTGAAGAAGCTCAAAAAAACCATTGGAATATTTCCCGAATTTGGATCACCCACGCTCATTTCGATCATATTGCCGGTGTTGATGAGCTTGTCACCCTATTGGGCCCACAGGTGCAAATTGGTTTGCATCCAGATGACCTCACTTTGTGGCAAAATGGCGGAGGGGCCCGCGATTTGGGGTTTTTCTTTGAAGTAAAATCTGAACCGACGTTCTTTTTTCACGATAAGCAAGAAATATCTTTTCATGGCAGTAAAATTGAAATTCGATTAACACCAGGACACACCAATGGACACGTCATTTTTTACTTTCCGGCTGCAGGATGCGCGATTTGTGGTGATTTGATCTTTCGAGGAAGCGTGGGGAGAACTGACCTTCGTGGCGGCAACCACTCCACTTTACTGAGAAGCATCAAAACCAAAATACTGACGCTCCCTTTAGAAACCAGGTTGCTGAGTGGACATGGTCCTGAAACAACCGTCGCCCAAGAAATCGCCCACAACCCCTTTTTAAAATGATAACATTCGGGTGAGATCTCACCCGAATGTTGTTTTTCTTTTATCTGTTATAGTTTATTTTGCGTAATCTACAGCCCGCGTTTCCCGAATTACAGTAACTTTGATCTGTCCAGGATACTGCATGGATTCTTCAATATTGCGCGCGATGTCTCTGGCCAACCGTGTAGAAGCAAGATCATCAATATCATCGGGTTTGACCATAATCCGCACTTCGCGCCCAGCCTGAATAGCATAACTCTGACTTACACCCTTGAAAGAATTCGCGATCTCTTCCAGGGCGCGCAATCTCTTAATGTATTGTTCAAGATCTTCTCGGCGAGCGCCAGGTCGTGCGCCAGAAATGGCATCTGCCGCTTCAACGATTACCGCCTCAATCGCATCCTGCTCAACTTCGTGGTGATGTGAAGCGATAATATTCACTACCTGCGGATTTACGCCATAACGTTTTGCAAATTCCGCCCCCAACATGGCATGCGTCCCTTCGGTATTATGGTCCATCGCTTTTCCAAGATCGTGCAGCAAGCCACCCATTCTGGCGATTTCCGCATTGGCGCCTAATTCCGCCGCGATAATTGCCGCAAGCTTCGCAGTTTCAACCGAATGCGCCAATTGGTTTTGTCCATAAGATGTTCGGAATTTTAATCGGCCCATCAATTTAATAATTTCCGGATGAAGCCCGGTAACACCCGCTTCAAATGCGGCCTCCTCGCCAGCCTCAACCAATGTCCGTTGCATTTCACGCTGCTCTTCCTCGAGGATCTTTTCAATGTGAGCCGGGTGGATTCTTCCGTCGACAATAAGACGCTCTAATGAACGACGCGCTATTTCCCTGCGCACTGAGTCAAAACAAGACACAGTTACCGCTTCGGGAGTGTCATCTACGATCACATCCACACCCGCCGCCTGTTCAAACGCGCGAATATTCCGGCCATTTCGTCCTACTATCCGTCCCTTCATTTCTTCATTTGGCAGAGGAACCACCGAAGTACAAACTTCAGCCACATGATCCGAAGCAACGCGCTGAATAGCATCAGCAATAATCTCGCGCGCCTTTTTCTCTCCCTCGTGTCTGGCTTCAGATTCCAGCTGACGTATAATCCTTGCCAAATCCGCCTGAGATTCTTTCTCAACCCTTTCCAGGAGTTCCTGATGGGCTTCTTCCTGCGTCATTTGAGCAATTCGTTCCAGTTCAGCCAATTGGGTTTCATATTTCTTTTCGATTTCATTTGCGCGCTTATCAACCGCGCTTTGTCGCTTATTCAAAGCGGTTTCTCGCAGCTCTAGGCGGTCGACCCTCTTGTCCAGATCAGCGCGGCGCTTTTGCAAACGATCTTCTTCATTTGAAAGCTCATTCCTGCGCCGTGTAATCTCAGATTCCGCCTCCTGCATAACCTTCAAGGCCTTGTCTCTGGCTTCAATCTCCGCCAATCTTACCTTCTCATTGGCAACTTTAATAAGATTGTCAGACTTTGCTTCCTGTTCTTTTTGGTAACGGTCCTTAAAATTCTTCGTAAAAATAAAGGAGAGTATCGACCCAAGAACAATGGCACCTAGTATTGCTCCAATAATTATTTGTATTGTTATTCCATTCATTTTTTTACCCTCGTCTCCCATTCAGGGAAATGTTCTCTACCGATCGTGTTTCTTCCCATACCTGACGAACCACAGAAGCGATAATGTAATATGCAAACCCCCGTCTGCCCAAAAATCCAGAAAGTTTTTTGCGAAAACCGTTCCAATCAAGAGCATCCAGCCGGTGAACATATTTCATAGCTGCTTTATACGCCAGACTTTCTTCGTCTTCAGCATCCTCTAACGCCTCATCGATCGTCTCTCTTGGAACACCTTTTCTGATAAGTTCCAGTGAGAGTAAGCGATGACTCCGTGGCCGAAACTCAGATCGATTTTCAATCCAAAATCTGGCATAATTTTCATCGCATACTAGTTCTAACTTATTGAGTCGTTCGAGAACAGCGTTGATCAGTTCTTCTGGAAACTCCTCATCGGTTAACTTTTTTCTAACTTCTTGTTCTGTTCTTGGGCGATAGCTCAAATACTGGACAGCCTTTTGAAAAGCTTTTTCATATTCATCCTGGGCTCTTAGTTCATCAATTTTTTTATCATCAATCAATTGACCAACTTTTAACCAGACAGCCACAATTCGAGCAACGCCAAATGCAAATTTGTCGTTCAGGTAAACATTTACACGATTCGGATCTCGTTTTTGCGCTTTTAGCGCCGTTATCGTATATTCCATATAAATAAAACAGCCGTTTAGACTACCTTATGTAGGCTACGGCTGTTTAAACCTAATTTTTTGGACGCTGGTAAGCGACCCTTCTATGTATTTTCTTCAAATTAATTACATTGACTCCATCTCTGCTTACACTAAAAACAGGGAGGACCAAAATAATTTGAAGTTGTAAGGTTAGAATAGCAAATCAGAACATTGACACCTGATGCAAACTCAAGACTACGAACAATTATCACATCTAACAAATCGCAACAATACTTTATTATTGGTTATCAAATTGCTGACCTGCTACCCAAAAACTCGACTTGGAGTTATCCTAATACCAGCTAAATTTCAATTAGTTTTTGCCATTACCTACTAACCAGTTGTAAACTGGCGCAAATATTTTCTTTTATTCAGGTTTATATTATACAATATTTTATATTAAAGTGTATATTTTGTTAATAATTTCTGTCTCTTCAGTTCAATTATGAGAAATGCTCACGCAAAACGATATCATCGGGTAATAATTAACACGCTATTTTGTTAAAACATTAAGGTTTTTCTACTATGGCTCAAAGATTACTCCCTAACCCATTAACCTTTGAAAGAAAAGAAGCGGTTCTCCAACAACTATCGCGTTCTGCTTCTCCAGGAATTGATTTTTTCCTTCTTATCATTTTATCCTGCTCAATTGCCACTTTCGGCTTAATAACCGATTCTACGGCAGTAATCATTGGCGCGATGCTGGTTGCTCCCCTAATGTCCCCTATACTGGGAATATCCCTTGCTTCTGTAGCCGGTGAACAACGAATGTATAAAAGATCAGCTGTTGCTCTGGTTGAAGGCGTCATACTTGCCATTCTTCTTTCCGCTATTATCAGCCTGATCGCTTACAATTCACCTTTCGGCGTTCTTCAAGAAATTCCTGGAGAGGTGCTCTCAAGGACCCGCCCCAATCCGTTTGACCTGGGTGTTGCCCTGGCTGGAGGAGCGGCTGCCGCATACGCGTTGGCGCAGCCTCAACTTTCAGAAGCGCTTCCGGGGGTCGCAATTTCAACTGCTTTAATGCCCCCCCTTTGTACAATTGGTATCGGCATTGCTCTCTCAGACCAATCCATTATCTTTGGCGCTTTATTGTTGTTTATGACAAACTTTGCGTCTATTTCTTTCGCCGGCATTCTGGTCTTTATAGGACTGGGTTTTAGACCCCTAAGCTCTGAAGCCAGTCTGGGAGGGCTACCTCGAAGCGTGATCATATCAGCAGCTTTAGTGCTAATAATTGCCATTCCCCTCATTGTCATTACGCTCGGTTTCGTTCGGGACGGGCAGCAGGTAAATGCTATCCGGCATTCCGTCGAGGCTGAATTAAATCTTCTGCCAGATGCCCAGCTTATTGATTTACAAATCTTAACACAGGGTGAAACGATCCAACTTGAGATAACAGCCCGCACATATCGCCAACCCACCTTTCAAAAAGTACTCGAACTTCAATCCAACATCGCAAAAACTCTGGATCAGCCAGTAGCGCTTCAATTTATTTCCGTGCCATATTCAAAACTTGACCCCCTGGTTCCGCCTACCCACACCTTGACCCCCACCCTGGGGCCAAGCGCGACCCCAACCGTAACCCTCACACCAACTTCAACCCCAACAGTTACTCCAACTATCACCCTGACACCAACACAAACCTCGACGCCAACAGCGACAGCAACCCTTGTCATAGCCAATATCTACCGTACCAATGGACAGGGGATTTACTTGCGGGAGTCACCCAATGGAAAACTCTCCGTTATTCTCCCCGAAGGCGCGACCGTGAGCATTACTTCTGAACGCGAGCAAATCAAAAATACGCTCTGGATCCGAGTAACTGATTTGCTGGGTAGATCTGGGTGGATTCCCGCTCAATACATCAATCTGCAGCAATAATCTTCAAAGGAATTATTGAATGCGCGCTATAACCAAACAAGAAGCATTGAACTACCATAACCTTTATGGAAAACCCGGCAAGTTAACAGTAGTCCCCACAAAACCGCTCAATAATCAACGTGACTTGAGCCTTGCGTATACTCCTGGCGTAGCATATCCTGTCCTTGAAATTGAAGCCGATCCGGTTTCTGCTTATCAATATACCAATAAAGGAAATCTGGTAGCCGTCATCTCAAACGGAACCGCAATTCTCGGATTAGGAAATCGGGGAGCCCTGGCATCGAAGCCCGTCATGGAAGGCAAGGGCGTATTATTCAAAAAGTTTGCCGATGTGGATGTTTTTGATATCGAAATTGATGAATCGGATCCAGACAAATTCGTAAACATTGTGGCCGCTCTGGCCCCCACTTTTGGGGGGATCAATCTTGAAGACATCCGTTCTCCGGAATGTTTTTACATCGAACAGAAACTCCAGGAAAGGTTAGACATTCCTGTTTTCCATGATGACCAACATGGCACGGCTATTATTCTCGGAGCTGCACTGCTGAACGCCTTAGAAATCACAGGCCGCCGGCCCAATCAGATTAAAGTTGTCTTCTCAGGGGCTGGCGCCGCGGCAATTGCCTGCGCAAACCAATTGTTGAAAATCGGCGTCCCCGTTCAAAACATCTGGATGTGTGATATTGAAGGATTAATCTATCATGGCAGAACAAAAGAAATGTTCTCCCAAAAAGAAAAATTCTCCAGTGGAAACCACCCCGACACTTTAAGCAATGTGCTAAATGGTGCAGATGTGTTTATTGGCCTTTCCGCTGGGAACATCGTCACCCCTGAAATGATCAAAAAAATGAACCGCGCTCCAATAATTTTCGCAATGGCAAACCCCGAACCGGAAATTTCTTATCAGCTGGCACGCGAAACAAGACCTGACGCGATTGTAGCTACCGGTAGGTCTGATTGCCCCAACCAGATCAATAATGTGCTTGGTTTCCCTTCCATATTCCGAGGTGCCCTGGATGTAGGGGCTACTGCAATCAACGAACAAATGAAAACCGCGGCTTCTTACGCGCTTGCAGATCTCGCAAAACAATCGGTTCCTGACGAAGTTCTCAGGGCTTATGGATTGAAAAGCCTTGAATATGGTCCGGATTATATTGTTCCCAAACCTCTGGATCCCCGAGTTTGTGTCTGGGAAGCCTCCGCGGTCGCGCAGGCAGCTATTCAATCCAATTGCGCGCGAATACATCTGGAGCCGGAAGCATACAAAAGTGCATTAAAGAAACGGATAATCGCGCTTCAAGAACTTTAAAACATGCTAAAATAGTTATATGGAAACAAATCAAATGCGTTTAGATTCTCAAATAAATGAAAAGCCAGTGAGAGATCACAAAAAACAATCTTTCTGGCAAATCTGGTTTCCCCTGGGGCTTACAATCATTATATTTATTTTGATTTCTGTAAGTGCGTCCATTTCAAGTGCCGCCAACTACGAACTCAGTCTGCATTGGGCAAATGTATCTGCGCTGCTCCTGATTACTCCGGTGCTTTTTCTGAGCCTGATTTTCCTGGTAGTCCTTGCGGGGTTGATATATGGCTTAGGAAAATTGTTATCAATCATACCGTATTATTTTGGCCGGGCAATAGAATTCTTTAATCAGGCTTCCGGTGTTGTGCTCATTGGGGCAAACAAGGTTGTTGCTCCAGTTTTATCGGTTCGGGTCAGTTCATCAAAAATCAAAGCAATCAAATCCCGTCTTATGTCATCTACGAATAATCAAATTGGGTAATCAATAACGATGTGAGGTTTTTATGGAACCACAAGACAATTGGAAAGCAAAAATAATTATCCTGGGCGCCCTGTTGGGGGCATTAACTGGCGTTGCCGCGGCTTATATCATTGTCAGTCAATCTGAAGAAGTAAAAGAGAAACCCAGGTTGTCTCCTGGTCAAGGCGTAAAACTTGGTTTAGGCGTCCTGGGATTACTGCGTTTGATCTCAGATTCCACCAAAGAGAAGTAACTTTATCATATTTAATCTTCTGAATAAGATTTTAGCATCGAGCTAAAATCTTATTTTTTGGGCAATCTTGACTTTTTCTGGTTACACGCAAGAAAGCAATATGCAAAATGAATGTTAGCAATTCAATAAGATATTTAATCGCCGGAAAAATAGAAAGAGAATTTATCGTTACAGCAAACCACCAAACCCACTTAGATATAATTGGTGGCAATGCCTTATATGCCTCAACGGGACTATCGATTTGGGACAACGGGATTGGAATCATCAGCAGAATTGGAGAAGATTTTCCGCAGGAATGGCTGGACCAATTGTCCGAAATCGGCCTGGATAAAAGTGGTATTAAAATAGTCCCGGAGAATTTAGATCTACGAAAATTTGTTGCCTACGACAAACCAGACATTCCATCCGGAGCGAATCCAATTTCAAGTTTTGCAAAACTCGGATTACAAATCCCAAAATCTTTGCTGGGATACAAGCCCTCTCCCCCTGCTCTGGATAATCGCGCAATTATGGGATCGCAATCGGTCCATATAAATGATATCCCTCCAATTTATTTTGATGCGCTTGCTGCTCACATCTGCCCTTCCGATTTTTTAAGTCATAATGTGCTTCCCTCTACCTTAAGACAGGGGCATATCTCAACTATCACGCTCGATCCGGGAGCGGGGTACATGGACCCTGTATTTTGGGAAGACATTCCAGCTATCGTAAATCATCTCACAGCCTTCATTGTTTCCGAAAAGAAAATTCGCAGTTTGTTTCAAGGCCGCACCATTGATCTTTGGCAAATGGCGGAAGCAATTTGTTCTTATGGTTGTGAAATTGCCATTATCAACCAAAACTCGAAAGGTGTCCTGGTATATGATCATGCCAGCAAAAACAAATGGATAATCCCCGCCTACCCTGCGCAAATTGTCGACCCCACGGGCAGAGAAGACGCGTTTTGTGGAGGCTTCCTCGCCGGCTTTCAAACAACTTATGATCCGTTGCAAGCTGCCCTGTATGGCAGCATTTCCTATTCCTTTTCCGTTGAGGGCAGCGGTCCCTTTTACCCTCTGGAGGCAATGCCAGGCTTGGCGACAGCCAGATTGGAATCATTAAAAAGTATGATCCACAAAAATTAATTCAGGAATTTTCGGTTCAGAGCAATCGGATTATTTCAAACCAATCAACTGGTAGACAACAACCGGCTGCTTTTTCCCTTTCGCGTGAATTGGTTCTACTGGCACAACCCGGACTTCGCGCATAACCTTTTCGTACGCAGCTTGACTCAGCAAAATCTGCCCGGCTTTTGCGTTCTCCTGAATTCGTTTGGCAGTATTCACACTATCACCTATCGCGGTGTATTCCATCCTGCTTTCTGTGCCAACCAGACCTAAAATAGCATCCCCAACATGTATCCCTACCCCAAACGAGAATTCAAACTGGGTTGTCGAATTCTGGTGAAGTCTGGTAACCGCATCGCGAATAGCTAAAGCGGACCTTATTGCTCTGAGTGTGTGATCTGATTGAGGTATGGGCGCGTTAAACCAGGCCATTACGGCATCCCCCAAAAACTTATCTACTGTGCCAACCTCATTGAGTACGGCATCTGCAGCTGCAGCCAGGTAATGATTCAATGTTGCGACCAGCTCTTCAGGTTCCACCTGTTCGCTGTAGCTGGTAAAGCCTCGGATGTCCGCAAACAGAGTGGTGATCTCTGCTCTGCGACCGCCAAGCTGCAAGCTATTTGGATCCAATTGATCGATCACAGCAGGGGAAACCATGCGCTCAAATAGTTTGCGTTGTGCCTCAAGGCGTTTCTTTTCAGTAAGATCTTCCAGGACAATTGCTACACCATGCGTGGTATGTTGAATATCTTTTAACGGCGATAGACTCAGACTGATATCTACCTGCCCACGATCTGGTAAATTCGTGCTTGCCTCCAGGCCTACCACCAGCTCATCGGTTCGCATCACCTGCTCCAGATGTGATCCCAAAAATGGCGATAATGGCAATATGACTTCCTCTAGATCCCGCCCAATTATATCTTTCGAAGCACGCCCAAGAATCACTTCCGCAGCGTGGTTGCACATCATGATTCGTTCTTCAATATCAGCGGTAAGTACCCCGCTCGCAATGGAAGCAAATACATTATCCATTAGATTCTTCAATGCCGTAACTTCTGCTAGCGTACGTTTCACCGAATCGAACAACCTCGCGTTAGCAATTGCAAAAGCCGCCTGGTTGGCAAACGCGGCAAGTAAATCTCTTTCTTTATGCGTAAATATCCCGCTCCGAATCCGGTTATCTGTATAAATCACTCCAATTACTTCATCTTTCAACTTTAGCGGAACGCAAAGTATGGAACGCAGATTGTATGCCACAATACTTTCTTGCCCTGTCAAACGCGGGTCTTCCTGCGCGTTCGTTGTCAACAAAGGTTGTCCTTCCTCCGCGACCCGGTTCACCACGGTGTGGCTGATGGCAAATTCAGAAGGTTCAATTGATTCTTGTTCCCAATTTCTCGCGATATGAATATTCAACTCTCCCTGATCGTTTCTTAACATCAAGAACCCTCTCTCAGCATTAGTGAGGCGGATAATTGTGTCCATAACAATCTGAAGAACTACTTCCAGTTCAAGAGATGAGTTAACATATTGTCCGATCTCTGCAAGAGCCTGTAACCCACTGCGTTCATCTTCAAGCGCTTTTACCTTCTTAAGGATTTTGGGTAATCCCAGACTTAATTGATTGACACCTTGATACACAATAGGTGGAACTGCCGCAGGTCTGCTTTGAAGCAAATAACTCTGCATTTGCTCCACGATTCCGAGGTAGTGGGTCAATTTACTATCAAGCGAATCAAATACCGATGTGGGAGAATTGTCCAATGTCATCATAAATGCTCTTCAAATAAACAATAGATTGGTTTGATTATACACCGCCCACCCAGCTTCTCATTCGGGCACGCCATACCATGCCCCAAAGATGTAATTGAGCGGACCTTGCTTTTTTGTAGTCTGCCTCGTGGTTGCTGAAAGCGGCAAGATGGAACTCTCGTAACAATGTCCCGGCATCGTCGCCTATTTCAGGTAAGACCTTGCACAAAATATTCATCTGATCCTGAGCAGTCAGGCCTTTCTCCAATCTGACCCCTAGAATCCTCAACATCCATCGCACCTGATAAACCAACCGCTCCATTGGAGATAACTCTACCCATCGGGCGAAATAAAACAACCAGTTCGGCGGGGTAAATCCTCTGGTAAGGATGGCTTTTTCAATCATCACAGGAGTCTGCAATAGTTTTGTCAGATGAGCCTTTCGAAACGCGAACCACAGCAAGATACTTAAAACAAGTATTCCTCCCACAGTGAACACCCATCCCGGAGTTACCCGGGTATCAGTGACTTCTTCAGATGTTACTTCGGGAGATTCATCGGACACTGTGTTATCAAACGGGTCTATTTCAAACACACCCCCACGGCGATCCTCATCCCTTATCCTTCCAAAATCCTCGTCTGTGGTCAGATTACCAGCAGAACCCTGGCGCAATTCAATTTCGGGCTGCGAAACTGTTGGCTCAAACTCCACCCATCCTATACCAGGGAAATAAGCTTCTGGCCAGGCATGGCTGTCTTTGATCCGTACCCGGTATTCATTAGAACCTTCCAGAATTTCACCCTGTGCAAAACCAGCAACCATACGGGCAGGAACACCAACTGACCTCAGCATCAGCACCTCTGCTGTCGCGTAATAATTGCAAAACCCTTTTTTGTAGTCAAGTAGAAACCATTCAATGGGATCATCATCTAAGGGTGGTGAATCAATTACATCAGAATATGTTATTTCGTCTCGCAAATATTCTGTTATTGCGTTTGCTTTGTCGTATGGTGTTTCCGCGCCAGCGACGATTTCATCAGTTAATTCACGCACTCTGTCAGAAAAATCATCTGGGAGCTGTAAATAACGCTTTGCAACCCATTCCGGGTAATCTTCGCCCGCATTTTTCAATTCCATGATCGATGGCGTGCTTACCAATGAAGAAGCGTTGAAAACTTCACCGGGTCTGAGAGCTTGCTCTGCTAAAAGCGCAACAACGTCCAGAGCATCATTTTCTGCCTCCTGCGCAATGTATACAGCCGGCCTGCTGATGCTGACCGGTGTTGAAGGAACATAAAGAACCTGCAAAGAGGCTCCCATCTCGAAAGCAAAATCCACTCTCTTCTTCCCGTTCGAGTCTGCCAATTCTAACGGCCATTCATCCGGATCAATTGGTTTGCGAACAGCAAAACGGTTATCCCAATTTCCGTTTTCAAAATAGTCATATGTGTTTCCTCTCCAATAAAACCGTAAACCGGGAGAGCGCATGGTAGAGGCTTCCACGTTGAAAACAGTTTCATTTCCTGTTGCAGTACCGGACCCCAAAGCAAGATTGTCCCCATAAAAATCACTGACTTTGACCGTATTTCCCTGCAATCCAATCACAGCATTTTCAAAGCGGTCTTTTATCCAATCCCATGAACGCGATGCCTTGTCTCGAGCGACTGTTCCGGGTGTAAATACATCAACAAAAACAGGGATATTCCACGCCAAAACAACTATCAGCAGGCCACTCAACACAATGCTCTTACCCAGACCGAATCCTGTTTCAGAATCCACTGCGATACCGCATTCGCCCCATTTCTTCTGATTATGCAGAAAATAAAGCCTCCCTGCAAGCAATAACGTGGTAAACACAAAAACAGCCGGATATCTCCCCCGGTGGAGGAGAACCGGGTTATAAAAATCGACAATTAATAAAATCAATCCTGATATTAATACCGGCACCCAGGGATTGCCTTTTCTCGTTAACTGATAACCTGCGTAGAGACTGATTCCCCAATATAGTATAGCCATGCTCACAAGAAAAAGAATTGGGTCTTGAATGGGTTGGTTTTCCAAGAACAACCCTAAAGATGCTCCCAGACGGCCAAGTAAACTTTGCAGCCTCTCGGGCCACAGAATTTGCTCTTCCATAGTCCGCATTAACTGCCATGGGATAAATGTCACAGAATACACGATTGAAAACCAGAAAATCAGTTTTTGAGAAAAAATGCTTTGTCCCAGCAGCAAACCAAGGCCCATTCCCAGCAAAACCAACAACTCAGTATAGTTAAGGAATTGAGTCCATTCTGTAGCGCTTAAACGAATTACTGAGGTCCATACAGCAACCAACAGAAGAAAAGCTGCCGGAAAATCCCACCATCGTTTTTGTGTATCTGCCATAGTTTAAGAGTAAAATAAATTAATCTTCTAAGTATTGTTGAAGGATACGTCAATGGAAACATTACATCTTTTAGAACTGCCTGTAATATTGTACCTTCAAACGTTGGGAAATTGGGCAACTTTTATCGCGAGAGCTTTCACCTTTCTGGGAAACGAAGACTTTTACTTCATTGTAATGCCGGCACTATTTTGGTGTTTTGATTTTCGTTTTGGGATTCAAGTGGGAATCATGTTGATTTTAAGTAACAATCTCAATGCTATCTTAAAACTGGCTTTTCATTCACCCAGGCCTTATTGGATTACCCCCAATCTGAATATTTCTATCACAGAAACTTCATTTGGTTTGCCTTCCGGACATGCCCAGAATGCCGCTTCCTTATGGGGCCTTTTGGCTGTGAAGCTTCACAAAAGTTATCGCCTCATCCTGATCCTGGTCATTTTTCTAATTGGGTTTTCAAGGATCTTGCTTGGCGTTCATTTTATCAGCGACGTCATTATGGGTTGGCTGGTTGGCGGATTATTGTTAATGCTCTATGCCAGGATAGAAAACCCCATCAGAAAATGGATCGCGAACCAAGCACCCGCCAGATTGCACATCCTTTCAATTGTCATCTCAATAACACTGATACTTATACCCTCATTGATTATTTCTTCACTCAAAAATTGGTCGTTGCCAGCATCTTGGATGGATTACGCGGTACAATCAAACCCCGAAGCTGTTGTTGATCCTTTAAACCCTGCAGGGGTGATCTCCCTGGCCGGGGTTTGGTTGGGCATGTCAAACGGCCTGTTATTGCTTTTTAACAATTTTGGCGAATTCGATACATCGGGCACATGGCACAAGAAGACTCTACGCTATGTTATCGGGCTCATCGGCATCATTGCGGTTTGGTACGGATTGGGAGCGGTTTTTCCTCGATCAGACGACTTTTTGGGGTATAGTTTAAGATATATCCGTTACACACTTGCAGGTTTATGGATTACTTATATCGCGCCAGTATTGTTTTCGCAATTAAATCTGGCCGGGTTTAAGCAGAAAACAAAAAAATTTATCAAGCATGTTTAGGAGGATGAAATGCGTCGATTTCTGATGTTCATGTTTGGAATTGTCACAGGAGGTGTTGTGGGTAGTATTACTGCCCTTCTCTTGGCTCCATCTTCTGGAATGGATTTACGCCAGCAGATTCAGCAAAAAACGAAAAACTTTTTTACGGAGATTGAAGATGCTGGAAAACAAAAGCGAAATGAGCTTGAGTTAGAGCTTCAACAATTGCGGTCCACCGATCAGGCAAAAACTAATCCCTGATCTGGGTGACACTGTGACATCTTAAAACAAAAAGCACCTCCAGCAAACAAAACGCTGGAAGTGCTTCTTTTTATTGCTTAGTCCTTACTCTGTGGGTTGCAGAGCAAACTGGTAAGCAGCAAATTGCCTGGTAAACCGGGTTGTACCGCTTATGGCCAGCATAACCCCTTCGGAGCCTTCTTCCACAACAATTGGGATAGAAATAGTCCCATCATCACCAATCATATAGGTATCAACTTTTATGTTTTTATCCAACTCGATTTTTGAAATGACAAATTTCTGTGGCAAACGGTTCTGGATTCGAACAAACCCTTCACCAACCCAACCGCCATCATCCTCTTCAAAATCTGAAAAATAATTAATCTCAGGAATCTCAACATCATCAATCAGCAAACCCTCTCCATTTACGGCCGCGTCCGTGACGTATTCGAACTGGATCCGCACCTTTTTCCCGGCAAATTTTGATAAATCAACTTCTTCCAACACCCATTCCCCGCTTTGCCCATTATAAGCCCAACCAAAACTGTTTCCCGAAGGATCAACATCTGTTCCCAAAGGGGTTCTGATAATTTCCCAGGTTTCGCCTGTTTCCGTGGCAGTTAGATACAGATAATCATAATCTGTCTCCAGATCGTACCAGGTCCGGAAACGTAGTGTGATTGGCCCTGCCTCTTTAGTGAAATCAAACTCCCTGGACAATATCATATGGGATTCATCCCCTTTGTTAGACCAGAACGCATACTGCCCGGAGTAAGGATCTTCCGCCATGACATTGGTTTTAGTAGACCCTTCAAATTGAAAATCATATGTTCCAGGGCACTTGACTCGGATGTAATCTGCACCATACTGTGACACAGAACGCGCCTCCCATGAAGTGCCACAATCCTCAATAGTTTCTGTATCATAAGCCTGGGGCGCGTTTGGGTAATTGGAATATCCATACCTGCCATCTTCCACCCGGCTATCTTGAAGATAATTGGCAACTACCCAGTCTGAGAACACATTATCCGCGGTGATGATCGTCCCGGTTTTTTGATCAACCTGGTTTAATTCCCGTAGAACCTGATCCACGCTATCCATACCGTTGTCGGGGTTGGAGACTAACTCCTGTGTTGCCACATCGCCAAAACGATCCAAAAAGTATGTCACAAACAAAAATGCCGCTCCATAATGTGGCGTGGTGGCATAGCTCTGATCTGGCCAATCCGTAAGCTGGATATCTGGATTGTCGATAAAGACATAATCAAAACCGCCCACGTCATACCCATTCAGAAAAGAGGCTAACTCCGAAAAACCTTCATTCAACCAGGTTTCCTCATTTCGATCCTGGTACCAGTGAATCATATGTTGGAACTCATGTGCCAAAACCCCTTTAGTGAAATCTGAATCCAGGTCAATGTTATCCGCGTTCAACACAAACATTTCACGTGCGTTTGAAAATTCGTGAGCCAAGGGATGAACCGAATCCGCTGAAGAAAAATATCCGGCAATCCCCGATCCAATTCCTCTCACAAACAAAATAAATAAATGTGGATCACTGTCAATACCGGGTGTCCATTCAGAGCCAAAAAATTCCCGGTTAGTCGGGTAAATGTTCTCTTCGAACGTGTCAACCAGTTTATTCAATGCCTTTGAGTTATATCGTACACCGTCCTCCACCCAGAAATAGACATGATCGGTTTTGTATGCCAGTGTTGTATTTACTGTAAAAGATTCGTTTGTATCGGTATTTGAAACCCAAAACTCATTCAAATCCCCAATTTCAAAAACTTGTGGAACATCCGAGTAGATCTCTGGAATGTTTTGTTTGCCTTCCAACCGTTCAGCCAAATTCCTGGGGTCATTAATCGGCACTATTTCGTCTTGTAAAGTTTCCAGTGTTTCATACTCGCCGGATTCCACCGGATCGCGCACCACCTCAACCATTGGGGTAACGCCAATAATCACCTCTGGATCTTGATAAAGATCCAGAGAGGGCACTAACGGCGTAAATTCGTTATTGCTTTCTTCTGCCGCCCAGATTGCCAACCCCCCAACCGAAATAAAACACAAAGAGACAAAACAACACAGAATAACCAGCACCAGGATAACCAAAATCCAGATCTTTGACGAGTTCAATTTAATTCTCCTTTACAGATTTCCTGTTTTTTCCCGGATTGGATAAAGGTCAAAAAAGCACCAGTCACAAACCCTGAAGAGATCCATAGATATGGAATAGCAAATGAGTCGACACTGAATCCTTCCAAAACAAATGCGGCCAGCATTAATTTGCCAGCCAGGCCAATGGTTTGCCAGTCCGCCCGCTGAGTGCTTTCAAGTGTTCCAGAGGCCTTCCACATCACATAAAACCAACCTGCAAAAAATGCAAATCCGATAATCCCTGTTTCAGCGAGCAGCCTTACCCATAAATTTTTAGTGTTTAACAGGGATGCGGATCGATAAATCAAATCTCGTACTTCTACCAATTTCCAGGCAAATGGACTCAGCTTTTGAGGGAAGAAATAACCTGAGTTCCCCAATCCAACGCCAAGCAAAGGATAATCATTAAAAACCTTCCATCCTGCCTCCCAATATATGATCCTGGTGGAAAAATTCAATGAATCCGCGTACTCCAGTAGTGCATTGTTTTCGCCCAACGAGATGTTAAAAAGGTCTTCCATCCGCGGATCTAATTTACTGAAAATAAACGCCAGACCAATTATCAATACAAAGTAAACCAGAAGGATCCCAACACTGATTCCCGCGGAAACCCAGAATCTTTTGCTTGTGTTTGTTTTCTCACCCAAAGATAACTGAAAGAATGGCATGGCTTCAATCCAATGTACAAACTTGATATTCGCCCGGATGGACAAATAAAACAACATTAAAAGAAAAGCTGCCCACCCCACCCTGGAAAACGAAAGAATTAAAGAAAAAACGCCGCCCACCAACAGAATATTCTCAATGGTAAATTTCCAGAGCTTCATGCGATAAACAGTGTGACCCTTAATGGTCGCGGCCAGCCAGAATGGAATAAACAAAACATTCAATTGATGCGCCAGCCAGGATGGCTCTAAAGCAAAACCCGAAACCCGATTATTGTAGAGCGGTGCGATTGAATACAGATCATGAAAATCACGCAGCCATTGGGGGTAACCGCCCAGCAAATGCCATGCGGCAAATTGAACAAGACACCAAAAAACAACCACTGCTCCAGCGGCGTGAACCCACCTCATAGATTTATGAAGCATTTCCGTGTTTTGCGTTAAAGTTTGTGCGATTAAATAAAAGGCTGCCCCTACCCCAAGAGTAACGAGAGATATAATGATGTTCTTGAAGGTCGAAATATTTTCATAAGGAGGAAATATTAAATAACAGGATCGGATGCTCGCTATCAGGGCGATGAGTATAAAACCAAAAAACGGCACGACAAGAAAAGATACACGACCACGTCTCAGAACAAAAGGGATAAACCAGAAAACAAATAAAGCAAGCAGGAATAATCCCGAGGGTGATGCTACAGTGTCTGATCCCACCAACCGTACAACAGCCGGCATACTGGTGATTGGGAGCGTAAGGAGCAATCCAATCCAGAGAAAATTTACGGTTCGTTGCAAGACTTTTGAAGCCATGTTTGATTAACGTTCTTTTCGACAAACACTGAAAACAACAAACAACGAGGCTAAAAACCCAATCACGCTTCCCCCCAACACATATACATTTTTGTTGGTATTGATCGTTTCAATGGGAGGTTCACCAACAGACGCAACCGAAAAAAGCACACCCGGGAAAATCCCTTTACTCGCCACTTTCTCATCAGCCAACACCCTGCTCACCTTCCTGATCTCATCCTGAACAAATGCCAGATTCGCGGTACTGCAAAAAACCTGACCACTGTCCATCGCGACACTCTGCTCGAGGCAGCTCACCAGAGAGTCAAGATATCCCAAATAGCCATCTGCGATCAGGGCATGCGAATAGGCCTCTTCCAGTTCGTTTATCGCTTCCTCTGCCCAAATATTCACCAAACGCGCTGCTTCATCCCGCTCTTCTGCTCTCACCCGCAAGATCCACCTGAAATTCTTTCGTTCAGCAAAAGCATTTTCCTGCAACCTCAAACGAGCGTCTGGCGAGGTGCCAGACGCTTTGACAAAAACCCGATTCAAAACATCCGTTGAGTAAATGACATCACCCACGATTTCAACGATCTGATCCTCTTCAACATCCGTCAGCAAACCCGCGCGTGAATAATCAATACCAACAGAGATCACCGCAGCAGACTCAAAAATATCCGGCTGCACGGCATCCGCATAAAAGCCCCCCAAACCACCGGCAATCATAAACCCTGTGACGATCCACCAATACCGGATTGTTTTTAGCAACCATTCAATTGGCGAGTAAGACTCCAACATAGCTTCAAGCAACCTATAGCAGTCTGTTTAGTTTCAATCTCAAAGATTATACCGTAATGCGATCAGATTATTGTTACAGGTTCACCCCATAATAAAAAGCGAGCGCATTGGAACACTCGCTTTCATGTCACGCTAAAACAATAAAAAAAATCTCATTTCACCTTCTGAAAATTCAAAATGATCAGGTTCTTGTTGCAATCCGCGTAAGTGTCAATGATCACCGGCAAACTAAGAGCTTTCCCCGATAAATCATACAATGTGACGAAAAGCGAATTTGTCGAAGCAATCGCGGAATTGCCCAGCTTGATTTCATACCCTCCAGGGCCATATTGCATGCTTAACCCGGTCAGGGTCAAACTATCAACCAGCTTGTTATTCAGAAAGCCTTCCACCACAACGACCTGGTTAAGCATTGGCTTGCCGGATAGATCAAAAACCTGTCCAGCCACACCCATCCATTGACACCCAAAGTCTGTATGAGCAAAGTTTTGCAGATATACCGGGGAGTTTGGCTGAACCTGGAAGGGTTTGTCTGATGGCACAGTTGTGTTGGTCGGTTTAAGCGTGGGGCTGGTTGTTTGAGTAGGGGTAAGGGTGGGTGCAGAAGTTTTTGTCGGCACTTTGGTCTCTGTTGGAGAAAGTGTTGGAGTTTCCGTTTCGGTTGCTGCCGGTTCGGTGGGTGTAGGATTGGACTCCGGGGTTTCGGTTGCGGCAGGCAATGTTGGGAGCACAGGACAGGTCGGGCACACTGGAGCCGGACAGGTTGGACAAGCCGGGCATTCAGCAACAACTTCGGTTTCCTGTAAATTGCCCACAGCCAGATCGCCCAACGGCAAAACAGAACACGAAGTCAATAACAAAGCAAGAATTAACCATCCCATTTTTCGCATAAAAGCTCCTCCCCAGATCAATACCCTGTAAAAATTATATCATTTCATCGTTGCAAAAATGATGCCAGAGGTTAATACGCGCCTTTCCCTCGCAGAACAACCCAGATTGTTTTGATCAGGATTTGAATATCCAGCCAGATGGAGTAATTTTGGACGTAATAAAGATCATCCTCAGTGTTTAGATGCATGGGTTTATCGCTCCGTCCATTGATTTGCCACCAACCTGTCATCCCCTGTGGAATAGAGAAGCGCTTTCTTTGCCAGGGTTCGTACCGGTCTACCAGATACGGCATTTCTGGCCTTGGCCCTACCAGGCTCATATCCCCTGCCAGCACATTAAACAGCTGAGGAATCTCATCCAGACTGGTTTTCCTTAAAAACTTTCCAACCCTGGTGATTCGCCAATCATTTTTGCTTTTATGGATGACATTGCCTGCTTCATCAGTCGTTTCAACCAGGTGCCTCAATTCATCTGCGTTTTCAACCATCGTTCTGAATTTTATAATTTCAAACAATTTACCATTTTCGCCCGCGCGAAGCTGGCGGAAATAAACGGGCCCTTTACTATCCAGTTTGATCGCGATTGCGATCACAGCAATCGCCGGCGACAGGATCGGCAGAACGATTAATGTAAACGCCAGATCAAATGCTCGCTTGATCATTCTCTGGTAATCGTTCAGTGCTGGCGCCCGCAAATCCAGCATGGGAATCCCGGCGAATTCTTCAATCGCGGCGTGATGCAACGAGAGCGCGAAATAATCCGGTATCACCCAGATCCGGACGGATAGCTGGTGCAGATCATTCACCACTTCGTTCATGCGTTCATGCGCCGTCCTTGGTAAAGCGATCAAAACATCTTCAACCGCAAATCGCTTAACAATTTCCCGAACATCGCTCAATGTTCCATAAACATCCTTTTCTCGATCCACTTTCAGCGGATTATCATCCAGAAAACCGACCAGCTTAAGCCCCAAATCAGATCTTGATGAGATTTGTTCTTCAATTAGCCGCCCAACAATCCCAGCTCCCAGGATCAATACTGGACGGCTTTCTTTACCCTTGACCAGGCGCGCGCGATATAGAGTGCGATAGGCTGCCCGCCACCCCAGCAGGCTTGCGTATGTAGTCGCGCAGAAAAACAAGAACAGGAAACGGGATACATCTCGATAAGTCAAAAACAAAATCCCAGCCATCGAGATAACAGCAAGCATTGATCCAAAACTCAGACTGCTGAATTCATCTACCACCCGGAAATTTCGCTTCCCATCATATACTGAGAACAAAAGCAGCACCCCCACCCATATGAACGGGAAAATGATGTACAGCACCACCGGCAGCTGTATGGCGCTGGGAATTTCCTGGACAAAAGACAGGTCACTGAGGTCAGGGCGCAATATCACGGCCAAAAATAAATTTCCAGCCACCAGGAAAGCATCAAAAAAAATCGAAAAAACAGCAAAATTAGCTGAAAACCGTCTGAACATCAAATCTCCGCGGTATGATCATTTTCCCTACAAAGAATATTTTTTCAAACCAAGTAATTGAGTGACCACCAGAACAACAAATCTTGGATAATTAAGCAGATATCTTTTCCATAAACGGCGCGGCTCACTTAACAAGCGGTAAAACCACTCCATTCCACTCCGCTGAACCCAGTGAGGCGCCTGGGGTTTGTTACCTGAAAGAAAATCAAATGCCGCGCCAACCCCAATCAATACCGGCACCCCCAGGTCGTCAATATGTTGGCTCATCCATTTTTCTTGCCGGGGCGAGCCAATCCCCACCCACACGATATCTGGACCGGCAGATCGAATCCGGTTGATCATCTCCTCATTTTCAGTATCGCATAATTCTCGGAAAGGAGGGGATTCGATCCCCACAATCTTCAAACCGGGATACTTTTTCAAAAGGACCTCAGCCAGCCGGTTCGCCACCCCGGGCGCTCCCCCATAGAAATAATGCTTGCAGCCTTTCGTTATCAATCGCTCACAGACTTCCAGCATTAGATCCGGGCCGTACACCCTGTCAACATGTGAAAAACCCAACAGCTTCAACAGCCAGACAATCACCATCCCATCCGGCGTGGTCAACCCGCTCTGGTTGTAAATAGGCCTGAGCCCGGGGTCATCATAACAGGCCATCACCGCGTGAGCCGGAGTAACACACACATAACGTGGAGTCCGCTGCGCGATCCAGCCCTCAATCGCCCCTAACGCCTGGGGCATATTGATCGCACTGACCCCTACCCCAAGTATGTTTCCGCGTGGAATATTTATTGACTCTTGCAATTTTTTAGCCTTTTAATATCTTTTAATTAAATTGAATTATCTGAACTTAATCCCCAATACTATAAGCAATTCTTTCCTTTAAGCGGAATGAATAAAAAGTCATCGCACAGTGAAATTAATATCGAATGAATTTATAATATTCTATTATTTCTTGTTTTTTTCAACATAAATAATCTTCATTTGTTCAATCATTAATTCCATTCTTTTATCTTCAGTAAAATACTTTCTTGCCCAGTCTGCTCCATTTTTCCCCATGACCAACAACTCCTCTCTGGGTTTGCCCAGCAACACATGGGCTTTTTGCAAGGACTCTTCTATCGATTCAAAAAAAACACAGTGCTTATTATCAACAAAAAGATTTTCCAACCCCTTATTCCACTTGGTAAGATGTACCACTTCCGATAATAAAGCTATGGGCAACCGATCCGAGAAATAAAATTCATAACTGGAAAAATGATCCAATCCAATACTAAGCCAACTTTTTCTAAGAATATTTTCTTGTTCTTCAAATGGGATTGGCCCTCGGTTTGCCTGGCACCATTCCCATCCCTTACCAAACACTGCAAATCGATCCCCAAATTCCTTTGAAAAGACAGATACCAGTTTTTTCCTCTCTTTAACCCCTGGCATACTCATAAATGGAATTTTAGATGGGTGGAAATTAGCAATCAAAACAATGTCAAACTCTCTCTTCATGGATGGTATCCAAGATGAACCAAACTGGATGGTATTTCCCACATGAGGTAAAAATATAACTTTTTTACATTCCAATTTTCTAAATCGATCCGCAAATTGACCAGCAGCGACTAAAAATATTACATCCATTTTCTTTGCGAGCTGCATAGCCCCTTGTGGCAATGGTTTTCTAATATATCCATAAACATCTCGCTCATCATAAGCAAGGACAGGTTGGCAGGAATTATTTTCAATAATGCGTGAAAAAAATTCTTCTGGGAAAAACCTCTTCCCAGTGTGAGAAAACAGGATAATGGTGGGCTGAAAATCTTTTATTCTTATACTCAATTTATCCAGCACCCTTTTCCAATTTCCAAGTTTTCTTTCTTCAACAAGAAAAGAAAAGAACTCAACATCTTCTACCACCCCCATATCAACCTTTTTTCTTAATGCGCCCCTAATTCCAACCTGAAATCCTTCAACAGGCTCATTAATAACGGAAAAAAACCTCATTTTTTCAAGCATCGTATTTAGATGTAGTAAATATTTGTCGAATTGTATGGTTTGCCATGGATATTAACTTAATCACATTACAGAAAATTTTATTTTCAGAATAATTTTGAAGATAGTTTAGAGTCTGCACAGGCGTGAAAACTATTAAACATAACGCTAAAACGATCAAACCAGACATCATTTCAAGAATAAGCAGCACGAAATTATTAAAAATCAATGCTCCAAAATACATATTCACTGCTTTAACCGCTACAAAGGATAATAAACCCGTCAAAAAAAATTTCAAGTAATCCCTGAATGATTCTTGTAAATTAATTTTCAAATATTTGCTAACAATGAAATGGTTCACAAAGAAATATATTATCTCTGTAAACAAGAAGGCAATCGAAAAACCTAAAAGTCCAAATTTTGATAACCCAATAAACAATACAAAAATCAACAATAAACGTGAACCCACAATACTCAATTTTAATTTTAAAGCCGCAATAGCATCAAACAAAACACCACAAATACTGGCAAGCAAATTAAATGGCACAATCAGTGCAAGAATTTGCAAAACTGGTATCGCGTCTTCCCACTCTGAGCCGAGAACCACCAAAATTATTTCTCTCGCTGCTGCAGATGCTCCTAACCCTATCGCAAAGAGCACTATTCCCAACAAAGAAATAGCAGTAACGAACGCCTGCATTAATTCTTTTTTATTATTCTTCAATAAACTGAAAGATGGAAACAATACCTTTATCATACTGTTGGTTAGATTATATGTAGGCAAATTAATAATGTAATAAGCACGATTGTAAATCCCTAACAAAGCAGAACCTTGCAAACGCCCAATTAAGAATGTGTCTAAGTTGTAATTAATAAATTCTAGAAAACTTATTAATGAATATTGAGTTCCATAGCCTAGTAAAGAACTTGAAAGTCGCTGAGAGAAATAAGGTTTAATTGGATGTCTTGAAGAAAGATAAGATAAAAATGCCAGAACAATTGCCTGTATAAGTGTGGCATAAACAAGACTCCAAACCCCAAACCCTAAATAAGCGAGAGGAATTCCAACAAAGATATTCCCCGCAACAAATGAAATAATTTCAATAATGGAAAGTTTTTTAAATGAAAAGTTTCTGAGAAGTAAACTGGTTGAAATGGTTGATATACCGGTAATAAACAGACCTAAGGACAACACTTGTGTTATAGGAATGATTTCTTCATTCTTATAATACATTGATGCAAGTGGGGCAGCAATTAATATAATTACTAGTGATACGGAGAAACTAATAATTAGAGACAGAGAGAAACCTACTCGTATCTCTTCATGAGATAATTTTTCTTTTTGTATTAACGATGAACCTATTCCCATTTTCGAAAAATAACTTCCAAAACGGATAATAATATTTACCATAGCAAACAAACCGAAAGCAGAAGGGTCTAACAACCGAGCCATAACAGAAGTGTAGGCAAGTTGAATAATCGCTATTGCGAAATTTGAAATATAAGTCCATTTCAACCCATTCACGGCTCTGTCTGCTAGATTATTTGGCATACTTTTAATACTTCAATACTTTCTTATCAGTTCTTCTTTAAGTAAAAACAGGCTAAAGAATACCAAGGGTCTTGATCCCAATTATTCTCAAAAGCAACTGCCTCTTCCACCTCCCTCCACAAATTATACTTTTCATAAAATCTAAAAAAAGTAATTTCCAAAACATTAAAATCAGAAAATACTTCTCTCAATCTTTGAGTATTGTATAGGCGGTTCAAGGGTAAACTTTTACCGGTTCCAAATGGAACAGTGCCTATTACTACTCCTCCATTTTTTAATATCCTGTAAATTTCTTTCATTGCTTTGAAGTCACCACAATCATCCATTTCGGTAATACCATAGCGGCCAGCTATACCAACATGCTCCAATGTCGACACAATTACCACACAATCAAAGGAATTATCACCAAATTGGGTTTTTCGAATATCTCCCATTACTAATGATAAATTCTCATGCTTGTTATCAAATCCAATATTTGGATCTAACCCTACAACTTGATTTTCTTCAATCATTATATCCGTAATGGGAAGTCCAATTTTTGAACCAACATCTAATATCCTTTTACCTTTATAATCTCCAATTCTCTTTAGTACCCATAAATACTCAATTGTTCTTTCCCCAACTTGAGGGTGTTGGGATTGCTTTTTTGCATGGAAATATGCATTTTGAAAGTTATCATACTCTTTCTTAATTAAAAGAACTAGTGCATAATTTAGAACAATTAATTTAATGACCCAACCAAAATATTTTTTTAATTTTGGTTTGTTAAAAATAAATAGGATGTATTTAAGGATATTTTCCAAGTTATAGTCTCTTTATAAATAAAATTACTAGGTTTCATCAAATGGTGCCCTGGATATTGTCTTTTCTCAAATCAATGTGAGTTAAACGAGTGTCGGCTGTAAAGGTAAGAAAAATCGCCAGAAACGCCTTCTTAAGCAATCAAGAAAATAATAAATCTCCCAACCCAAAGCCAAATAACTAATTTAGAGCTACCCGACCCGCATCTTATCTACTGTGTCCACTTTAAAATCATACAATTACTTTCACATTCTTGCTTTGTTCATGCTAGCCATGGATTGCTTTGAGAACTCCTTGAGTAAAATTCTCTACCATTTGCTCCAGAGTATATTTCCCAGCAGATTTTTTACAACCGTCAATCAAACTTTTGTACAACCCTTTGTCTTTTAATATTTGGCTGACTGCCTGAGCATATTGATCCGGTTTGTATGCGTCCTGTACCATTATTCCATTGACACCATTTTTTAAATATTCCATTTCTGGCCCGTGATCTGGGTCTTCAGTTGTTATTAATGGAACCCCAAGCGCAAAACAGTCCAATATGGCTAAGCCTACCGAACCTGGCATCAAGAAAACATTTGCCAGCGCAAAATAGGGAATCTTCTCATCGTCAAATTTCGGGCCGACATAATGTACCCATTGGTTTTCCTGGGCCATATTTTCCACAGACTTCTGATCTTTTCCCTTACCGATAAAAATCATTTCAAAATCCTGAATATATGAACGAATAAGATTACAGGATTCAAGGAGAAAATCAAGTTTCCTCTCATTGTACATTGCTCCAACATATAAACCCACATTGGATCCCCTAATATGCAATGCTTTTTTTAATTCGTTGATTTGTTCAGTGGTTATTTTCTTTCTGGCAGCAATGAGATTTTTGGTATCAATTGCGTTTTGCACTACAGTGATCTGATCGGCAGGGAAACCATTCTCTCGAACGATCTGAGCACATTTTTCCGTATAGGCAAACCACCAAGAAACTTTTGAGGATATCCATTTTTTGATTAATTCACTGGTCTTATTTCGGCTGGTGGATTGAAAATTTTTCCCATGTCCCCAAAAGGCAATCTTTTTACGGCCTATAATATTCATTAGAATTAAGTAATAATTCAGCAATAATTTATTAGCCTGCTCCACAATAACCAGATCGGCATCCCGAATATATTTCATTGCTGGCTGCCAGTACAATTCTGTTCGAACAGTGTGGAGTATTCGGTTTTTCAGCTTAATCCCCCAAGGAATCTCCACAGCATCACCTTTTAACCTGTCATTTGCACCTGGTTGCCCATAAATTAAAACCAGCTCTACACCTTCATCTAACAAGCGGTTTCGAAGATTCTCATAAAAACTATAACGATATTGAGGAATATACCTGTAAATAATCGCAACCTTATGTTTGATTTTCATGGATAGTAAAAACCTACTGGTGAAGCCAGTATCCAAAAATACGTCGTGCAAATCCGCTAATGAGAAATGCTGGTAAATATTTCAATGGACAGTTCTTGATAGCATACCAAGTAAAAACTTTCAAATTTGCGATTCCCTTCATCCCAAACAAATGTGCAAAATAATTTTGTAAGGTTTTCTGTTTCCTGAGTTTTAAACCCTCACTTTCCTCCGGATAGGTTATCAACCTTGCGTCATAATTACAATAAACTGGATAACCCGCTTTGATCGCGCGATGGGTAAAGTCAAAATCAGCCGCATATTGTGGCAAATGCTTTTCGTCAAACACACCTATCTTTTGAAATACACTCGTTGGTATGAGTAAGCCCCTCCCTGGAAAATGGGTTACTTCATGAAGTCCGTATCGATTTTCGGGTGTAATTTCATCTAATAAAGGCGTATATTGGGCTGTTAGCCAATTGATTTTTTCGCCTCCATAAATCGGTTCGCCTGATATCGCGTCCACAGCCAGCGCGCCGAGCAGCGCTTCAGGCTTTAACTCTGCCCAAAAACACATTTTTTCCAAAAAATCAGGTTTTGCGACTGTGTCATTATTGAGCGCCAGTATATAGTTTGCACCTTGATTCATCGCGTATTCGACCCCCAGATTCGTCGCGGCTGTCCACCACAGATTACCATCCCCTGATAACACTTTCACTTCGGGAAATTCCTCTGACAGAACTTTTGCAGTGCCATCTGTGGAACCATCATCCACAACCAACACCCTAAAACCCCGGATGGTTTGATTGCGCAAACTTATCAGACAGCTTTGTGTATAAGTGATGCGATTGTGAACTGGAATAATGATATAAATATCGTTTATACATCCCATAATATGATTGATTAAACTGTGTCTTCTAAAATTGTCTGATTCGTAGTTCTTGGATGGACAACCTGTTTATTTGTTATGATGGATTGAAAAGATTTATAACACCCTTGCAGCATACTAAAAAGTATCATCTCTCAAATTCTCAATCACATCCGCCTCCGAATCCTGGCCAATCTCAATATACCAGCTCGCCAGGTCCGAAAGCCTTGCTTCCCATTCCTTCATAAAGATGATCCGCGGTATCTGAGGCACCGCGTCCTGGCCAACCGCCTTGCTCCTGAACATATAATTCGCGTAAGCTGCGCTCAGCCCAAAACCCGGCCCGGGGACGCCCTGATTCTTCAATGTCTCCACAGCGGATCTTCCCAAAGCTGTCGCAGTCTCATAATCCCCTTTTTGCGCTGCAATTTCCGCGCCTAACCACCGGATTACCACGTCATAATATACTGAAAAGTTGTTGGAGAGACTGCTCTCATAAACCTTTTCCGCTTCACCGGTTTCACCAGCAGCCAAATAGGCCCCAATCAGTTTCTCCACATATGCCGGGGAATTAGGAGAATTGCTGTAAAGCACCTTCAGCTCCTCCAGCGTGTAATCCTCTTCCGGGTGCTCAATCACCCAGTTCGCCAGAAAAGCCTTGCGGAATTTGGTTTCCTCCCAAAATGCGGCCGTTTTCCAATAAGGGCTCAGGTTTAATGCCGCATCATACGCTTTCAGCGCTTCTTCATCCTGTCCCATGATTTCATACGCGCCGCCCAGGTTCAACTGGTAAAGCGCACTTCTCGGAGCCAGCCGGACTGCCGCTTCATACTGCGCCCGCGCCAGGTTCCAATCTTCATTCACCGCGTACAGCGCGCCCAGGTTCGCGTGGTTTAAAGCCCAATTCGGGTCCAATCTGACAGCCTCTTCAAAAGAATGGATGGCTTCCTGTAAATCCTTGTTTTCCCCCGACTGTTCAAAAAGGACGCCGCGTGCCATTCCCGCCTGTTGGTGGGAGATTGCCAACGAGGGATCCCGGTCTACCGCAATCGCGAACTGTTCTGCCGCTTCATGCCAGCGCCCTTTATCAGCCGCCTCCACTCCGTTAACCATCGGTGTGATCAGCCAGACATTTACCCAAAAACCTAAAACAGCAGCAAAGCCAATTACAGAAGTAATCGATAATTTTCCTTTTTCTCCTGTCTCAGGCTCGCGCCATGTCGCTGCGCCAATCGAAGTACCAAGGATAATCGCCAGATTCCACGCGCTGCTAGGCACGGTGTGGTGCACACTGTCAAACAACCCGTGGACAGCAAATGCAGCCAATGCCCCGATCGCGCCAACCAGAACCGCTTTTACAGTTCCATCCGCCTGTCGGAGTGGTTTTACCAGCGTTTTAAGGATCGTAAAACCCAACCATCCGGCCGCAGCAAAACCTACAATGCCGCTGCTGCTCAATATGTCCAGGTAGATGCTGTGCGCGTAATCGAAATAATAACCGGGAGGAACAGAATTTTCCTGTATATACTGGCTGATGAAAGTAAATGGCCCCTTACCAAACACTGGTGAAGAGACAAAAGCATGCCACGCCGGACCCCACAAATAGCTTCTCGATTGGAACAGGGGCGAATGCGAAGGTTGAAAATCCTGCCGGATCATGAGCCATGAAAAGAAAGCCAACCCCGCCATTGCCATAAACACCACACCAGCCACCCCGCCTCTCACCCGCCTGATCTTCTGCCACAACTCCAGCCATTTTTCAGGAGAAAGGTAAAAAGCGATTAACATGAGTGTCCCAAACCCGGCAATCGTGCCGAGCCATCCGCCTCGCGATGATGTCAAATAGATCAGCGCGAATGAAGAAACCCCATAAAACCCTAATAACACCCTTTCAATCCTGGATGTGGCCCACCAGAATCTTGCGACAGCTAACATCAGCCACACATTCAACACCACGCAGATGAAGTTGGGCGCGGGGAGACGGTAAGCCCCTCCCGGAAACCACTGCCCCGGATGCGACACCAGCCAGCTCCTGTACCATTGCCAAACTTCCCCCCACGATAAAGCCATAAAGATGGTCCCCACGATCAGAATCGTTCGAATAATTAAATCGGGGTTCCAATTTTTATGCACCAGCCTGATAAAAAACAAGAAAAGGAAAAACTCAACGCTGATCAGCCAGACCTCGATAAATGACCGTCTGGGATCAATCGAAGTGAGTGCTGTCAATATCAACACCAAAAAACAGGCCAGAACAGGGATTTCAATCCAAACCGTTAACCTTGAGCGGTAAAGAAGAAATAGTAAAAAAAGTATGGCAAATACCGCCCCGGAAATGGATAACATTTCTGGGCTAGTTAAGCTGTATTGTGTGCTCGCGAAAATTAAAAGGAACGGGATCAAGATCAGCAAAACAGCTTCTTGGAACAGTTGAGGTCTTATGTGCAGTGAAAAGGGTTTTTTCATCAAGTTTTTCCGCGTTTCCGGTCACGATCACAGGTTAATTATATGTCAACTACATCCAAATCTGGTTTACAAATCTGTCGGTGGCATCATAGCCGCCGCAAACAAGAAGGAGCCGGGTTATCCTGCTCCTTCTTGTAAGTTCTCTTCCTGATTTTATTCTGGAGTATGTTCAAACCGCTCTCCGGCAATCTCAACATATGCGCCCGGAGTGCCTGGAAATGCCGATGCCCGGATCCGGCGTCGGATCTCATCCGGCGGCATATCCAGCTCAATTCGCTTCAAGGCGTTCAAATCTTTACGGCGATAGGGTTCTCTGGTCCATACCTCATCCGTTACCGGCAAAGGCGCATCCATAACAATATATGAAAAAATATCATAGAACAACGCCATCATGTGACTATAACAACGCTGTGTCAGGGAATACACTGTGTCACTGGGGAATACCGGAAAGCGTTTTACCGCGATGATGTTGCCTGTATCTACGTGGGAGGCCATGTGATGGCATGTTACACCATACACATCCACCTCATGATAAAGCGCGAAGTTCGTGCATCCTGTCCCGGGATATTGTGGCGGTCCGGGATGAAAATTGATAGCCGCTTTTTTTGCATTTTGTAACAATTCGGCAGGTAAAACCCATGGACAAAGATACGAGATGATATAGTCGCCCTTCCATGATAAATATTCCCTCGGAAAGGGTTCGCCTGGAAGTCCCTGGACCAGTACAACATCCTCGCAGTTTAATTTGATAAAATCATAGGCTTTTTGAAAGTAAAAATCTTCGCGCCGTTTACTGAAAAGCAAAATTGACATCTTGCCACCTCGCATTTTGATGTTATTAATTTCACCATCGATTTCCTGCCTCCCCCTTGAGCGAGATTATAACACGCGGCCTATTCTATAATATAATCATCAATTGCAACACCTTAACAGTTTTGTGCTTTCAAATATAAGATTCAGTAAAGGCGTAAAAACATGAAACAACTGCTCCAAAACATGCGCAACGGACAGGCAATTGTCGCTGATGTGCCGGTACCTCTCCCCCGTCCCGGAACAGCGCTCGTAAGGACTGCCGCGTCACTGGTATCAGCTGGCACAGAGCGGACTGTGGTTGAATTTGCTGAAAAGAACCTGTTAGGGAAAGCAAAATCACGTCCCGATCTGGTGCGTCAGGTGCTTACCAAAGCCCGTCGTGAAGGGATTATCCCAACAGTTGAAGCCGCCTTTAATCGCTTAGACCAGCCAATGGCGTTGGGCTATTCTTCCGCGGGCATCATTGAAGAAATTGGAGAAGGTCTGACGGGTTTTAAGATCGGAGACCGGGTAGCCTGCGGGGGTAGCGGATATGCTGTTCATGCCGAGTATGCTGTTGTCCCGCAAAACTTGTTGGTAAAAATTCCACCCGAACTGGATTTTGAGTCTGCTGCTTTTTCCACACTCGGCGCGATTGCGTTGCATGGCTTCCGGTTGGCTCACAACCAAATTGGTGATAGCGTGGCTGTGATTGGTCTGGGACTTTTAGGGTTAATGGCCGCGCAAATTGCGCTCGCGGCAGGTTGCTCAGTGTTCGGCATCGATCTGAACCCGGAAAGGATTGCTCTCGCGCGCCAGCTGGGTATTCAAGCCGCTTCCCGGGAAACAGCTGAAACAGATGGACAGTCATTTACTAAAGGCCAGGGGTTTGATGCAGTTTTGATCTGTGCCGATGCCCACTCCAGCGACCCCACCGAACTGGCCGGCAGCCTGGCTCGCGACCGTGGGACAGTCATTGCGTTGGGCGCTGTTGGATTGAACATTCCCCGTAAAATTTACTACCAGAAAGAACTTGATTTCAAGGTTTCCCGGTCTTACGGTCCTGGTCGCTATGATCCCCAGTATGAAGAACAGGGGGTGGATTATCCCTTGGGCTATGTTCGTTGGACAGAAGGAAGGAACATTGAATCGTTCGTTGCGTTAATGGCTCAAGAAAAGGTGAAAGTAAAACCTTTAATCACCCATCGTTATGGAATTGAAGAATCTCCAAAGGCCTACGAGCTTATCACCGGCAAACAAAAAGAAGCCTACCTGGGCGTCATGCTCACATATCCCGATGCAGTGTCTGAGGATGCACCTGCCAGAGTGATCACTCTCAAAGGGACACCGATCAAGCAAAAAGGCTCCTCAAGCCTTGCTTTGGGTGTGTTGGGTGCAGGGAATTATGCCACTGCCGTGTTTCTGCCAACCATTCAGAAAATCGGGCTGGTCAAAAAGATTGGGATTGCCACCGCGTCAGGGCTCAGTGCCCAACACGCCGCGAAAAAGTTCGGCTTTAAATACGCTGCCTCCTCCGATTTGCAGCTGATTGAAGACCCTGAAATTAACCTGATCGCTATCCTAACCAGGCATCAACACCATTCAAGACAAGTGGTAAACGCTTTAACTGCAGAAAAAAATGTTTTTTGCGAAAAGCCATTGGCGCTCAACGAAACTCAGCTACTTGATATCGAAAAATTGGTCCATTCAATTAATGCGCCTAAATTAACGGTTGGTTTTAACCGCCGCTTTGCTCCCCTTGCGAAGGTCTTAAAAGATTTCATTTCAAACGCTGCGGAGCCGTTTGTCGCGCATTACCGCATCAATGCGGGGTTTATTCCTCTGAACCATTGGATCCACGACCCAGATGAAGGGGGCGGCCGGATAATCGGCGAAGCCTGCCATTTTTTAGACTTTTTATCCTTTCTCGCCGATTCTCCTCCAGTGATGGTTGTTGCGAATGCGCTTCCTGATCTTGGACGCTATCACCAGGACAATGTCGTTCTGACCTGCACCTTTCCCGATGGCTCAATTGGCACAATCAGTTATCTCGCCAATGGGGATAAATCCATTCCGAAAGAGAAAGTTGATGTTTATTCCAACGGCAGAGTGGCAGAATTAGACGACTTCAGATCATTGGTATTGGTACACAACGGCCGTCGTAAAACCCATCGTTCCAGCTTCGGACAGGATAAAGGACATGCGGCAATCTGGTCAGCGTTCCTGACTTCAATTCTTGAAGACCAGGATCCTATTATCCCCTATGAACACCTTATGGGAGTTGCCAGAGCGACCTTCGCCGCGGAACAATCGCTGAAAGAGAATCGCCCTGTTAAAATCTGATCCTGGCGGCGATCCTGGACGGTCTTTACAGAGAATGAAACGTTTTAAATACGCATTTCAGACGCTCAAAGAACTGGGTATACAAAAAGTGAGTTTGTATGCCCTTTACCAATTTGGAATCAAAACAGGCCATTGGAAACGGCTCACTCCACCCTCTAATTCCGCTGCACACATTGAGAATCTCCCCGATTATTTGCAGCACTTTCCCTGGAAGCCCCCTGCATCATCTACCATAACCCGGATCATGGGTGATCAAAGCGCTGATGTTATTTCCGCAGCCAATCTGATTCAGGAGGGAAAAATTGAGTTCTTTCACGGAAAAATTGGCCCGCTTAACCTCGCTCCGGAAGGAACCAGCAAGCATTGGACGGATATTAGAGATGACAATTGCTACCAGGACATCAAATTTTTTTGGGAACCAGCCCGCTTTTGTTGGGCATATACCCTCTGCAGAGCCTATTTGATCACTCATAACGAACAATACGCTGAGACATTCTGGAAATATGTCCAACAATTTATTGAGAACAACCCGGTCAACATGGGCCCAAATTGGGTTTCAGGGCAAGAGATTGCGCTTCGCATGATCGCGATGATCATTTCAGGAGTAGTATTCAAGGATTCTCCTACTTCAACTCCTGACCGAGAGAAAGCCCTGTATGCTTCTCTGTATGACCACGCGGTTCGTTTACCAAAAACTTTGATCTATGCCAGGTCACAAAACAACAACCATCTTATTACCGAAGCGGCAGGGATGCTCACTGCCGGAATCTTTTTCAATAACAATGAATGGAAATCAAACGGTTGGAAATGGATCGAAACGGCTTTACAGCAGCAAATAGACCAGAATGGAACCTACATCCAGCAAAGCACCAATTATCACCGGTTGATGCTCCAGGCTGTGTTATGGGTTTACACCCTTTCGACTTCTTTAGATCTGGTGTTTTCGCAGGAAAACAAAAATCGGCTTGTTAATGCCAGTAAATGGATCATCACTCACATGGATCCCCTATCCGGATACGCCACCAATCTGGGACATAATGATGGTTCTTTGATCATGCCGTTGTCATCATGCCAGTATGCCGACTATCGCCCCACTGCTCAGGCAGCATCCATTGCATTCTTAGAGTGTCCTTATTTACCAGATGGACCATGGGACGAATATCGCGCCTGGTTGGGTCTTGATCCAGGAATGAAATTAACCGCCAGCCCCTCCCCAGAGTGGTTTTACCAGC
>Ga0068714_10001291_pt1 | contig 37942 bp, 36 predicted proteins | sample MTBNYHSulfiMetaG_FD_62988 | JGI IMG/M metagenome (GOLD analysis project Ga0068714, IMG submission 62988) | Enrichment culture microbial communities from rom New York Harbor, USA that are MTBE-degrading - MTBE-NYH (New York Harbor Sulfidogenic)... | ecosystem: Environmental > Aquatic > Marine >...
GCGTCGAAGTTTGAGGCGAATACACTGGCGGAACTGACCAAGAAATACCCCCCTGACAGCAAAGAGGACGCCTACTTCCGGATGGTCGTCAGCTACTGGGACATGATCGGCGCCCTCGTGAAACACAAGACGGTAAACGAGGACCTGTTCTTTGACACCAACCGCGAGTTCCTCGGCGTCTGGCGGCGAGCGCAGCCAGTGGTCGAGGACCTTCGCAAGCTGCGCAACAACCCAAGGCTCTACGCCAACCTGGAGTATCTGAACACCACATACCAGGACTGGAGCACGAAACAGGAACAGCAACAGGCGAAAGAATAGTGATCGCGGCCCGGCTGAGGCCCCGGTCCGGATCGCCGCGGGCGCCGGCAGCTAGCGGGAGATAACGAAGCTCCGAAGGGTGCTTGCGAGGCCGGGATCGTCGATCGGGTATTCACGGACGGTCCTGACCCTGGCCGCCGGCGGACCGTCCCGGCACCATTCCTGAAGCCGGCGTACCGCGGGCTCCGGGCCCACGGCAACAACCTCGACTGACCCGTCGGCCAGGTTCCGCACCCACCCTCTGAGATGCAGCTGGAGAGCCATCCTCCGGGTCGCGGCGCGAAATCCGACCCCCTGCACAACGCCCTGGACTATCAGCCGGCGGGCCACGCCGGCGCGGTCTCCCTGCTGGGCACCTCCGTCCCAGGTCAACTCGCGCCCCCTCCCCGTCTACGCTCAAGCTCGCACTCGCGGCGACCTAGAATCATTTTACTTGCGACATGCGGGAAGGAAAGCCGGATTACGCGGCGAATAGCAGCGAGCACCCCGGACATCGGGTGTAGCAGGTGTTTTGCTGGTTCTTACGCGCCGTTACGCGGCGCGGTTACTTAGACCTCGTCACCCCCTCCCCGGGGGGAGGGGATACGGTTTAGACCGGCAACCTCCGCCGCGAGGGCGCGCCGTTGCCAACCATAGAAGGGAGAAACCCTGCGTGCCACTTCAGCATACGACGATGAAGGCGCTTGAGCGCCGGCTGGAATCCATCGAGGGACACGTTCGCGGAGTCAAGTCGATGGTGGACCACGGTGCGGAGTGCGAGGCCCTGCTGGTACAGTTGCGGGCGATTTCCGCGGCCGTCGAAAAGGTGGCCGCGCTCGTCCTCCGCGAGCACATCGACCAGTGCCTCAAGGCCGCGATCTCCAGCGGCGATCGCGAGGCGGCCCTCAGGGAGCTCGAGGCGGTTCTCAGGCAGCTCCCCATCGCCTGCGGCGACGAGAGATGAAAGGCGGCGCCCTCCCCTCCGGCGGTCACCGTCACGAGGACGATCGCAAAGGGTTGTCTCCCCGGGCGAAGCTGACAGCCGCGGCCGCCGTCGCGCTCGGCGGAGGCTGGATCGCCGCCCGGTCGGCGGCGGTTCCGGAGTTCTGGGCCTACGTGCTGCCCGCGATCCTCGGGGGGATCCCCATCTTCCGGGCGGCGCTCATGGCGGTTAAGCGACGCACCCTGACGGTCGACGTGCTTGTGTTTCTGGCGGTGACGACGGCCCTGGTGACCGGAGAGAGCCTGGCCGCCGCGGAGGTCGTGGTGCTAATGGGCCTGGGGCACGTCCTGGAGGACGGCACGCTCGACCGGACCAGGCGAGCGGTGCGTGGGCTTCTGGACCTCGCGCCCCAGACAGCGCGGCGGAGGCGCGGAAACCGCGAGGAGGAGGTCCCGCGCGACGCTCTGCGGCCCGGTGATCTCGTCATCGTCCGTCCCGGCCAACGGATTCCGGTCGACGGGGTCGTGGTGGAAGGTCTGGCCGGGGTCGACGAGGCTCCGATAACCGGCGAGGCACGGGTGCGGACCAAAGGTGCCGGTGACCTGGTCTTTGCCGGGAGCGTGGCTCAAAACGGAGCTCTCGTGTTTCGTGCCGATCGGGTGGGCCCGGACACTACGCTGGCGAGGATGGCCGGGATGGTTGAGGAGGCCCGGCTGCGCAAGGCACCCGTGGCCCGGCAGGTTGACCGGTTCGCAGCGATGTTCATCCCGGCTGTCCTGGCGGTTGCGACGGGGGTGCTCCTTGTCACGGGCGACCCCGGCCGGGCGGTCACAATCCTCATCGGGGCCTGCCCGTGTGCTCTGGTCCTGTCGACCCCGGTAGCGGTCTACGCCGCAATCGGGTCCGCGTCGAGGCGCGGCATGCTCGTCAAGGGCGGCATCTTCCTGGAACGGCTGGGGCGGGCCAGGGCTATCGCGCTGGACAAGACCGGCACGCTGACGCAGGGCGACCTTGAGGTCGCCGAAGTCTCCGCGGACGATCCCGAGAAGCTGCTTTCGCTGGCCGCGGGGCTGGAGTGGCTCTCCGAACATCACGCGGGCCGGGCCGTTGTGCGGTCGGCGGTTGACCGCGGGCTCGCGCCGGGGGAAGTCACGGAGTTTGAGGTTGTTCCTGGAGGCGGGGCCCGCGGCAAAGTAGACGGACACGACGTCAGCGTCGGAACGCGGAAGTGGCTTGCGAGCAGCGGCGTCGAGATTCCTCTTGAGGTCCTCGCCGCGTCCCGCCGGGCCGAAACCCGCGGGCACTCGGCCGTCATTGTCGCGGTGGACGGCGTCGCACGGGGTTTCATCGGTCTGGCCGACCGCCTGAGGTCCGGGGCCGGGGCGGCCGTCGAGGGGCTGAAAGGTCTGGGGCTGAGGGTCGTGCTGTTGTCCGGAGACACCTCACAGGCCGCCGCCCGTGTCGCCCGGGCCCTGGGTATCCGGGAGCACTACGGAGGATTGCTGCCTGAGGACAAGGTCAGGGCCGTGGACCGGCTGGCCGCCGCCGAGGTGACGGCGATGGTCGGTGACGGCATTAACGACGCTCCGGCCCTGGCGGCGGCATCTGTCGGGATTGCCATCGGCGGGGCCGGCAGCGACCTGGCAATAGAAGCGGCTGACGTGGTCCTCGTGGCGGATGATCTGACCCGCCTGCCCGAGCTGGTCCGGATCGGGCGCCTTGCCCTGCGCAACATCAAGACCAACCTTGCCCTCAGCGGTCTGTCGATCGCCGGCCTCATGGCGGCCGCGGCGTTTGGCTTGGTAGGCCCCGCAACCGGTGCGCTGGTCCACGAGGGCAGCGCGTTGCTCGTCATCCTGAATGCGATGCGCCTCTTGCGCCCGCCCCCGCAGGAGCGCCTCGCCGGACGCGCCGAAGTAGGGGCTCATGAGCCGGGACCGGCCGCCGTTGCTGCGGGCGGCAGATGAGTACAACAACCAAGGCCCCCGCCGGGGACCGTTGCGTCTTCACGTCCCAGGGCACAAGGGAGGCGGCGGGGCCCCGCCGGCGCTTCTGAGCAGGTGGGGACCGGCAATCTTCCGGGACGACCTCACCGAGGTGCCGGGCATGGACGACCTGTCGGCGCCGTCCGGGGCCATCGAGGCCAGCCAGGCGCGGACCGCGGCGAGCCTGGGAGCGGCGCAGGCGCACTACCTCGTCCAGGGTACCAGCGGGGGGATCATGGCCCTGCTGCTTGGGGCGGCCCAGACGTTCCAGGCGACCTCTGTCGTCCTGCCGCGGCTTTCCCACAGGGCCCTGGTTTCGGCAGTGGTGTTATGCGGGATGCGCCCGGTTTTCGTTCCGGTCAGGTTTTGCCGGGGGGTGCCGTGCGGCATCGACCTCGAGTCCGCGGAGGAGATTCTGTCCAGCGCCGGGCCGGGGACCGTGATGTTTGATGTCTACCCGAATATGTACGGCGTCGCCCATGACCTCGCGGCCCTGGTCCGAATTGCGTCGAGCCGAAACATCCCGCTCTTTGTTGACGGTGCGCACTCGGGGTTGTTTGGACTCCACGACGCGCTCCCCCCTGCCCCACTGGCCTGCGGGGCGCAGGCGGTGGTGGTCAGTGCGCACAAGACCATGGGCTCCCTCGGGCAGAGCTCCCTTCTCCTTCTCGGCCCGGAGGCCCCCGCTGAGCTCAGGGCGTCGGTGGCCGCCGCCTTGAGGCTGATCCAGACCACGAGCCCGTCCTATCCGCTGCTCATCTCCCTGGAGTCCGCGGTCGATCACGCCACCAGCCCTGACGGGCGCCGCCGGATAGGCGGCGCGGTGGCGTGCGCGGCCGAGCTTGGCCGGCACCTGCGCTCCGCGGGTCTCTCGACGCTGCAAGACGCCCTGCGTCCCGGTTTGGCCCTTGACCCTTTGCGGGTGGTTATCGATGCCTGGGAACTGGGGGAAAGTGGCTTCGGGGCCGCCGAACGGCTCCGCGTGATGGAAGCGGTGCAGGTTGAGGGGGCGGACTGGCGAAATGTCCTAGCAGTTCTCGGGCTCGGGGACGGACCACGGGCCGGCCGGCGGCTGGCGGAGGCCGTGCAGTCGTTGTTCCGAAGAGCCGGCGATGGCGGGCGTCCGGTACACGATCCGCGTTCGGCGGCCGGCGGACCGTCTCTTGGCTGTTCGCGCCTTGAGGCGCTGTATAGCGGTTTCGGCGCCGGCCCGTGGGAGGCGAGTCTTGACCCCCGTACGGCCTGGTTTTCGGAGGGGGAGCCGGTAGGGCTCGATGCGGCCCGGGGCCGGGTCGCCGGTGACGCTCTGGCGCCCTACCCGCCCGGAGTACCCGTCGTGTGGCCCGGCGAAGTCATCGGAGCCGGTCACGTCGAGTTCCTTCAGACGGTGCTTGAGCTGGGGGGTTCGGTCCACGGGCTATGGCCGCGGAATGGAGGCCGGGCCGGAAGGCAGGTCCGGGTAGTCCGTTGAAGGGGGAGCCTGAGCTGTTCGTGACCTTGGAGGGCTGTGAGGGGAGCGGCAAGACCACCCAGGCAAGATTGCTGGAGCGGTGGTTTGACGGCAAGGGCCTGCCCGCGCTGTTTGTCCGCGACCCGGGTTCAACACGGCTCGGGGAGGCGTTGCGCGACCTGTTGCTGTCCCCGGCGGGAACCGGGACGGCGGCCATCTCACCGCTGGCCGAGGCGTTGCTCTACACCGCGGCGCGCTCCCAGCTGGTTTCGGAGGTGATCGTGCCGGCCCTCGCCCAAGGCTCGTGGGTGGTCTGCGAACGCTATATCGACAGTACCCTTGCTTACCAGGGGTACGGGCTGGGTCTGCCGGTGGACGAGCTGAGAAGGGTCAACGACTTCTCCACAGGAGGAGTCTGGCCTGCCCTGACGGTTCTGTTCGACTTGCCGGCGGAGGTCGGACTGCAGCGCGCTCGCCGCCGGCAGGACGGGCCTGACAGGATTGAGTCAAGGGGCATCGCCTACCACGAACGGGTCGCGGAGGGCTACCGGGCACTCGCGCGCGGCGAGCCCGACCGGTTCAGGGTGATTGACGGCCGGCTCAGGACGGACGAGATTCACCGCGAGGTCGTGAGAGAGATAGAGAGGTTGCTCGCAGGGGGTATGGGCCAATGAAGCTGATAGTGGCGGTAGTCCAGGATAAGGACGCCATCAAACTCATAGAGGCCCTGCTGGTAAAGGGCTACAGGGCCACCAAGCTGGCGAGCACTGGAGGTTTCCTCAAGGAAGGCAACACGACGCTGCTGGTCGGGACGGATTCGTCCAAGGTCCCCGAGGTGCTGGGAGTCATACGGCGGACCTGCAAGTCGAGAGAGCAGCTTGTTACACCGCTGACTCCGGTCGGGGGACCCGTCGATTCCTACGTTCCCTACCCTGTGGAGGTCGTCGTCGGCGGCGCCACGGTCTTTGTCCTGAACGTGGAGCACTACGAAAAGGTCTAGAAATGCCGCTGTTAGCTGGTGAGCTGTCGGCGGGGAGACCCGCCCACGCCTATCTCCTGTGCTGCGCCGAGCCCGGGAGGCTGCGGGCGGCCGCCACGCGGCTGGCCCAGGCCATGAACTGCCTGGACGGTGACCCTCGGGCCCGCCCCTGCGGCGTTTGCACCCCATGCGAGGAAACGGCCCGCGGCGTCTTTGCGGACTATACGTTTTCCCCAGCACGCAAGATCGCCGACGTCCGCGCTGAGCTCGCCCGCCTTTCGGAGAGGCCGTACGCCGGCAGGCTCCGGGTATTGGCCTTTGCCGCCGCTTCGGAGATGACCAGGGAGGCACATAACACCCTGCTCAAGACCTTGGAGGAGCCACCCCCGGCCGCGGTCCTGCTTCTCCTGGTACGCAACGCGGACGACGTTCCCCCTACCGTGGTCTCCAGGTGCCGGCGTATCCTTCTCGGCGCAACGCCCTGGGCGGTGATCATGGAGAGGCTCGTCGCCGGCGGGGTGGCGCGACCCCGGGCCTGCTTCGCGGCCGCATGCTCAGGCGGCGATGAGGAGCTCGCGCGGGTTTGGGGCGAACGCGACGACCTGGATGAAACCAGGGCCGCGGCCGTCCAGTTTGTCGTTAGTCTCATCGGCCAGCGGACAGAGGCGCCGCTTGAGGTGATAGAGCGTCACCAGGAGCGGTTTGCGTCCGGGGACGGCGCCGCGTTCTGGCTTGCCGCCGTTGGTTGCGCGATCGAGGCCGCTATCGCGAGCCGGGGAGCCGGACAAGATTCACTAAGGGCGGGCTTTACGGGCCTTGAGTGGGCGGCTCTCGGAGAGATAGACCCTTTGCCGGCGGCCGACCTTGCCCACCGGCTGCATCTTGCGGCCGGCGCGGTCCAGCATCACGCGCAGGTCCGCCTGAGCCTGGAGGCGGCAGTACTTGGACTCAGGGTTTGGGGAAACGGCCCGGGCGCCTTTGGTTTACCCCAGGAGGGGGCGATCTGGTGCAGACGGTGATCGGAGTCAGATTTCGAACTGCGGGAAGGGTGTACTCCTTCGATCCGGGGGACGAGGTGTACCGGGCCGCGGACAAGGTGATAGTCGAGACGGCACGCGGGCAGGAGTTTGGAGAGGTGGTGACCGGTAACCACGAGGTGCCGGACGAACAGATCTCGGGCACGCTCAAGAAGGTCGTCCGCCGGGCAACCGCCAAGGACGAGGAACAGGTTGTCGTAAACCGCGCCCGCGAGAAAGAGGCCCTGGCGGTATGCGAGCAAAAGGTCAGGGAACACGGGCTGGCAATGTCGCTGGTGGATGCGGAGTACACCTTTGACGGCGCTAAGCTGGTCTTTTACTTCACCGCGGAGAACCGCGTCGACTTTCGCGAACTGGTACGCGACCTGGCAGGCACGTTCAAGACTCGCATCGAGCTCAGGCAGATCGGCGTCCGGGACGAAGCCAAGATCCTCGGCGGGCTCGGTCCTTGCGGGCGGCCGATCTGCTGCGCCACCTTTCTTGAGGAGTTTCAGCCGGTATCCATCCGGATGGCCAAAGAACAGAATCTCTCGCTCAACCCCACAAAGATCTCCGGGCTGTGCGGCCGGCTGATGTGCTGCCTTCGTTACGAATGCGAGCGGTACGGGGAGGCGAAGGATTCGGGAGCCGAAACCGGGACCAGCCCGAAGGAATGTCCGGGCTCAGAGGAGGCCGAAGCCGGGACAGGCGGGGAGGCCGAGAACGCGAAGGAACCCGCGCAGGAGCCCGAAGCGACCGAACCCCGGCCCGAGGCCGGCGCGTGCCGATAGGGGGAGGCGATCCTGCTTGTACGACCTGTTGATCAAGGGCGGCAAGGTTTTTGACGGCACCGGGGCCCCGTGGTTCCGGGCCGACGTCGCTGTAGACGGAGGCCTAATCGAGGCGATCGGTCAGCTCGGCCGGGCGGCGGCGGTAGAGACCATCGACGCCCGGGGCCTTTGCGTCAGCCCGGGTTTCATCGATATCCACTCCCACTCCGACAGCTCGATCCTGGTCAACCCGCGGGCCGAGAGCAAGATCCGGCAGGGAGTGACCACCGAGGTCATAGGGCAGTGCGGTTCGTCGCTTGCCCCCATAACGGATAAGAACAAAGAGCTCTTCGAGGAAGAACTAGCTCGCTGGGGCATCGACCTGACCTGGGACTCGATGGCCGGGTACGTCAGGGAAGTAACCCGCCGGGGCACCGCCGTAAACGTCGTCCCGGTGGTCGGACATTCGGCCGTCAGGGCGGCCGTTATGGGGCACGACAACCGTCCTCCCACAGACGGCGAGCTGGAACGGATGAAGACTCTCGTTGCCGAGGCGTGCCTGGGAGGTGCCCGGGCGCTCTCAACCGGCCTGATATACCCCCCCAGTTCCTACGCCGACCGCGATGAGATCGCGGCCCTTGCCGCGGTGGCCGGATCGTACGGCGCCATCTACATGACTCACATGCGCAACGAGGGCGACAGCCTCCTCGAGGCGCTTGAGGAAACCCTCGAGATCGGGAGACGAGCGAAAGTCCCGGTCCAGGTTTCGCACCACAAGGCCGTGGGAAGGCGGAACTGGGGGAAGGTGCGCGACTCGCTGGCGCTGATGGAGCAGGCTCGCGCCGCCGGAGTCGACGTCACCTGCGACCAGTACCCATACGTCGCCTCCAGCACGGGCCTCGCCTCGGTGATCCCCGGGTGGGCGCACGAGGGGGGGCCGCAGGCGATGCTGGAGCGGATGAAAGAGCCGGAGACCGCGAGCCGGATCCGGCAGGAGATGGAAGCGGCGGCCTCCAGCCGCGGCGGCTGGGACAAGGTCTTAATCAGCCGCGTCGACAGAGAGCAGCTCAAGGGGTGGGAGGGGAAGACCATCGTCGAGATAGCCTCGGCCCAGGAGGTCGACCCCATAACCGCGGTCTTTGACCTTCTGCTTGCCGGCGGCTACGTCGGAATGGTCCGCTTCGGCATGAGTGAGGAGGACGTCAAGCTGGTCATGCGCCATCCGCTGGTCATGGTCGGCTCCGACGGAAGCTGCCTCGCCGACTACGGGCCCCTCTCGGAGGGCAAGCCGCATCCCCGCAACTACGGCACCTTTGTCCGGGTGCTGGGGAAGTACGTCCGTGAGGAAAAGAACCTGACCCTGAGGGAAGCTCTGCGGAAGATGACATCTCTTCCCGCCGCCCGGATGGGCCTTGAGGACAGGGGCCTTCTGCGCCTGGGGATGGCGGCCGACGTGACGGTGTTTAACGCCGAAACCGTCGCCGAACGCGGGACCTTCCAGGACCCGCACCGGTACGCCGCGGGGATCGAGGCCGTAATCGTCAACGGGCGGCTGACCGTCCGCGGCGGAGAGCACACCGGGCGGTTGGCGGGGCGGGTCCTCGTCCGGCGCGACCCGTGAGGGGGTATCGGGATCATGCTGAAGCAAGTGATTGAGATCCAGGAACTGCTGGACTCGGCCCTTGCGGACGGGGAGCGGGTCGCCGCGCTGTTCTTGGGGCTGGGGTTGCGCGAGGTATCAGTGGAAAGAGTGACCGGTGAGCGGGGGAGCACCGACTTTGTGCGCATGCGGATTGCCGGCCGGCGCGGGCGCGGCGGTGGCGGGGACGCCCCCACCCTGGGGATAATCGGCCAGCTGGGCGGGATTGGAGCCAGGCCCGACCGGTTGGGATTGGTTTCGGACGGCGATGGAGCGGTGTGCGCCCTGGCTTGCGCCCTCAAGCTCACCGAGATGCAGAAACGAGGAGACATCCTCGACGGAGATGTGCTTATCGCCACGCACGTCTGCGGCTGTGCCCCGACTGTGCCGCACCAGCCGGTTCCGTTCATGGGTTCGCCGATCGGTATCGGGGTGTCGATGGAGAAAAGCGTTAGGCCCGAGATGGAGGCCATCCTCTCCATCGACACCACCCGTGGGAACCGCATCGTCAATCACCGCGGCTTTGCCGTCTCACCGACGGTCAAGGAGGGCTACGTGCTCCGGGTCAGCGAGGACCTGCTGGAACTGATGGCGATCGTCACCGGCACGATGCCCGTGGTCCTGCCGATCACGACCCAGGACATAACGCCGTACGGCAACGGCCTTTTCCACATCAACAGCATCATGCAGCCGGCCACCGCCACGAGGTCGCCCGTCGTCGGCGTCGCCCTCACTTCGGAGGTACCGGTGCCCGGCTGCGCGACCGGTGCCTCACAAGCCCAGGACATCGCCCTGGCCGCCCAGTTCTGCGTCGAGGTGGCCAAAGCGTTTGGCAAAGGCGAGTGCGTGTTTCACGACCCGTCCGAATGGGAGATCATCCAGAGGACTTACGGAAGCCTCGACCGCCTGCAGGCGGGCGGATACCGCGAGGTCACGGGCTAGGAGCGGCCGGGAAAGAAGACCGGGCACCAGGGATTCGGCAACCGCCGGCAATGGCGACCACAGGACGCAGGACCCGCAGAGCGCAGCAGCCACCAGGGGTATCCCCTCGTGGCTGCCTCAGCTTGTCGTTGCCGCGCCGGGGCCCGCGCCCCGGGGGCGGCCGGCGTTCAGAAAGACCTTGCCTGCATTGCCTCGATGCAGTTGCGGCACACCTTTTTGCCACGGAAGTTCTCGACGTTGTAGGCGTTGCCGCAGAACACGCAAGCAGGCTCGTACTTCCGGAGGATGATTTTGTCCCCGTCGACGTAGATCTCGAGCCCGTCCTTCTCCGCAATATCCAGCATCCGCCGGAGCTCAATGGGGATGACCACACGTCCCAGCTCATCGACTTTACGTACTATTCCCGTAGATTTCATCATGGCTGCTCCCCCCCAGGTGTCAACGGTGCCGATTCTGGACCCACGATACCAGTGGTGGGAGAAACAGTCAACCCTTGTCAGCTTCCGGGCGCCGCGAGTTAAGGGGTTTTGGCGGGCAAGTTTAGTAGTAACCGCCCAGCTTAATTGCTAGATGCAAGAGCCACTCGGGGCAGTTTCAGGCCGTTGTGCGCGCTGGGTATAAAGCCCAGCGGGGACAAGCGCAGGCTGTCAGCCCGAACCTACAGTATTCGGACGGCGGGCGGCATAAGAAGGGGTCGGGCGGCCGGCGGGGTGGTGTGCGGGCGGCCGGGGGCGCCATTGCTTAGAAATGGTGCAGTTCGAGGCCTATATTGCTCAAATCTGGAGGACCGCGGCGATGAATGTGCGCAGGAATTGAGCACGACGGCGGTCCAACGGGTCCCGTGCTCGGTTTCGACGCATTGCCGGTCCCGAGCTGCGCAAGAATTGAGCATCCCGCCGCCCGACCTGCGCTAAATCTGCGCACGCCGGCCCCTCCGCCAACGGCCACCCCGGCCGCGCGTCCGTGGCGTGCCGAGCTTGCGCATCCCTGCCGTGCTTGACACTCCCTCGGCACCCGGCTATGATTGGCGCTAACAGATGAACCCAGGCGATGACGGGGAGCAGTAGGCGGCAAAACGGGTTCCAGAGAGCCGGTCAGGATCGCTGAAAGACGGCGCCGCGAGTTGCCTCCGAAGTATGGCCCCGGAGCACCCACCCCAACGAAAGCTGCTTTTCAAGTAGGGCCGGGCGCAAGGCCAGCGATAGCGGGCCAGGATATTCAACCCCGGCCGGCCGGTCGGAGGCCGGAGGGGCGCGTATCCGGGAGAGGTCGGGTCTTTCGCCCGACGAACTGGGGTGGTACCGCGGCTGACCCGCCCCCGGCTTGCCGGGGGCTACTGCTTTTTACGGGGCAGGGGCAGCCTTTGACGGAGGAGGTAGTCACGATAGAAGATCATCGCCACGCTGGCAGCGGGGGAGCAGCCCGGGCAGGGACCGACAGGCCCTCCTACTACGTGACCACGCCGATCTACTATCCGAGCGGGCGCCTGCACATCGGGCACGCCTATACGACCGTAGCGGCGGATTTCGTGGTGAGGTACAAGCGGCTCTGCGGGTACGATGCGCGGCTGCTCACGGGAACAGATGAACACAGCCAGAAGATCGAGCGCGCGGCCCGGAAAGAGGGTCTTGGCCCCCAGGAGTTCGTCGACCGCGCGTTTGAGGAGATCACCCGGCTGTGGGACGTCCTGGATATCAGCTACGACGATTTCATCCGGACGACCGAACCCAGGCACAAGCGGGCCGTGCAGGAGATGTTCTCGATAGCGTTCCGGCAGGGGGACATCTACAAGGGCGCCTACGAGGGCTGGTACTGCACGGAGTGCGAGAGTTTCTTCCTTGAACGCCAGCTGGCCGGCGGAAAGTGCCCGGACTGCGGCCGCCCGGTGGAGTGGCTGACCGAGGAGGCTTACTTCTTCCGCCTTTCGAGATACCAGGACCGGTTGCTGAGGCACATCGAGGAGCATCCTGAGTTCATCCAGCCGGTCTCGCGGCGCAACGAGATGGTCAGCTTCATCAACTCGGGGCTTCAGGACCTCTGCGTGACGCGGAGCAGCTTCACCTGGGGTATCAAGGTTCCCTTCGATCCCAAACACGTGATCTACGTCTGGTTTGACGCCCTGAGCAACTATATCACGGCAATTAACTACGGCCGGAATGACGGGTTCTTCGAACGCTACTGGCCGGCTGACGTTCACCTTGTCGGAAAGGAGATCGTCCGGTTTCACTCCATAATCTGGCCGATCATCCTCATGTCGATGGGGCTGCCCCTGCCCCGCCAGGTCTTTGGACACGGGTGGCTGGTTTTGGAGGGCGAGAAGATCTCCAAGTCCAAGGGGAACGTGATCGACCCGGTCATCCTCGTAGAGAAGTACGGGCTTGACCCGGTCCGGTATTTCCTGCTCCGGGAGCTGCCTTTCGGCGCCGACGGGAACTACTCCGAAGAAGCCCTGGTCCGCAGGAGCAATACGGAGCTCGCCAACGACCTCGGAAACCTGCTCAGCAGGACCGTTGCGATGGTGGAGAGGTTCACGGGCGGGAAGGTGCCCGTGCCCGACGACACGGCCGGCGACGGGCGTCCGTTGCGGGAGGCCGCAGCCACGGCGTTTCGCCAGTATACCGAGCACTTCGCGGCCCTCGAACTCGCCGATGCGATCGGGGCCGTTCTCGGACTGGTTGGCCGCGCCAACAAATACATCGAGGACAAGAGCCCCTGGGACCTGGCGAAGGACCCGTCCAAAGAAAAGGAGCTCGGCAACGTCCTCTATGACCTGCTGGAAACCTTGAGGCTATCCGCGGTCCTGCTTTCCCCTGCCCTGACCCGGGCGCCGGGCGAGATACTTCGGCAGCTAGGGTTTGCGGACGGCCTTGCCGGCGCCAAACTGCCTGAGGCGGCGACGTTTGGTCTGCTGCCCCCGGGCCGCCGCGTGAGGCGGGGCGCGCCGCTGTTCCCGAGGATCGAGTTCGAGGAGACCCCGTTTGAGGGTCCCACCGGCGGCGGTCCCGCTGCCGGCAAGGGTCCCGCCGGCCAGCTTAGCACCGGAGGGTGTCCGGGGGCGAGGCCGGAGACGGCGGCACCCTCGACAGCCCCCGTAGCCACGGCAGCCCCGGCTGCGCCGGAAGCACCCCCGGCAGCCCCGGCTGCGCCGGAAGCACCCCCGGCAACCCCGGGAGCAGCCCAGGCCCCGGGAGATCGTCTCGCCTTCGAGGACTTCCAGCGCGTGGACCTTCGCGTCGCCCGGGTTCTTGAGGCCGCGCGCGTGCCCAGGACAGACAAGCTGCTCCGGCTTCGCATCCGGATCGGCGGCTCAGAACGCTGGATCGTCGCCGGCATCGCGGCGCACTACTCCCCGGAGCAGGTTGCCGGCAAAGACATCGTCGTCGTTGCCAATCTGGAGCCCGCCACAATCCGCGGCGAGCGATCGGAGGGGATGCTCCTGGCGGCGGTGCACGGCGACGAGATGGCGCTTGTGGTGCCTGAACGCGACGTGCCGGTGGGAGCTAAGGTGCGGTAGAGCCGTGAGGACGCCCAGCCTGACGGCTTCCGAAGACGGGCCGAGGCTTACCGATACGCACGCCCACCTGGAGGGTTACGGCGACGAGCTGGGCGCAGTCCTCGATCGGGCGGCACGGGCCGGGGTATGGAGGATAGTCGCCGTCGGCAGTGACGCAGCCTCATCGGCCGCGGCCCTTGACCTGGCCCGGTGCGCGGCTGCCGGCGGCCTGGGAGCGGCGGGCCCCACGGTGTTGGCGTCGGTGGGACTTCACCCGCACGACGCCTCAGGCTATCGCCGGCAGGCTCCTCAACTCGCGGAACTGGTCCGTCGTGGCGCGGCTGCAGGTCTGGCGGTTGCGGTGGGCGAAACCGGACTGGACTACTACCGTGATCTCTCGCCGCGGGCGGACCAGCGCGCTGCATTCTTCGCGCAGATTGGGCTTGCCCTGGACCACCGGCTGCCAGTGGTAGTCCACGACCGGGATGCGCACGACGATGTGCTGGCTGCCCTCCGGTCCTCGGGGCCATTTCCCGCGGGAGGGATCCTCCATTGCTTTTCCGGGGACCTGGGCATGGCCCAGGAATGTATTGAGCTGGGATTTCTGATATCGTTTGCCGGGCCGTTGACGTTTCCGGGCTCCCCCCGGCTTCGCGAGATTGCCAGCGAGCTGCCGTCCGGGTCGTTCGTGGTGGAGACGGACTGCCCGTACCTGGCGCCGCAGCCGTACCGCGGAAGGCGCAACGAGCCGGCCTACGTCATCCACACGGCGATCGCCCTTGCCCGGGCAAGGGGCGAGACGCTCGAGGCTGTCGCCAAGGCGACGGAGGAGAATGCGGACAGGGTTCTCCAAGGTTCCCGCCGGCCGCGGAGGGCGTGAACCGCCGTCCCAGCCTTCCTGCAGGACGCCGGCCCCCCCTGGCCCGAATATGACCCAGGCAGCCCTTCTTGGGCGAGACCGGGTCCGGACGGGGTGCCCGTGCGCCGGCGGCGGGCCGGGAGTCCGGGCCGGGCTTCAGGGGGAATGTTCATGTCGTCCGCCGTCCCCTCACGCCGCAGAAACGCGGGCCTGCCCAAAGCCCTGGTGCTCGGGGGCACTCGCTTTGTGGGTCCGGCCCTCGTCAACCGCCTGCTGGACGCGAACTACCACGTGACCGTCCTGAACCGCGGCTCGCGGGCGGACGAGCTTCCGGCCGGAGTCGAGGCCGTCGTCTGCGACCGCAAGGATCATCCGGGCCTGAAGGAGGCTCTGGCGGGGCGTACCTTCGAAGCTGTCTTTGACGTCATTGCCTACGTCCCGGAGGATGCCCGGGGGCTGTTGGATGCCCTGGACCGCGCGCGTCTACGTCATTTCGTCCACGTCAGCACGGCCTCCGTGTATAAGGAGAGCAAACGCTATCCAGTCAAGGAAGACTTCCCGCGCGGTCCGGACCCGGGCGACGCCTACGGGCACGGGAAGTACCTGACTGAAGAGCTCCTCTTCCGGGCATACCGGGAGGGGGGGGTGCCGGTGACCGTGGTCCGCCCGGGTTACATCTACGGCCCGAGAAACAGCGTCTACCGCGAAGCGTTCTACTTCGACAGGCTGTTGGCGGGGCGGCCGCTGCTGGTTCCGGGTGACGGGTCGCTCATCACCCAGTTCGGATACGTCGACGACCTGGCCTCGCTGATGGTTTCGGTGCCGGGCAACGAGCGGGCCGTGGGCGAGGCCTACAACTTCGCGGGGGAGTTCGCGGTCACGATTGACGAGTACCTGCACAACGTAGTTGAGGCGGTCGGGGATCGATTTGGTTCCGAGCGCGCCGGCGGCAACGCTGTCTCCGCTCCTCCGGGTGCCGGGGCCCGGTTGGTGCACTTCGAACCCGGCGACCTGGGTCTTGGGCCGTCCGAAGTCCGGCGGGTATTCCCCTATAGGTGGCGGGAGCACGCGATCAGGTCCACCGAGAAGGCAAGGGTGCAGCTCGGCTACCGCGAATCGGTCGGTCTTGCCGGCGGCCTCCGCCGAGCTTTCGCCTGGTACATCGAAGGCGGCCGGGAACGGTACGGTTTCCGCCCGGACTACCGCTACGAGGACGAGATCCTCCGGCGGCTGGGGGCCGCGGGGGGATGACCCCGCCCAGGCCGCTGGCGATTCGGGTCTTGGCTGGCTTGCCGCGTTTCCTCGGGCGCTTGCCCCGCCGGACGGTCTGGACGGCGTTACTGCTCAGCGCGGCCGTCCTGGCCCTGGGGACCTGCGCGTATGCCTGGGCGGCCAAGGGCGTGGTGGTCGCGGCAGACGGCAGGGCCATGGCGTTTAAGACCTTCAGGCCGACTGTCGAGTCTGTGCTAACCCAGGCCGGAGTCGAGCTTGGACCCCGCGACCTCACCGAGCCCGCCCCCGGATCGCGCGTGGAGGACGGCTGCCTGATCACGGTCAAGAGGGCCGTGCCCCTTGCCATCGTTGCGGACGGCTCACGGGTGGAAACCGCGAGCGCGCGGGACTCGGTCCGGGCGGTCCTCCTTGAGGCGGGTATCGCGCTCGGCGAGGACGACCGGACGGAGCCGCCGGCAGATGAGACCCCCGCCCCGGGGACGGAGATACGCGTCGTCCGCGTCACGAGGGAGTTTGAGACCGTGCTGTGGCGGATACCCCGTAAGGTTTACCGTCGCGACGATGAGACCCTGGAGCTCGGGCTCACAAGGGTAGTCGAGAAGGGGGCCGACGGCGCGGAAGAGGTGGTTTTCTGCACCACCTACGAGGACGGGGCAAAGGCCGGCAGGGCGATCGTCGACCGCAAGGTTGTAAAGGAGCCGGTACCGGAGACGATCCTGGTCGGAACCAGCGGCCAAATCTCGCGTGGCGGCGAGGTGATACGGTTCCGCCGGGCCATCGAAGTGACGTCGACGGGTTACTACTGGGGACCGGAGTGCACCGGCAAGTACGCGGACGGTTACACCAGCATCGGGCTCAGGGCAACCAGGGGCATCATAGCCGTGGATCCGAGGGTGATCCCGCTCGGAACGCGAGTCTACGTGGACGGGTACGGGTCTGCGATAGCCGGCGACATCGGATCTGCAATCAGGGGCAACAAGATCGACTGCTGCTTTGACACGTACCAGGAGGCCCTCAACTGGGGACGCAGGAAGACCAAGGTGTACCTGCTTTGGTAGGGCCTGACCGCGGAGAGGTCCGGGCCGGCCCCGGGCCTCTTTGTTCCGAGGCCGGGGTGCGGGCCCGCCTGCGGGGAGCGGGCCTAAGGCCGGCGCGGCGCCGCGGCCAGAATTTCCTCTGCAGTCAAGCAGTCCTGCGGGACACGCTGGCCGCAGCCGAGCTCAGACCAACCGACGCGGTGCTGGAAATTGGCGCGGGTCTCGGCACCCTGACGGCCGCGATGGCCCCCCTGGTCTGCTCGGTGACGGCGATCGAGGTTGACAGGGGTCTCTGCCGCCTTCTCCGTGAGGAAACAGCCGGTTTCCCGAACGTGACCGTCGCCTGCGGAGACGTCACGGCCATGGACCCGCGGGAGTTGCTTCCCGGCGCTCCGGCGGCCGGCGGCCCGTGCGCGAGCCCTCGCCCGTTCAAGGTTATCACCAATCTACCCTACTATCTGACGACGCCGCTGCTCCAGCGGATGCTCGGGGAATGGCAGGGCATGTCCATGGCCGTCGTGATGCTGCAGGAGGAAGTCGCCCGGCGGCTGGCGGCCGGCCCCGGCGAGGCGGACTACGGTTCCCTTTCAGTTTTTGCCGGTTACCATGCCGAGTGCAGGATCGTCCGGACGGTGCCGTCCAGCGCTTTCTGGCCCCGTCCGGGAGTCTCGTCCGCACTGGTGCGAATCGTCCGGCGGCCCCGGCCTCCGGTGGAGGCCGATCCGGACGTGCTCTTTGCGGTCGTCAGATCGGCATTTGGGCTGCGCCGCAAGCAGATCCGCAACGCCCTCGCAGGCCCGCCCCTGGAACTCGCCAAGCAGGCCGCCGAAGAGGCCCTCTCGGCGGCGGGCATCAGCGGAACAAGACGCGGGGAAACGATGTCGCTTGCGGAATTTGCCGCGCTGGCGCGATTTCTATCCAAGAACGGGGCCCGGCGAGCTACTGCTCCTCGGGACCGTGGCGACTCACCACCGTGAAGTTGTCGTGGCTCCCGTCCCCGGCGACGAGCCCGCCGGCGGCGTCGTAGCCCCGGATCCGGACGCGCGCCCGCCGGGTTGCCGCCTCCGGGCGCCAGGCGTGGAAGTTGTCTCCGGGCGCGGAAGGCACCCCGTTTGCGACCGGCGACCAGTTATTGCCGCCGTCCGCCGACCACAGGACGTCAACCGTCTTGATGGACGTTCCACAGACGGACCACTGGACTCTGGCTGGCAGGCCCGTGTATATGACCTCTCCGCCGCAAGGGTGAAGGACCGTCAGCCCGTCAGCGGACAGCGCGTCTTGGGGAACCAGCCGGTTGACCCTTGGGTTCCACGCCAGCGCACCGTCGTCATAACTCCATTCGGCGTGCTGGTCCTCGGCCGTACTTCCCCAGGCGTTGTACAGCACCACGAGCCTGGCGCCCGGCATGAGCCGGTATCCGAACGCCGCCATCGCGTGGCCCCCGGCCTCCCACTGCAGCGGCCGGCCGGCGTCGATCTCCGCCTTGAGGTCGTTCCACCCCCAGTCATTGGACGGGTCCCCTGAGGTGCTCAGCAGGCGAAAGTCATACCCGGTGGCAGCCTTGATCGTGGCCTCCAGATCCCCGGCCCAGGTGCCCGTGGCGGGATCGATAAGCTTATGGATGAGGTCCGGAATGTTGTTGCCCGACCCTGCGTGGTCAAACCAGTACTCTATCAAGCGCCCGTGCCCCGGAAGGGCGCCATGGCCCTTCACGTAGTTGTCCCAGTAGCCCAGGACCATCGCCAGTGACGTCGGCGAGGACCAGTAGGTCCAGTCGACTACTGGAATCAGCTGGTGGCACGGGATCAGGCGCAGCCGGTTCCCGCCAAGCCCGCGGTCCCCGAGCAGCTCAGCCTCATGCCATGCCTCAGCCACCGGGCCCGGCTCGCCCGCGTGTCTGGACGGCGGCTGCCCGTGGCGTGCCAGAACCCTGCTCGCGCGTTCGATGCTGAGCGTCTCCGCGTGCACAAGCCGCTTCGCCCGCGGCCCGGCGAAACAGAAGTACTCCTCGTGGGGACCCAGAAAGTACATCCGTTCGAGGTACAACGGCCCGCCGTCCAGGTGACAGCCTGCCTCCACCTCGGCGAGCTGGGCATTAGAGAAGTAGGGATGCAGGAAGTGGGAGATGGAGAGCAGCGGGCGGCGGCTTCTCGTGGCAGAGACGTATAGGGTGCCGAAGCGTCCGAAACGTCCGGTAATGGCCCGCCGCAGGCCCGTCGAGGCGCGAACGGTCCCTCTCCACACTTCCGTCGAGCGCAGCGAGCGGATCTCGTCGACTAAGTCCGAAGGGCCGGGGAACTTACGCACTCCGTGGGGCTCGCGAAGATAAGGGAAGGCGTAGGCGACAAGCTCGCCCCCGGTACCGGCGAGAGGGACCGGCGGACCGCACACCGGGGAATTGCCCCACACCAGCCTGGCGTAGCGGTCGGCGAGGGCTTGAAGCCTGTCAAGGGGAATCGCCGGACCCTTCGGAGGCCCGGTTTCCGGGAAGGCGAGTGGACGGCCCATCATCCATGAATCGGGCATCACCGTTCCCCCCTGGGGTGAGGCTTGACACCTTGTGGTAGGATACGGTCTCTTCCAAGACCTACATATACCACCTGCCGGATTTTTACAAGCCCGGTCAGCGAGTGCCATCCAAGCCGGTCCGGCCCGCCGCCCGGGCGGCGCCGCCGGTTGGCGGTGCCCGTTAGGGATGACATGCTGGTTGAATGATGTAGAATTGGGGCTGAAAACGTGTCATCGCCGGAGGAAAGCGCTTGAGATTCATCAGTCCGACGAAAGGGTCGTTGTCGTTTGACCGGATGTTCAAGGACATCGTGGCCTTCGTCAACGAGGATCCCAACTCGACGTACAAGCTCATCGTGGGCACGGACTCCCAGGTCCGGGACACGGTGCATTTCGTGACGGCGGTCATAATCCACCGCTGCGGCAAGGGCGCACGGTATTTCTACTCGCGGACCAGCCAGGACTTCGTGGACAGTCTCCGCCAGAAGATCTACTACGAGGCCTCGTTGAGCCTTGGGGTCGGGAGCAGGCTTGCCGAGCGTCTCGCGCAAAACGGGTGTGCCAGGCTGAACATGGAGATCCACCTTGACGTCGGGCTGCACGGCGAAACCAGGGACCTGATCCGCGAAGTGGTGGGGATGATCGTGGGCAGCGGCTTTGACGCTAAGATCAAGCCCGACTCGTACGGGGCCTCAAAGGTGGCCGACAAGCACACCAAGTGAAGGCCATGCCCGGAGGCCCGCGGTTCGCCGGCTCTCTCCACGTCGCCGCCAGGGCAAAGGTAAACCTCCGCCTGGAGGTCGTCCGGCGACGCGCGGACGGTTTCCACGACGTCCGCACCCTGATGCACACGCTAGCGCTATCTGACCGGCTTGAGATTCAGGTTTCCACATCCGCTCTGCCGGGGTGCTCCGGCCCCGGCGGCCGGCCCGGACCTGACGTTCAGGTCGACTGCATCCCCCGGTTAGACCTGGCCGGAACGGCGAATCTCGCCCACCGGGCCGCCTCGCTTTACCTCCAGGCAGCCGCCGCCCGCGGCCTGGACGTGGGGGCGGACGTGGTGTCAATCCTGATTCGCAAGCAGATACCCGTCGCTGCCGGGCTGGGAGGGGGGAGCGCCGATGCGGCCGCCACCCTCCGGGCCCTGTCCGCGCTCCTGGGGCCACGCGGCGGACCGGCGGGCGCGGAACTGATTTCGCTTGCCCGGCTCCTCGGGTCGGACGTTCCCTTTTGCCTTGCGGGCGGGGCGGCCTGGGCGACCGGGAAAGGCGACGAGCTTGAGACGGTCGAGAGCACGCTCTCCTTGCCTGTCTTGATTGCAGCGCCCCAGGCTGCGGTCAGCTCTGGGGCGGCCTATGCCTGGTGGGACGAAAGCGCCGGAGACCCCGGCGGGTCCCGGTTTCAACAGGAAGAGACCGTTTCCCCGAAGTATATGCTTCAGGCCGGCTCCATAGTGCCCGGGCTGATAAGAAACGACCTGAGGCCGGCGGTGGCAGGGCGCGTGCCGGCGGTCGACGAGCTGACCGCAGCGCTGCGTGGTTCGGGCGCCCTGGCCGGCGAGATGAGCGGTAGCGGGCCGGCCGTGTACGGAGTATATCGGAGTCTTGCGGGGGCCTCGATGGCCGCCGAACTCCTGGCGGCCCGCTTCACCGGGACCACCTGGTTTCTGACCCGTTTCGACCCGAGGCTGGACGAGATCTGGGGGAGGGATTGAGATGGGAGAGGACGGGTTCGTCAACGCGCTGGTCCTCGCGGGCCGCGCCAACGAAGGGGTCTTCCGGGAAGTAAGCAACGCCTCCAACGAGGCCCTGATCGACATCGGCGGGCGCCCGATGGTCGCCTACGTGCTTCAGGCCGCCCAGGAAGCCACGACGGTGGGGCGCGCCCTGGTGGTCGGAAGGGAGGACGTCCGGCCGTACCTCCCAGAGGGCGTGGATCTCATCCAGGGAGGCCCGGACGTCATCGACAACGCGGTTCTCGGCGTCCGGGCACTGGGTTCGGAGAGCCCGGTGCTGGTGCTGACCTCGGACATCCCCCTGATTACCGGCCCGGTGATCGACACATTCGTCCGCCAGTGCCTGGCCAAGCCCGCGGACCTTCACTACCCTGCGATCTCGCGCGAGGTCAACGAGCGACGCTTCCCGGGGGTGAAAAGGACCTACGCGAAACTTTCCGAGGGAACGTACACCGGCGGAAACGTCTTCCTTCTCAATCCGAAGCTGGTCCCGGAGCTGGCCGAAAGGGCAAAGGCGTTCGTGGCCGCCCGGAAGAGCCCGGCCAAGCTGGCTGGCCTTTTGGGGCCGGCCTTCCTGGTCAAGCTGCTGCTCGGCAGCCTGTCTATGGCCGAGTTGGAGTCCAAGGTCTCCCGGATGTTCGGCATCCGGGGCGCGGTCATCGTCTCCCAAAGCCCGGAGATCGGAGTGGACGTCGACAAGCTCAGCGACCTGGAGATCGTCAGGAAGGTCCTTGCGGGTTGAGCGGTTTGCCGCTTGGCAGGCGCGAACGCCTGGCGGCCATCGCCGCCCTGCTCACCGGCGAGCCCGCGCGGCTCTTTCGTCTCGAGGCGTTTGCCGAGAGGTTCGGGGTCAGCCGGTCCACCCTGAGCGACGACGTCTCCAGGCTGTCGGATATCATCCAGGCGGCCGGCACCGGCAGGGTCGAGACAGTCCAGGGACCGCACGGGGGAGTGCGGTTTCTTCCCGGGTTTGAGGCCCGCGAGCAGAGGGCGCTGCTTGAGGAGTTTGCGCGAAGCGTGGCCGACCCCGGCCGGGTGCTGCCTGGAGGGTTTCTATACCTGACGGACCTCGTCTGCGCGCCCGGATGGGCCGGCCGCCTGGGCACGGTGTTCGCCCAGGCGATGCGAGACGCAATGCCCACGCACGTCCTCACCGTTGAAACCAAGGGGATCCCCCTTGCCCTGATGACCGCTCGAGCCCTGGGACTGCCGCTGCTCATTGCCAGGCGGGACGCCAGGGTGACGGAAGGCCCTGCCGTCAGCATCACTTACCTCTCCGGTACGTCGGGGAGGGTCCAGGGTATGTCGCTTCCACGCCGTGCCCTGCCGCCAGGCGGACGGGTGGTGGTGGTGGATGACTTCATGCGAGGCGGCGGGACCGCCAAGGGCCTGGTGGACCTCGTGGCCGAGTTCGGCGCGACGGTGGCCGGCATCGCGGTCGCGGTCGCCACCGCCAGGCCGGCACCCAAGCGGGTCGGCGGCTACCTCCCTCTTCTTGTGCTCACCCGGGTAGACGAGGCCAGCCGCTGGGTGGAACTCAAGCCAAATCTGGACCTGGAGCGCGTTCCCTGAGTTGGCGTCGAAAAATGTCGATCGATTGTGCCGTGAATTCACGGCAGGTGCCGTCGTCCGAAGCAGGAAGAACGCGAGCAACGCCCGAATCTCCTCCATTACCATATCCTAGGAGGTAGGGAGATGAAGGTTACGGGTGTCCGGTTGCGACGGCTGCAGGCCAACGGCAAGATGCGGGGTTACGCTTCGGTAACGCTTGACGACGAGTTCGTCGTCCATGAGATGAGGATCATCGACGGCCCCAAGGGGCTGTTTGTGGCCATGCCCAGCAGGCGCTCGGCGGACGGTGAGTTCAGGGACATCGCCCATCCGATTACCGCGGAGGCACGGCAGTACATCCAATCCGCCGTTCTTGAGGCCTTCGGCGAGGCCACCGCCCAGCAGGAAGCAGAGGCCGCCGTCCAGCAGGAAGCAGAGGCCGCCGCCCGGTAGGGGGCGGCCCGGGACGGGACCCCGGCCTGGCGATCCGGGCCCGGACGACGCGCACAGACGGCAAGGGCCCGACCACACCTCCAGCCGCAAGGACATGCCGAGCGAACCGGCGAATGGCTCTGCGAGCAGCCCATTGAGCACGGCTGAGTGATCGCGCCGGGCAGACTGAACCCGGACGCCTCTGGGGGTGCGAAAAGGTGAAGTCGGTCTGCGCCGTTGTACTTGCCGCCGGTGTGGGCAAGAGGATGCAATCGGAGCTCCCCAAGGTGCTACACAGGGTCTGCTGGCACCCGCTGGTGGCGTTGGTCCGGAGCGCCCTGCGCGAGGCAGGGGTAGAGCGGGTGATCACAGTCGTGCCGCCCGGCGATGAGGCCGTGCGCTCAGCACTCGGCCCCGACACCGTCTTTGCAACTCAACAGCAGCCGCTCGGCACAGCCGACGCGGCAAAGTGTGCCCTTCCTGCTCTGGGCGACGCCTCGGCCGTCCTCGTCCTCTACGGGGACGTGCCTCTGCTGACCGCCTCCACGCTGAAGGACCTGGTTTCGAGCCATCTCAAGGCCCCACCCCGGACCGGACGGTGGGCCTTGAGCCTTCTCACCGCCGTTGTCGGCGATCCCGCTGGATACGGTCGCGTGGTCCGAGACCGGGCGACCGGCGCGTTTCGCGCGATCGTCGAGGAGGTGGAGTGCACCCCTGACCAGGCCTCCATCGCGGAGATCAACACCGGTATCTACTGCTTCGAGCGGTCTGTCTTTGAGCGCTACCTGCCGCGGGTTCCCCTCAGCAAGGCCAAAGGGGAGTACTACCTGTCCGATCTGCCGCGCATGCTCATTGCCGCGGGCGAGCGGGTCCAGGCGGTGGCAGGCCAGCCTGATGAGATCCTGGGAATCAACTCACGCGAGCAACTGGCGGCTGCGGAGGGCGTCATGCGCCGCCGTCAGACGGACCGCCTGATGGCTTCCGGGGTTACGGTGGTCGATCCCGCCACAACCTACGTCGCCCCCGGTGTCGTGGTCGGCAAGGATACGGTGATCTACCCAGGTTCGTATCTTCTGCCAGGTAGCACGGCGGGCCGGGGCTGCACCATTGGCCCGGGAGCGTACCTCGACGCGGCCCGCCTCGGGGATTTTGTCCGGGTGTGGTACTCGACGGTCGAGGGGTCCGAGGTCGGCGACCGGTGTTCCATCGGACCGTATGCCCATCTCCGTCCCGGGACGATCCTCCGGAAAGACGTGAGGGTCGGGAACTTCGCGGAGATAAAGAACTCCACCATCGGTGCGGGCGGTAAGATTTCTCATCACAGCTACGTGGGCGACGCCGACCTGGGAGAGGGAGTAAACATCGGCGCAGGGGTCGTGTTCGTGAACTACGACGGCATCCGCAAGTACCGGACGACCGTGGGAGACGGGGCGTTCATCGGCTGCAACGCGAACCTCGTCGCGCCCCTCACCTTGGGCGATCGCGCGTACGTTGCCTGCGGCTCGTCGCTCGTAAAGGACGTTCCCGCCGAAGCCCTGGCCATCGCCCGCCCGCACCAGCGCAACATCCCCGGATGGGTAAGAAGGCGCCGCGCGGGCACAGGAGGGAGCCGGACGGACGGCAAAGAGGAGGGCAAAGAGGAAGACAGGGAATAGGAGACCAAGTAGGCGTCAGAGCCTTGTGCAGCCTGGGGGCGGGGGTGATCCGCAATGCCTAGAGGAATGGAGCTCAGATTGCTGTCGGGTTCGGCCAACCCGGGGCTGGCGGCGGCGATTGCCGACTACCTGGGAATCAGGCTCGTGGAAATGGAACTCGATAAGTTCTCGGATGGCGAAATCAAGGTGATCGTCAACGAGAGCGTACGGGGGGCCGATTGCTTCGTCATTCAGTCCACGTGTTGCCCGGCCAACGACAGCCTGATGGAACTGCTTATCATGATTGACGCCCTGATGCGCGCCTCAGCCGACAGGATTACCGCGGTCATCCCCTATTTCGGCTATGCCAGACAGGACCGGAAGACGCGCGGACGCGAGCCGATCACCGCGAAGCTGGTTGCGAACCTGCTCACCACGGCAAAGGCGTCCCGGATCCTCACCATCGACCTTCATGCGGGGCAGATCCAGGGCTTCTTTGACCTGCCGGTTGACCACCTTTCCTCCGTTCCGCTGATCGCCGACTACTTCCTGGCCCGGCAGCTGAAAGACGTGGTCGCCATCTCACCGGACCACGGGGGCATCCTCCGCACCCGGCAATTGGCCGAGAGGCTGAGGGTCCCGATCGGGATAATCGACAAGCGGCGGCCGGCGCCCAACGTAAGCGACGTGATGAACATCATCGGAGACGTGCAGGGCAAGACCGTGGTCATGGTGGACGACCTCATTGACACGGCCGGGACCGTGACGCAGGCAGCCGTGGCCCTCATGAACCGGGGGGCCGTCGAGGTCTACGCGGCGTGTACCCATCCCGTCCTTTCCGGACCCGCCCTTGACCGGCTGCAGGCGTCGCCCATCAACGAGACGGTCGTCACCGATACCATCCCTCTCCGGGAGGACCCGTCCAGGTCGAGGGTACGCGTCCTTTCGGTCGCCCCTCTGTTGGGAGAGGCCATCTTGCGGATACACCAGGACCTCTCGGTCAGCAAGCTTTTTTCGTGACGGGGCCGTTCCGTGTCGAGGTCAGTGGCCGGTCGGTGGCCGGTCGGTGGGTGGCGTTTGACAAGCTCTGGACCCGCGGATAAGATACGGGAGGCATTCCAGAGCAGGCAGGTGAGATAGAGGTTGGCCAACGTGACACTCCGGGCGGTCTCCCGGGCAGGCGGCAAGGCCAACTGGACACGGCGCGAAGACAAGATCCCGGCCGTCGTTTACGGCAAAGGGGTCGCGAGCGAGCCCCTGGCGGTACCCGCCAAAGAACTCCACCAGGTTCTCGAGATGGGCGCCAACCAGCTGATTCAGCTGGTGTTTGACGGTTTTGACAGGACCGTCATGATCAAGGAGATCCAGAGACACCCGGTGCGCGGCCACGTTATGCACGTGGACTTCCACGCGGTGGAGATGGACAGGCCGATACGAGCGCAGGTTCCCCTGTTCACCACGGGCGACGAAGCGGTGTCCAGCCGCGGCGGGATCCTCCAGCACCAGTTGCGGGAAGTTGAGATCGAGTGCCTTCCGGCCGCGGTGCCCGCCCACCTTAGCGCCGACGTATCTTCGCTCCACGTCGGCGAGCACATCTCCGCGGGAGAGCTGGTGCTTCCTCCGGACGTGAGGCTGGTGACGGATCCGGACGAAATCGTCGTCACCGTGGTGGCTCCGCGGATCGTCGAGGAAGAAGCCGAGGAGGAGGCCGAGGAGGAACCGGCCGCCGAGGCGCCGGCCGGTCAGGTGCAGCCTCCGAAATAGAAGGTATGAATCTTGCTTACGTGGCGTAGCCGGAATCCGGCTACGCCGTTTCCCTATCGCCCGACCGTGGAGGGCTGCCGGCAGTGACTTCAGATAGACGTCCGGGCCCCAACGTGCCCGGGCCCAAGCTGGTCGTCGGCCTGGGCAATCCGGGGCGCAGTTACCAGGGGAGCAGGCATAACGCCGGATTCCGGGTCGCCGACGCGTTGGTCCGGGAGGCCGGCGCTTCCTTCCGGTCGGCCGGCGGCCTGCGGATCGCCCGGCTTGATCCGGCACATTGCAGCCTGTCGGTTGTGAAGCCGGTGACGTCCATGAACCGCAGCGGAGACGGCCTCGCCCCCTGGCTTGCGCGACGCTGCCTGGACCTCGCGAATCTACTTGTAGTTCACGACGACCTGGATCTTCCGGTGGGCAGATTGAGATTTAAGCGGTCCGGCAGCGCGGGTGGTCACCGCGGGGTCCAGAGCCTGATCGAGCGGCTGGGCGACGGGGGCTTCCCCCGGCTGAAAATCGGCGTCGGCCGCCCACCGGAGGGCGTTGACCCGATCGAATACGTTCTGAGGCGTCCGGACCAGAGCGAGCGCGCGCTTCTCGACGATGCCGTCGCCCGGGCGTGCAACGCCTGCCTCCTGTGGGCCCGGGAAGGACTCGAGGCCGCCATGAACGTTTACAACGCGGCCCTGCCGTGCAGCCGCGAGAGAGGGGATCAAGGAGAAGAATCCCGATGACGTTCGCGCTTGCCCTCGCGTCCGGACTGGCCGCTTCCGCGGGGGCGTTCTTCGCAAACCGGAGATTCGTCAGGACGGGAGGAAACCGGGCCCTGTGGCTCGCCGCCCCCGCCCTGGAGGAGGCCTTGAAGAGCGGGATCGCCTTCGCCGCAGGCGCGCCCCTGATCGCCGCGCACTTTGTCTTCGGCGCCGTGGAGGGCGTCTACGAGGCCAGCGGGAGACGCCCCTCGCCTACCGCAGCCCTGCTCTCAGTTGTGACCCACACTTTCTTCGGGCTGCTGACCGTGCTGTTTGCCGCAAGAAGCGGACCGGCGGCCGCCGTGGCCGCGGTGGCGGCGATTCACGCCCTTTTCAACGTCACGATGCTGGGCGCCGCGGCCGTTGCCGGCACCCGGCGGGGGGCGTGATGGCCTCGGTTTCCTCGCAGGCCGACGCCGGACCGGAGAAACTCCTCGACCTGTGGTCTCGCAGCCTGGAGTTTGACGCGCTTGCGGAGCGCCTTTCGGCAGGCCCCGGCGAGCACCTGGCCTACGGGCTGAGCGGCTCGGAAAAAGCCTTCCTGGTCGCAGGCCTGTGCCGCAAGCTGGGCCGCACCTGCCTATACGTAACAGCAACAAGCCACCAGGCGGAACGGGTGGCGGCTGATCTTGCCGCGCTGAGTCCGGCCTCTCAGGTGATGCTCTTTCCACAGCTTGAGATCCTGCCCTACGACATCCTCGCCCAGGGACACGAGGTCGCGGCTGCGCGTCTCGCGGTTTTCGAGGCATTGACCTCGCCGGAGGGAGCCCTGCCGGACGGAAGCTCCGGAAAGCCCCGGCTGACCGTCGTCGCGCCCGTCGACGCCCTCATGCGGCGGCTGGCGCCGCCCGCGGAGATGTCCGGACATCGTCTCCAGCTGACCGTAGGCCTGGACTATGACCACGACGCCCTCCGGGCCCGGCTCGTCGCGGCCGGGTACGAGAGTGTCGAGACGGTTGAGACCCCGGGGCAGTTCGCCGTCCGGGGCGGGATTCTCGATGTGTTTCCCTTGACCCGCGATAACCCGCTCAGGGCCGAGTTCTACGGCGACAGCCTGGAGTCGTTGCGCGTCTTTGACCCCGTTACCCAGCGCTCCTCGGGCAGGACGGATTCGGAGCCGGTCTTCGCCGCCAGTGAGTTCCTCCCGGGCCAGGATCGCCTCTCCAAAGGCCTGGCCGCGATCAACCTGGAGGTCGAGCGGGCCGCGGCCTCCCTTCGCCGGGCCGGCAAAGAGCTCGAGACGACGAAGCTCCGGAGCCGTGTCGAGGGCCATTTGGAGCGGTTTGCGGAGCGCGACCTGGACGGACTGGAGCAGTATCTGCCCTTCTTTTACGAAGACGCCGTGACGCTGTTTGAGTACCTCCCGGATGATTCGATGGTCGTCTTTGACGAGCCCGCCCGGCTGAAGGAAACCGTCGACGCGGCACTCGCCGGTCACCGGGAAAGGTACGCCGCGCTGCTCGACGGCGGCGCGGTACTGCCGCGCCAGGCAGACGTGCTCTGGGACTACGGCGACCTGCTCTCCCGGGCCCGGTCCCGGCCTGTGCTTTGCTTCTCGCTTATGTTGCGTAGGGCCGCGGCTGGCCGGCCCGATTCCCTGGTCGCGATCACCGCCCGGCCGATGGCCAACTACCACGGACAATGGCAGCTGCTCTCCGTAGAGGTCAGGCGTCTTTCGGATGAGGGCAGGACAGTCGCCCTGCTCGTCGCCGGGGCCGGGCGGGCGGAGCGGCTCGCCGGCGCCTTTCGGGCCGAGGGCGTGGAGGTTGTTTCCGGCGGGGCGTGGACCCCCGCCGCCGGACCGGCCGTGGTCATATTCACCCGGGTCCTCGACGAGGGCTTCGAGATCCCTTCCCTGAACCTGGCCGTGATCACCGAGACCGATATCCACGGCCGTCCCAGGAGGCGGGCCCGCCCGCGGCAATTCCGCGAGGCAAGGCGTATTTCGTCGCACCTCGACCTCAAGGTCGGGGACTACGTGGTCCACGTGAACCACGGCATTGCCAGGTACGTCGGCGTCACGGCCCTTGAGGTCGAGGGAGTCCGTAAGGACTACCTCTTCCTCAAGTACGCCGGCGAGGACCGGCTCTACGTGCCGACCGACCAGGTCGAGCTGATTCAGCGCTACGTGGGCGGCGAAGGCCACGAGCCCAAGCTCAACCGGCTGGGCGGTGCCGAGTGGAGCCGGACCAAGGCCCGGGTCAGGGAGTCGGTACAGGTGATGGCCCGGGAGCTCCTCGAGCTGTACGCCGGGCGCGAGGTTTCGGCGGGTCACGCATACGCAGAGGACACGTCGTGGCAAGGGGAGTTCGAGGACAGTTTCCCCTATGAGGAAACGCCGGACCAGTTGAGGTCCATCACCGAGATCAAAGCGGACATGGAGGCCCCCCGTCCGATGGACCGCTTGCTCTGCGGGGACGTGGGCTACGGCAAGACCGAGGTGGCCATCCGGGCCGCCTTCAAGGCCGTGATGGACGGGAAGCAGGCCGCGGTGCTTGTCCCGACGACGATTCTGGCGCAACAGCACTTCAGCACCTTTCGCGAGCGCTTCGCAGGGTTTCCGGCGACGATAGAGCTCCTGTCGCGGTTTCGCTCGGTTTCCCAGCAGCGGAGGACGGTGGCCGGGCTCCGCAGCGGGCGTGTGGACATCGCAATCGGCACGCACCGCCTGCTGTCCGAGGACGTCTCCTTTCACGATCTGGGGCTGCTTGTCGTCGACGAGGAGCACCGTTTCGGCGTGGCCCAGAAAGAGCGGATCAAGCAGTGGCGCAAGACCGTTGACGTTCTGAGCCTCTCGGCGACGCCTATTCCCAGAACGTTGCACATGGCCCTCGGGGGAGTGAGGGACATGAGCGTTATCGAGACACCCCCGGAGGATCGCTTCCCGGTCCAGACCTACGTGCTGGAGTACAGCGACGAACTCGTGCGGGATGCGATACTCCGGGAGCTTGCCCGCGGAGGCCAGGTCTTCTATGTCCACAACCGTATCCAGACCATCGATCGCGTGTACAGCCGCCTGTCGCGGCTGGTCCCCGAGGCCCAGATCGCGATCGGGCACGGGCAGATGGCGGAGGATCAGCTTGAGCAGGTGATGATCAGTTTCCTCGAGCGGGAGTACGACATCCTGCTGTGCACCACGATCATCGAGTCCGGCCTGGACATGGCCAACGTAAACACGCTGATCGTCGAGGATGCCGATTACCTCGGCCTGGCACAGCTTTACCAGCTGCGGGGGCGCGTCGGCCGGTCGAGCAGGCTGGCGTTTGCCTACTTCACCTATCACAGGGACAAGGTGCTCACAGAGCAGGCCGAGAAGCGGCTGGACGCAATCCGGCAGTTCACGGAACTGGGCTCCGGATTCAAGATCGCGCTTCGCGACCTGGAGATCCGTGGCATGGGCAACCTGCTCGGCACGGAGCAGCACGGGTTCATGGCCGCGGTGGGCCTCGACCTCTACATCCAGCTTCTCCAGAACGCGGTTTCCGAGCTACGAGGCCGGGCCCCCCGGGAGGAGCGGCAGGCCTCGGTGGAGATTTCCGTCGACGCGTATATCCCGGAGACCTACATTTCCGATCCCGGCCAGAAGGTGACCATCTACAGAAGACTTGCCGGAATGCGCACTCTGGATGCGGTCGAGGACGTCGCGGCGGAGCTTGCCGACCGCTTCGGCCCGTTGCCGCGGCCGGCGCGGAACCTGCTCAAGGTCGCGCGTCTTCGCGTGCTGGCGACCCGGTGCGGTATCGAGTCCGTCGTCGAAGGCCCCGGCGGAGTCCACTGCAGGTTCGGGAGCCCGAGGGGGCTGTCCGGAGAGCGGCTCGTCTCTTTCGTTGAGCGGCACCGCAATCTGGTGAGCCTCAGAGCGCGCAACGGCGTCGAGCTCAGGCTCAGGCTACCCAGGAGGCCGGACCTGCCGGCGTTGGGGTGCCCGCCTTCTGAAGCGGGCCGGCCCTCGCCCGGAGAGGCCGTATTGGACCTCGTCCTGGACGTCTTGAGGGCGCTCTTTGGCGAGGTTTCGCCCCTCTAAAACCGCCAGATCGCGTGATTTACCGCCTCCTCCCGTACAACCCCTAGAGCTTATGTAGCTGCTCGTTTTGCTGGCTGCGGACTGGCAGACCAGAATAAATCTGCTAGCCCAGCCGTATATTATGGGTGGCCTAAGACAGGTTTTCCGGCCCGAATAAGCGATGCCAAAGCTTGCGCAGACTTCCTGTCAGAGGAGGGTCGAAGGGTGAAGGCGACGGGCATTGTCAGAAGGATAGACGATCTTGGGCGTGTGGTGATTCCCAAGGAGATTCGCAGGACGATGAGGATCCGCGAGGGCGACCCTCTGGAAATCTTCGTCGACCGGGACGGTGAAGTGATCCTCAAGAAGTACTCCCCGATCGGCGAATTGGGCGATTTCGCCACCGAGTACGCCGACTCGCTGCATGAAGCCGTGCCGCACACCATACTCATCGCCGACCGGGATCAGATCATCGCCGTGGCAGGCGGCACCAAGAAAGAGTTCCTGTCTAAGCAGGTCAGCCCCGCGGTGGAGGAGGTCATGGAGGACCGCCGCGCCATGGTGTTCAACCGCACCGGGGACAACCGGTTCATAAAGCAGTGTCTCCTGGCGGACGAGGAGGACGAGTGCAAGTACACGGCGGCCGTGGTGGCCCCGATCGTGTCCGGCGGCGACCCTATCGGAGCGGTGATCATCTGTTCCCGGGACCCGGGCGTGACGATGGGCGACCTGGAACTCAAGCTCGCCGAAACCGGCGCCGGTTTCCTCGGCAAGCAGATGGACCAGTAGCGCTGGAAGGCAAGCGGTCTGCTGCCGGGCGCCAGCCCGGCAGTTTGCTTTACGGTTTGCTATAATTGGTTCTAGCGCCTGCCCACAGGGGTCAGGACCGGGGGGATGGCTTTGCCGGGAGGAAGCCGGGGCCGGGATTCCTTCCTTAGGGGCGCCTTCATCCTCGCGGTTTCCTCAGCATTTTCACGTGTGCTGGGAGCGTTTGCACGGATCCCGCTCGCCCGTTTGATCGGTGACGAGGGCATCGGGCTGTACCACATGGCGTATCCGATCTACGCCGTCTTGCTTGCCCTGTCGACGACCGGAATCAACATCGCGGTATCCAAACTCGTAGCCGAACGCATCGCCGCCGGGAAGTGGCGGTCGGCGATGAGTGTCTTCCGGTCGGCGATGGCGATGCTCATCTTTCTGGGGTTCGCCGGAAGCGTGGGGCTCGCGCTCTCGGCCAGGCTGATTGCGACCAACGTCGCGCGGGACCCGCGCGCTTTCCTCCCCCTCGTGGTTATCGCCCCTGCCCTGCTGCTGGTTTCGTCTATGGCCGCTCTGCGCGGCCTCTTTCAGGGCCTTCAGGACATGGGCCCGACGGCCGTCTCCCAGGTCGTGGAGCAGGTCGTCAGAGTGACGACGATGTTCTGGCTGGGTCTGGCCCTTCTGTCGCGGGGAATAGAGTGGGCAGCGGCGGGGGCCGTGTCCGGTGCGGTGACCGGGGCCCTGGTCGGCCTCTCGTATCTCGCCTGGCGCTACCTCCGGGCAAGGGCGGAACTGGCCCGCAGAGCGCGCGATGCGATCGACGACCCCGGCGCGACGGCTGGCGAGACGATCGGTGAGATCCTCAGGGTCGCGGTCCCGATCTCGATGGCGAGCATCATCATGCCGCTAATGCAGTTTATCGACATGGCGGTCGTTCCCAGCCGCCTCCAGCAGCTTGGCTACAGCTACCAGACGGCCACCGGCCTATACGGGCAGCTCTCGGGCATGGCCTATCCGCTGATCTACGTGCCGACCATCTTTACCGCCGCCCTTGCGGTCAGCCTGGTGCCGGCCGTGTCGGAGGCTCAGGTGACGAGACCGGAATGGGTGCGGAGCCGGACGTCCCTGGCGCTCCGCCTGAATCACCTTGTCAACATACCGGCCGCGGTGGGGTTGGCGGTACTGGGCCGGGAGATATGCGCCTTCCTTTACAGGGAGCCGGGCGCCGGAATCCCGTTGGCCTGGCTCACGCCGGGGATCATCTTCCTGTCGGTGCAGATGGTCACCGGGGCGGTGCTCCAGGGACTGGGGCGCTCCGACCTCCCGGTCAAGCACCTGTTGGCCGGCGGCCTCGTGAAACTGCTGCTGACCTACGTCCTGACCGGCTTTCCCGCTTTGGGCGTCGTCGGCGCGGCAATCGGTACAGTCACCGGGTTCGCGGTCAACGCCTACCTCAATTCGCGCTCCGTTGCCATCATTACAGCCAGGCCGACTGGCGCCGTGCGGATGGCCTTCGCCCCGGCCGTTGCGGCCGCTGCCATGGGCCTGCTGATCCTGGCCAGCAAGGGGCGCCTCTTCGCGGCGGCCCCTTCCGCAGTGGCGACGATCGTCGCGATTGCGGTGGGTGCCGGCACGTACTTCATTCTCATCCTGGCGATGGGGGCGCTGACGGCGCCCGAGTTGTCGATGGTCCCGTGGGTGGGCCCGGTCCTGGCAAAGATCCTCCTCCGCCTCCGGCTGATAAGGGGGTAACGTGGTGACCGGTTGCTCCGGGCTCGCAGGCGACATAATCATCGCCGGGCCGCTTCAGGAAGCACCGTCCGGTGCCCGTCCTCCGGCGCCCGTCCTTCCATACGAGTGGGCCGACCGCGTGACTTATGTCCTTACCAGTCCCGCCGATTTCCTGGGCACCCGGTCCCTGCTGCAAGGCCTCCTCCACGCCTTCTTGCCGTGGGATGCCGGGGCGCTTCCGGTGGGTGAGCTAATGGGAGGAGGAAGACAAGGAGCCGGTCAGGAGGACCCGGGCGAAGCCCCGCACGAGCGGCTGGCCGGGGCAGCAGTCCTTGCCGCGAACGCCGGCCGGGCCTGCGTGTTTGCCGCGGTCGACGGGAGCCCGTGGATCGATCCGCTGGCACGTGCAATCATCCGCCGGGCACAAGACGCGCGGCGGACGAGAGCCGCAGGTTGCACCGTCTCCGTCCTCGACCTCCGGCCCTCCAAGGGCGCCCATCTGCAGGGAGTCTCCGGCGTCCCACTTGACGGGTTGGCAACGATAATGCGGAGGTTGCTGGGGCCTGGGGGGTGTCCGTGGGACCGTGAGCAGACCCACGACACGCTCCGCCAGTACCTGGTCGAGGAGGCGGCCGAGGTCCTGGAGGCGGTCGAGAGGCGGCAGGCGCATACGCTCTGTGGCGAGTTGGGAGACTTACTCCTGCAAATCGCCTTTCACTCGGCCTTGGGCGAAGCGAATGAGCGTTTTGCGCTGCGGGACGTCGTCGGCGCGATTGAGCAAAAGATGGTTTTCCGGCACCCGCACGTCTTTGCCGGGTGGAAGGTCGGCGGGTCGGCGGACGTCCTCCGCAACTGGGCAGAGCTCAAGCAGGTAGAGGCGGCGGCGGCCGGCGGGACCGCGGGCGGGGAGACTGCGGACGGCGGATCCTGGCGAGAACTCCGCAAGCAGGCGGTCCGCGTCTCGCTGGCGGCCCTCGAGGCTGCATTCGCGGCATCCCGCCGGGACCGGGACCGCTGGCAAGAGGCCTCTCGGAGCCTGTCGTCGGAGGCAGAGGCCCTTATCAAGGGCGGGAGCCGGACACTTAGCGGGGACCTGGCCCCGCGCGAGGAGGAAACCGAGAGTTGAACCGATCAGAACTGGTAGGCGCTGTCGCGGGCAAGTCGGGGCTGCAGAAGAAGGACGCGGAGAAGGCTGTCGGAGCGCTCTTTGAGGTAATCGAGGAGGCCCTGGCCGGGGGCGACAAGGTTGCCGTCGCCGGCTTCGGGTCGTTTGAGGTTCGCGACCGCCCGGCCCGCACGGGCCGCAACCCACAGACCGGCGAGGAGATTCAGATCGCCGCAACGAAGGTTCCGGTGTTCAAGGCGGGTAAGCTGCTCCGTTCCGCGGTTAGGTAAGCCCTTCACCTGCCGTTTGGGGAGCGGATCCGGTGAGGCGCCGCGGCTACCGCGCGGCGTCTTCGCTACTGGGGGCAATCAGGTGCGTCTCGACAAGTTCCTCAAGGTCAGTCGCCTGGTGAAACGCCGGGTCCTGGCCAAGGAGCTCTGCGACGGCGGGCGTGCGTCTGTCAACGGCCGCCCCGCGAAGTCCGGGCATGAGGTGAGGCCAGGTGACGTGATAGAGCTCCGCTTCGGACAGAGGACAGTGCGCGCCGAGGTCCTCAAGCTGGACGAACACGTTCCTGCGGCTCAGGCCGCGGAGATGTACCGGCAGCTGGCCTAGCTCCCTCAGGGGATAGCCTTCCGGACCTCCAGGCATCACTACAATGAGCGGACCGTTGTCCGCCGGTATCCTGCCTGGGAGGTCGGCCATATGCGCTTCTCGTCAAAGACGACCGGAATCGTCCTGCTGGTCGCAGCCGCAATCCTGGTCCTCGTCTTCGCTGCCCGGGCTCCCTTTCGCCGCCCGGCCAGTCCTTACAAGAAGATCACCGTCGAGCCAACGTTGACCGTCTACATGCACGAGACGGGCGAAACCGAGGAGATGCCCATGGAGCAGTACCTGCTGGGGGTGGTTGCGGGCGAGATGGACCCCAACTGGCCGCTTGAGGCACTGAAGGCCCAGGCTATTCTTGCCCGGACGTTCACTGTTGAGGCCCTTCAGCGCAAAGGCGGCACCCGCGACGTTACCGGCACCGACGTTACCACGGACGAAACCAAGTTCCAGGCATACAACGCCTCGGAGATCAGCGGCCTCGTGCGGCAGGCGGTCGCCGAGACCCGCGGTCACCTGATCGTGACCGGTAGCGGCGACCCGATCAGGGCATGGTTTCACTCAGACGCCGGGGGCAAGACTGCCACAGCCCTGGAGGGTCTGGCCTTTCGCGACGCGCCGACCCCCTACATCAAGGTGGCCGACGCCCCTTCGGACAACCCCGATCCGGACTGGCAGGCGACCTTCTCGATAGCGGAGCTCCAGGCCGCCGTCCGCAAGGTGAATCCCGGCGCCGGCGCGTTCACCGCGGCCGAGGTTTCCATCGCCGCGAAGGGGCCTTCCGGCCGGGCGACGGAGATCCAGGCCGGAGGACTACGGGTCTCGGCGCCGGCCCTGCGCACCGCCCTTGACCCCAGAAGGATGAAATCCACCATGCTCACCTCGATCACCGCAAGCGGCGACCAGGTCACGATGGCGGGCAAGGGCAGCGGGCATGGAGTGGGCCTGCCGCAATGGAGCGCGCATTATCTGGCCTCCCGGGGCGAGATTGCCGCAGCCATACTGTACCGTTTCTTCGATTCGGTGAGAGTGGAGCAGTGGTGGAAGTAGGCGAGAGGGCCCTCTTCCGCGGCATAAGCCCCTTGGCCAAGCAATATTAATGGGGTTGAAAGAAGGTGCAGCCAGATGGAAGAGCGCGTGCCGGGGCTCGCCGAAAACCACGAGCTGACTTTGGTGAACCGCGAACAGGTGCAGATTTCAGGGGTCCTGCACCTGGCCACTTTCGACGATGAGCAGATCGTTCTCGATACCGAACTCGGAACGCTGACCGTGAAGGGGGAAGATCTACACATCAAGCACCTGGACCTCGACGCGGGCAGGCTCGCCGTCGAAGGTCTGGTCGCCAGTGTGGCGTACGGCCCAGGCAAAGGGCGTCTCGGCCGGCAGAAAGGGCGAGGCCTGCTCGAGCGCCTGCTGAAGTAGCCTCCGGCTCCGCATTTCCCGCCCGCGCAGGGAACCGCTGCCGCCGGCAGCGAATTCAGGCCTCATCTGTGAGCTCCCGGTCCGTGCCTGACGGCGCGGTCGCCGGGTCAGCATGCGGATCGACGGAAGGAGAGGTCCCGTGCCGGCGACGGGTCGGCCCGCACTGCCTCGGAGTTCCCCCGCCGCGCAGGTCCCGCTGGGCGGCGGCCCCTCAATGCCCGCCAGGCCCGCCGCTTCCAGGTGGCTGCGCGCCACGGCGGCCGTTCTCGGCGAGATGCTCGCCAGCCCTGCGGTCCTCGTCGCGGACATGTTCCACCCGGAACGGACCCTGACGAGGAGATGGCTGCTTTCGTTTCTGCTCCTGCTGGCGATCATCAATGCCGTAGGACTGGGCTTCGTCTTCGTGTACAGGCTGCAAGTCGAGTCCGCGTGGGGAGTCGTTCACCGCTACAGCGAGCTGTCCGGCGAGATCGGGCACCTGCCCTACGCCGACCTCATCCGCCTTTACGCGGCCGAGTACGACTTGGATCCTGCGCTGGTCGCCTCGGTCATCAGCGCCGAGAGCTCCTTTCGCCCGGAGATTGTCTCTCGCGCCGGGGCCCGGGGTCTGATGCAGATCCTCCCGGCGACCTGGCGCGGGCTCTGCCCGGCCAGCTCTTGTGCCGGAGACCACTCCCCGCCTGCGTGCGGCGAGGACTGCATATTCAGCCCCGCCGCCAACATCCGCGCCGGATGCCGCTACCTGAGGCATCTGCTTAACGGGCTCGGCGGAAACCTGGTCGCCGCCCTGGCGGCCTACAACGCCGGCGCATCCTCCGTCCTCGCGCTTGACCCCAAGGACGTGCCTATTCCGCCCTTCCCGGAAACCGAGAACTACGTACGGCAGGTGCTCGCCCGCTGGTCTGAGCTCAGGGCCCGGACCGAGAACGTCTCCCCGGTGCGCAGGCTGGCGTATCCCGGCCAGGTGAATTTCGTGCCCGTAGGGGCCGCCTTCTCGCTGTGGGCGCTCCTGGCGGCATGGGTCTTGGTCAAGGGCAGGCGGGCCGGCGATTGGGAGAGCTACCTTTAGAGGTGTGCCTCCGTTTCACCGTCCCGAGCCCGCGCGGAATAGTATGGGGCACCCCCAACTGGAGGTGGCCTCATTGCCGCCCATAGAAGCCGACTTTCGAATTCTGGCTATAACCCTGGCCGTTGGAGCCGCTCTCGGCGTCGCATACGACTGCTACCAGGTCGTCTTCGCGGGCGTTGGGACGCGGGTTTCGGCGGGGAGAAGGCGGAGAGGGCCCTTTCCGATCGGCTATTG